>BNJV01001801.1_pt1 | contig 70199 bp, 88 predicted proteins | sample 8540591 | NCBI WGS metagenome assembly BNJV01 (sample SAMD00202457, study PRJDB9452) | human saliva metagenome | host: Homo sapiens
GGGCAAAATACTAAGAAGGGGTTTTTATGAGTTGGAAAAAAGCTGATTGATTTAAAAGGAATTACCAAGACATTTGACGAGAGCTGATCTTAGATGATTTGAATTTATCTATTCAGAACAGCTTTGTGACCTTACTGGACCTCCGGATGTGGAAAGACCACCACATTACGGATTATCGGAGGCTTTACCCAGCCGGACAAGGGACAGGTCTTATTTGACGGACGATATCACCGGATTGCCGGCCAACAAAAGGCAGCTGAATACGGTATTCAGAAGTACGCCCTGTTTCCTCACTGAATATTGCAGAGAATATTGCCTTCGGTCTTCGGATTAAGAAGATGGAAAGCTATATTCGAGAGAAGATTCAGTATGCTTTAAAGCTGGTGAATCTGCAAGGCTATGAGAAACGTTCTGTGGATTCCTATCGGGAGGACAGCAGCAGAGAATCCCATTGCCAGAGCCATAGTGAATGAACCCAGAGTGCTTTTATTGACGAACCCCTGGGGCTAGACCTAAAGCTTAGGCAGGAGATGCAATATGAGCTTATCCGTTTGAAAATGAATTGGGCATTACTTTATATATGTCACCCATGATCAGGAAGAGGCCTTGACCATGTCGGATTATGTGGTGGTAATGAATCAGGTTATATTCAACAAGCAGGAAGCCCGAACAAATCTAACGAACCGGAAAATGCATTTTAGCTGACTTTATCGGAGACTCCAACATCGTCCCCGGCATCATGCTGGAGGACTGTTTGCGCGTATTTTTGGTGCCAACTTCCTTATAGATGAGGGATTGGAAAAATACCGTGGATGTGGTGATTCGTCCGGAGGACGTGGAAATCTCGAAGAGGAGACGATCGTGCGATTCTGAAGGAACCATGACCCACATCATTTTCAAGGGAGAAATATACGAGATGGAATGTACCACGGAGGATGGCTTCGAGTGGCTGGTACACCTCACGGAAATGCATGAGCCGGGGAAAAGGTGGAATTTATGTACGTCCCTCCAATATTCAAATTATGAATAAGCCCGGTCTGAAGACGAGGAGGCATTGGGCATTGAAGAATAAAGGAACAAGGCTTGGCCGCCCCTTATCTGATCTGGATGGGTGATTTATTGTGATACCTCATTTTTGGTTTGGACTATGCCTTTACAGACAAGACCGGTGCATTTACTTTAGACAACTAACAAAGATTTTTTGTGGGAGAACCACAAGCCCTGTATCTGGCGGTGCTTTCCCTTTGCAGTACCCTTTATGCTTCCTTTGGCCTTCCGCTAGCCATGGTGCTTCGAACAAAAAGGTGGGAAAGGGTTCTTTGTGGCCTTTATTTTTATCCTGCCTATGTGGATGAACCTTACTCCGCATCCCGGCATAGACTCTTTTGGGAGCGAAAGGGCGTGTTGAACGAGTTTTGATGGCTCTGCATTTACCACCCAGAGCCTAATCAACACCTATGCCATTATTTGGGTATGGTTTGACTTCCTGCCCTTTATGATTCTGCCTATTTACAATACTTTACAAAATCGATGACAACATCAATGCCGCCTACGACCTTGGGGCCAGCTTTTCACCACCCTCTTCGGTGATTCTGCCTGTCCATTCCCGGTATCGTTTCCGGCGTCACCATGGTTTTCGTGCCGCCGACCACCTTCGCATTTCCAATATTCTCGAGGGGGCAGATTTTCCTCATCGAAATGTCATCGAGCAGGAATTTAGGGTGAATTCAACTGGAAAGGGGTTCGGACTGTCCATGATCTTAATGGTCTCATCATTGCATCCATGGCCATACTGTCCCGCTATGACAACGGAGAGGGGCGATTTTCTGATGGAAAAAGAAACTGTTCGTATTTTGGAAAATGCCTTAGCCCGTGAGTGGTGCTCTCTCTACGCACCCATACTATATGCTCACCGCCCTGTCCTCATGCGGGAAGAGCAGAGCCCATTTTACCGGCTTTCCGTCTTCGCTGGTATGTGGAGATGTTTTCAAAACGAGAGGATACGTATGCAGGCTTTTGCAAAATACCCTTATATGATTGCCTCGTCCGCCTTTATTGCTACGATTCTCGGTACCGCGGCGGCAGCTCTTCGGAAAGCTAGAAGGTGCTTCCCAGAAGTCTGATTATCGCGTCAGCAATGTGCCCATGCCGAATGCGGACATCGTAACCGGTATCTCTTTGATGCTTTGCTTTTATCGCCTTCAAAACTCAGCCTGGGCTTTAAGAACTTCATTTTGATTTCCATATTGCTTTTGACCTGCCCTACGATCTTCTGTCCAGCTGCCCACGTCGGCGAGTCTCGGAGGTGAGCTTATCGAGGCGGCATTGGATCGTGGAGCAAAGCCTCTCTATGCTTTTCAAGGTGCAGTGCCTGGACATTATGCGGAGTTTTGTCCCGGTGCTGGCATTTGCAGCATGAGTCTGGACGACTATCATTACCCACTTTCACCAGAGGTGCCGGCATCAACACCATTTCCACCCTGGTCTATGCGGAGGTCAGAAAAGGAATCAACTGCAGTGTGCCGCCCTTTCCCACTTTGATTTTCGTTACGGTCTTTATCATCCTTTTAATCGCTACTTTTGCTGACTTTGAGCTTAGGGAAGAAAGAGGAGAAAGGCATGAGAAACAATACGAAAAAGAATCTCCGGTGCAATTGTGAGAGAGACTGAAGAAAAAGCTGCAGGAAAGGCTGCCAAAAGAAGAAAGCTTTTTCTGCCTCTGGCAGCAGGCTTAGCGCTTCTTTTCAGCGCCATGCTTTTTGTCCTCCTGCCGGACCGAAGGAGGCGGAGTCCGCAGAGGAGATCCGGAGGGAGGTCAAAGCCACAAGACGGACAATGTAGTCAATGTCTCATAACTGGGAGAGTATATCGACCCGGAGGTGATTACGGAATTTCCGTGCAGGTGTACCGGCATCCAAAGTGGTTTACGATATGTTTGAAACCAACGAGGTATGCATCCCACATTGCCATCGAGGCGGGAGGAGTGCTGCTGTATGATGCGTGTTTGCCCTCGGATTTACATGATTGAGAAGATGATGCAGAACCATCTTTTGGCGGAAATCGACTTTCAGAACATTCCCAATATCAAAGGAAATCGGAAAGAAGAGCATGGAAATGTGTGCGGGTCTCGATACTGAAATGCATACATGGTACTATACCATCGAGACTGTAGGCATTCTTTATAACAAAAAGAATGCTGAAGGAGCTGAATAGCCCTACCCCACCAAATGTGGCGGATCTTGAAACGCAGCTGAAAGGAGAAATCCTGATGCGGACGTCCGGATCTAGCCTTTATGGTGGTTGAAGAAGGAAGGTCACTCCATGAACACCGTGGATATGGCAGGGAGTTGAATGAGCATGAAGGATTTGATTGCCCAGTAGCCCTTGGTACAGGCTTGTATGGTGGATCAGGTCGCGACAAGATGATGGGAGAAGAGGCGGCGGTGAGGCGTCATTTACTCGGAGAAATCCTCTATGTGCAGGGAGAGCTGGAAGGCACGGACGTAAGTGGGACATGTGATTCCGGAAGGCACCAACCTGTGGGTGGACGGTTGGGTAATTCAAGAACGCCAAGCATGGAAAATGCGGAAAAATGGATTAATTTCTCTGCCGTCCGGATATTGCGGCGAAGAATTTCGAGTACATTACCTATACCACCCCAAACGTAGGTCCTTGAAGCTTCTTTCGCCGGAATATACGGAAAATAAGCGGTATTTCCGGATATGGCGGAGGTTTTTGAAAAAGGGAGGGTCTTCAGCTATCTGGGAGAACAGGACGAAGCCAAGCACAATGACCGTTGGAAGAAAATCAAAGTGTCCTAAACCCTATTTGAAAGATCAAAAGTTTTCTAAACCCTATTTGAAAAAGATCGACAGAACCCCTCTTGGAGACAGTCCATGGGGAGGATTTTTCTATTCTTAGAAATTTTGAAAAGCTTTTTATTCGGAAAAATACTAAAATAGGGAGTTGAGAAACGGCGAATTTTTGCAGGAAGAAAGCCGACTGCGTGTAGCAAAAAGGCAAAAAGGGGAAGAAAAATGCGCTCAAAAATATGTAGCATATATCGGTTCTTATTCATACACCGGCTCTGCCAAGGGCATAACCATCTGTGATGTGGACATGGAAAAGGAAGATTTGAAAAAGAACAGAGGTGGAAGCAAACAACTCCTCCTATGTGCAGTTTCTCCCGATAAAAGAACCTCTATTCCATTGCGTGATGAGGGAATTGTTTCCTTCCGCATTTTGGACAACGAAACCTGAGTAAGTTAAATACCGAAAATATCCGCGAGATGCGCTGCCACCACCGTGAGACAAGAAGAATACCTGATGGTGTCCGGCTACCATGACGGAAGAGTCCACCCTGCTCTCTTTGGAAGAGGACGGTTCTGTAGGCCCGATTGTAGACGGCGTTTATGACCAGTATCGGTTCCGTGGCGGAGCGTACCTTCCGCCCCCTATGTTTCCTGCCCCGTATGACGGATGACCAGAAGTTCATTTTGGTGGCGGTTGAGGAATTGATCAGGTGAAGATATTTCGTTTCGACAAGGCGGATCGGAAGATGCGACAGGTGGATACTTTTGCGATGTGAACTGCAATCCGGTCCGGACATTTCCGTTTCTGCCCGACAGGAATTACCTCTATCTTTTGTATGAATTAAAAATGTGGTGGATGTGTATCATTTTTCCGAGGGAGAGAGAAGGACTCGGAGGTGAAGCTGAGAAGCTGCAGACCATTTCCACCCATAACGATAAGGAAAACAACCCTAATTGCCGCTTGCCAGATGCGTTTTTCTCCGGATGGATGCTTCTCATCTTTTTGTGTCCAATGCAGGAATTAATACCATCAGCATCTATGACAGAGATAAAGAGACAGGGCTTTTGACCATGAAGGGAAGCCTTCCTATCGCCGGCGAATATCCTAAAGGATTTCTGCATTTTCCCGGATGAAAAGCACCTTGCGGTAACCAACAATGAAAGCAGTACCATTACCTTTTCAACATTGATTATGAGCAGGGACTTTTAACCATGTGTGCAGAGAGCTGGAAGTGGATGAGACCAAACAGCATCTGTATGGTAGAGTGTCGGGGGGTAAGGAATGGCTGGAAGTCAGTTTGGAAAAAAATATTTCATATCAGTACCTTTGGCGAATCCCACGGTAAGGCCCCTGGTGGTTAGTAGACGGCTGCCCCGCAGGGCTCTTTCCTGTCGAGGAGGATATTCAGGAAATGCTGGAACGGCGCTCGTCCGGGAAGAATCTGAAGATGACTCCAGAGGAAGGAAGGGGACAAGAGATTCTTTCCGGTATTTTTGAGGAAAAACCACCGGTACGTCCATTGCCATGGTCGTGTGGAACGAGGATCAGCGCCCAAGGATTACGGAGAAATTGCCCATGCCTTTCGCCCCGAGCCATGCGGATTACGGCTTTTTGCACAAATACGGTTTTCGGGATTATCGGGGAGGTCAGTTCCTCCGGAAGGAAACCATTGCCAGAGTGGCGGCGGGAGCCATTGCCAAGAAAAATGCTTTTGGAGCTGGGGTTTCCGTCCGGGCCAAGGTCATCGAGCTTGCCGGCATTTCCCTGACAGAAGATCGGCAGAAGGCGGAGCTTTTGGCGGAACAGAAGATTCTCCCTTAAGGGAACAGGGGATTCTCGCGGAGGGTGGTGGAAACGTCTGGTGGAAGGACTTCCTGCCGGCATCGGGGAACCGGTTTTTGATAAGCTGGATGCCTCCCTGGCAAAGGCCGTGATGTCCATCGTGCAGTAAAGTCCGGTGGAAATCGGAGACGGCATCGAAGTGTCCAAGAGCCTTGGCTCCGAGAACAATGATGCATTTTTCCTTATGGAAGAGAACGATTACGAATCAGAAGAGAGAAGAGTCGATGCGGCAGGAAGGATAGTTGTCCTCATTCCTTGCTAGAAGGAACTACTTCCTTCGAGGGAAAAATTGAAAAAGGGCAGCAACCATAGCGGCGGTATTCTGGGAGGAATGAGTGACGGAAGCGCCATTCGTATCAGAGCCGGCTTAAGCCCACCCTTCCATTTCCAAGCCCCAGCAAACGGTAAATGAAGCGGGAGAAGAAATTACCATCGCCATCAAGGGACGTCACGATCCTACGGTGGTAGAGCGGGCCAATAGTGTGGTGGAAGCCATGACGGCTTTTAACTGTGCTGGATGCCATGCTGGAGAATCTCAGCGCAGATTGGAATATGTGAAACGGGACTTTATCGAAGATAGTAACAATGCGAGATATCGCACACTACGCGTGCGATATCTCGTTAAGAATAAAATTTTTATAAAAATTATAAAAAGTTTTTAAAAATTTTGCTTATACCAGCTTTCTCAATAGGAATTGACGAAGTAGCATTTTCGTCTTAAAATGAGGAAAAAGAACAATTGGGAATTATTTCACAATGAATGAGAACGGCAGGAGTCTCTTTTGTGAAAGATTTTGCAAGGGGGAGAAAGATATGAATGCTCAACAAATGGTTACTGTAGGCTTGCTCGTGATACTGGGCATTTTAGCACTTATTTTTAGTCGCATTTGTAAAGGATTTACTGGCGCATAAGGATAGCATGGAGAAGGAAAGCAATACCGCGGTGAGTAGTGTTATCGGTTTTGGAATTAACTTCTTCGACGTATTCGGTATCGGATCCTTCGCTCCGGGCGCTTCCCTTTACAAGGGCTTAAAGCAGGTGGATGACAAGCTGATTCACGGCAACTTGAATGTAGCTTGTACTATTCTGTCGTTATGGAGGCCTTCCTCTTTATTCAGGAGTGGAAGTAGAGCCTATCACATTGGTTACCATGATACTTGCGGCCATGGTCGGTGCATGGATTGGTGCAGGAATTATTTCAAGCTTTCCAAGCAGATGATTCAGCTGGAGTTATGGGTGTTGCCATGGTAGTAATCGGTTTCGTCATCATTTTACAGGTGGCGAATGTTATCCCCGTAGAAGGAACAGCCATCGGACCTAGCGGAATAAAGCTTATTGTTGCTATCGTAATTAACTTCATCTTAGGCGCAGTTAGTGACTGCCGGAGTTGGCTTATGCACCTTGTCTTGCCCTCGGTTTGCGTATTGGCATGGACCCGAAGGTTGCTCTTCCCCATCATGATGGGATCCTGCGCATACCTTATGCCGCTGCTTCCGTTCGCTTCGTAAAGGAAGGCAGCTACACATGAAAGGTAGCTTTTGTGGGGAACCATTTTTCGGCTCTTTGGGTGTATTTGTAGCGACCAGAGTGGCATTAGGATTACCCCTCCTACATTTTAAAGATTATCGTTATCTGCGTTATGTTCTACACCGCAGCAACCATGTTCTATTCCTTAAGCAAGGAAAAGAAGCAGGCGGCATAAAGGACACGAAGATGACGCAGGATTGAACCATTACTTGTTAAGAATCGGAAAAGTCGTCTTATGGGCGACTTTTTCCTATATAAAATAAACTATGGAGTGTAAGCATCATGAGAGTTCAGCAAGAGTATTCACGCAGTTGATTCTCACACAGCCGGTGAGGCTACCAGAATCGTAGTGAGGTGGAGTCCCCAAAATCCCCGGAAAGACTATGCCTGAGAAGAAGCAGTGGCTTGAGGACATATATGGATTATCTTCGTACCGCTATTATGTTGGAAACCGAGAGGACGTAAACGATATCGTTCGGTTCCATTTTGACACACCTACGAGTGGATGAGGCCGATTACGGCAGTCTCTCTCTGGACGGCGGCGGATACCTGAACATGTGCGGACATGGAACCATCGGTGCTATGACCGTTGCAGTAGAGACCGGTATCGTTCCTGTAACAGAGCCGATTACCGAGATTGTACAGGAGGCTCCCGCAGGATTATCCACGGTGAAGTTACCGTTGTGGACAGCAAGGCTAAGAAGGTAGCTCCAGAACGTTCCGCTTTCTTATACAAGAGAGATCAGGAGGTAGAGCTCCGGGTACGGCAAGATTAAGTTTGATATTTCCTTCGGCGGATCCTTCTTCGCTATCGTGAAGGTGGACCAGATCGGTGTAGTGATTAAGCCGGAAAATGAGATAAGCTGAACGCTCTGAGAATCCAGCCAAGAGACATCATCAACAAGGAGATTCCTGTACAGCATCCATTGCTTCCCCATATCCATACACTGTAGACTTAGTAGAATGGTGGTCTGACAACAGAGACCAAGGGACGCGACCTTAAAGAACTGCGTAGTATCCGGACAGGGACAGGTAGACCGTTCTCCTTGCGGAACGGAACCAGTGCAAAAGCTGGCTACTCTTTTCGCAAAGGGTGAGTTAAAGCAGGAGATAAGTTCTTCTATGAGTCCATCCCGGCACCATTTTCGAGGAGAATCGTAGGAACCACCAAGGTGGATGATTACGATCGGTTATTCCTCAGATTACCGGTTCTGCATGGATTACCGGCTTCAACCACTTTGTGATTGATGAAGAAGATCCTGTAAAGTATGGATTTTATCTTAAAGTAATAAATAAAGCTATTAATGGGTCCGTAAGAGGGCAACCTGAGCCCGATACTTACCGAAAGCTGGCGAAGTGAAGGACTGTAAAAATCAATAGATGAAGCGAATTGCAGAATGGGTCTGTAAGAGGCATCTGGGCCCGTATGTGCTCTACTGAAAGCGAGCTAGCGAAGCTTGAAGTTGTACTGTTAAGAGGGTACTTTTTCCGAAAAGTACTCCTGTACGTAGACCAACTTCTTTTGTAGTTGCTTTGCAGGCAAGTGAGCAGGGCTAACAAAACCACTGCTCGGTCATGGCGAGGTTAGCGGAGCGCCCCGAATACAGACCTATTCTGCATAAGAGCGTATCGTTACAAAATACAGTCCTCACTACGAAGGCGAGGCTGCTGATAGCCTGCCCCAATTACCGACTCATACTGCATCATAGCGTACCTCTATAGATCAAAAATATTTTATAGGAATAAAGATTGCAACCAAAATTCATCATGTAATATTAAAGGATAGTTTTAACAATATCAAAAGGAAACAGTTATGGCAGACAAGAAATTAGTAGAGCAAATTACTTCCCGTGAGGGAAGACTTTTGCAGTGGTATACGGACGTAGTAGCGGAGCTCACAGATTATTCTTCTGTAAAGGGCTTCATGTTATTCGACCCGCAGGCTATGCTATCTGGGAGAATATTATGGCGGCTCTGATTCCCGTTTTAAAAGCTACAGGTACAAAAACTGTTCTATGCCGCTGTTAATCCCCCAGTCCTTATTAGAAAAGAGGGCAGCATGGAAGGCTTTGCCCCGAGTAGCTTGGGGTTACTCCGGGTTCGAGACTGGAGGAAAGACTTTGTGTTCGTCCCACCTCCGAGGTACTTTTCTGTGACTACTATTCAAGGTGGTAAAGGTCTCATCGTGACCTTCCCTCAGCTTCTGAACCAGTGGTGCTCCGTAGTTCGTTGGGAGAAGACCACCAGACCTTTTCTTAAGAACCGAGAGTTCTTATGGCAGTGAGGGACACCGTTCACACTACAGCAGAGGAAGCGGAAGAGAGAACCCTTTCAATGCTGGACATCTATGGATGTTTTGGAAAATGAATTGGCGATTCCTGTAGTGAAAGGGTCGTAAGACCGATATGAGAAGTTTGCCGGTGCGATTGCTACCTATACGGTAGAGGTTGATGCATGACGGACAGGCTTACAGTGCTACCACACAACTTCGAGACGGCGCCAAGGTATTCTCAGTGCAGTATTTAGCAAGAACAATACCGTTGAGCCGGTACATCAGACCTCCCCGAGAATCACCACAGAACCATCGGTGCCTTAATCATGGTTCACGGGATGATTCGGATTGGTTCTTCCTCCTCGTATTGCTCCGACGTGTATATCATTCATCCAGCAGAATAAGGAAGGGGTACTGACAAGGCCTTTTGATTTGATGAATAGCTTGATGGATGCAGACTTCGGGTGAAGAGTGAATGATTCCGACAAGACTCGGATTTAAGTTTGCGGACAGTGAGGTAAGAGGAATTCTCTTCGTCTGGAAATCGGACCGAAGGATATCGAAGGGAGCAGGGTAGTATGTTAGAAGACACCAGAGAGAGATTGTGGTATCCTTTGAGAATCTTGTGGAAAGCAAGAAGCTGGAGCAGATTCAGAAGGATATGTATAATAGAGCGTTTAACTTTCCAGAAGGAAAGAACCACAGATGCCAGAGCTGGATGAATTGGTAGCCTCCTCGGACAAGAAGCCCGAGTTTGTTGCGCCATGTGGTGCGGTTGCAGAGAGTGCGAGGAGAAAGCTCAAGGAGTATTCTGTGACTACCTCCCTGTTGTACTCCTGCAAAGCAGGAAAAGATTGCCGATACCTGGTATGCGGAAGGCCTGCTGGCTAAAAGATGGTTATGGGGAAGCGCTTTATTAAAAAGGAAAATGGATGAGATCCGAAAGCATTATAAATCACCGTTCCCAAAGGAGTAGAACACATTATTCGGCAGATTGAGCAGGCAGGGCTACGAAGCCTATGCTGTCGGAGGATGTGTTCGGACGCCCTTTAGACAGAGCTGAAGATTGGGATATTACGACTTCGCTGCCGGAGGTCGTAAAATCCCTTTTTGCGTACCATTGATACGGGGAATCTGAGCATGGCACCGTGACGGTTCTATAAGCCGCGTGACCGGAAGAGACAGAGCCTTGAGGTAACCACCTACCGAGGTGACGGCATTACGAGGATGGGCGTCATCCCGCGGTATCCTTTACCGGAAGCCCAGAGATCTGGCCAGGGATTTCACCATCAATGCCATGGCCACCATATGGATCAAAGCAGGGCACTATTGACTGCTACTCGTGGACGAGAAGAGCTGTGACAGATAAAACGTTCGCACCGTGGGAAGGGCGGAAGGAACGCTGCGGAGGACGCCCTTCGCATGATGCGAGAATTCGATCTTCCGCCCAGCTGGTTTTCAGATAGAAGCGGACTGCTTCAGGCCATGCTGGCTCGGGAAAATCTCGGAAGGTTTCCAAGAGCGCTACTGCAGGAGTGGTGCTGGTATGCAGCCGTCACCGGAAGACGAGATTGAAGCTGCTTTTCTCACCGGCCTTTCCGATCTTTGTGACACGGCGTTTTCTTTGAAATCGAGAAGCGTATTCCTCTTTAGGAAATGCCAAGGATAAGAAAGTACCTGCGCTTTGAGCTTCTGCTAAGGCAAGCACCTGCCGGAACATGCCAAGGGGACTGGAGAGCTGAAGCTGGATCGGGAATGTATTGATCAGGCTTCGCCTTTTGTGGAGCTGTTTTCTTGGGAAGGCGGATTCTCCTCATGCCTTCGAGCAGCTGGCTCGGTACGGACCTGAACTGCTCAGACTTTTGGTGAGACCACAGGCTCTTCTTTTGGAAAATGTTTTCCACATGCGTGAAAAGGCTATGTCGAGCAGGCAGCTGACTTTCATGGCTTCAAAAGATTCAGGAGGAGATGCCTGCCTTTCCGATCTGGCGAGTACCATGGGAACTGAGATTTACTGTCTAGGGGAGTGCAAGCGGTCAGCTATCAGGAGAACTGCATCAGGCTTTGGATTATGTGATGCGAATCCGGAGATGATACGAGAGGGATTTACACTGTGCTTTGTGTAGCCGAATTTCTGTTAATACTAAACATAAAAGTGTACAAACAGTATGTTGAGAGGGAAACACTGGGCAGAAATAGACAAGTCACCTCTTAAATACTGCTATTATTTGAAATTCTAGCGCTATAGTATCGACATTTTATCAAATAATGTTTATCATGAATATTGTAGAGGAGAAATCTCACTGTCCGAAATAAACTGCAAAGATTTCGGCATGAAAGAGCTGAGCGTATGATTGGAATCATCAAATCGTCCTTGGACCCCTTTTTATAACCAGGCCTTGGAGGAATACCTTTTCAGAAACAAGAACGGAGCAAGGATATTTTTCTTCTTTGGCGGAAATACGTCCAAAGCGGTGATCGTGGCTGCTATCAGGAAACATTTGCCAGCTGTGAATGTAAGTGCCGGTGAAAAGGAAAGAGGGATTCCGGTTGTTCGTGCAGAGGAGTGCGGAGGTACGGTGTATCATGATTTGGGCAATGAATGACAGCTCTAACTGAAGTAAACGAAAGCAGTGATTTTGGAGTATGACGATTTTCTCTTTCCGGTTATCAGAGGCTCTTACAGGAAGCTCGATTATAGCGGAGAAAGAACAGATTAGCTCCGACATTGCCATAGCGGAAGAGAAGATTTCCGCAGCTGCGAAAAGGTCACCGAGAAACGGGTTTGCATCTATGGAACCTCGCTTTATACGACTCGACTTAAGCCTTTTAGATGAGATTATCGACCAAAGAACAAAAGTGTCCACATGCAGTCGCGAAGGCTTCTCCCTCAGCAATATGCAAAAGTGTTTGTAATATCAGTGAATCTGGTGTAGACTTAGGGAAGGAAGGATGTCCCTACGGAGGTTCCCTCCCATAGAAAAGCTTTGTATGGAGGCCTTAATGGCATCCATGGGAGCTAAGCCGGAAGCCTTAGCTCTTACAGAGGCGGAAAAGGCGGAGGTAGAGAGGTTGTCAGGAAAAATACCATTGCTGGGAATGGACCTCATGGAAAGAAACCCTCATTTTCTCTTTTGAGAAGGCATCAAGGAGAAAAGATACTAGGATCAGCTTATCAGGTCGGAAGGGAAGAATCGAAGATTTATACGCACAGTCACCTATTTTTCAGAAGAGGAAGTCAGAGCACTTTTTCCAGGTCAGCTGTTTCTTAGAGCTTTTTGAGAGAAAAAGTTTGCCGATGGTGGAAAGGTTACAGAATCAAGACAGTATGAATCAGAGAAGGTTTTATTGTCTCTGGCTTTACTAGAAGGGGTAGAAGATGAAGAAAGCAAATATGATTCCGAAGTTAAGACCGGAGATGGGAGGCAGTGTAGTTTGTGCGCTGGTTGAAAAGGAAGTGGGAGACAGAGTAAAGGAGGAACCGATTTTTGAGATTGAAACCGACAAGGTGGTGACTCTGCGAATCCGGCTTTTGAGGAACTTTTGGTAGACAGTGCTGTGAAGAAGGAGATACAGTAGGGTATTGGAGAAGGTCAGCTTTGATTGAAGAGACAGCTTAAGGGAGGAGTATAGAGACGGCCAAAAAGTAATGATTATAGGGCTTCAAAAGCAATGATGATAGAGACTAGTCTAAGGATGGATAGAAAGAGCTTTCTGAGGCAGTGATTGAAACAAACAGCTAAGGACAGGATAGGAGTGAGATAGGGGGCGAGATATGGAGAAGACGTGGAGAAAGCAGATTTACAGGCCGCCCGCTCTATCTTTAGGGAAAAAGCCGGACTGGCTGAAGGTTCGATTACAATCAGGAGGCTACCGGAAGAGGTGGCGGCACGATGAAGGACTTCGTTTGAATACCGTTTGTAAGAAGGCCAACTGTCCCAATATGGGAGAGTGCTCAGGAGACACGGCAACCTATGATTTTGGGAAGCTGTTTGCACCAGAAATTGTCCTTTTGGTAATGTAAGCTGTGCAGGAGCCGGAGGCAGTGGACGAAGAAGAGCCTATGAATGTGGCAAGGCGGCAAAAGCAGCTACATCTGGAAGCATGTGGTTTGACCTGCTCACCAGAATGACTTTGAGGATGGAGGCGCCTTGCAGTTTGCCAAGACCATTCGAGGCGATTCGGAGCTTTGCCGCACCATTGAAACGTGATTTCCGATATGAAGGGGAAGGACAGAGTCTTTAGACATTGTTCTGGAGGCTAAGCCGGAGTACTGAATCACATGTGGAGACGGTAAGGAATTGCAGAGGGGCAGTTCGTCCTGCGGCTTATGAAAGGTCCTTAGGAGTGCCTCGTTACTGCAAGCAACATTCGCTCGGATATCCGGGTGAAAAGACCAGCTTTATGGTAGGGTCTTGGAGACGTGAAGAGCAGATTGACAGGCTGATGGATGATGTCTGGAAACCGGCTGATATCTTTAACCATCGGACAATATCTGCAACCCACCAGGGAACGTACCCTGCACAGATATGCCACTCCGGAGGACTTCGCTCGCTATAAGAAGAATGCTCTCTTTAAAGGGCTTTCATCACGTTGCCTCCGCTCGTAGAGAGCTCCTACAGAGCTTGGGAAGCTTGGAGGATGTTCATGGTTTATATTGATTTAGAGTCCACGGATGTTTATGAGAACTTTGTTTTGGAATATTACTTAGCTAAAGAAAGAACTTGAAGACACAGTTTCCTTTTTGGAAACACACTCTGACTGGGAAAAGTACCGATTTGCGGAGAGTGAATCTTCCCGCGAGAGCAGAAAGATGAATCTGGTTGGGAGGATGAGCGGCGGCGGCACCATTTACGGGACCCGGGAGGATGGCAGTTTACCCTCATTGACCGCTATAAAGAAGAGGGATAGAGTTTAAAAATATCTAAGCTCCCGGTTTGGAGGCATCTGAAGAAGCTTTCCGTTAGGCAGAGATTTAACGGAAGAAACGACCTCTGTATCGAAGGACGAAAGTTTTCCAGAGTCCCAGTATCATCTTAGATAGCATTGTCCATCACGGATCCCTGCTTTTTCCACGGATATCGAAGATGGTGAATTCCACCAGGGTGGATGAATACAAGATTATTTCCAAAGCAGTCAGTCCAGTCGCAGGAGAGGGTTTGCAACGTCTCCGGACCATTTGCAGGAGAGAGATTTCCGAGGAGGTTTAAGGAGCTGATGGTTTCCGCCATTTTGGGAGAAGAGAATACAGCTATCGTCTCGAGCTTTCCGAGGAAGAAAGTCTGGAGAGTTAAGGACTGGCGAGACCTTTTCAAAACTAGGACGGTCTGTACGGAAAGAATCCGAAGTTCAATATGGAAAAGATTGGACGCTTGGGAGGAAGATGCATTTTTCTAGAGGTTCAAGGGCAGAATACGAGCTTCTATGCGGAGTTTTACAGTACCACGGATCGGAGGAAATCAGTAAAGTCTTTGTGGGACTGGCTTTGGCCGGGATTCCTTTTAAAGGGTCTTACGGAAAGAGGCTTGGAGGAAGCTTTATCGGATTTCCGTGTCTGAGATTGCGGATATGCTGGCCTAAGGCTTTGACGGACAAGCAGGCGGATGAACCGGAAAACCCATATATTTTTATTTTTTATACATTGAAAAAGAAAAATTTTTATAATAAAAGATAGGTAATTACTTTTTGCCGGATGTTCTGATGTTAGGGGTCAGGGGATGGGGAAGCATGATAAAATCACCATAAAACAAAGGAGGCAGTTTATGGAATTAAAGAACACCGTTGTATGAAGCGCATGTGAAGGCAGGCGGAAAATTGTTCTTTCATGGTTCTTCTTCTGTTCAGTATGAGCAGAGTGGAGTAATCAAGGACATATGGCTGTTCGACGAAGCCGGACTTTTCGACGTGTCCCATGGGTGAGATACTAAAAGGAAAGGATGCATTGGCAAATCTTCAGAAGATTTTAACCAATAACTTTGAACATGGTGGACGGACAGGCAGATACAGCCTGATGTGTAATGAAAACGGCGGTGTGGTAGACGATTTAATCGTTTACAGAAAGGAGACAACGACTACTTCATCGTTGTAAACGCTGCCAACCGTGAGAAGGACTTTAACTGGATGGTACAGCATAAGTTCAGGGGATGTGGAATTCACCAATGTATCCGATGATTATGCCCAGATTGCCAAGGCCCTAAGGCTATGGATATTATCAGAAAGCTGACCTCGAAGAAAATATTCCTCAGAAATATTACCATGCCGTATTTAATGCTACGGTTGACGGTATTCCCTGTATTTCAAGACCGGTTATACCGGAAGACAGTGTAGAGCTGTATCTGGACAGGCAAGGCGGAGAAATGTGGGATAAGCTTTTGGCAGCAGGGAAAAGAAGAGGGACATTTGATTCCCTGCGGACTTGGTGCCAGAGATACCCTTTCGTATGAAGGCTTGGCTGCCTCTCTACGGTCGAAGGAGATGGACGGATGAAATCACTCTTGGAGACCGGATTAAAGCTTGCGGTAAAGATGGATAAGCCTCGATTTTATCGGAAAAGGCTGCTATTGAAGCCAAAGGAGAGCCGAAGATTAAGAGAGTCGGCCTAGAGGATTCACCGGCGAGGTATTATCCGCGAGCATCAGGACGTTTTGGCGGGAGACCAGGTAGATTGGTCACACCACCTCCGGAACCCACTGCCCATTCTTAAACTATCCGGTAGGAATGGCATTAATCGATCAGAAGCATGCAGGGTGGTGGCAATCGGCTTCAGAGGTTCCGGGGACGTAAGGTGGATGTAGAAGTGGGTAGCGCTTCCCTTCTACAAGAGAGAGATATAAAAGCAAAAGAGCATTTTTCAAGAGAGAGTGGCGGACTTTGGGAATACTCGAAGAAAGGCAAATTTTTAAAATCAGATTTTCTTCGAGATCTGTTTTATAAAGAAAACAGTTTAATCAACACTACTTATTTTGGAGGAAAAAAGATGGCAGTTCAGAAGGTTACTTTATTCAGGATCACAGTGGGTAAAGGAAGAAGGCGGACTTTAGAAGGAAGGTATCCTTGGCGGATATCCTCTGGATGATAAGAGAATTCTATGGTGCTGTACGGAAGTTAATGATAAGGCTTCATGGACCGTAGTAGAAATCTTAAGGAGGTGAAGTAATGCTTATTTTCGAGAAAAAGCAAATCCGGCAGACGTTGCAGTTTGTTCCTCCTGTGATGTGGAAGTGGTAGATGTTCCTGCAAGGATCAAAAGAAAGGCTGAACCATTTGCCAGAGCTGTCAGAGACGAAATCAGCAGACGTACAGAGCTTGCTAAAAGTGTAGAGGTGTAAATGACGGCTTCTATCCTTTGGGTTCCTGCACCATAGTACAATCCGAAGATTAATGATGATGGCAGCTTTCACAACTGCAGAGATTCATCCTTTGCAGCCGGGCATACCATTCAGAGTTGCTTTCCGTAATCGAGATTGAAACCCTTCTTTGTGAAGTAACCGGTATGGATCGTTTAACGGTTCAGCCTCAGCAGGTGCTCACGGTGAGTTCACCGGAATCATGCTGATTAAGGCTTATCATGAGCAGAGGATTTTAACAGAAACAGATTATTGTTATTCCTGATGCGGCTCACGGAACCAACCCAACCGCTACTATGGCGGGCTACAAGGTGTGCCATTCCTTCCAATGAGCACGTGTGTAGATATGGAGAAATTCAGGCGGTTTTAGGGGATGATGTTGCCGGCAGTGCTGACCAACCCCAATACGTAGGTATTTTCGATGAAAATATCTTAGAGATTACAAAGTTAATCCATGATTGCGGCGGATTAAACTATTATGACGGTGCCAACTTAAACGCTATCATGGGTGTTCGTCCGGAGACATGGGCTTTGACGTTATTCACTTGAATCTTCATAAGACCTTCTCCACACCTCACGTGGCGGAGGTCCCAAAGGTGGAGTTGTTGGATGTAAGAGGCTTCTGGCTGATTTCATGCCGGATATCTGGTTGACGGGATGCAGTGAAGAAGTTTGTGAAGGCTCAAGTCTATTCGGAGACATGAGGCCTACGGAAACTTCTTGTAGTTGGTTGGGGCATTACCTATATCAAGACCTTAGGAAAAGAGGAATTCACAGGCTGGTGGAATGCGGTGCTAAATGCCAACTATATGATGAATAAGCTGAAGGATCTCTATACCATGGCATAATCAGATTTTATATGAGTTCGTTATGAGCCATAGAGGATTCTGGCAAAAGACAGGGGTTTCTGCAACGGACAGTCGCCAAAGCCCTGGTTGATGTAATTCGGAACGCACCCGCCCACAATGTACTCCTCCGCTTATCAGTGTCTATGAAGCTTTTGACTGATTGAGCCTACGCGAGACAGAGTCCAAGTTGAAACTTTGGACGATGCTGTAGCTGTTTTCAGAAAGCACTGAGGAAGCTCAGATCAATCCCGGGCGCGCTTCATAACGCTCCTGTAACTCCGGTGAAAAGATTGATGAAGTAAGGCGGCAAGAGCTGGTACTTCGTTATGAGTGGAAGTAAAAAGGCAAAAGCGCATACATCATTTCGAAAGAAGTGAGGCAAAAAGCCGATATATCATTTCGAAAGAAAGTAAAATAAGTAGATGATTAGAGAGCTGTTATATAAGGATGCAAAGAGAGAGCGAATAAAAGAGTTTTGTTTGAAAAAGCAATAGCTTTCATCGAAACAAGCAAAAACCCGGTTCTTCTTTGGAAGCGATTCTTTATGTAACAGCTCTTCTTGCTAGAAGCTAGATGGGCGTTAAGGAGAGAGAATTAAGGCGGAGAGTGTAAGCATACTGCCGGTATGCTCTGGAAACCTTAGTGAGACAGCAAATATTAGAGTAACAATTATGAGTTATGATGTGATTATCATAGGAGCCGGTCCCGTGCGATATGTAGCAGCATTAAAGTCTGCAAAATTAGGCTTCAAAGACTGCGGTGGAGAAGGGACAGGTGGGAGGAACCTGCTTAAACAGAGGATGTATTCCTACCAAAGCAATGGTTCATGCCACTGAGCTTTCTACAGAGAAATGCAAAATGCGAAGGAGTACGGTATCTTTGCCGAGAATATTTCCTATGACTACGGCAAGATTTTGAATATCAAGCAGTGATATTATCGATAAGCTGGTAGGCGGAGTAGAGCAAACTCTTTAAGTCCAACGGCATTGATTACCTGAAGGGACTGGGAACTTTTAGAGAAGGACGGTTCCGTTACTACAAGCGGTGGAGAAGGACGAGAAATTATCAGGCAAAGCATGTGATTTTGGCTGTTGGATCAAAAGCTTTCGCCTTAGTACCGATTCCGGACTGGATAGTGAAGGAGTATTAACAGCGATGAACTCTTCCAGTTAACGGGAAAGTACCCAAGAGCTTAAGCATCATTGGCGGAGGAGTAATCGGTGTGAGTTTGCCTTTCACTTCGCCTCTAGGAACCAAGGTTACCATTCTGGAGGCTCTGCCCAGTATTCTGAGCCAACATGGATAAGGAGTATTTCTCAGAATTTGAAGTTGATTTTAAAAGAAGAGGCATCGATATCCATACCTCCGTTAAGGTAGAGAAGGTGGAAAAGGAAGCGGAGGCGTTTCCCGCTTCTATACCGAGAAGGATGAGTCGGTAAAAGTAACTTCAGTATGTGCTTTGCGCAGTGGGCCGTGTGCCCAATACCCGTGGACTTTGGGAGAAGGGGTTGAACTGGAAATGGAGAGAGGCCGAGTGGTGGTAGACGAAAGCACTTTAAGACCTCCATGGACAATGTTGTATGCCATCGGAGACCTGATTATGGGCTTACAGCTTGCTCCACCTTGCTTCCGCAGTGCATTGCCTCTTGGAGGAGCTGGCAGGGCACGAAAGAGAAGCATTGATTCGTACTGTGGTGCCCGCTCGCGTTTATACCTTCACTGAAATTGCCTCGTTGGAATTACGGAAGCCATCGCCAAGGAGCAGGGTTTAGAAATCAATGTGGGTAAGTTCATGATGAGCGAAACGGAAAACATGATTTCCGAGGGAAGAGCGCGGATTTATCAAGATTCTGTCCGACAGCAAGAGTCATGCAGTTGTGGGCGTACAGATGATGTGTGCAAGAGCTACCGATAGATCGGAGAATTCGGCAATGCTGTAGCAAAACGGCTTTACAGCAGAGCGGCTGCTGGTATACATGAGAGCTCACCCAAACCTACAATGAAGGAGTGGGAGAGGCTGGCGATGTGTTCAGGAGAAGCGGTACATTCCATGCCGAAGCGAAAAAGCAGCTCTAAAAGATGATTCAGAACAGGATGTCATCGTCTTCGCCTAGGCATCGCTTAGGTACAGAGGCTGAAAAGAATCAAAAATTATTGTGATTCTTACAGCTTCTTTTTTCTATTACTTTTATGCAAAGCGTAGAGACGCATCACCTGTTCGACAGTATCTGCCAAGTTTTGCTTTGGCAGTTTCTTTTTCATGGCTTCTTCTGAGGTGCTAATACCTCGTAGGATGGGGAAATAGGCGTCGATTCCGGCTTGGTTGCAGGCTTTTGCTCCTTCTGTGACGAGCTCCTGCAAAGGCTAGTACCGGAATTCCTGTCCCTTTAGCCAGCTTTGCTACACCGATTGGGGCTTTTTCCCATGGCGGATTGTTCGTCCAGCCTTCCTTCTCCCGTAATCACTAAATCGGCTCCCCTGCATTTTCTCTCAGAAGCTTGGTTTCTTCCAAAAATCAGGGAAACGCCGGACTTTAATTCTCCCTGAAGAAAACTGCGAAAGGCAAAGCCCGAGCCTCCCTGCGGCTCAGGCAGGGAGCTTCGAGGTGGCAGCAGGGTTATATTCTTTTACAAGCTCACTATAATGCTTCATCCAAAGATCCATTTGGGAAAGCAGTTCCTTGTTTCCACCCTTTTTGGAAACCATAGATCAGGCTGGCTCCATTTTTCTCCGTAAAGAGGATTCTACATCACAGGCAATCTGAAAGGAGCACTGTAATAAACCCCTCGGTCAGATGAATTTTCTATCTTGACCAAGTCTTTCAGCCCTTCTCCGATAGGGCTGATTTCTCTCCGTTCTCTTTGGTAAAAACAGAAAGCCCGGGGCAGTTAACATTCCGATTCCACCGTCATTTGTGGCGGAACCGCCGATGCCGATTAAAAAGCGACGACAGCCCTTGTAATAGGCATCTAAAAATCATTTGTCAACGCACGTAGCTACTAGTCTTCTCAACGGATTTCTTTTCTCCGGAAGAGTAAGGTAATGCCGGAGGCTTGAGACATTTCCATAACGGCAAGCTTTCCATCTTCCGGAGAATATTGCGAGTCTGTTTCGACGGTGCTTCAGGGAGTGTGCTTTTGAGGGATCTTCAGGCAGCGTTTCCCGGTGGGTATCCGATTTTTATTTCCGCTTGAATTTCTCCGAGTTCGAGAGAATACCATAATGAGCTTCCACTTCCTGGAAACAACGGCCCTTTTACCGGACTGTTTCCAAGCTTCCCCTAAAAGCTTCCACCAGCGTTTCCACGGTGCCTTCCCTCCGTCTGCCAGGAGGAAATCAAAACCTCCGCATTAGGAATTATCCGTAAAATACCGCTTTTATAGCTTCGCCCGCTTCTTTGGAGGAGAGGCTGCCTTTGAAGAATCTATGCAATCAAGGATTTTCATAATCTGCCTCACGCTGTCTGCTCAAGCACCATCTGTGCCAAAGAATATAGCCGTCCACCTTGGTGTTGAAAAGCGATCTTTCCGTTATCCGCTCCGGCCTGAGGGTTCAGATAGTACCACTTACCTTTAAGCTCCTGCCAACCGGTACGCATCTTGCCATTTTCCGCACCGACCTCTTCACTGAAGTAATGCAGAAGCCGCGAATCTCCTTCCAGCCAAGGCTCATCTTTTCCCTGTTCACTGCCTTCATTTTCTTCAAAATAATACCGAGGCATTGTTATAGAAAAGCCAGCGGTGAACATATAGCCTTCTTGATTAAAATAGTACCAACGTTATTAATCCATAACCACTGTGCTTTCGGATAGGTTCCATCAGGATTTCAGAATCCACCAGCCCTTTGCGTCTCTTTGCCAGTTTACATTGGACGGCAGATTGCGGTCTGCCCCTAAAACCATCGGTGTCCCGCTGCTACCGCCTGAACTGCTTCCTCCGCCGGAACCTCCACTGCCACCTGAACCGCTGCCTCGCCGGAACGCCTCTGCCGCTTCCGGAATTAGAAGGAATCGGCGCTTCCCGGAATCATCGGTTGTGTAATCCGTAAAAAGCGGGTTTACATATCGTGTACCAAGTTTCAGGGAAGAGTGATTTACTATACGATTCTTTCCTTAAAATTCATCTTATCTTTTATGAAAGCACCTGCCCCAATATGCGTAACGGAGGTGGGAATCGTGATGGTATTCGCCTCTTTCAAGTCACTGAAAGCGCTTTCCCCGATACTTTCCAGTCCGGCCGGTAAGGATAAATCTCCCTTGTAAGAAAGATTACGAAAAGCGGAATTCCCTATTTTCTTTAAATTCTTCAGGGAAGACAAGATTGCCCTCTATCGACTTTCTCAGAAAAACAGAATCCCTATTTCTACGATAGAATCCGGCAACACTAAAGCCTTTCTTAATGTAATCGACGCCCGCCAAGGCATGGGAGTCAAAGGCAGTAATATTTCCCCTTAATTCCAGATGCGCTCTCGTTCCTAGAGCATTCAGAGCTTATTCCATGAGCGAAGTTCTCCGTTTGCAGTAAGACCCTGCATCCGTCCGCTGCCGTTTATTGTAACCGTATAGGTTTTCCTTTTCTCCTGTTATTTGCCAGCTAAAATTCCCGTCGACACTTGGTAAGCGGGCCTCATCCGATACTGTAATCACTTTTTGCAACAATTGTGTCTCACTAGATGGGCTCTTGCGGCCTCCCGGATCCATTAAAAATGTACAATAGTAGGTGTGCCCCGGTAAAAGGAAAAGTGTGCTTGTGTCCCCAAAATCAAATAGATAAGAAGTGAATATCTTATCGACTTCGGGAACCCGACATTGGGCATCGTATGTCAGATATCCCAAACTCAGCTCTCTTAAATTTTTCCACTGTCATCTGTAAAATTCTGTATACTAACCACTTTCGTTTGGATCTTCTGTCTTATACAGAAAAAAGTTTATATATGGTTTTACCTGTTACTTCAAACTCAAAAATATTTATTGATTTCCGGAAGCGTATAAAAATTCACATTTTTAAAAGAAATATTCCCTTTCTTTTCTCCATTTTCATCTTCCTTGGCAGTTTGTTGTACAGAAGTATAATCCGGATTATAGTGCCAGCCTTTTTCTGACTCATAAATACGGAGAATGATTGATAATCGTATTTTTCTTTTTCATTTCCTTTAAACTTGTAAAATGCCTCCTCTCCAATCCTCCGCACGGAAGCCGGAATCGTGACATCCCCTAAAGTTTTTCAGATCATAAAAAGGCATGGTACGGTATTTCCTTAAGGGTAGAGGAAGACTCACTGTCTCCAAATAGTCCATATGTCCAAAGGCTGACACCCCCACATTCAGCTTTTCTATCCCTTCTTCTATCATCACTTTGCGAATCTTATTTCTATAGGGTTCCCGTGAGCCACTTTAATTGCATCCGTTTCCTCTTCCACGGAGTGTCAGAGTCATATCATTTCGGTGCCGCTTAAACTATATTCAATTTGCTTTCCTAGTCTTCCACTTAGAGGTGCCTTCTGTACGATGATCTTAAATTCTTTGTTAGCTCCCCTCGCCACATTTTTTGGGTTACAAGCAGATGGGCTGTTCCTTCGTGTAAGGCCTCAATAGCGAGTTGTCCATCAGCGTCATGCTTGTATGCCAATAACGGTGGGATTCGTCTCGGTATCCTCTGCAGCGTAAAACATAACTGTGAAGCGGTTCATGGATGAGTGATTAGTTCCCTAACTCCACCGCTACTCGTATCTGACAAATAAGCAAGCTCTTTTTTCCAAAGAGTTTTCTTTCTCAACCAAAGAAACAGCAAATACGGAGAAATGCTCTGCTCGATACCTTTACTGCATTTCTTTTCTCCTCTATCTGTCTCTAACTTTTCTGCCGCTGCCGTCCAGCACTGTCAGATGAAACACGGAAATCTGCTTTTCCTGCATTTTCCTCCAGAAAAGAAAAGCTTTGAAAAGCTGACCTTCACTTCTCCTTTTGCAGTATCCGGCTGTGTTTCTTCTCCGTTCTGATCCAGCACACTGATATCAAAAAATGATGCTCTGTAGAAGATTTTGCTTATCCTCCTCAAGTTTCTCTTTACAGTGGAATCCACTTTCTCGTTCCTCTGACTTTAGAGAGCTTTCTTACTCGTAAAGTCGCGTCCTTTGAAATACCCCGAATCAGCCTGCACCGTAACAGCACACCGGAAAGTTCTTTTTCGGCATAAAATGCGTTCTCTCTGCTAGCCTCAGACTCTATTTCTGTAATTTCTTTTTCGACTTCATTTTTCTTCGACTACATCCATGTACGTTTTCTTCAAGTGCATTTCTTCATCATTTCCATCACGTTTTTCAGAATAAGTTGTACTCTTTTCTTCCGGAAAAACTTTTGTTTATTCCTTCAGACAGTACCGTCTCATTTGCGATAGTTGCTGCAGAAACATAGGTAGAAAAGCTGCAAGATAATGCCAGAAGTAATGCCAATGCTTTTTTTGCTCTTTTTCTCATTTTTCTCCTCATATATTGTTTCTACAAGTTCACATTTGAGCTTCTGAAAAGAATACCACATGCATTAAATTATAGCAATCTTTCCGTAAGAAAGTGATTTTAAAAGTAATCTATTATTCAAAAATGTAAAATCTATAAGGATAAAAATGATGATTCAATTTTACCGGTTTATAGTAGCTTAGAAAATAATGAAATAAATATATTTGCAATATTCATTACATTTGCGTTACAATAGAAAAACAAAATCGAGTAAGAAAGGAAGAGAAAGCTATGGGACAGGCGGTAAATGTGAATTTTCGTTTGGATGCAGAAGATAAAAAGAATATGGAGCAGGTATGTACAGAACTGGGACTCAGCATGAGTGCCGCTTACCACATGCAAAGAAGGTGGGAAGAACATAGAATTCCTTTTTTGATGTTTCCGTGGATCCATTTTATAGTGAAAGTAATATAGAGGCTAAAAAGACGTATCGAGAGTGTACGTTCAGGAAAGAGCACATTAAAGGAACATGATTTGATTGAGGTGGATTAATGGCTATCAATGTATAGGAAAACCGGAGCCACTGAAGTGAGACCTCAGTGGCTATTGAAATGTTCGTATTGACGATAGAATCAGCATTTCGTACCAGAAAAACATATAGAAATTATGCAGTGCGGTTCACACATCACTGACAACATAATTTATCTCACTACCTCCACCGTCCGGCAGCCCGCATTTTACGATGGGGTTTCCGTCATTCACCTTCTTAGGTTTGGAAGATTCCGAAGAAATGAGATATCGGAGATATAGTTATTTGAGAAATCCAGCTCCTCCAGTAGATCAGCCTTCCAGGGCAATCCAGGCTTTGCAGTTTATTGTCACTGATATTCAGACTTTTAAGGCCTTGTAATGGAGAGGAAAGATTTTGCATTAGTGGAAAAATCATCCGATTCATCATCCAAATTCTTGAGTGTTGCGTGTCTGAGAGTCAGGTCTCCACCGTGTTGTCGTCCTCCATGTGGCTTAGAGAAACAGGAAGCACAGGATAGTCACTGGATGAGCGACTTTTTGTTCGGAGAGAAAATAGTCTTTGGCTCCGTTATTTTAGTAAAGTTTGGGTATAATCCTATATTTATCAAAAGGGAGCAAATCCTGAAATTCAGATGTGTAAGAGCGGGAAGGGTCCGAAGGACGGGTCCCAGTCTCGGCTGCACTGCAAAATCGATAATGCCATTTCCACAATGGTTAAATCCGTTAATGCATCTCATTCCTGCAGAAAATCCGCACTGTATTCAATACTATAGTTATGCGATTGTCAGCGTCTTTATGGAAGGCATGTGGGCAATGTAATCCCGATCCAGTGGAATAGCAGTTCACATTCTCCAGGCGCTTAAGCCGTGTAAATCAGGGAAGCTGATACGTGTGATACCCGAAGGAAAGCGTCTGTAAGAACTGAGGGTGCTGAGGGCATTGATATTTTCGTGGAAGAGCAGTCAATGGAGAGGCTGTAAGGAAAGATGTCCCGATAAGTCGTCCAGATTCAAAAATTGAAAGGTCTACTAAACTTAGGGATTTTTAATTTCGGCATGTTTTGTACGAAGTTCAAGTCCTTACATCCTTTAAATTCCGTAAGGAGAGCCGCTCCAGCTGGGGCATACCGGAAAATAGGCAACATTTTCCACGGAACTATCTCCCTGTTCCCAAGAGGTCCAGACTGCTTAGGCTGCTTAAAGAGGAAAGGGGGAAAGATCCACTGGGGCTTTTGTCCGCATTAAGCTCCAGAGCAAGCGTCTTAAGCTTCGGAAAGTTTCGAAGGAACAGAAGCCCCTTCGTATGAAGTCATCATCGATATGAAGGGTGAGCTCTTCCGAGAAGAAAATGCTTTAACAGGGCGCATCACGTGTTGCCCTTCTGCATCCTCGCCGGAGTAGGAATCACCGGTAGCATCATCGTCCAGAGTAATGTTGTAGAGTCCAAGAATCTGTTCGGGGTTCGCGAAAAGCTTCGTGAGAGTCTCGAAAAATCCTCATATTCTCCGGAAAAATAGCGAGATTAGTCAGACTCTTCAAGGGTACTTCGCATCGAGCTGGCACTATAGTCGAAATGCACCTGATATCCCGTGGAGAGCTTAATCAGGCCTGTACCTGCATATCCGCTTCATCGATGGGTATCTGTGATAGGAAAATAAAGCTGTTTCCGTGTCCTTGGCGTGCCGTCCTCATTCATAGACTTTGTATAGTCAAAACCTGCCACTTCTGTTTGGTCGGAACCGGCCTTGTTGACTTTATGAATGGACGGAAAAGTAAGAGAGTTGTAATCCTCTCTTGCATAATCCTTCAAGTTTTTCCAGCGCCGTTTCTACGAAGCTTTTACGGTTTCATCCTCCCAGCACAGTCGAAATTTCGTCGTCGTCAGAGTAACGCTTTTATGAGGCGCACGAAATGTATTGCTGACGAAAAGCATTAGGCTGATAAGATGAAAATGATGAGGCAACTGTCTCACGTGCATTGAGTTCCTGCCTGCCGGAGGGCGCTTATAGCGCCCATATTGAGCTATCGATATGAATGCGCTGGGTGATATTCGGCTTTGCTAGTCTCGATGTAGACTTTTGGTTTTTACAATATTCCAGGTCACGAAGCCTCTCATTCCTCCGAGGATATGCAGGTGCCGTGACAGTTGGGACATTCCATTTTTGTGAGAGTCATTGCTTTACGCTCCTTCTTGTATTTCTGACTCTCTCCAGTATAGCACGGCAGTGGGGGCTTGGGCAGGGATTCTTCTTCTTTGAAGGCTTCAAAATGAAAAACTCAAATCTACTCATTGACCTCTCGGTAGATTTTCACTGCACAGTTGATATTTTCTTTTCACACCATTCATGGTATGTTTAGACCTCCTTCTGACAGCAATGGAAGGAGTTTATTATAGAGTAAAATTATTCCCGTGCAACCAAAAACATCTTTCTTGAAGACCGACCTTTATAGAACAAAGTCTAAATCTGGTGACTTTATGAGACTGCCGCTATCTTGCAAAGATCCTTCTACTATTTCTAAGAAGTGAAGAAACACCGAGCATCAAACTGGTATCACAAGCAGTTTTCGAACAAAAAGAACTTCTGTGTTCATCGTTACCAGTGTCAAAACAAATGTCTGTAGATTATCCTTTGTGAGATAAAGTGTACTTTTGTCCTAGCTGTAATCAGGACCTGCAAGACTTTGAAAAGGAATGCTGTAATCGTCTAATGAAGGCTCTACGTTTGTAATGGCTGCTCGCAAAAGTCTTTATCAATGCATTGCACACAAATATACCTATGATGCCAGATTTTATTTGATAGAAAATATAGGGAAACCCTAAAGACTCTCGTCGAGGTATAAATCTTTCCGAAAAGGAAGCAAGAGAAAAGGACTGCATCATTACTCCCTGATTGCAAAGGACAACTTACCAGATCTTGGTGAATCATCCGGAATTACAGATGTCTGTTCGCACCATGTACTCTTATCATTGACCAAGGAATTTTTACTCCAAAAATATCGATTTTAAAACGAAAAGTCACATTCAAAACCAAGGAAATGCCATAAAACACAGATTTCAAACCGTGAAATATTTCATGGTCGAAGCTATGAGGACTTTTGAAGCTTGGATTAAATGCTTTTGTAGAGATGATACCGTCTCATTCCTGTAGAGATTCACAAAAACCCTACTGACCTTTTTCTTTACAGAGGAAAAACTTTTCCCGGCTTATCTGTTAAATCGATGGCCAGTGGGGCTGTCAAAGCAGTCTTTGACCGTTTAGAGAGACTGAAGATGTCTTTTGACTCTCAATCTATCTTTGAATATATCCTCACAGACCGAGGATCGGAGTTTGGGGATCCTGTCGCTTTAGAAACAACCCAATGGGATACAACGTAGCAGCATTTATTATTGCTGCATCCCATGCGTAGTGGACAAAAAGGGCTAGAGCAGCCCACACCATGCCCGCATGGTTCTTCCAAAAGGCCCTCTTTGCTTTTCTTACACAATGGGATGTTAATCGGATTGTAAACCACATCAATTCCACACCAAGGAAAGCTAAACGGAGATACTCCCCTATCAAAGGGCACTAAATCGATATGGAGAAGATGTCTAGCACTTCAGCTTGGGCACATATCATCCTGGACGAGGTTTTGTCTGAGGCCCAAGCTGATTCGCTTTTATAACCCAACAACCCAAAGCATATCTGCTGTCAGACAGGGCAAAACACTTTACATTTTTGATATAGCCAGTGGAATCTAGTCCCACACACGACTTGTCCGTAGGCTTATTTCCCATGTCCGGAAAGAGATTTTTGAGGTTGTTATGCACTATTATAGCAAAAATCAGGCAGAAATGAAATTTCAAACTGCCTGATTTGTGGGATTTTAAAGCTAGGTAGAATTTACCTCTGCATTAGAATTTACTTTTCAATTTAGCCTTTTGAAGGCTGTTCAATCTGTTTTCAAAGAATATGCAAACATTTTCGTATCTAATGTATCATACAAGATACATGAAAAATGCTTAGGTAGAAAGGAGAATCATCCGTTTTCCAAATTTAGTATGGAACTCAAATGCCGAATCAGCCCTAGGAAATATCGGATGAAGGAAAACTATGAAAATCATTGAAAATCAATAGAGTATTTTGGCTCATGACAGTAAAACGAATGTTGGTGGAGGTGATGGACGGAGAAACCGTCATTTTCCGCACCCACGACTGCTTTTGATAATCAGCTTTCGTGAAGAGGGAAGCTGCATCGGCACTTTGAACTGGGACCGCATCAATCCCGCTACCGGCCCTGTCTATGTGCAGAATGCAAAAGGCCGGAGATGTCCTCAAGGTGGAAACCTCGAAACTGTTTTGACAAGTGCAGGGTACTGTGTGCCCTTCCGGACAATGGAGTTTTAGGTTCTCTGCGAAAGAAGAGTCTGTCAAAAAGAATCAAGGTAGAAGAGGGGAAGGTTCTATTTCTCAATGACAAGCTTGTTTTTGATGTTACGCCCATGATTGGGGTTATCGGTGTTGCAGGCCGGAAAACGCCTCCATCAACTGCGGTACACCGAAGCTGCCATGGCGGAAAACATGGACAACAAGCGCATTAAAGTTAAAGAGCCTTTATTTTCCTCATCTCCATGATGATGCCTTCCTTGGGATGTGCATAGCGATGGAGATGAGAGTAATGGTCAGCGGGGTGGAAATCGCAGAGGTGAAGGTAAGACTGTCCGTGATTAAGGGAATCAGCATTGAAACCCCCTATGCTGGAAAATGAAGAGATTTGTGGTGTAATCTACTCCCACGAGGAGATAGAAAAGGCGATTTTCCATGCGGTACGTATCGAATGAAAGAGTACGGAGAATCTGGGACTTCCTAAACGAAGCCGGAATGCTTTAGTGCGGTGGAGACCTGCGTTTCATGCCGGTGGTGATCCGGAAAGCACCGTGATGATGTAGCATACTGAAGAAGATTATGAAGAGCTTATTTTAAAAAGAAGAGAAATATTCCTGCCTTGTAGAAGTGCATAAAACAGCAGACTTATATTGTTCGCTAATTCAGAGATTTTAAAATAAGTATATTGTATAACTTATATGTTACTTCAATGTTAAATTGCACTGAAAAGCGTCAAGAGAGAGAAGGAGTGAGAAGGTCAAATGCAAAACTACATAATGAAAATGGTTATAGTGTAAATCGCCTTACCGGCTGGTTTTGCTTTGAGTAAAGAAGACATATCGCTTAGATATTATGCATCTTCTATCTCTTCTACCCATGAATTCTCTTGTATTTTGCTATGTAATCATGTCACAAACATCAGCACAAAGCCAAGCAAACTCTGCCGATATGAAAGCAAAATCGGACTCTATTTCTAAGCTCGTACAAACTGGAGACGTAGCTAGAAGCTAGAAGCTCAGGAGAAGAATGGTGTATCACAAGCAAGCGTACTTTCCGCTTATATATGGGAAGAGTACACCAAAGGCGGCAGGTATAGAGACCAAGAAGGTGTTAGTAACGCACAAAAGTCAGGGTGATACGGATATACGCTGCAGGCAAGATAGAAAAGATATAATATGCTTCCTAAGAGACTAGCTAGGAAAGCGTACAGTCTACTAGAGCTGTTGCAAACAAATATGGAAAAATTGAGATGCGTCAAAAGGAGGGTGTATAAGATGAAGGAGGCAATGGATAAGTTTTGCAAGTCCAGAGAAAATGGCTTATTTCTTCTTGAATATGACAACAGGATCAGGAAAGACCTTTAATGTTTTAGAATTTATTGCAGAAAACTATAACAAAGAGGAATACAAAGACTCTAAATTTTCTTTATTACCAATCTAAAAGAGAAAATCTTCCTTTGATGAGCTGGAGAAAAGCATTTTAGCAAAAGGGGAAATGTCACGACTTCGATATGCTTTTGTGCGCAAATTGATGCCACTGCAGATGTTCTTATCCATAGGCTTCAGTCTGTATATACCGCATATCAAGAGGATATCCTTGAAACACATCATCCAAAGTCCTGAGTTTAAAGCCCTGCTCTGCTCCCATCCAGTTTCTGAATAAGCAAATGAGGAACCGATAGAAGGAAAAGAGGAATCCGCTTTTGACTTTTATCGAAGATATTGAAAAATGATGGTCGGAAAAAGAAGGAACCGGCTTTTCGGAAAATTACTGATTGATGAATTAAATTCCTTTTAAAACTTCCGGACAGAAATGTACCAGTGCTAATAGCCAGTCGAAAAAGTATCAATGGATCGGAGAGTTTCTTTTATCCCGCTGTTTTTACCAGAGAAAACGAATTTAGTGTTCATGGACAAATTCCTTTTTCGGGAATTCTACATTGATTGAGCCTTCATACCTTTTATACCCATAAGATTATTGACAATGCGGTCATTTTATTGGATGAGTTTGATTCGACGAAGTCCCGCCTTACAGCAGATTATTACGACGGCTGTATTATAAAATTAACTCTATTGATTTGTTTACAAAAATTTATTCATTGAAATTAAAAGAGTTTCCCCAGCATTGACTACCGATTCACGACTCTTTACGAGACATGTATTTAGATCGGAGCCAAAACCTGTGTAGCAATTTCGGAAGATTTAGAAAGAGCTTTCAGCAAACGCATGATAATTTTAGTATGCAATACAGCTTTGACTAGAGAAGAAAGTACACAGGACAAGAGTAGAATCTCTCTCGCGATTTACAGTTCCACCTATTTTCGCGAGATAAACTTGCAAAAGTGAAGGTACCATACAGGAAACAGAACTGGCTGAATTTACAAAAAGAAAAGCTGGAGAAGGAAGATGCGGAGCTTTATTTCTTTATAAGCGCAGTAAAAGCACAGCATCAGTTATTTTTCAATACATCTCCGGAACTTTGGCTTCCGAAACTATAATGCAATTAAAGGAGAGAGAAAGAAAGAGAAGATGATTTTACTATTGAAAATGCAGTGGTTTCGTTTTAAATGAGTTTTCATCTTGATAAAGATTACACACAATACTTATTACCCCTAGTTTTTATCAGGACAGAGCTTAGGAAAAAGGAAAAGGATCATCAAAATAATTTGTAAAGAGAGGAGAACCTAAGGAGTTTTTGAACGTTCTGTCTATGAGAGAGGGTTTCGCTATTATTTTTGAGGACGATTTGAACCATAACTAAATTCACAAATTTACTTTTATGACTTTTCAAAATTCTCCGAGAAGGTTCTTCTTCATGCATAGTAAAGGCCAAAGTGATCAGTATTTCTGCAACGGCAAGCTTGGATACAGTATTGGGAAAATTATGATTTAAGTATCTGCAAAAAGAATGCTGCAAGCGGTATTATGAAATGGATGAGGCAGATCAAAAAGGCTGGAGAGATCTTTGGAGGACTTATAGAGGATGTAGGCTAAAGATTCATACGGAAGCGATTTCCTGAGAAGAAAATTTCCGGATAACTTAAAGGACATCTTTTTCCAACTCTATATCATTCAAAATATACACGGAGCTGGAGGATATTTTTCTGGAAAAACAAGATGCAGCAGTCAATTTTTACGGTAATAAAAGCGTTGAAGAGATGATTATAACGAAAATCTGAGATCTTTTTATGTCTTAACAATAAGTCACTGGGAAGATAAAGAATCAACTTTGACATAAATCTGATTAAGGAATTTGCGACAGAAATTTTGAAAAGAAGCAAAGATGGCAGGAAGAAACTACTGCCAAAAAGCTTCAGGAGGATTTGATTTTGCCTTCGTACAGAGGGCTATGAGCAAAGCAATGCAGAGTTAAAAGAGCGACTATCTAAGGGAGAAAAGATCTTGTTTTATCTTTCCTATAATACCATTGGTGTTGGACAAAACCTGCAATATAAGGTGCGCCTGAGAATCTGAAGAAGGTTAACCGATATGCTCAGGAGGAAAAAGGACTTTGATGGTATTTATCTGGAAGCCCCACCCACTTGATCGTAAATCTGGATATGAATAATAGTATCCTGAAAAAGATGTAGTCAAGTTTATTTTTCAAGATGAATTTTTATGGAGCGAGGAGAACTTTCGTATAGATGGCTGGCTTTTTCATCAAAGAGGCCTTTGAAATCTTTCCAGGGGACTTGGCAGATTCAGCATATCCTGTATGACTGTCCATCCTTCACATTATGCTATCAAGAACTTGCTTCAAGCCGTCGGAAGAATTTTGTCGTACCGGACTATAAGAGATTCATGTCTATGTGGATGAAGACATTTTTAGAAAATACGACTTATCTAAAGTGGAAAAAGAAGGCTGAATCCGGAGTTTCGAGCGATTGTAGAACTATCTAAAAGCTTTATAAGGAAGACAGAGCCGGAAAACCCTGTACAGCGGCTTGAAAATCTAGCGAATCACAGCCTCTTTGAAACTATACAGATTATTCTATGATTTAAAACGACGCTGAGCGAGAACAGTATTCAGGATTGGAAGATTTAAGAGCTCTTAGTCTTAAGAAACCAACGCTGTCCGAAGAAGAGTAAAGCAGGGATATCTTTCCGGTCTTTATTTTTTCGAGCACCTGAAAAAGCGAGCAAGCTATTCCTATAAACAGGAAGGGGATTACAGCAAAAATATTTTTGAAAAATTCGATGACAGCCTCCGCAGAAAATGTCGGAGGAAGAAGTACAATCACAGGAGTCTTCATATTTCGGGATTAGAGGAATATTTCAGCAAAAGGGATATGCCACGGATTTTGTACCCAACGAATATTTATTGACTCCTCCATTGTTCAACCATATCTATAAGGGGGCTTTTGGGGAGGTGGTAGGAAAATATATACTGGAAAAATATTTTCCCATAGAGCTACTGGAGCTTCCTGAAGAGCATTTCTGAGTTGTTTGATTTTTCATCTGGGAAATGGAATTTTATATTGATTTTTAAGCTATGAAAGGCAATATGGTTAGATGCGACGGAAGAAAAAGAAAAATCCTCATAAGCTGGAAAGCTGCAGAAAACGGGCTATTGTCATCAATATTCTCTCATGACCGAAGGCTAAACCCAAGAGCAGTGGATGGGAAAATAGTGAGATTCCGTATTTTGAATCGATGTGACTTGCATACCGGATATGGAGATGCTTAAACAGATTAAAGAAAAGAGGTATTTGGAATGGAACGACTAAACACCAATGAGCTAAATGCCGAGTTTCAGTTTTCTGTCGATTAATTAAGATTACTCTAGAATAGAGTTCAGAAAAATCATATTTCGGGAGGGGGCTGCATTTCTGGACTTGAAGAACCTTCCCATTCTGCGTTCTATTGTTTTGAGTCAGGAAAAAGTTTCTATATAGATGTGCTCTCGAAGGAATCACGCAAACCGCATTGATTAAGGCTTTAAGAGCGTATGTGAAGGAGGAGAGGCTCTTCTTTGGTACAGCTTTTTGCAGAAGATTTAAAACCATATCTGTTGGTGCAGTTGTTTTTCAATGCTCTATCCAATCCTGTATTCAATCCGAAGGAAGAGCTGCGCTTATAACATCTTAACGAAAAACTGCTTTGCTATAAGCCTGCATGGTTGAAGAAAGATGCGGAAGGATGTTATGGGGATTAGACTCAGCTGGAAGTACGGATTGATAGGACTTATGCTTACATTTATTAGCCCATAGAATGAATTCTTTAAAGCTGAAGGGAAAAATGAAATTTGAGGAAGCGAAAGCTTTCTGCATCTCTCAGTATGAATTCTCCTATCATAATCATACCTTGCGCAGAGTGCCTCAGGATAGGCTAAACAATCCTTCCAATCTCATTCAAAAGCCGGTAGAAGGGGAAAGAGGCAGTATCAGCTTTTTTGACTTCAGTAATTATGAAGCTCTTTTTCCTGCACGAAAATTGGCCTTCTATATGAACTGTTTCGTTTGCTAAAAAGCCGAGTTCTCAAAGTATTTTGCAATTATCTCTTCGGACTTATCTGATGGAGGAAAATATTGCCACAAAAGAAGGAATTGGAAGCTTATAAAGGGATAGTGTCTGAAAAAGTACGTTTATCCGGTATTAATCTTTTGGATGAGGTTCAAAGCTCCACCTCAGCTTCTTATTTGGAAGACTTAGGGAAAGAGATACAGCAGTTTATTCCGGAGCAAGATGCACTTTAGGAAAGGGCTTTCTAAAGAAAAATTGAATATTCGTTATATTCTATGAGAAAAACTATTATGAGGAGAAGGACTTTTTATGTGATTATCCAAAAGAGATAGGTTCCCGGCAAAGAAGATTCTTGTAAGGAGTTAGACCCCTATGGAATGAAAAGCTAAAGGATATACGTACAGCACATTACTGTTAATTTTCAGCCTAAAAAGCAAGGCAGCAGTAATGAATATTGTAAAAGAACTATGTATTAAACAAGACATTCAAAATGGGAAGCTTAGTATGATAAACTGGGCGGACTTTGCTTTTACGGCAGATTGGATTTTTGGTATTGTCTCTGGAGATATTTTTATGACTATTCATCCGGATGGAAGCTTTGACATTCAAGAAATGCAGAGAGATTTATTTAGCATGAATGAGTATGATGCCTATGGACTATTTCAGTGCGGATGAGGAATATGCTTCGGGAAATTATTCGGGTGCCCTAGGGCTTATCAGGATGCCAAAGGAAATATAAATCTCATTAAAGACACAAGTGTATTCAGTCTTCCGGATTTTTATGAGCTTGGGAGAATTACTGGAAAATGTATCCGGTAGCACTAGATTTGACGGGGCGGAACTTATGGCTTATTCCAAGATATCCTGCAATCCACCGAGGAGAAAAGTGACGAGAGGAAGTAGAACAGATTCTTCCCGGACTTCAAGGAGAGACAGAGAGTATAGCAAAACGGAAATTATAGAGGATGTTTAGAGGGCTAAATACAAAAGAAAGCTATCGTGAAATATATTTTGAAAATACTGGTATTTTTACTATATGCTTATCTTCGAGGAGAAGAAAGCCAGAAAGAGTATTTATCCGGCACCTTAGATATTAATTATTTTACCCTTTCTCCTTCGCTGGCTGTGTTTTTGTGTGGGAGATTGGCCCGGCATGAAGTATAGTATAGAACAGGCAAGCTGGTTCGGGAGATAGAAGCAGTGGAGGAAGCCCTTTGATTTTTAAAGAACTTCTACCTTTAATGGGGAGTGGAATTTGTAAGATATGGAATAGCTACAGTCATACCATTTCCCTTTAAATATTTACGAGTATGCTATGATGGAGAGGTGAGGATTAATGAAAAATAGAAATATTTTTAGAGTAATAATACCTCTTAAGAGATTGCAGCGGCTGCAGGAGTTAACATTAAAACAGTGCAAAGATATTTTAAATGAAAGTTGTTACTTATGCAATACTGAAATTTAGACTTTCGTTAGTCATTTATGGAGACTTTTATTACTATTTATGTACTCTTGCAGAGAGCGGTGGAATGGAGATTGCTATGAGATTGACTGTTACATTTTTGTATTTTGTTGGGAGCTATGTTATATTCTTATCCGATAAGATTGATTCATCATTTGAAATACAAGGATAAGAAATAAAGTGAACATGACGCAAAATTTTTTATAGCTTAAAAATAATAGCGAAAAATACTCAAATTATTAGGCGTAAAAATTAGATATTCAAGGCTGTACCTTATATGATGAACCTGTGGTTTATATTGGAAAATCATAGAAGTAATTTTGACAGCTTAATAATGGTTTGCAATAATGGAGAAGCCATTGATTTTTTCATTGGAAAAGTGAGATTAAAAAATTTCCATTTATCGGTAAATGGTTTCGGATATAGGATGTCTGTTTTAGAGCGAGGATGATATCAAAAATCAATAGAAGTAATTAATCAAGGCATTCAAAGAATAGAAAATGGGTATTCAGTCGTTATTTTTCCGGAGGGAGAAGAACGAAGGAAGACGGTGTGGAGGAATTTAAGCCCGTGAGTTTTAAATTGGCTTTTAAGGCAAAATGCGCGTATTGTTCCTGTTTCATTCTATAATTCAGAGGAGTGTTATGAGCGTTTTCATAGCTTTCACCCGCCAATGTGAGTATTCGTATTGGAGAAGTTGTCGATCCCAAAGCGCTTGAACTAAATACAACCGTACAGATGGCAAAAATACTTACACACAATAATTTCTCAAACTTATGAAGAGCAGCGTACACATCAATGAGTTTGCATTATTGGCTATGGGGAAACTTGGATTTTAGCTATAAATGTATGTATTGATATTAGGCTAATACAAATGAAGATGGATTATGCTTAATTTTAGAAGAAAAATCAACCTATTAAAAAGAATTGCACATCGTTTCAAGGAAGAGCGGATTGAGTGGGCATTAGGAGGTTCTATAGATGCTTTATTTTAAAAAGATAGTCCCCTCCTTTGATGACATTGACCTGATGATTTTCTTCTCGGATGTTGACCGTGTTCGCAGCATCTTATTAGTAATGGGAGAGTTGAAGCCGGAAAATCCTAAAGCAAAATATCAGACGAAGAGCTTTATGGAATTTAGCATAGAGGGGATTGATGTGGATGTTATGGCGGGCTTTGCCATTGTCTATGAAGGGAATGTGGTGGATTGTTCCTTGGAGAAGGAGCAGATTGTGGAAATGTTTCCCTTGGGAACGGAAAGCATCCCCCTGCAATCCCCTTTACTTTGGCGAGAGTATTATCGTTTAATGAAACGCCCGAATAAGGTAGAAATGATTGACAAGGCCTTGGGGTATAAATCTATGGAAACGAAATGTGAAACCGTAGTTGCTCCATGCTTACCACAAAAAGAAGAAGCAGGAACCGAGCTGATGATGAAGCATCCACTAATGGCAAAAGCTTGGGGAATAGTAGCTTCTTTTTCCTTTGGAGAGGAGCCTAAATTCCAATATTGTGTCAGTTCTTTCATTACAAAGCAGATGACAAACTGTGCTTTTCCGAAATTGAAAAGTACGGAAGAAATAGCATGGCTATGGCATGAAAGAAAAGATAGGTAAAAAGCTAAAAGAAGCATTCCCTCGAAGAAAAACGACTCTGCTTCAGCGCATCATAGTTTGTCCTGTCTTCTAATTTCACGCAGTGAATTCTATCCTGCATACTTTGCCCGATACGATAAAACCAATTTGGTACTCTGTTTCACGGAAAGTTCCAAAAAGAAGATAAAGATAAAAGGAGAAGCCGTAGCGCAAGGCAAATGATAAAGGCAAAGAATAAATAGAATAAATAATAGCCCATAGTATTTTGATCTCCTTCCTACCTTTTAGCGCGGATTCTTCGTTTGATTTCCACGAACCAGTAATCGCAGATTGTGCCGCCCGTTGCCAGTGTATGTTCTCTATGCAATACACCTTTGTTTCGTTCCACCGCAATGTGGTCAATGTCACAGCACAGAGGCAAGAGATCGAGATAACCATGCTCTCTCGCGAATTTTTCCAAAGGGCATCTTATGAAGTGATAATAAAAGCCGTCCTTATGCCGTTTTTCATCAAAATGAAAATCCCTGGGTGTTTATCCTGATATTCCGGATGCGCCTCCGCCCATTCTTCCGCCTTATGCATCCTTTCGGCAAATTTCTTCATGTCCGTCTCTTTATTGAAATCTATGGAACCTCATGACCTTTTTCTGATGAAGGGGTTATCCATAAATGCAGCGATTATTTCTCTAAAATCCTCTACCGAAAAGTTACCGGCTCTGCATACTGCCAGAAAAACATAGGCGGAATAAATATTGTAGGCGCTACAGAATTTTTCTCTCCGACATCTTCCGTGCTTTCCAGCATTTCCCGATATAAGATACGTCCTTTTTGTAAGCTTTCCTTCGTCTTATCCTTCCCGAACTTTTTACCATCGGTTTTCAGAAATAAACTGAATAAGCTAAAAATAGATTCCTTTGTATTTCATTACACGCACCCCGCTAAAATTTTTCACCAATGTATCTCTGGTTCTGCTACTGAGTACATACCGTATGAGCTACACAATAATAGAATAAAACATAATGAGATAAGATAATGATATAACAAGTAACACGGTATTAGCCTCATTTAACTAATAGTAGCTAACACTTTCAGCTATTTTGTCCATGCTAATTCTCGGAAGGAAGGCTTATTTTATTGCTTTTCGAAAGAGAAAATATTAGGATGTTTTTGAGAAATAAAATTTTTATCTGTTGAGGAACATAATAAAACAAAAGGAAGAGTAGCAGGTTGTCTCAAGCAGGAGAGTATATGCCTAAGATTTCCAGATCGAAAATAGAAATCATTAAGACATCGGAAAGCTAGAGGTAAAGCTTATGAAACATTTTTCATGGATTCTCAGAATCTTTCATATTTTTGTATTATATGCTTGGATCTGCTTTTTATGCTTTCTGCTTCCGGCAAGCCCTCATATTCAGTTTGCAACTTTTCGTCCTCTTGAATATCCTATTCGCCCTTGTGTTTACCGGTCTTTTAATCACTCAGATTGTGGGGGCTTTTAAAATCTTTTAAAAGAGAGGATAGTGAGCAGTGCATAAAGCTTTCCTTTTCTTTAAATACAGCTCCCTGCCTGCCGTGTACTGATTTTGCTGGCCATCTTTCTTGTGGTTTTCACTTGGAGGATACTTTCCTTTTGTGCTGCTGGTACTGCCGGCGACTCTATTCATTGCTCCTTTTTCTTCTGCTTTTGAGCAGTGTAGCTACTGCTTTTCCCTCAGCATGTCTTTTTATGCGGGATTAGCAGGAGCTTAGCTATGCCATTTGCTTGATTTTATTTCAGCAGAAAGGGCGATGGAAAAGTCGGACAATGTATCTTGCATTTTATTTTTCCAGTGGTTCACGGCTTTGATATTTTTGGATGGTTTGTATATTACCTGCATGATATTGGAATAGGGGAAAAAATTTTTATCGATTATCACTGCAATTTTCTGTTATCTTGGGATTGACGTTTATGCTATTTATGCGTTCTTAAACAAAGACATTATGCATTCTTAGAGAAAAGACATTATGCATTCTTGGAGAAAAGGCATTATGCCGTTCTCAGAGTAAAAAGACATTATGTATTCTTAAAGAAAAACAGTAAAGATAGTATTTTAGGAGAGTGGCAAAATGAGAAATTTATGTTTTTATTGATCCCCATGGGATTGTATTATTGATTTTCAGCATTCGAAAATGATCCGCCTTGCGAAGGCGAGAACCACTTTTTGAAATGCCCACACGGAGGAAGAGGAAGCGTTCATCTTCCTCCAGGGGAAAGTATGGGATTTGGCTTTACGGAAGGCGTTTCAAAAACTCCTATCGGAAATATCGGCTTTCAGTTAAGAAGAGCGAGACGGGAAAAGCTGCACCTTTCTCCCAGCCTTATGCGTGTCAGTCACTGGCTTTGATAAGGAAGAATGGAACTTTATCATTTTCAGGTAGAAGAAGAGATGTATAACCCTTTCTTTAGATGGAGAAAGCGTGAGAGAAAGGCTGGGCGTCTATCGAAACCTCTTCAAACAGCCGAGTGGTTTGAGCAACTTAGCGTACAGATTCGAAAATTCTATGGCTGTGTCAGTCATTTGGGGATTAATCTTGCAGTCTGGATGATTCTTTGGAGGCATTATGCTTCCTTCCTATTAGCTCAAGCAGGATATTAATATTTTTCCATAACGAATAGTCGACGGTTTGTGTAACTGCACTACGATTGCTTACTTGATTCCGCTATATTCCACGGTTTTACGGAAGTTCTACATATTGACGTAAAGAGCGAAGGAAGACGGATACTACCTCGGACTGCGTTGGTAGTGGAGTAGATATGATGAGCGTCTTCAGAAGAACTGAACTGCATTCTAGTAAAGCAAGATTGGGTGAACTATTAGGGCCACGATGATCGTGGCAAATGGCGACCCTCATGCATTGATAGGAGAGCGGCAAAGAGCGTCTCCGTTCTTATGGTATAGAAAAGCAAAGGTCAAAACATTGACCAAAAGCCAAAGAAAAAGAAATAAATTGGCATCCCGAAGAGCGGCGGAATTCGTTGCATTTTCATATTCTATATGCACTCTTCCCTGAAAAGCCTGCCCGAATTTATAAATCCACTGAGGGACTTCCCGCTTTCTTATTACGCCGTATAAAAAGCCGAAAAATAAATATAAAAAGGTAAGGAGAAAAAGAGACCAACCATAAGTCCAAAAAAGAATTCAAAGCTAAACAAGTTCATTTTCATTATCCTTTCCTGATCAAATCATTCCCAAATCGATTGTTGAGCACGGATTCCGTAGTGGAATACAATTCCATTTGTACCAAAATATGCATAAAGACTATAGTTTTTCCATAATGCATGGTCTTTTGTTTGCATAGTCAAAACATAATAGCTCTCATTCTGAATTTCTTTATAGTTAGCGGGTTTTAAAGAGAAAATATCCGTGATTTTCCGTCCTTTGTAATTTCCAGATATTCACCGTAATAAAAGGGTCATTTCTTTTCTGTTGGTGATTTTACTTTCAGCGCTTTTCCCTGTAAAAGAAAATCCTGCATCGATAAGCGAAGAGGCCTTTGTGCTGCCGACAATCAGTTTCGTTCCGTCAATTTGTGCCGTTATCGCTCTTTCCGGAAACCCCATGGTAGAGACAAAGGAAGACAAAGGACGCCGGAGAAGAAGGCTAGCCAAGAAAGTGCATTGCTTGTGGAATACCAACGATGGGCTTCCACGGAAGAATGAAAGTCATTCTAAAAACTGAAAAGAGGTGAAGCATCATGGCTAAAAAGCACGATAAGGGATGCAGTTTACAACATTGATGAGACAGCTGCATAGTGGTTTCCGCTTTTTGTAATACAAAAAGCAAAGCTTAGAACATTGGAAAGAAGCCAGAAAAACAGGAAAATGTTGGCATCCCGAAGAGCTGCGGAGGTCGTTGCATTTTCATACTCCACATGCACTCTTCCCTGAAAAGCCTGCCCGAATTTATAAATCCACCGTGGGACTTCCCGGTTTTTCTTCACGCCGTATAAAAGCCGAAAATAAATATAAAAGGTAAGGAGAAAAGAAAGGCATACAATAAGAGCGAAAGATAATGCAAATCGAAAAGAATCCACTTTTACTTCCTCCTCGTATTATATAGTCATACCCATTCTTTACCTGTTCTAAGGTATAGGGTATGCTGTTGAAGATGCTGTGGATTGGTCATCACCTCCTACCGCATAGACGGTTACGGAAAGGCTCCAACCACAGCCTCTTTGTCAAAATGTTAATCAGTTAGATACCGCATGACGGTTTTATGTAGAACGAGGTTACATCGGCAGAGAGCCCTGTGGATCCAATACAGCGTCAAATAGCTTTTAAGGAGGATCATGTGTATGATCTATGTTGGTATCGATGTTGCAAAGGATAAACATGATTGCTGCATCTAGAATCGGAGCCGATAAACTCTATCAGGGTATTCACTATCTCGAATAACAAAGCAGGTTTTGATGAGTTGTATGAGAAGATATTCACTGCGAGCTGATGATAAGACCAAAATATAAAGTAGGTCTTGAAGCTACCGGTCACTACTCACTCAATCTTCTCGGATCGCTCATTGATAAAGGTCTACCCACCTGTGTTATCAACCCGTTACATACAAATCTTTACAGAAAAGGTCTAAGCCTTTAGAAAGACAAAAACGGATAAAGTCGACGCCCGTTCGATTGCTATGATGTTAATGACTATAAAACTCTCAAGCCCTACTCAGACACATCATATCATAGCGAAGAACTTAAGTCATTAACTCGTTATCGTTTCGACAAGGTTCAGGAACGAGCAAAACTCAAATCTTCCGTAGCTCGTCTTGTAAACATCCTTTTTCCGGAACTGGACCTCGTTCCCCAACCTTCATGTATGGCTTCGATGTATGCCTGCTGTCCAAAACCGGAGCCTCTTACATTACCGAATGTCATCTTACCCATCTCAAAAATCTCCTAGAAACAGCCTCTAAAGGCCACTACGGACGAGATATGGCGATTACTTTAGAAACACCGCCAGAGACTCTATCGAGCTCTGTGATACCAGCAAAAATCAATGGAACTAAAGCACACCATCCATTTAATTGAGGTGATGACGGAAGAGATTGATGAAATTGAGAGATTCCATCAAATCCATCATGGACACTGTAACTCTCCGAGTACTGACAATCCCCGGGATTAGCTATCATGTAGGAGCTATGCATCCTTGCAGAGATTGAGTGACTTCACTCGATTCAACTACGCTGATCAGATACTGGCATTTGCAGGATTGTCACCTTCTACCCTACCAGTCAGGTCAACTGGATTCTAGCTATTCTCATATGGAGAAACGAGGTTCTCGTTATCTAAGATATGCTTTGTTCAATGCCGCGAAATTTGTCTGCAAGTGGATGAGAATTTCGGAGCTTTACCTCCTCAAAGAAGATAGGTGAAGGCAAGCACTATAATGTTGCTATCGGTCATGCAACGACTGGTACGTGCCATATAGCCAAATGGAACTTACAGGCGAAGCCTACGAAGATAATTCATTAACTTCATCACTTTTCTGAGAGCACCCTATTTAGATGCTCTATTTGTCATGCGATTTTTCAAGGTACTGATTGAGGCTTAAACCTGCCTCCGAGGCTATCTAAAACATCTGATGATGCCTTATTCAAAAATCTTATTTTTCCAATTGACTTTTAATAGTTAGTCTTTTCCTATAGAGTGTTTTCTTAAGCAGTGCCTTAAGCGAGTGAAACATACGACATTTAGCATCTGTTAACGAAAAACAGTATAACATTTTTATGATGTGACGAAAAGAAAAATATACTGTGAAGGTAAGATGAGATAAACTCGCAAAGTGAACAATGAAAAACATCAAAGCTCAAAATATACTAAGCACGCAATGAAAAACTTACTCTATTTCAGGCAAAAGCATGGTAAAATAAACCGATTATTTTTGTAGAGTTTAGCGGTAGCTTGAGGGGAAATAGTCGATTTATGCCATTTATAATTTAAATTCACGTATTTTTACTATGGATTATTTAATAGGAATTCGGAAATTGCCAAAAAGATTTATTTAATAGGAGTGAGAGACTTGCTGAAGATCTTTTATTTTTAGAGGATGAAAGAATACAACAATCCCGCATTGAAAAGGTGATTAAGGAGCTGATTAGTAGGAAGAGCTTGTCTTGTAAGGCACCGGAAATTTTTGGAAATGCCGGGCAGCTTCTTAATGCGATTACGGAAAGAGGTTCTCATCAGCTTTTTCTTTTTTGGATATTGAGATTAGAGAGAGAGGGAAAAGAAAGGGCTGGATATTGCGAAAGAAATTCGAAGCAGGGATCCCAATGCCACTATCGTATTTGTGACAACTCATTCGAATTTATGCCGATTACCTTTCGCTATAAGGTTTCGGCACTGGACTTTACTGTGACAAAGCTTTGGATGAGGAACATTTTTCCGAGCGTGTGGAATCGGCTATTGAGTACACGTTGGAAAAACTTGGCGCTACAGTATCGGAGGATTCTTTCAGTTTTGAAACGGCCATGGCCAGAGTGCAGGTTCCTTTTCATAAAAATTTTGTATTTTGAGTCTTCACCTACCGTCCATAAGGTGATTTTTACATACCAAGGAGGAAAGAATTGAGTTCTATGCAGGGCTTTCCGACCGGAAAAAGGCGGATTCAGACTGTACCAATGCCACCGCTCCTTTGTGGTCAATCCGAGAACTATTGTGAAGATTGATAAAGAGGAGAAAAATGGCGATATTCGAGAATCAGGAGAGCTGTCTGATTTCCCGTATGAGTATAGAGGACTTCTGGAACGGATGAAGTCGATGAAAGCAGTAAAAATATTTTTCAGAGAGGGAGAATGTATGGAATCTATGATCAATCTGACAATTGAATATGTGAAAATCGTCAATGTGATGTTGTTCTATCGTCAGATTAGCGATGAAAATATGCCTCTCTGGTCTTTTTCTCCTTGTTCCGGTTCTTTTGAGCTGTTGTTTTTTCTTTTTTTCCGCCTCTTTGCTTTCTTCGGGTATTTTGTGAGCTTCGTGCTGTACAGCTTTTATCGAAATCGGGAGAAAAGACGGAGGGCTGAAGCTTTTTACGGCCTTTTATCCTATTGTTTTAGAAAGTCTGGGAAGATTGCTGGCCTTCTATGTTTTCCGTTCTTTTGGAATTTCCGTTTATAATGAGGCGAGTATCGGCGGATATGATCTTCTGATTGAACTTCTGGTTTTCCCCTCTATCTTGTTATTATAAAATCCCTGAAAATCAATTTTCAGGAGCTAAAAAGCAGGCTTTTGCGCGTGGCTTTTTCGCCGCTTTTGCTGCCGATCAATCTCTCGATGATGGTTTATACTGTTTTTGATTACAGCCTTTTTGATGCTGCGTGAAAGCTTTTCTTGGGCGGACAGCCTTCGGGGACAACTGAATAATCTCTATATCATTATCTTTTTCGTGGTGCTTTTATATATCAATGCCGTTTCCAAGGAAAGACTGGAAGCGGAAGTGCTGGAGCAAAAGGACAGTGAGCTAAAGGCGCTTTCCGAATACAGTCATCATGTGGAGGAATTATACGGAGAGATTCGCAGTTTTCGCCATGACTATATGAATATCTTAACCAGCTTGAAGCTGGGAATTGAGCGGAAAGACTTTGACAGCATTCAAAACATTTACAACACGGTTCTTAAGGACAGCGGAAAGCCCTTTTATAGCAGTAAATTTGACCTTGCAAAATTAAGCCGGATTGAAAATGATGCGGTAAAAAGTATCTTATCCGCGAAGCTCCTGGAGGCCCAGAGTAAGGGGATTGAGACTTCTGTGGAGATAGAAGAAGAGATTTATGATTTTCAAATCGAGCTGCTGGATTTCATCAAGATTCTTTCTATTCTTTGTGACAATGCCATAGAGGGATGTCTTATTGCTGAAGCACCGAAAATCGCAATCGCCTTGATTCGTGAGGAGAGAACCCTCATTTTGGTGGTGGAAAACAGCACAGAGGCGGAAAAACTGGAGCTCTCTTCTATTTTCGATAAAGGGGTATTCCTCTAAGGGGGAAGGCAGAGGACTTGGTCTTTATAACGTGCGTACGATTCTGGAAAAATATCCGAAATCTCTAATCAGTACCCGCAGCGCCAATCATCTTTTTTTCTCAAACCATTCAGTTTTGCAAATAGACCTTGGGATTTTCCCTAAGGTCTATTTTTGTGAGTTCTTTTAAGTGATACTCCTTTCAGAAAACTTTTTTTGCTGCTATACGATCCTCTTTCAGTCTGTTTTTTTCCGGAAAATTACCGTTCGCGACAAAAAAATTACCATTCACGACAAGCTTATTTTCTCTTCCGAAACACGTTCTATAATGAGCCTCGTAAAGAAAAAAAGAAATGGAGGTTCACTGAGATGTTTAGTGTAGATGAAATCAAGAAATCCTTTAAAAATAAAGAGGTATTAAAAGGCGTTTCCTTCTCCATAGAGGAAGGTGAGAAGGTCGCTTTGCTGGGGAATAATGGAGCGGGAAAGAGTACGCTGATGAAAATCATTGCCGGTCAGCTGGAGGCAAATTCCGGTACCGTGAAAACGGCACTGGATTATCAGACAGAAATCGGCATGATGCCCCAGGGCGATATTTTGATCGATGATTTGACGGTTTCGGATTTAGTACAGCTAAAAAGTGCGATGAATCGAATTGCAATAGATGTGGATAAAGCCTTGGAAAAAGTTTCCTTGCAGGATTTTAAAAAGCAATATGTGGGCGGTCTTTCCGGCGGGCAAAAGAGAAGACTTTCCTTACTGCTCAGCATTTTAAATTCTCCGAAGCTGATTTTTCTGGATGAGCCAACCACCGGAATGGACTTAGAATCCGTGGACCGGTTTTGGAAGCTTCTAGAGAAGGAAAAATATACTTCGGTGATTGTTACCCCATGATTTTTAACCAGATTGATCACTTCTTTACGAAGGTGATGATCTTAAAGAATGGACGAATTGCAGCAGCTGAATCCGTAGAAGAGATTCACCGGCAGGGAAAAACGATTGAAGAGTTTTATAGAGAAAAGGTTGAAAAAGGAGGCCTAAAAATGATTAGCATGATTCAATTAAAGCAGGTGTTACGAAACAGAAGATTTGTCTTATTTACGATTCTTCTTCCACTGGCACGGTATATGTTCTTATACAATATTCAGGCGGATATGCTGCCTAATATTATGCTGGGGATTGCCGTGTTTATCGGTATCATCGGAAACAGTCTGGCAACCTTTAGTAAAAGAATCTCCTCTGACATCGGTTTTTATTCCTTTGAATCCCGATTTTTCCAACTATGGGATAAAAAAACTATCTTTTGGACCAGACCTTTGTGCAAATCGTGTTAAATACCTTGATTTTTGTTGTTGTTTTTAGGCGCTGCAACGGTATTTGCCAAATTCCCGATTAACGGAAAGCTGGGCGTTCAGTTTTTCTTATTGACCATCATGGGGATTTACTTCAGCGTTATCGGCTTTGTACTTGGTGTGAGATTGGATGCCAAACTCATTGATACAGTGGGATTTCCGGTCATTATTCTGGCAGCTTTTGACCATTATGCCCTTCGCAAGCTTCGGAGCGGAAAGCGGATTTATTTCCCTTGTTGCCAAAGTACAAAAGGATTTTCCCGGGCTACTATTACACGAATATGATGAATGCAATCTTGTCCGGAAATGGAATTCAGCTAAAGGATATGCTGCTCTTTATCACAACATTTGTACTGAATATCATTCCTTTGTACTTCCTTGTTCCCAAGGTGAAATTCAGTAAGGCAAAATAAGAGATATTATGCAAAGAAAGTAATTCTATGCAAAGAAAGAATTTCTATGCAAAGAAAAGCGGAGTCCTATGAAAAACCTTCGTTCTTATGTAGCATCTCCGTCACTTCGTTTGCAAAATAGAAGGCATATTTTAGCTGTATTGCTGTTTCTTCTATCCGCCATGCCTGAAGACTTTTCTTGTGTTGCGGTGCAGCGAAGAAAGACTGATTGTTACAATCTGCAAAATAAATACGAGACTCGTTACTGTAAAAGGAAAGCTTGTGGCGGGAAGTCATGCTGTTAAACCATTCGATGACAGTGGGAGTTAAGAATTTTCTTGTAGATTGTTCATTCGTACAGTAAATGTTGTAGTGTTCGTTATGCTGTATATCTTCTACATCGATTTTCTTCCCGTCTTGCATGGTGCCGGGATAATACCCTTGGTTTTCAAAGAGAAGGAAATGCTCTGTCGGAACAATTCGCAATTCTCCTTTAAGAGAGAACGTGTTCTTTATGGAGTAGACTTGTCCGAGAAAGTGGGTAACATCATAGTAACCTTTATTTCCTTTTTCGACGTTATAGGCATATAAATCCACTGTTTTGAGATCTCTTTCATCATTAAGCTCCAGTATTCCGGATTGGATATAGTATTCTGATTTAGGAACCACTTCTTTTACTTGATTCGGAGCAATGTCATGCTCCATATCGATTTCCGATGAAGGATAAAGGGCTTGCAGTATCGGAGCCAGAATGTCACTTTCATAAAGCTTGCGGAGCTTAGCTTTTTGCTTTGCTTCCCAACCGGGACCTATCAGGTTATACAGTAGGACACTGAAAATGTGAAGTGCCAGAAAAAAGATGCCCAGTCTGACGAGGAGCATCATAAGTGCATCTATAAATTCACTGCGGGGAAGAATACCTTCATCGGTAAGGAGCATCAAACTGCTATCCAAGAAAAGCAAAATAACAAAAGAAACATGTTTTCGAACAAAATAATTTTGTACTCTTTCCTTCCAAGTGAGGATATTCCGTATGGCTTTCCAGCTGTGTTGAAACCGTGCAGTATTCTTAAGTTCATTTATTTTCTTTAGTTCTTCCCGGCTTAAACCCATTTTTTGATCTCCTTCTTTGTTCTCTCTACCTTGGCTACATAGTAAAAGTAGTATTCTAGAACTTTTTAAGTATAACACAGGGGAGTTATATTGATAGGGCATTCGCTATGCGATGAGGTTGTCGGCCGCAGCTTTTTCTGGAAAAATCCGAAAAGAACTACAGTGGAATGAGATCTAAAAGAGGTTTTTAAAGTAAGTCCAATGAACTTGCACTATATCCTTTATATAAGACGGTCTTCATTTATCAGAAGAATACCGGAACCTTCCTTTGCAATATCCAGCATACGCCGTGTAAAGCCGCTTTTACTGAACACGCCATAGATAATCTCATATCCCGGAAAAGCCTTGCGAATTTCTGCGGAACAATCCACTTTTTCTTTTAATGCGAAGTACACCGGTGCATCTATCGGATTTGCATGGTATTTGCACTCACCGGTAAATATCCGTTTGTTCTGATGATCTACGGATACTACATCTATTTCCGTATCACTATCAAAATCATTTAACCAGTAAGAGCCGATACGAGATGGTAAAAAAGGAAATGCCTTATTTCTGCACAACTCCACAAAAATAGACTTACAGATATCTTCATAAGCAAATGCTACGAATTTCTCCCGAAAATCTTTGTGTATTTCATCCAGCACAATCTGCATATTGTCCAATTCCAGTTCGCCTTTATAGGGATAAACATAACGGAACCAGAAACGTATGAAATTATCCGCAATAAAATACAGCCCCTTGCGGGATTTTTCCGGATTTTTTTCAGTCATAGGCGTTCTCTTTTTCTATAAATCCCAAATCCAAAAAGCGTAGATAGATATGGTGTTAGAGAAGAGCTTTCTTGCCCAAGTATGCCGGCAATTCATTTACCTAGTTTATGATTGCCGTCCGCAATCGCCTTAATGATTGAAAAGTAGTTTACCGCTGTCATGGACTCGCTTTTTAACAAGAAATTAGGTTCCTCATATAAGAAACCATTTTTAGACAAAACAGTATCTTTGACTTGTTCTTCCAAAGGACGTCCATCTTCAAAAAACTCGAGATATTTCGGGATACCGCCTGTTACAGCATACTGTTCTACGGCATGGTCAAAGGGCATCTTCTGTACAGCATAGATATCCGTGAATGGCAGTGGAGCTAAGCGTATTTGTGCTGTCCTACTGCCGTACAAAAAGGACTGTCATAGGACAGGGCGTGTTTCTGCATCATACCGATGAAAAGAACCGACAGAATCAGCATCACATTACTGTCTTTTAAAATTTCATCCCAAGTATTTTGCAAAAATAGAGGGAAAAGCAGAATTGGTCTTTCACAAGATATGGAAATTCATCAATGACAAACACCTTCTTCCTTCGGGCTTATAGTCAGCAATCACTTGGAACAAATCCAACCAATCCGTAAATGTTGTTTTTGTAGTAATGTATTTTTGTTGTACGAGCCATAACGCCTGCCAATCGCTTCATGCTTTGGCTTTCCAATTCTTCTGTGGCAAGAAAATAGAATGCAGTTTTCTCCTTCAGAAATTCTTTTATACGTTGTCTTTCCAACTCTGCGGCGACCATAGAGAACCACAAAGCTACTGTCACGATTATATTCCTCTTCCAGTTTACTAAGCTCGCTTTTTCTGCCCTATAAATTTCATACATTGACCTCTTTTATTATAAACTAATTTATGATAATCTTGTTTATACTATACAATTGATAAACAGAAAAGTCAATATGCTTTAATATGGTGACAGTTGTTTTTGATGTTGAATTTTGATATTGTAGAAGTAGTGCAAATGCATGGATTGTCCGAGAAAGGGAAGCTTATGGAAGCTAATAAAACTACCTAAGAAGTACAGAGACATTTGCGAAGAAATTAAAAATGGTTCCGCTGAAAGTTTGACTAAACTAGATGCCTTTGAAGAGAAATTTCCTCACCAAAATCTTGCGGTAAAGGCCGGAGTGGAGTTTTTTGACCGAAAGTATGAAGAAGCGGTAAGCCATACTCTTCTTTTAATGCCCTTTTGGGATGAGTGGTATTATTCCAATGTGGCCAACGAATATATGATGGCCATGCTTTGCGGCAAAGAAAATTGACGGAAGTGAAGTAAGTAACGCTCTTCAGGAAGAACAAAAGTCGCTTAATGGAAACGGAGGAAGAGAAATGTCTTAAGGGCTCTTGCCAACGCTACTAATTATTGCAAGATCCTCCCGGACTATATGCAGCAGGATATTTTACCGAATCAAAGAGCAGGATTATCAGCCGCCAAAAAGCACTGAAAACAGCTTCGGAATTGATAGCAGAGGGCAAGCTGAATCCGGAAAAAGACTTTGATCGGAAGAAGCTTTTGAATTTACTTTTTATGAATGGCAATCCGGAGGATACAGTGGACTATTATGAAAGAATCAGGACTTAAATCTTGGGGAACTGTATTACGAGCAAGCTTTGTATTTGCTATGGGTATCTCGGACAAAAAGACAAGGTATTGAAGTGATAGAGCGCTGGGCGAAAAGCAAGCTTTGGGATGTAGCCAGCCCCTACGCAGGTTCGCCCCATGAGCTTTTTTATGTGTCCCTTTATGCATGAATATTTGGAAAAGGAAGAGAGTTTAAAAAGAATTAGGAAGCAATCTTTGGATAGCTTTAATGAAGGGAAAACGAAGATAATATTGTGATTGAATATAAAAATGCTAAGACAAAAATTTATCTGAGTAATTCATCAATATTTTCTTTGCATATAATAATCTTCTCACTTCCACTGTATTACCTATTACTACATAGAAAAATGGAAAAATTTCTCACATTGATTCTGTAGTAAACTTGCTTTTCTCAATTTAGAAGATGGATACTTTGAAATGAAAGAGCATTTCCAGCCGCTTTGCTAATTGCGAACTCAATATCATCGCAAGCGGTGAGCTGCACCCGATTTTTTGAGGGTATTAGAGATATAGTCTGTTACTGCGTATAAATCCTCCCGAAGATTGGGAGAAAAACTGAGTTATATTTTTGCCTTGTTCATTGATCCTTCTCCTCAGAAGCAAAAACTTCAGATTTAGAGAGCCGAGTTGTAGAGCTTGCTGCAAGGGCATCTGCTTCATCCAGCTTTTTCTGTATCATCGGTTAAGGCGGAATATTGCTCGAGACTCATTAAAACCATTGTTCCATACCCATTTTTTGTAAGAAAAACAGGGGCGTTGGAATTAATAACAACATCTTCAATTTCAGGAAATTTGTTTCTAAGTCGGAAACCGGACGGATATTAATCATAAGAGTTCTCCTTTTGCTTTTTTCTATCATAATAATATTGTTATTTTTATCATAAAAAGGAGAAAGGACAAGGGAATAGTTATATTTCGAACATGTCGTGATACAATAAATTATCTTTTTTGTACAGTATTTGGCTTCGTTGGGAACTGATTACGAGCAAGCTTGTTTTGATATCTGTATTTCGGACAGAAACGAATTAGGGAAGTTATGGATAAGGTTTTGAATAAAGATTAGGGAGGAAAAGGATGAAGGAAAACACCGTTAGAGTAATCAAAATCGGTAAGGAAGCCCTGTATGAATTTCTCATGAAAAATATCATCTCGCAGGAAGAAAGTCTCTTGCAAGTGCCTGCTACAGAAGTGTTGAATCGCTTTGCCATGGACTGGGAAAGGGAGAGTTTATTTTCTGGCACATCAGGCGGAAGATGCGGATGGGGAATTAATTCCTTTGCCGAAAGAAATCCTGCCGGAAACATTGCTGAAAGCCCTGCCTGAAACGGCAGATTCTTTGCTGGGACGAGGAAAGGTCTATCGGGACTATAGCTTTGAGGAATTAAAAGAGCTTTGTGGAGAGAACGAAGATAACGACGGAAAGTGAGTGTTTTATGAAATATAGGTATTGGAATGAAATGCAACGGAAGCTTGAAGCGTTATATGTTTTGGATAATGCTTTGACAGATCCTTCCGAAGAGTATCTCCGCTTAATCTCGAAGGACAGAAGATGGAGATAAGCTTCATTATCGTGTGGATAATGGAGCAGGTGATTCCTTATCCGTGATTTTTACGGAAAAGCTGGTGCTGGTGAAAGGATTCGCGCATGAAAGTGCATTGAATCTGTTTGCGAAAGAACAAGAGGAGCAAAGTATACTTGAGCGGATCTATGCTGAGCTTCCGGAGGAATATCAATCTCTCTCACCAAAGGAAAAAGAGAAACGACTTTTTTCCTTTGGTATGATGGAGAACTCACATCAAAATTCCTTAGCGGAAAAATGATGATGGGCAGTGGTTGTTATCGTATGCCTTTGAAAGTTTCTGAGAAATTCTAGAACTTTGCCAAAGACTATTATGAATAAGAATTTTCGGAGAGCTTGTCTGACAACTATATGAAGAGGGAGGGCTTTTCTGACAAAGAGTTAGAGGAACTGATTTATGTGTGTCTTCCTCTTCTTCCCCAGAACAGCTCATCCAATGTTTTTCCCTAATACATGACAAATGGCGAGGCAGAGGCGGATGGTAGGGGTTATAGTCCCCTTTTCTATAGCATTGATGGCTTTGCTCTACTAACGCTCTACCAGATCGGCCAGCTCCTGCTGGGACAGATCTTTTTCCCGCTCTAGCGGATTTTAAACGGAGATTCTTCATTTTCCACCTCACTCTTTCATCATTCTTCATTCGATTCTTCAGCAGCATGAGAATCAGGGCAATGGCAAAAAGATACTGAGAAGGAGAGGAAGCATAAAGCGGCTGCTGAGCCTTCCGGCAATCCATATTTTATCGGGAGAGATATTCTCTACAGTGTTAAAGACGTTCAGATACACTGAAACAGAGCCCAGCTACAATAACAGCAACCTTTTTATTATGTTTTATTGCTAAGCCCCAGAAGGCATCATGGAAAAGGCAGTATCCCATCAGGATCAGTCCTGAGAAGAGGAGTATGGCAAGTGGAATAATCCCAAGCTCCAAATATTTCTCAATCGGCTCGGCAGCAGCGTACAGCATGAGGAGTCCCATGGTGGTAAAAAGCGTATTGATAGGCTCTTCCCGCGGACGATTACCTGCCTTTTCATCATAGCAACTGTTGTCTTACTCAATCTGTTTCGAAAGAGAACTAAGAGGAACTGGCAAAACCCTACAGCGATTCCTAAAGTTAAAATAATTCATCGAAAACTCCTCTCATTTTTCTTGCCTTCTAACTCTTTGAGCGAAAGCAAATGTATTACAAAATGTCGTAAATACTTTACATAAATAATATAAGACTTAGTTTTTGTCATGTCAAGTATATTTTTACAAAAAGACATCTAAAGAATCCGCTGGTAGAAATTCAAGAATCAATAGAATCCAGCCTGTTCCCTCAGCCATGATAAAATCTATCCGAAAGTAATTTTCCTGTTGTAAATGTTGTATGGAGGAAAAAGAAATGGACTATAGAATAGAACACGATTCCATGGGGAAGTGCAGGTTCCGTGGAGAAATACTGGGGCACAAACCCAGAGAAGTTTTGAGAATTTTTAAAATAGGGAACGGAGAAGATGCCCACTGAGATTGTTCGTGCGTTTTTGCTATTTTAAAAAGGCGGCGGAATGGCCAATAATCGCCTTGCAAACTGGATGAAAAACGAAAAACTTTGATTTCGATGTCTGTGATAGATTTTTGAGGGAAACTCAACGAACATTTTCCTCTGTGGTATGGCAGACTGAAGCGGAACCCAGTCCAACATGAATGTGAACGAAGTCATTGCCAATCGGGGAAATGAAGTGGCAGGAGAAAAACTTTTTGCATCCCAATGACCATGTAAATATGTCCCAAAGCTCCAACGATACCTTCCCAACAGCCATGCATATCGCAGCAGTTTGGAAATCGAGAGAGACTTTCCAAGTTTGGATACCTCATTCAGTCCTTTGAAAGACTGATGCAGGAAAATGAAGGCATTGTAAAAACAGGGCGGACTCACTTACAGGATGCCACACCGATTAGCTTTTCTCAGGAAATCAGTGGTTGGAAAGCTATGCTGGAAAAATCGAAGGAGATGCTTCAATTAAGCCTTCCCGGACTTCGAGAGCTGGCTCTTGGGGAACTGCGGTGGGAACGGGACTGAATGCCCCGAAGGGATTTGATGTGGAAGTGGCTAAAGCAGTTTCCGAACTGACACATAAGGATTTTAAAACGGCAGACAATAAATTCCATTCCCTTAGCAGTAAGGATGAACTGGTTTTTGCCCACGGTGCATTGAAAGCCTTGGCGGCGAATCTATGAAAATAGCCAATGACATCCGTTGGCTTGGCAGCGGCCCAAGATGCGGTCTTGGAGAAATTTTTCTTCCGGAAAATGAGCAGGAAGCTCCATTATGCGGGGAAGGTCAATCCCACCCAATGCGAAGCACTTACCGTGGTTTCCGTTCAAAGTCATGGCCAATGATGGCGGTAAGTATGGCGCTTCTCAAGGGAATTTTGAGCTAAATGTATATATGCCGGTGTGTATCGACAATTTTTTGCAGTCTGTACGCCTGCTTTCCGATGCCATGCTGTCCTTTAATCAGAACTGTGTTGTTGGCATCAAGGCGAACAAGGAGAAAAATGCAGGAAAAACCTTCACCGTTCTCTGATGCTGGTAACCCTGCTTAAATCCCTATATCGGCTATGAAAATGCGGCGAAGACAGCGAAGAAGGCCTATCAGGAAAACATCTCTTTAAAGAGGCCTGCCTACAGCTTGGCTTCTGGACGGAAGAGAAGTTTGATGAAGTGTTTCAACCGGAAAAATGATATAGGAGAAATGATATAAGAAACAATGAGTTAAGAAAGGCACATTATAAGGAGCGACTAAAACTGGGAAAGAAGTAATTCATAGGCAGAGGTAATAAAAAGTCAGAAGCAAAAGTCAGAAATAGTAAAAAGGCAGAAATTACATAGAATAGAATTGAAATAAAGTATGGAGGAAGAAAATGGATTATGCGAAGGAATCATTGAAAACTGCATTATGAATTAAAGGAAAGCTGAAATTACACCGAGAGCCAAGGTGGATAGCAAAGAGCACTAAGTCTTGCTTATACCCCGGGAGTTGCGGAGCCTTGCCTTGTGATACAGAAGGATGTGGAAAAAGCTATGAGCTGACCAGACGCTGGAACACGGTGGCCGTGGTAACGAGACGGAACTGCTGTCCTCGGCTTGGGAGACATTGGCCCTGAGCCGGTATGCCGGTTATGGAAGGAAAATGTGCTGTTTAAGGCCTTGAGATGTGGATGCCATTCGCTCTGCGTAAGAACGAAGGATGTAGAGGAAATCGTGAAGACGGTGAGTCTCCTGGCAGGAAGCTTTGGGGGAGTGAATCTGGAAGACATTTCCGCACCCCGATGTTTTGAAATTGAAAAGAGACTCAAGGAAATTTGTGATATTCCCATTTTCCATGATGACCAGCATGGCACTGCAGTGGTGACTCTGGCAGGCCTGATTAATGCCTTAAAGCTTACCGGGAAAAAAATCGAAGAAGTGAAGATTGTGACCTCCGGAGCCGGAGCGGCAGGCATTGCCATTATCAAACTGCTCTTAAGCATGGGGAGCTAAAATGTGATTATGACGGACAGGAAGGTGCTATTTATAAGGGAGAGAGAACTTAAATCCCATTAAGATGGAAATGGCAGAGCTTACCAATCTCTCCATGGAAAAGGGAAGTCTTTCTGATGTTATCAAAAATGCGGATGTCTTTATCGGTGTTTCTGCACCGGGAATCCTGAATAAGGATATGGTGAAGAGCTAGCAGAAGCCCATTATCTTTGCCTGTGCTAATCTTATTCCGGAAAATATGCCGGAGGATGCGAAGGAGGCAGGGGGCTGCGGTAGTATCTACAGGGCGGTCGGATTTTTCCGAACCAGACCGATCAATGTACTATGCTTTGCGGCATATTTAGAGGCGCTCTGGATGTGCGGGCAAAGGACATCAATGATGAATGAAGGTTGCCGCAGCATGCTATAGCGGAATTGGTGAGCAATCAGGAACTTAATGCAGAGTATATTCTGCCGGCGTGCCTTTGATGAAAGAGTGAAGGACGCAGTAGCTAAAAGCCGTAGCGGAAGCTGCAAGAAAAGTGGCGTTGCCAGAGTGTAATTCTTAACCGCGAAAATTAAACGGTAAAAGCTTCTTGTAAAACAAGCTGTACTTTGGATTGCTATAGGGGTGAAGATATAGTGCAGAAGGGGCTGTAAGAATAAAATAGTTATGTTGTATATAACCAAGTTATTCGCTTGCTCAGCCCCTTACTCCTATAACTGAAAATATATTTTATAAACTAAGCCAAAAATTCTTTTCCATTTCGCATAAAGTCAATAAGCATTATGCTCAATACCGTTTCGCTGTTGAAGAATAGAGTCTGCAGTAACAACATATTTAGGATAATTGTCCTTAATGGCTTCGAGTGGTCGGTACTCACGGTCTTCAGTATCCTCTGATAATGCAATGGTATAAGCAACTTGAATGTAGGAATAACGCATCTCGTTATTTCTTAAGATGAAATCACATTCCAGCTTTCCCTATTCTCCCGACAGCTACAGAATAGTCGTGAGATTTTGCATATATATAGGTGATATTTTCAAGAACAGGACCAAAGTTAATTCTGTTGTCCGTGTTCTGAGCAAAATAAAAAGCGGTGCAACTAAACTAGTATTCTTTTCTCCACTTAAGGATTTTTGGACTTCATATCAAACCGCACTGCAAAAGAATTTTCGCATCCAACAAGGCTTTAACATATCTTGCAATCGTGGCTTCGCTTTATAGCTGTTCCATTTTGTTCGAACGGCTTTTAAGCTTTTAGACTGGTTGTTGCAGCAAAGTTGTTGATGATGTATTTTTGGACTGTTTCAAATGTATTTTTATTACGGATTTTAGCCTTCTTCTAATGTCTTTTTCAAAAATTTCCTCGATAACACTTTGAACATATCTACGCTTTGCGCAATATTTTTCCAGTTGTATTGTTCTGGGAAAACCGCCTTCAAGAATATAGTTTTGTAATTCTTCTGTCGGTCGGAAGCAATCCATAGAATTTTTAATGCCTTCGTATTCCCTCAAACGAAAGTGGGAACATCTCAAATTCAATATATCTTCCGGTTAGTTTTGTCATCACCTCTCGCTTAGGAGATATGAATTTGAACCGGTAATAAAAATTGACCATTCATTAGACCTACGAAAGCTGTTAAGAATTAGTTCAAAGTCCTTTACATTTTGAATCTCATCAACAAAAAGATATTTTGTTCACGCACTTTCGGAACTGATTCCAATAGCTGTTCCAATTGTTCCGGATTTGTAATTTTATGATAGTCCTTACTGTCCAAGTCGAAGAAATAAATATGATTACTGGGAATTCCGGACGATTTTAATTCGTTGGCAATTGTTTCCATAAGACAGGATTTACCACATCTTCGCACACCGGTGATTACTTTAATAATATCGGTTTCGTGATAAAAGTCACGAATCTTTTTAAGGTAGTTTTCACGAGGATACCAAGTCATATTATTCTTCCTTTTCTAACTTATTAGTTCATAGTATATAATAGCAAATACAGTACGAAATATTAAAATTAACGTTGGCGATCTGTGATGCAAAAACGCTAACGTTAAATCTGCAAAATCATTATATCAGAATATTCCCTGTACGGGCATGTGTTATAGTAAAAATAATTATAAGAAAGGAAAAAATATGACTACGGAAGAAAAATTAAAAGAAGTATCAGGATTGGCTGTTTAAATGCTCTGCCTATCAAATGGCCTTAAATATCATTGGCATTGATAAGCAGACGGTGGCGCCGGAGGCAGGGGCAAGCTATAGAGATGAGCGTTCCGCTTTTTGGCAGGAGAGCTTTTCAGCCCGAAACCGATTCGGAAAATCGTGGCTTTGCTGAAGGATTTACAGGAAGATCCCAAAGGTGGATGCAGAAAATAAGCGGGCGATTCAGCTTTTACTATAAGCAGGCTCTGGATACCCTTTGCATTCCCAAGGAGGAGTTTGTAGCTTTTAAAAAGCTTTTGTGACGAGTCCTTTGATGCTGGCTTTTAGCAAAGTCTAAGGCAGTTATTCTCTCTTGCCCCTTATTTGAAAAAGGTAATTGAGAGCCAGAAGAAACTCTACGGCTATCGAAAAGAGTGAAAAGAGTATTTATAACCAGATGCTGGACGACTTTGAGCCGGGGATGGACGAGGAAAAGTATGATGCCTTTTTTGCGGCTTTAAAGGAAAGATTGGTGCCTCTTATTCAGAAGGTTACCAAGGCCAAGCAGCTTCGAGAGGATTTTTTGGCCCAAAGCTTCCCCGTGGAAGAGCAGAAGAAGTTTATGGAAGGACTTTTGAGTACTTGCATTTTGATTCTCCTGCGGGCTATCAAAATGAATCGAGCATCCCTTCACTTCTGGACCTGTGAAAATGACTGCCGTACCACGACGAAATATCTCGAAAACAATGTGATTTCTGCGATTTTTGTCTACAGTGCATGAGGTGGGACATGCCTACTATGAGCACAATATTAACCCGAAGTATGACGGCATGATTTTATCCGAGGGAGTGTCTTCCGGTATGCATGAGTCCCAGTCCCGCCTTTGCGAAAATTATCTGGGAAGAACTTTGGCCTTTTGGAAATATCATTATCCTAAGCTGCAAAAGCATTTTCCAAAGCAACTGGGAGAGGTGTCTTTTAGAGGAGTTTACAGGCTGTTAACCGTTCCAAGCCTTCCTTTATCCGTACGGAAGCGGATGAATTGACCTATCCGTTGCATGTCCTTATTCGTTATGAAATCGAGAAGGGCTTGTTTAACGGAAGCATTTCTACAGAGGGACTGGATAAAACCCGAATGCAAAAGTACAAGGAGTATTTGGGCGTGGATGCCCAAATGATAAAAGTAGGGCATCTTACAGGATGTGCACTGGTCGGACGGAAGCTTCGGCTACTTTCCCACCTATGCTTTGGGAACCGCCTTTGCTGCCCAGTTTATGCAGGCTATGCGGAAGGATCTCAATGTAGAGAAGCTTTTGGAAGAAAACCGTTTTGATGAAATCATGAATTGGTTGAAGGAGCACATCCATACCTACGGTTTCCGCTATGAGGCACCTGAGCTGATGAAAATGGTGACAGGGAGGAGTTCAATGTAAACTATTTCTTGGATTACATTGAGGAGAAGTACAAGCTGTATCAGCTATAATAAATATATTTCCTGCAGTACAGGTCTGAAACTGAGGGCATGGAATACATGATAAGAGGTGTTTACGATAGCAATGGAGGATTTTTCTTCGGAAGAATCCTCCTCTATTTTCTCTGGAAATTAGGGTTTATTCCCTAATTATTCGTTTACTGCTTTTTAAATACTACAATACCAAATATATGGGACAAGTATTTTTAAAAATAATATTGTTAATTTATTGACATTCTCAAAAATGGGGTGTAGCATGTGGGGTATGTAAAAGTTGACAGCTCTAAAAAGGAGGCAGGAGATGAGATTTACATTACCAAGAGACATTTATCATGGAGAAAAATGCATTAGAGGCATTAAAGACCTTTGAAGGAAAGAAGGCTTTTGTCTGCGTAGGTGGTGGGTCCATGAAACGTTTCGGCTCTTTTGGACAGAGTAGTACAGTACTTGCAGGAAGCCGGTATGGAAAGTAAAAGCTTTTTGAGGTATTGAGTCCGATCCTTCCGTAGATACCGTAATGAAGGCGCCATAGGAAACTGCTGGACTTTCGGACCGGATTGGATTGTAGCAATCGGCGGAGGATCTCCATTGATGCGGCGAAGGCAGTATGGATTAAGTACGAGTATCCGGACTGCACCTTTGAGGATATGTGTAAGGTCTTCGGTATTCCAACGTTGAGAAAAGAAGGCAAAAGTTCTGTGCCATTTCCTCCACTTCCGGAACCGCTACCGAGGGTAACCGACGTTTTCCATTATCACTGACTCATGAAAGGGAATCAAATATCCCATTGCGGACTGAAATCACTCCTGATGTGGCTATCGTAGATCCTGCTCTGGCACAGACTATGCCGAAGAAGCTGGTGGCGCATACCGGAATGGACGCTTTAACCCATGCTATTGAGGCTTATGTTTCCACCGCAAATTGCGACTATACGGATCCTTTTGGCACTGCATGCCATTGAAATGATTCAGGACGACCCGGTGGATTCTTACGGTGAAAACAAAGAGGCCAGAAATGCCATGCATAATGCTCAGTGCCTTGCAGGAATGGCATTTTCAAAACGCACTTCTTGGAATTATTCACTCCATGGCCCATAAGACCGGTGCGTATTCGGAGATTTAGGAGCGACATCATTCACGGTGCGGCAAATGCTATGTATCTTCCAAAGGTTATCGCCTTCAATGCGAAGGACGAAACTGCAAAGAAGCGCTATGCAAAGATTGCGGACGTTATCGGCCTTTCCGGAAATAACGACGATGATAAGGTAAAGGCATTGATTAGCTATGTTAGAGGCTTAAACGACAAGCTGAATATTCCTCATTGCATCAAGAACTACGGCGCAGATTCTTATCCTACAGAGCGAGGTTTGTACCGGAGAACATTTTCTTAGAGAGACTTGATGACATTGCGGTAAATGCGATTGCGGATGCTTGCACGGGATCGAATCCTCGTCAGCCGAGCGTGAGAGATGGAGAAGCTCCTAAAAGTGCTGCTACTATGATACAGAGGTAGATTTTAAGGGCGGAAAATGTTATAGAAGAAAATAATGTTTGCAAAAACCGCTGTTTCACAAGTAAAATTGGGAGACAACGGTTTTTCGTCGGAAGAGACAGCGGGCGACTGCCCTTGAATGGCCAGGGAGGATATCGTGGCACGCTTTATTGTTTTTGATGTGGAGACACCGAATCGGAAGAACAACCGTATAAGTGCCATTGGCATTACCGTGGTGGAAGAAGGAAAAATCAGCAAAGAATTCTATTCTTTAGTGAATCCCGAGGCGGACTTTGATTATTTCAATGTAAAGCTTACCGGAATTAGTAAGGCCAGGTCAAGGATGCGCCCACCTTTTCCGGAATTATGGAAGCAGATTGAGCCGCTTGTTTCCGACGGAATGCTGGTGGCTCACTAATGCCTCTTTTGATATGAATGTGTTGAAAAGCTGTCTTTTAGACTATGAGATTGACCTGAAGCCCTATGCCCGCTATCTTTGCACGGTGAAAATGGGCAGAAGCCTCTTTCCGATAGGAGCCATAAGTTAAATATGGTCTGCGAGCATTTTGGGATTCCTCTCAATCACCATCGGGCAGATAGCGACAGCCGTGCCTGTGCGGAGATTTTGCTTCGTTATCTGGAAGCAGGGGCAGAGGTGAAGGACTTTATACGGACTTGCTCATTTAAGAAATAAAGCATGTTAGAGATTTTGCAGGGAAGATATTATGAAGGACATTATCAAAGACGTAATCAAAGACATTATCATTAAAGAAGCTCTGCCGGAGGATGCGGAGGCAAGAATAGCCTATGCAAGACAGGTGGGTTCGGAAACGGACAATTTATCCTTTTGAAGGAAGGATTCCCACCTCCATAGAGGAAGAGCGAGGAGGAAATTCGGAATTTCTCCCAGGATCCGAAATCTGTATGTTATTTCGCGTGGAAGAATGGAAAGCTTGGAGGAAGCGGAGAATTAAGGGCTTTTCCAAGGAGAATGAGTCATAGGGCAGAGCTGGGACTTACGGTGGTAAAGGCGGAGGGAATGGCAGTATCGAACGACTGATGCAAAAGCTTATAGACTATGCTTTATGGAAATGCCGTGGAGCTCATTAATCTGGAAGTGCGAGAGGACAATAGCCGCGCCATTCATTTGTATGAGAAATTCGGCTTTAAGAAAGTGGGAACTTTACCGGCGTATTTTAAGATTGGGAAGAGTATATCGACTTTTGGACAGTATGGTGTTGGATTTAAGATAGGGTATACGGAGAAAAACATGAGAACAGAACATATTGTCATAAAAGACTATACTCCGGAGTGGAAGACGGAGTTTCAAAAATCGTTGCTTCCCTTGAAATGAAATCTTGGCAAAAGCCTTAGTATTGAAACACGTTGGAAGTACCTCGGTGGAAAATTGAGCGGCAAAAGCCGATTATTGATATGGATATTGTGATTCCGGATATGTCGGTCTTTCCGGAAATGAAAAAGCCTGCTGGAAAAAGAAGGATACCGGCATGAAGGAAATCTTGGAATAGAGGGAAGGGAAGCATTTTCCTATGAAGAGAAACCGGAGCTCATGGTACATCATTTGTATGTTTGTCCTTCAGATTCTAAAGAACTGAAGAGGCACATTGCTTTTTCGAGATTATCTCCGTACTCATCCTCATTTGGCGGAGGAGTATGCAGAAGTGAAAAGGGAAGCGGCCCGGTTGTATCCGAAAGATATAGACAAATATTTGGAGTACAAAGGAAAAATTTATTGAAAGCGTTTATCTCCTATACGAAACCATTGGCCTTGAGGGAAAGTAGAAACATATGCTAAATATACTTTCTTTGCTTACAGCGGAAAAATCAATTTACTTTTTATGCTTGTTTTATATATTATATACAAAGAAAGTAAAAAGGCGGTGATTGCATGACGGATTCTCAGAAAAATTCTGGAACTTGCAAAACAGAATAATGCTGTTCTTACAACGGCTATGGTTGTTCATGCGGATTTTCCAGAGGAGTCTTCAGCATCTTGTAAAGGAGATTTAGAACGTTCCGGAAGAGGAGTCTATATATTACCGAAGCGTGGGATGATGAATTTATTAATTTGCAAACTCGCTATAAAAGGGGAATTTATGCCTTGAAACGGCTCTTTTCCTCTGTGATTTGACGGATAGAACTCCTCTGAAATTTCAAATGTTTTTCCTGCTACTTATAATTTATCTAATCCTAAAAAGGATGGCATTTTAGCGAAGGGGGCAAAGGAGCCATTTTATAGCCTGGGGTCTACAGAACTTACCAGTCCGTCGGGAAACCCCGTGAAGGCTTATTCTGCGGAACGTACGCTGTGCGATATTTTGAAAACAAGAAACCACGTAGATGTACAAGTAGTAGTAGAGGCCTTTAAACGATATATTTTGCGAAAAGACAAGAACATCTCTCTTCTTTCAAATTATGCTAGAGACCTCATGTAGAGGAGAAGCTAGACTGTATCTTGAGGTACTTCTATGAAAAATCCTGCCGGAAAAGCTTTATTTGTCTATTGGAGATCAAGAGTCCAAAACAAGACATCCTATATTAAAAACCATGCAGGAAAATACGGAAGAGCTGCTTTATCGCTCGAAATGTACTGAGTACTTTGAGCGAGAGATACATCTTGCCTGCCAGGGCAAAGGCGGGAAAAGCAGGATTATACGATAGAAAAGCAGGAGTAGAGGAGGGAAAATGTTAAATAGTAAAGGTTTTGATTTATGGGCGGATGATTACGATAAATCAGTCGGGGTATCGGAAGAAGAGAATCGTTATCCCTTTGCCGGGTACAAGAGGATTCTGGGAGATATTTACAAAATCATAATGGAAAAGCCTAATGCAGTGGTTTTGGACCTCGGGTTCGGGACAGGTACATTAACCACAAGACTATATGAAAACGGATGCACTATTTACGGACAAGATTTTTCCTCAAGAATGATAGAGCTTGCGCGTGAAAAGATGCCGGGTGCACATCTTTATCAGGGAGATTTTTCAAAGGGATTAGCGGATGAACTGAAGCAAGAGTCCTTTGATTTTATTGTTGCGACTTATTCTATTCATCACTTAACGGATGCGCAAAAGACTGTTTTGCTAAAAGATTTGCTTGCACATCTGAAAGCCGGCGGAAAAATTCTAATTGGAGATGTCGCTTTTTCAAATCGCAAGGAATTGAATCAATGCAAAAAAGAATATGCGGATGAGTGGGATGATGATGAAATCTATTGTGTTGCTGATGAATTAAGAACAGAATTTCCGAATCTGATTTTTGAGAAGAAGACATTCTGCTCCGGCATACTGATATTAGCAGGAAAAAATTTTGTCTTATACGAAACCATTGGCCTTGAGGTAAGTTAGAGATGTCTGTGACAAGTTTTATTCATGTAAACAAAGCGGAAAATGATGGTTTTGATTTAGAAAAATTCAATAGGGAAATAAAAAGAAGTATCCGGGAGACAGAGATAGAGCAGAGTAGCAGTGCGTCATTTTCCTATGATCTTTGTTGGGAAAAATTATGAGGAGCCTTATCAGTTTACCCTACGAATGGATAAAAAAAGAACCACCTTTGCCATAGAGTATTTTAATTCCGAGAATAGAATGAGGATTATGCAAGCTTTATTGTATGGCTCAGCCTGTTTTTGGATCAAGAACAGGAATTGGTTCTATGTGATGAAAATAATGAGGACACACTGATGTTTTCTGCGAATACCTCCGTGGAAGATATTGAGGAGTGGTTAGAAAAGTTAGGAATTTAAGTATGGGAGACAGAGATGGATTTTACGCAGGATAGGAAAAAGCAATATTCTTTTTGGTTTGCATGATAGCAGGATAAAGAAGATTCATTTTCAAAACGGTGTTTTAACCTTAGAACCGCATAAACTCTTTCAATATACGGCAGAGGGGGAAAAAGTATATTCCGGAAAACTTGTGTTTTTTGATACGGATTTAGAGGAATGTAATATTTTGATATTTGACCGGACAGTATATGAGGGGGCATTTTTCCGGAAAAGCCATCGGATTAAAAAGAATATATGAAAGAATATGCCCATGCAGAATTTGAAATCTAACAGAAGGATACTTCGGCTATAGTACAACATATACAGGCTGGCTTTGGGAGAAAAGGAAAAAGAACCTGTATCGGCTATCCTGTATATTTGGAATTCAGGGATATGGTTTATAGAATTGATTGCTAAATTAGAACTTGAGGGGTGTTTTTATGTCAACAATTAAAATTGAAAACCTCACTTTCTCATATTATGGCTATGTAAAACCTGTATTTGAAAATGTATCCTTTTCATTTGATACGAACTGGAAAAACAGGGTTAATAGGAAGAAATGGAATTGGAAAATCAACACTATTTAAGTTACTTTTAAACCAAGAAGTTTATCAAGGTAAAAATCAGCAAAAAGTGTTGACTTTATTAAATTCCCACCCAATTTAAGTGATACTTCAAAATTAGGAGTTGAGTTATATAAAGAACTAATCTCAGATGAGGAAGAATGGAAATTATTTAGAGAACTTAATATGCTAAATATAGATGAGAGCCTTGTTTACAGAGAGTTTGAAACGCTTTCTAAAGGAGAACAAACAAAAATCCTTTTAGCTATTTTGTTTACAAGAGAAGATGGTTTTTACTTATTGATGAACCAACAAACCACTTAGATATGGATGGAAGAAAAATTGTCAGTGAATATCTGAAAAGTAAAAAGGTTTTTGCTTTATATCTCATGATAGAGATTTTTAGATGGCTGTATCAATCATGTTATTTCTCTTAACAGGAATTCTATTGATGTCCAATCAGAAATTTTACATCGTGGTATGAAAAATAAATTGAGGAAAGACCAATTTGAAATTAGTCAAAATGAGAAATTAAGAAAAGATATTAAACGATTAAAAAGAAGCTGCAAGACAAAGTCAAATTTGGTCTGATAAAGTTGAAAATACTAAAAACGCTGTGAAAGTATCAGGCGTAAAACCGGATAAAGGGACATATAGGTCATCAGTCAGCTAAGATGATGATCCAGAATTTGGAGCATAGACAAAATAAGGCAATAGAAGAAAAAACAGAATTTACTAAAAAGATATTGAAACAAAGGAAAGTTTATTATTGCATACGTTAGATTATCATAAAAATCCTCTAATATCCGTTTGCGATTTATCATCATATTATGGAGAAAGATGCAGATATTAAGGAATATCGCTTTTGATATAAAGCAAGGTGATATAGTGGCTATATACGGGGGAAATAGTAGGAAAATCGACCTTGATTTAAAGATTTTATTAGGTTTAAATCACGAGTACTTAGGTGATGTAAAACCTAGCAAGTGCGATTTAAAAATATCGTATATTCCTCAAGATACCTCAATTTAACAGCTAGCCTAAATGAGTATATTCATAAGCAAGATGCTGATGAAACATTGTGTAAAAACAATTCTTAGAAAAATTAGATTTTGCAAGAGAATTGTTTGAAACAGATATGAAGAACTATAGCGATGGACAAAAAAGAAAGTTTTTAATTGCTGTAAGTTTATCAAAGCCGGCTCATATATTTGTTTGGGACGAACTGTTAAATTATATAGATGTAATATCAAGAATACAGATTGAGGAAATTATAAAAGAAGCAAATCCTACACTCATATTTGTGGAGACACGATAAGAGGTTTGTAGAAGATATAGCGAATAAAATAATACGACTATAAACTCAAATAACAACTTCGATTTGTAGGGAGAGTAAAATGTTAAAGATAAGAGATGGCACGAGGCCTCTAAAGGGCGAAAGTTCCTAATCCACAAAGATAGTGGAAAAAGGATAGATGAAGATATCTGCGTATAATCATAAAATTTACACAAAGCTATATTGCGCATAATCAAACGCAGATGCTTGTGGCAAAGGACATATATTGTACTTTTTATACGCACTATTTCTATGAAAAACACCGTAACGATATAGAAATGGATTTCATTATATCCAATAACAGTAAGCTGAAATATAAATTGTATCCTATAGAAGTAAAAATCAGGAAAAAATATACTACAGCTCGACACCCGCTTCATGCAATCGCTTAGAATTAATTTATCGTTGCACTTGCATACAGTATTGATGTGCTTAAACACATAATATTGCGAAATGGAGGATAATTGTAGCATATGAAGAAAGTAGCATTTATCGTAATGCTTATTCTATTCATGGTAATCAATGCATATACCTTTGTATCTTATGTCGCCCGATCTTCTGTTTCCTCACAAAAGCATATATGTTACGAATCAAGACGACGATATAGCGTGAAAGTAAAGTATTTTAGTATTCAATATGAAATTAGTAAGATTGTTCATCGGCAAGGCTTTCGGATGGCTATTATCTGGATGTCTATGATGTCGGGGAGAGAAGCTACGAAGAATTTGATGTACATTTAATGTTCCTGAAAGTGATACAATACAAGTATTTTCGGAATTTTGAAGCCGGATACACCCAAATATCTGAGGCTGTTTGAAGCCGAACTCATAGTTGAGTTTCTTGCCGTTACGGTGATTAGTATTGTGAATCTTAGAAAGAAACAAAAAAATACCGGTAAAAATACTTTGCGGAAAAACATACAATAATGCTTAAGTTAGTCACCGATAATTCTTGCTTTTTGAAATACTATAATGATAGATAGTTTTATATCAATAACTATATTTACTCTGCTGAAATAGAGTGGAGTGGTGTTTTGTTGAAAGGGATATGGTTTATAGAATTGACCATGAAATTATAAGTTAATGATGGAGGTCATGCAAAATGGGAATGCGCGCGACTTATCGATATTTAAGTGATAAATAAATTTAAAAAGAGCTTAAGTCTTATTATGGCATACACGGAAAAGTCAAAGATTAAAAATATAGTTTTTGCACTCGATCATTTTGATATGAAAAAGGCATTGGAAAAATTCAGTATGGAAGAATGCAAAACTGCCGATTTGTATCCGAATATTTGGGATGATGAGGAAGAAATCGATGAAATTAAAGAAGAAATTATGGATTGTCTTTTCAAGGCATGAAAGAGTTTTTATCATCATATTCTGGAAGCAAATGGAAATATACTGATTACAATTTGCTGAAATAGTATTATGTCTGGAAGACATAGTTTGATTATTAGGGAGGGCTCCTTAAATGGATATAAAAGCGGAATTTTTAAGAATTATGGCTGAACAAACAGAAATAGCCTTGGCAACATCGGTAAATAATGTTCCCAATGTAAGAATAGTAAATTTTTATTTTGAGCCGGCTGAAAATATACTTTACTTTTCGTCTTTCAAAGGAAACGACAAAGTGAAGAAATAAACGTAACCAAACGTGGCATTTACCACCATTCCTCACGGAGGAAATGAGCATGTCAAAGCTAAAGGGGATAGTGCAAAAAGTTCCAAGACGATTTTTGATCTTGCCGAGCAATTTATTACTAAAATTCCGGGCTACAAAGACACGATAGAATATGCAGGAGAATCGTTGATTTTATTTGAAATCAGATTTGATACGGCTGTAGTTACCAAGGATTTACACACCATTAAAACTTAAAGCTATAAATTACAATCGAATATATTGAAAAGCCAATGGAAATCTATCCGAGAACCAATAGAGAATGTATCGATAGTCAAAAGGGAATGTACTGATTATGATTTGCTGACATAGCGCGAGACAAATTTGAATTGTGGAGTTTTCTATGAAGTATGAAGAAATTAAATTAAATATTTCAAATGATAAAATTAGCAATTACAAAATATCTAAAAGGGATGAAGCTGTGTTCTGAAATATTTAAATCCGAAGATGAAAAGAAGTTAATAAATAAAAGAGTATTTGTAACTCCAAAAAGGAAACTATGTTTATTATGAAAGGACAGATATAAATTGGAACTATTGGTCAGATAAAACAAGATATGATTCGAGTTTTGAATTAAGTGATATAAAAACATAATATAGTATTTGAAGTATCAACAGAATTGATTCTAAGTTTTACAAAATATTTAGGAGAAGAAGTAGTCAAAATTGTGTAAAAGAAAAATGGAGAAATAGTAGAAGTACTCGGATATTTAGTACATCTTGAACTCCCTATTTATTAGATTAAGTAAATTTGGAATTTTGAGGTATCCGTTTATGAAATGGTATAATTATATGACTAAACAAGAAAAAGAAAATTTTTCAAAAAGTAATTGCTGTATGTGTAGTAGGTGCAATTTTAATTCTACTTATTCGTATAGTTTTTCATACTATTTTGTAAGTAAAATATAAATCCCAGTTTGTAGGGGAGCACAAGATGTTAAAAATAAAAGATTTTTATTTCAAGACGATTATGGGAGACAGAAGAAGCTGCCTCATGTTCTTTAAAAGCAGACCCAGAGGAGAGCGCCTCATGGGCTGTAGACATTGGGTTTAAGTCCGGGAGTTTTGAGGATTCCGGAAGCGGTATAGATAGTTACTTCTGCTACATTTGAAAAGAAAACAGAGGTTCGAAACAGCTTTTGGATCTTTCAGTTATCGGGATGTGCCTTCCAAGGCATTTCCTCTTGGTATTCGTTTAGTTCAATAAGATGAGAAGTCTAGGAAAGTTATGGAGGGTTGATTTATGGGTGACGTTATTCTTGAACAATTAGCACCGGATGATAGGGAGCAATTTATATTAGATAATCAGGAAGCATTTAATTATGGTGCAATGGTAGAGTTTGGCCTAGAGATAACCGCTTCGAAGAAGATGGACAAATTATTTCAAGAAAAACAATTGAACGTTCTATTGATGATGGAAAGGCGTATCGCATCATATACAATAATAAAAAGTCGGTGGAATTGTAATAAATGTTAATGGTGAAAAAGGCGAATTAGATTTGCTGTTCGTTGCTCCAAATGTTCACGGAAAGGGCATTGGTTATGCTGCATGGTGTGAGATTGAAAAATGTATCCTCAAGTAGGTTTGGGAGACGGTAACCCCATATTTTGAACAACGCAATATTCATTTTATGCAAACAGATGTGGCTTTTCACATTGTAGGAGTTTTTAATCAAGTATCATCCGGATCCTAACGAAACAGACGAGTATGGACGAAGAAATTGATTCACAATTTCGAGATGGGATGTTTAGATTTGAGAAGAAAATAGATTAGTATATTAGAATTTGATGAGATAAAAATATCTTTAGTTTTTCCAGAATGACAAATTCCGATTTGAG
>BNJV01000429.1_pt1 | contig 70158 bp, 79 predicted proteins | sample 8540591 | NCBI WGS metagenome assembly BNJV01 (sample SAMD00202457, study PRJDB9452) | human saliva metagenome | host: Homo sapiens
GCGTACTGCACGCCCCACGTGGTTCGGTGGACAGCGCTAAAAGGAAAGAGATATTATGAGCGACGATTTAGCACATTCTGGCGCAATAACGAGCAGGCTTCTGCGCTCTTTACGACCTCCTCGCACGTGCGGAGCAGGGCGCCTACGACGACGACTTTCTCATGCAGCTCGCCGCCTCATCGTAAGGCAGGGAGGGATGCCGCACACGCCGATATCTTCGCCGCGCAGTATCTTCTCGCCAATGGAGATGCAGAAAGCGCCGTCATCTGCGCAGAGCGCGCTCTTTTCGTCTGCGCGCTGTCGAGCCTGCGTTTGGGCGGTGCTTCGCCGTGCGTACACAGCGCGACGGCACGCTATGCGGATGCGCTTGTCGATGCAGGCGTATACGGCGAAACTGCTGAACTGTCCGCTCACGCTCCCGGCGGATATTCCGTGCAGCGCGCTGACTCCAGAGGTGCTCGATCGCCTCGTCTGTTGCCATGGGCTCACCATCATTTGCCTCTGCTGGCGCTCAGTCGTATCAGCTGCGACGAGGAACATGGTCTCCGCGCATCCGAAGGCGTTTTTGCGGGTGAATACATTCCCGCACCGCACGCTTCACACCCGCCCTACTACGTTGCTGCGTATACCGAGCAGGAACAGCAGGGGACAAAGCATGGCTCCTGCAGACGATTCAGGATGCGGCTGGGTTTGCCTACAATGTCGGCGGAGGGTTCACCCATGAACTCGTTCGCGCCAGTCGTGCTCCCCGGGCACGCCGGAGATTCACCGCACGGGAGAGACCGTTCTCCCCATCATCGGCGTATCAGCCTTTCAAAAATCTCCATATAAAGACCTCATCGGTGGATCAGGACACGCCTCTTTGCGCCCGCAACACCGAATTTTTCCGTCTGTGCGAAGACACCCATCTGTCCTCGGATCATGATTTTCTCGTCGGTGCACCGATCGCACTCAGGGCACAGCCCGACACGCCGTCCGCTCGTGCTGAACATCCTTACCGATGCACTCTCATGGGAGGTCGTGCGCGGTCACTTTGCCGAATGGATGCCGAATACGGCTCGCTTCTTCGCGCAGGGAGCGATCTTCGATCAACACTTCTCCGCATCGGAGTATACCTATCCGTCTCTCTCGACCATTGAAACGGGGATGTATCCGCACCACAATCAGATCTTCAACGATACGCTTGCCGTCCTCCTCAACCCCGCGTATATCCCTGCTCTCCGAGCGCATGCGTGCATGCGGATAGGCCACGGCGAATCTCATGGGGGAGGGCAGGGATCTATAATGGGGCAACGTGTGGCTTTTGACCGGCTTGTGATCGCTCCCTATCACCCTGTTCGCCTACGAGGCTGCGGAACGAACCATCCGTTATTTGAGGGGCTGCGCGACGCCGATCATTTCATCTACCTGCACACATTGGATGCGCATCCATGGCCTTATCCGCGCTTTCAGATCACTGCGAGCACGCAGGCACGTCTACCGCTCGAGGAACGTCTGTCGGGGGCAAGGAGCAACTCTCCCAGTCCCTATCTTCAGTCCACAAAAACTGAGCATGGCTGCCTATATCCAGGGCATCCGTGATCTCGACCGGCTCCCGGCACACTCTTTTCCTATCTGGAGCAGCACTACACACCGGATGAGTACCTCGTCAGTCTATACTCCGACCATGGCGTTCCCATATTCAGCGAGCACCACTACATCGTCAGTCCGGACATGACACACACTGCATGGATGATGCGCGGGGCAGGCGTTCCCGCAGGGATCACGGTGAGCGAAATGACCAGCACGGTGGACATCTATCCGACACTCGCACATCTTCTCCATTTCCCTGTCGGAGAACATGTGGATGGCGTCCTGCCGCAGATCTTTTGGCGGCAGCGGACGTGAGATCGCGTTCAGCAACTCGCTCTACCCTGGGCGTACCTACTGTCTGCGTGCACGCACGCGGGAGCATACATTTCACCTCGAGTCAACAGATGCTCTCCTGCCGAATGGGACGGTGGATCTCGCGCGTGCTGTCACAGCATGCTATCCACGCGGCGAGGAGGGATCGCGGGACGTGAAATTGACGATCCCGCGCTCCGTTCCTTCTTCTACCCGCGTGTGGGATTTCCTAACAGGTATCGCAAGCAATGGGAGGTATTCCCGCCGCCGAAGGAGGTATGAGATGAACGACGATTTCAGCATATTCTGGTACAATGATGAGCACGCGCAGGGGCTCTTCTATGATCTCCTCGCACGCGCGGAGCAGGATGCCTACGACGACGATTTTTCTCATGCAGCTCGCTGCGTATCGTGAGGCAGCACCCGCGAGTGAGCGCGCGGACATCTTTGCCGCAAAGTATCTCCCTGCATCACGGTGATGCGGAAAAACGCCGCCGTATGCGCAGAGCGTGCCCGCGCAAGGCGCCCACTCAACGCTGAGATCTGAAGCTCCTCGCCGCCGCCGATAAGGCCCTCGGCCGCGAAAGCGATGCGGCCGCCATGCAGGGCCATCTCTACGGCCTTTTACGGTGCGCCGATGCCATCGCTGGATATGGGATCATCGACGCTGACAGAGGCACTGGATCGTCTCTCCCTCGCCATGGGAACATGCCTCAATATGCCGACTGCCACGAGCCGCGCCTATGTGGAAAACGGGGAGCTTTTATTTCGCCCCGATATATTTGTCGGTGAGGCGCTCCCCCTCACCATGCCGGAGGGAAGCGCCTCCTTTTGGGGTGGGATCTACGCCGAGAATGCCTGTCTGTCGGATCAGAGTTATGTACTGACCGATCTGCGGCATGAGCGTTCCTTTAGTCGTCATGGCTACCACGACTTCTTCTTCGATCTGCAAAAGGCGCAGGAGGTACGCGGCACGGTGTCCATCCAGCTGCCGCCGGGGGAGGAGGCAATCATCCCCATCGCAGGCACGGCACCGGAGCAGCCGCTCGCCGTAACAACGGCATCTAGCGGCACACAGGAAACCTGTCTGGGCAAATGGTCGTTTAATTTCTTTCGCTTCAGTGAAAATGCCACCCTGCACGCCCCCCGCAGACAGCCCCCTATACCGTCGGCACGCCGATCCGCCTAGGGCACAGCCCGCAGCGCAGAAAGCTCGTCCTGAGCATCTTTGTCGATGCGCTGTCATGGGCCATCGCACGCCCCTATGCAGAGACGCATCTGCCGAACATCATGCGTTTCTTCTCGCGCGGAACGATCTTTGACCAGCAGTTCTCGAGCTCGGAGTATACCCCTGCCCGCCTACCCCGCCATCGAGACCGGATACTATCCGCATCATACCAATATATTTAATCTGCGCGTCGGATACGAACTGCCGCTCCGTATGCCGACCATCGCAGAGCGGATGAAAGGACTCGGCTACCACTGCGCTGCCCCCATGGCGACGACACAGGGAATCGCTCACGGTCTGCTACGCGGGTTTGACCGTGTCATCGCCGCCGGATGGACGCTGCACACGGCGGTCGGTGTGGACTCCGTCCTCCGCCACATCGATGCATTTGACGAGACCGATCAGTTCCTCTTCCTCTATCTGCTGGACGTACATCCGTACAATGCACGCTGGTTCAAGTGCGATACCGCCGTTGAGGCACACCCTGCCGCTGGCAGAACGGTTCTTCCCGCATGACTCCGATGTGGCAAGTGTCCGTCTGCCCAATCTACGCATCTATCAGGAGCAGTATCTGGAGCAGATGCGGCAGACGGATCGCACGCTCGGGCTGCTGTTTTCCTATCTGGAGCAGCATTTTAACGAGGACGAGTATCTCATCAACCTGTACTCGGATCACGGGATTCCCATGTTCGGTGATACCATCGGCGGCAGCATCGACATCCTCAGCGAACGCTCCACCAGTGCCACGTGGATGATGCGTGGAGAGGGCGTCCCCGCGGGCACCGTTGTTCACGATCTCACGAGCACGGTAGATATCTATCCGACCCTTGGTCACCTCTGCGGGTTCCCCGTCAATGACGATATTGACGGACGCCTCCCCGCCGTCTTCGGCGGCATGCCGCGCGACGCGGTATACAGTGCATCGCAGTATCCCGGACAGACGTATAAGCTCGCCGTGCGCACCCACGATCATACAATGCGCGTTGAGACACAGGAACCCGTCGACGAGGACGGCACGGTGGACTTTTATGATTACGCGCGCCGGTATCTATCCGCGCGGCCATGAGCTCGAGTCGAGCTGCGCCGTCCACCGAGAGGATCTGAATGCGTTCTTCTACCCGCGTGCCCGCGACTTCGTCCGTGAGATCGCAAACAACGGGGAGTTCTGGCCCGCCATGCGCGCCGCACGCCCGGAGTGGTTCGGCGGACAGCCCTAAAAAACGCAGTCAAAAGAGGAAAGAGATATGATGAGCGACGATTTCAGCGTATTCTGGCGCAACGACGAGCGGGCTTCTGCGCTCTTTTTATGGCCTCCTCGCGCGGTCGGAGCAGGACGCCCTACGACGACGACTTTTCTCGCGCAGCTCGCCACGTATCGGGAGGCGGGCGGGGATGCGGCGCACGCCGACATCTTCGCCGCGCAGTATCTTCTCGCGAATGGAGATGCAGAGACCGCCGTTATCTGCGCGGAACGCGCCTTCGTCTGCGCCCGCTCCAAGCGCCGATCTTCGAGGTGCTCTCGAGCGCCTATAAGGCGCTCGGCCGCTATGCTGACGCACTACTCATGCAGGGCTACACCAACCGGCTCACCGATACGCCAATCACGGTGGATGACTATCCGCATGAAGCGATCACGCAGGAGGCACTTGACCGTCTGTCCGTCGTCCTGTCTCATCCTTCGTTCGTGCCGCTCGCCACACGCGCGTCCTATGATCCAGAGGCGGGCATCACCACGGCGGACGGGCTTTTTGCCGGCGAGTTTCTCCCCGCATCCGAAAGCCACGACCGTGCCTACTATGTCGGTGTCCACGCGGAGCAGGGACAGCAGGGCGATAAGGCATGGCAGCTGAAGAACATCCGTGATGCACAGGGCGTCGGTTACTTCGCCGCAGGCGACTTTGTCTTTGATCTGATGCGCGCGCAGCGTGCCCCCGGTGCAGCACATATCGAGCTCGCTCCCGGACAGGAGCTCGTCCTCCCCATCATCGGCACCGTGCTCCCCGCTATCGGCGTGTGCCAGCCACAGCAGATCCACGTGCACTCTGCATCGGTCGACGCGCCCGGCTGGCTGAACGTTGCCACACCCAATTTTTATCGGCTTCATGAAACGACCGACTTCTCCTCCGATCACGCGTTTCTCATCGGCACCCCGATCCAGATCGGACATCATCCACGACGCCGCCGTCTGGTACTGAATATCCTCGTCGATGCGCTCCCCTGGGAGATCGTCGGCAGCTGCTTCGCAGAGATGATGCCGCAGACGGCACGCTTTTTTGCGCGCGGGTTGATCTTCAATCAGCAATTCTCTGTCTCCGAGTACACCCTATCCGTCGCTGGCGACCATCGAGACCGGGCTCTATCCACACCACAGCAAGATGTTCCACGACAAGATCCCTGTGGAGCTCTCCTCAGCATCGCAACGCTCTCGGAGCGTGCACGGGACAACGGCTATGCAACGGCGCAGCTGATGGGGTTCGGTATGGGGCTGTACGACGGGTGTATGCGCGGCTATGACCATATCATCGCAGCGATGTACCGTACGCCTGCCTACGAGGGAACAGAGCGCATCATCCGCCATCTGGACGGCATGCCCGACGCAGATCACTTCATCTATTTTCACACGGCAGATGCCCACCCATGGCCTGCGCCGCTCTTTCAGCAGGCGACTGCAGTGCAGGCTTCGCTGCCGCTTGCCGCGCGTATGACGGATGAGATTCACGCGCCGCATAGTCCCTATCTCCGTCCGAGCCCCATCAATCAGGCATCGTTCCGCTATGGGGTGCGCAGTACAGATCGGGCGCTTGGCACACTGTTTTCCTATCTGGAGGAACACTATGCGCCGGAGGAGTATCTCGTAAACCTCTACTCCGACCACGGTGTCTCCATCTTCAGCCCAACGCCCCTACATCGTGGACAGCCCTCTGACCCATACGGCATGGATGATGCGCGGTGCAGGCATCCCCGAGGGAGTTATCACCGAGGAATTGACCAGCACCGCAGACATCCATCCGACGATGGCGCATCTGCTGGGTTTCCCCGGCGACGCCGATGTGGACGGCGTACTCCCGCGCGTATTGGGCGGCCCAGGACGGGATGTTTCATTCAGCAACTCCCTCTACCCCCGGCAAGCCGTACTTTCTCGCGGTACGCTCGGCATCGCATACGCTCTGCCTCGAAACAGAGGAACCGGTTCATACCGACGGCACCGTCGATCTCGCGCGAGCAAACATCGCCATCTATCCGCGTGAGCACGAGCGGGAAAGAGGATATGAAATCGACGATCCAGCCCCTGCGCGCATTTTTTTCTATCCGCGCGCGCAGGACTTTCTAAAGGGAATCGCAAGCAACGGGGAGGTATTCCCACCGCCGAAGGAGGCATGAGATGAGCGAAGACTACGCCGTATTCTGGCGCAACGATGAATATACGCAGGGGCTCTTTTACGATCTCCTCGCACGCGCGGAGCAGGACGCCTACGACGACGACTTCCTCATGCAGCTCGCCGCATACCGCGAGGCGGGCGGGGATGCGGCGCACGCCGATATCTTCGCGGCGCAGTATCTCCTTGCCAATGGGGATGCGGAGAATGCCGTCACCTGCGGGGAGCGCGCCTTTCGGATGCGTCCCGCTGAGCCTGCGGTCTGGTCTGTCCTCAGCCGTGCCTATCAGGAGGCAGGACGCCATGCAGATGCTCTCGTCATGCAGGGCTACGCACTGAACTTCTTTCACATCCCGATCACGCTCGACCTCCCCGCCTCGGTGCTGACGCAGGAGACACTCGACCGTCTGTCCATCGCGGCCGGAAAGGCGAACTACGCCCCCTATGCGCTGAGCCGAATGCGTTACTCGCCAGAGACGGGGCTGGAGGCAGAGTCCTCCGTGTTCTTTGCGGAGTTCCTGCCCGTCTCCCAGCACATCACGCCTGCGTACTATGTCGCTGCCTACGCAGAGCAGGAGGTGCTCGGAAACAAGCACTGGCTGATGAATGCGATTCGCAATACGCCTGGACTTGCCGAAAATGTCGGCGGGGATTTCACCTTTGACATCATGCGCGGTACGCGTGCGCCAAAAGAGGCAGCGATTCACGTTGCGCAAGGGACGGAGATCATTGTCCCCGTCATCGGCACAGCAGCAGGACAGACACCCGTGCGCAGACGACGACGGTCAGCGACGTTGCGCCGCTCAATCCCACCGCGCCGAACTATTTTTCGGCTGAATGAAGACACGGCGCTCTCATCGGAGGAGGACTTTATCGTCGGCACACCGATTCATATCGGTCACAGCCCCTACGCGCCGAAAAGCTCGTGCTGAACATTCTCCTCGATGCGCTCCCGTGGGAAGTGATGGGGGCTTCTTTCGCGGATGATATGCCGCATACGGCACATTTCTTTGCACGCGGCACGACATTTAATCAACATTTCTCCGTTCACGAGTATACCTATCCCTCGCTTGCGACCATTGAGACGGGGATGTATCTGCAGCATACGGGAATATTCAGTGAGTGGCAGGCCATCGAGCTGCGTGAGGAGATCATCACCATCGCAGAGCGCGCACGCAGCGCGGGATATGCGACGTCGAACCTCGTCGGCGATGCCATCGGAATATACAATGGTGTAACGCGCGGCTATGACCGGCTCATTATTTCCCCTTATCGTCTTCCCGCCTGTGAGGGAGTAGAGCGGACAATCCGATATCTGGATGGATGCGGTGATGCGGATCACTTTATTTTTTTCTCCATATAAGTGACATCCATCCGTGGAACAGCGATCTCTTTCAGATTCCTGCTGCGGCACAAATGCGTCTCCCCCTCGTGGATCGTCTCCCTGAGGCCAAGGCACACGTCCCCAGTCCCTATCTGCGTCCGAGCGGATTTTACCAAGCAGCGTTCCGGCAGTCTGTGCATAGCGCGGATCGTACGCTCGGCATGCTGTTCTCCTACATCGAGGAGCACTATGATCCCGCTGATTATCTCGTGAGTCTTTACTCCGACCACGGCGTATCCATCTTTAGCCCGCACCCCTATATCGTCGATGCCCCGCTGACACATGCCGCATGGATGATGCGCGGGGCGGGAGTGCCCGAGCATGCGGTCGTGGACGATCTGACCAGTGCCGTGGACATCTACCCGACGCTGTGTGCGCTCCTCGGGTTTCCGGTCGATGCCCCGGTGGACGGCATTCTCCCGCGTATCTTCGGAGGCGCAGGACGGGAGATTGCATTCAGCAACTCCATCTTCCCGCGTAAGGAATACTTTCTCGCGGCGCGCAGTAGGGACTACACCCTCTGTCTGGAAACACCGAATGTCGCCTCCGTCAGCGGGACGATCGACCTGCAGTATGCCAAGGCGGATATCTACCCCCGTGCACACGAGAAAGAGGCGGGATACGAGATCGACGATCCCTGCCCTGCGCGCTTTCTTCTACCCGCGCGTGCGAGAGTTCCTAAAAGGGATTGCGAGCAATGGCGAGGCATTCCCACCGCCGAAAAGAATCAAACGCATGATAACAGGGAGGATACGATGAACGCGAACGATCTCATTGCCGCCCTCGGGGCAGAGTTCTTTACGGGCGTGCCCGACTCAAAGCTGCGCCCGCTCGTCGACGGTCTGATGGATACCTATGGAGCAAACAGCCCGTCACACATCATCACGGCGAATGAGGGGAATGCGGCGGCGCTCGCGGCGGGCTATCATCTCGCGACGGGCAAGGTGCCGCTCGTCTACCTGCAGAACAGCGGGCTCGGCAATATCGTCAATCCCCTGCTCTCCCTCCTCCACGAGGAGGTCTACGGCATCCCGTGCATCTTTGTCATTGGCTGGCGCGGCGAGCCGGATCTCCACGACGAGCCGCAGCATCTCGTACAGGGACGCCTCACGCTGCCGCTCCTCGATACGATGGGCGTCAAGACGATGGTGCTCACAGAGGCGTCGCAGCCGGAGGATGTCACTGCATGGATGGAGGGGGATCCGCCCGCATCTCGCTGCCGGCGGACAGTGCGCGCTCCTCGTCCGCAAGGGAGCGCTCACGCATCCGAAACACAAATACGCAAATGAAAATCCCCTGCGGCGCGAGGATGCCATTGCGCAGATCCTCGATGCGGCACGGGGCGCCGTCGTCGTCGCAACCACGGGCAAGACGGGACGCGAGCTCTTTGAGCTGCGCGAAGCACGCGGCGAGGATCACGCCCATGACTTTCTCACCGTCGGCTCGATGGGGCACGCGGGGGCGATTGCTCTCGGTATCGCCCTCCACCGCCCGTCGCAGCGCGTCTTTCTCCTCGACGGAGACGGTGCAGCCCTCATGCACATGGGCGCGATGGCGACCATCGGTGCCGCCGCACCACCGAACCTCGTCCACGTCCTCCTCAACAACGAGGCACATGAGAGCGTCGGCGGCGCACCGACAGCGGCACATACGGTGGACTTCCCCGCCGTCACGCGTGCCGTCGGGTACCGTCTGGTGCAGACGGCGGCGGATGCGGCAGAGCTCGCGCAGGTGCTCCCTGCTGTGGAGAAGAGTGATGTGCTCACCTTCCTTGAGGTGCGCACCGCCATCGGCTCACGCGCTGACCTCGGCCGTCCGACGACAACGCCGACGGAGAATAAGGAAGCTCTGATGCGGACATTAGAGGGATAAAAAAAGAGCATTGCATTGGCGAATCACCAGTGCAGTGCTCTTTTTTATGTAATATGTGATCTTGCTAATAATCAAGTGGAACGTCCCAGCAAAGAGGCGGTATCCCGTTACTTTTTCCGGTGAATTAGTCCCAGTGCGAGCTCGGCGTTGCGTGCGGCGAGGCTGCGCATCTGTGCGAGGAGGTCGGCGTTTGCCGCGGTAAATTCGCTGCGTGCCGCCCATTTGCGGCGGACTTCCTTGAGGACACTCGCGGTGGTGATGTCCTGCAGGTCGTTGACGGGTTTTTCTCCGATGGAGCGCAGGAAGCGGTCGACCTTGGGATCGTAGGAGATGCCGATCATGGGGACACCCATGACGCCCGCAAAGATGAGGGCGTGCAGGCGCACGCCGATCATGAGGTCCATGTTCGCGACGAGGGAAAGGAGCTCTGCGGTCGTATACTCACCCGTGAGGACGGTGCAGTCCTCCTTCGTCCATGCGGCGACGGTCTCCGCCGTCCGCACGTCCTCGGGGTACTGCATGGGGAGAAAGATGACGCGTGCATCGAGCTCGCGAACGATGGCGTCGCTGATCTCGGCGAGGATTTCCTTGTAGTGCTGCCAGCCCTGCCAGTCGCGGACGGAGATGCCGACGACAGGACGTGCGCCGTCCGCCCCGCAGGCGGCGAGGATGCCGCGCCCTGCCTCGCGTCCGACGGGATGGATGCCGAGTACGGGGTCGGCGGTGCACTCCATCGGCGGACGGCGGATGCCGAGACGGCGCAGCTCCGCCATGGAGCCCTCGTCACGCACGGTGATGAGGGAGACGCGGTTGCCGAGCCAGCGCATGCAGCGGCAGGCAAATTTCCCCGTGACGGGACCGATGCCCTGCGCGTAGAGCATCGTGCGTTTGCCGAGGAGGAGGGCAAGCAGGATGACCGCCATGTAGTAGTAGAGACTGCGGCGGCTCGTGACGTTCTGGAGCAGGCTGCCGCCGCCACTGATGAGGAGGTCGGCGCGCCGCATGGCGCGGAAGATTCCGCGCGCGTCAAGCGAGCCGACCGCATGGACGCCGTGGCGCCGCTCGGTGTCGGCAGGGTTGGCTGAGATGACCGTGATATGAAGTTCCGGGTCCAAATCTCCGAGCACCTCGAGCATCGCCGCGAGCATGGCCTCATCGCCCGCGTTCTTCGCACCGTAGTACCCGGATACAACGATCCGCTTCATCAGGTAAAGCGCCCTCCGTTCCATTTTCCCATTCCTGTATAAATGTAAAAGTTTTATGTAAGGGCGAACCCAACGCGAACGCTTAGTTGCGCAAGTGATCGTATGCTTATCTGCCTAAATATCGGCGCACTTCTTAAACGCGCTTCGCTTGGACGAAAGAAGTACGCCGGGGGCAGAACGCATACTTTACTCACTTGCTCCACTAGGGTTCGCTTTTGGGCTTCGCCCTTTCTCATTCACGGCAACACCTTGACAAAGCATCGTCAGTTTTCACACAGAACGACGTTCTCAAAGAATACGGATATCAGACCGCTTTCCGCACGCGCTCCAAGAGATGATTCCATGCCGCAACAAGTGCCACGAGCACCGCGCCGATCACACCGCCGAGGAAGATGCCGCCGATACCGCGCACGAGCGACATCTCGATCGGTGTGCGCATGTGCGCGAACGTCTCGACCATGGAGCCCTGTCCGATGGTTGCGACGAGGACGAGGGCAAAGATGATCCACGTCCGCCACCGCCGTACCGCCGCGCAGAGCGCGAGCAGGAAGGCAGGATGTCCGATCATGAACTCCTTCGTGCGCGGGCGTGCGTAGAAGAGCTGCTCGAGCGCGGCGCGCATCTTCAGCTCGATCCCGGGCACGGGCATCCCCGAGGTGTGTCCACTGCGCAGGACGAGCACGATGAGCGCACCGATGAGGACGAGTCCGCCGAGGAGCGAGCCGACGCGCACGGGGGTCGCGAGGATCTCGCGCACCTGTCCGAGGACGCCCGCCGACGTGTCGAACTGCCCATCAAAGATATCAAAGCGCTGCATGAACGCAATCGCCACGAGCACCATCGGCAGGACAAAGGTCAGCTTGATCCCGCGGAAGATGTCGAACTCGAGGAGATAGCGCGTATCGACGAGCGAGCCCGAGAGATAGCCCGCACCGACGAGGGAGAGCGCACTCGTGATGCCGAGGAGCACCCAGCCCGCGACGATGATGCGCCATGTGGGCGTATCCTTCGCGAAACGCCGTCCGCCGAGGAGGTCGAGCAGCCCCTGTGATGGCGAGTGCCGGAAAGAGGTTCGCGCTCGCGAGTGCCGCGAGCACGCGGATCTTGCTCCCCGCGCCGAGCAGGACGGGCATCATGCCGATGAGCGCGAGCACGACGAAGGCGAGGAGTACCGCGCGACGGCGGCGGTTCAGCGCCGGAATGACGAGCGAGAGATAGAGCACGCCCGCCGCGGCGACCCCCATGATGACGAGTGCACGCAGGAGGCGGGACGGCGCATAGTCCGCAAACGTCCCCGCATGGCCAATGGCAAAGCCATGTGCCTCAAGTGCCTTGCGCGTATCGGTGAAGTACTTCATATTCGTCTCAAGGAGAGACATATTGGGCGCAGGCGTATCATAGATGCGCAGGAGATCAATGCGGATGTTGCGCTCCTCATCCGTCGTCACCCAGCGCTCGACCGCCTCGGCGATCTTGAGTTTTTTCTGCTCATCGGGCGGGATGGCGTAGAGACGCGCGACATGCTCCTCGCCGAGTCCCTTTGCGATCTCGTCCATGCCCCTGCTGACGGTAGAACTGCAGCTGCGTGATGCCCTCGATCAGGCCGAGCGTCAGACGACGCTCCTTCATCTCGTCGATGGTCGTCTGCAGTGCCTTCGGTGCGCCGAGTGTCTCCCTGTCCCGAGAAGACAATGGCAGAGACACGGATGCCCTCCATGCGGTCAAAGACGGCGCGCACATCGTCCGGCGTGCAGGCGTGGTAGTTCGACGGACGCGCGAGTACGTCAAAACCTGCCGCGTTGACGGCGCGCATCTCGTCCGCCGGCATCCCGATGTTCTGTTTCAGGAACGCCTCGTAGAACGCCTTGACCGCGATGACCTCCTCGCCACCGACCGTATCGACGGTGACGCGCTCCGCGCCGAACCGGCGCAGAAGATCCTCCTGCAGCTGTGCATAGGTCTCGGGGTCGTTCCCCACGACGTAGACCTCCGTGCCGACGATCTTCCCCTCGTCCACCAGCGCGCGCCAGCGCGGATCCATGAGCATCCCGCTGTGATAGCGCGCGAGGATGTCCGCACCCGAGAGCACGGCCGCCTTGCCGTTCACATTGAACTTTTTGAACGTCGTCTCATAGACGGCGAGCGAGGTGATGCCCGCCTCCTTTGCCTGAGCGAGCACCTCATCGGCGGGGAGACCCTCGCGCTGAGCGAGCTCCAAAAGACCCTCGTAGTCGATGGCGAGCTCCACCGTGCGCGAGTTTACCTCGACAGCGTGCCGCTGGAAGCCGATCACAACGCTCGCGACAAAACCGATGAGAATCGCCGCCAGCAGAATCGGATGATAGTAAAATTTCTTCATCTAAAATAAATCCTTCGATATAATGCAGCGTCCATGCCGCGTGCTCTGTATCAAATAAGTGCGAAAATGAGGGTAAAAAATAATGGTATCTATTCCCACGTAGGCTGCGGTGACAGCGGCAAACCCTAGTGGAACGAGCGAGGAAAACGTGCGGTACACCCCGACGAATTTCTTCGTTCAAGCGAAGCGCGTTTAGAAATTCGTCGGTATTTAAGTGTACAAGCACGTGATCGCTCGTGCAACGAGGCGTTTGCGATGTTACCGCACCGAAGCCTTACTTTCCAGCCGTCAGCACCACCACGCCATCCCGCGCCTCGACGCTCTCAAAGGCGAGCCCGAGCGGCAGGCTGTTTGCACGCGCGACAAGGATATCGGGGAGGATGCTGTCGAGGCTCAGTGCGTTCAGTCCGAGCCCGCGCGCGGAGATGCGGCGTGCCTTGTAGTAGAGGTCGCCGTCCGCGACGCTGAACGCGCCGTCGATGGTCACGTCAAACGTCTGCCCGAGTGCCTTCGTCTCTGCCGTTGCGAGCACCTTGCCGGGCTCCACCTTCACCTCGACGCCCTCGAACTTGCCCGAGGAGCTGCCGATCAGCTCGCGCACGGCATCGGCATCGACGACACCGCGCATCTGGACGCTGTCGGCGGAGGTGAGTTCCACCTTGTGCTCGCGCAGAAGTGTCATCATATCCACCTTGAGCCCCGTGCCGCTGACGGTCAGCTCACGCACGAAGAGCTTGCCGACGCGCCCCCTGCCGCATGACGCCGTCGACGGCGCCGATCTCGCCGAAGACGAGACGCGGACTGTCCGTGATGGAGATCTGCACGTCCTCCGCCGCCGTCTCGCTGCTTCAGCGCATCGACGATGCGCCTCGACGACGGTCGGCAGGACGAATACCGCCCCCGCCGCAATCAGTGCGAGAATGAGAATGGCCGTGACTGCCTTCCACATGGTGATCCCTCCTTGGGTGAACTTCATACGACGTAAAGGAATCGCTGATAAAATGAAGTCTGCCAGATTGGCGTAGATTTTTTGTCCGAACAAGGTGGAAAACCGGACGCATAGCAAAGGCTATGTGGAGGATTTTCCGCCGAAGTGCGGGCGAAAAAGATGCGTCAAGATGGTAGTGCTGAATTTATCAGTGCTTCCTAAAGTATACACATGGCCTCGATGTGTTCACGAGAGGCATGTGAATGCGATTCCCTTAAAACTCGTGATTTGCCTTGGCGTTGAGATACGCGCGGATGAATGGATCGAGCTCGCCGTCCATGACCGCCTGCACGTTTCCTGTCTCGGCGTTCGTGCGCACGTCCTTCACCATCGTATAGGGCTGGAACACGTAGGAGCGGATCTGGCTGCCCCACTCGATCTTCTGCTGGACGCCCTCGAGCTTCGCGATCTCCTCTTCCTTTTTTTCCTGTTCGAGCTCAAAGAGTTTCGCGCGGAGCATCTTCATGCACTGCTCCTTGTTCTGGAGCTGTGAGCGCTCGTTCTGGCACTGCACAACGATGCCCGTCGGCTCATGCGTCATGCGCACGGCGGATGAGGTCTTGTTGATGTGCTGTCCGCCCGCGCCGCTCGCGCGGTAGTAGTCGACGCGCACATCGTCCATGTTGATCGGCACCTCGACCGCATCGTCGATCTCGGGCATGACATCGCACGCGGAGAACGACGTGTGCCGCCGTGCCTGCGAGTCAAACGGTGAGATGCGCACGAGACGGTGGACGCCCTTCTCGGACTTCAAAAAAACCGTAGGCGTTGTGCCCCTTGATAAAGAGCGTTGCGGACTTGACGCCCGCCTCATCGCCCGGCTGCAGGTCGGCCGTCTCCACGGTAAAGCCGTGTCGCTCCGCCCAGCGTCCGTACATGCGGAGGAGCATCTGCGTCCAGTCCTGCGCCTCCGTGCCGCCCGCGCCCGCATGGAGCGTCAGGATGGCATCGTTCGCATCGTAGTCGCCCGAGAGCAGCACCTCGAGCTGCAGCGTCTCAAGCCCCTCCGCGATGAGGTCGAGCTCGGCGCGGATGTCGTCCTCCATGGACGCATCCCCTCCTCGATGCCCATCTCGTAGAGCGTCTCGGCATCCTCGTACTTTGCCATGAGCCCTTTGTAGGTATCGACGCCGCCCTTCAGCGCGGCGAGTTCCTGATTCAGCTTCTGCGCCGCCGCCGCGTCGTCCCAGAAAGACGGCTCGCCCATCTTATACTCGAGCTCGGCGATCTTCTCCTCCTTCGCGGGGATCTCGAGCGAGATGCGCATCTGATCGAGCTTCTCGCCCAGATCATTCAGTGTCGGTTTCAGATCTTCCAGCATAGTTTATTCCTTAAAATGTAAATCCCTATTTCCTGTTCAACGTGATATAACAGCGGACCGTTCAAGCGCTCCCTTCCACCATGCTGCGCATGGTCCCCCTCCCCGTACCGACGGGGAGGCTTTCGTATTCGGTGGAATGCGGCAGAATGCTCATAAGCAAACCCTAGTGGAGCAAGTGAGTAAAAGCGTGCGACTCGCCCCCGGCGCACTTCTTTCGTTCAAGCGTAGCGCGTTTAAGAAGTGCGCCGGTATTTAGGCGAACGAGCACGCGATCACTTGCGCAACGAGGCGTTTGCGTTGAGCATCCGTCGCAAATCCTAATAATTATTTATCCTTCCCGTGGCAGTTCTTGTACTTCTTGCCGCTACCGCAGGGACACGGATCGTTGCGCCCGATCTTTTTGCCGTCCTCGTTCTTCTCCGCCTTTGCCTCGGCGGGTGCAGACTCATCGCCGTGCGAGACGCGCGCGTTCATGAGATGGTTCTCGAGCTTCGAGCGTTCGCGTGCGAGCAGCTGCTCGGCGCGCTGCTGTGCCGCCGCATCCACGACGGGCGCGGGCAGGGGTGCTGCCCCCTCCGCCGCCGGTGCACTGCCGTCCACCGTGCCCTCCTGTGCGGGACCCACCGGCGTGACGATGCTCACATGGTACATGAGCGAGGCGATCTGATCCATGATCGCCGCCTCCATCTCCTCGAACATCGTGAGTGCCTCGATCTTGTACTCGACGAGAGGGTTGCGCTGTCCGTAGGCGCGCAGGTTGATGCCCTCGCGCAACATGTCCATGTGATCGAGGTGATCCATCCACTTCTGATCGACGACGCGGAGCATGACGACCTTCTCGAGCTCGCGCATATTCTCCTCGCCGAACATCAGCTCGCGGTTCTTGTAGCCCTCCTCGGCGACCTTCTCCAGTTCCTCTTGGATCTCGTCGCGCGCGAGCACCTCGAGCTCCGCCTTCTTGAGGCGTCCCTTCGGGGCGTAGACCTTCTCCGCATCCTCGATGAGTGCATCGAGCTGCCATTCCTCGGGGTAAAGTTTCTCGTTCGCGTACTGCGCCATCTCGTCCTTGATGATGTGCCTTACCATCGCGAGGATGTTGTCGCGCAGGTTCTCACCGAGCAGGATCTTCTTGCGCTCGCCGTAGATGACCTCGCGCTGCTGATTCATGACATCGTCGTACTCGAGGACGTGTTTGCGGATGTCGAAATTGCGTGCCTCGACCTTTTTCTGCGCGTGCTCCACCGAGCGCGTGATGATCGCGTGCTCGATCGGCTCGTCCTCGTCCATGCCGAGGCGATCCATGATGCCCGCGATGCGGTCGGAGGCAAAGAGGCGCATGAGATCGTCCTCCAGTGAGAGGAAGAACTTCGACGCACCGGGGTCGCCCTGACGGCCCGAGCGGCCGCGCAGCTGGTTGTCGATGCGCCGCGACTCATGCCGCTCCGTGCCGATGATGTAGAGACCGCCGAGCTCCTCGACGCCCTCGCCGAGCTTGATGTCCGTGCCGCGGCCCGCCATGTTGGTCGCGATCGTGACCGCGCCCTTTTGCCCTGCATTGGCAACGATCTCGGCTTCCTTTTCATGGAACTTCGCGTTCAGCACGACGTGCGGGATGCCGTTTTTCTTCAGGACGTGCGACATCTCCTCGGACTGCACGATAGAGGTCGTACCGATGAGGACGGGCTGCCCCGTCTCGTGGATCTCCTTGACCGCCTGTCCGACGGCGCGGTACTTGCCCGCCTTGGTCTTGTAGATGACATCCGGCTCGTCGATGCGGCGGATGGGCTTGTTCGTCGGGATGACGATGACTGGCAGCTTGTAGATCTTGAGGAACTCATTTTCCTCCGTCTTTGCCGTGCCCGTCATGCCCGCGAGTTTGTCATACATGCGGAAATAGTTCTGGAACGTGATGCTCGCGAGCGTCTGCGACTCGCGCTGGATCTTGACGCCCTCCTTCGCCTCGATCGCCTGATGGAGACCGTCGGAGTAGCGGCGCCCCTCCATGAGGCGGCCCGTGAACTCATCGACGATGATGATCTCATCGCCCTTCACGACGTAGTCGCGGTCGCGGTGCATGAGCGCCTTGGCGCGCAGTGCCGCCGTAAAGCAGTGCGAGAGCTCGATGTTCTCGGGGGCGTAGAGGTTCGAGATGCCAACGATCTTCTCGATCTTCGGGACAGCAGAGTCCGTCGGTGCGACGGTCTTGGCCTTCTCATCGACGGTGTAGTCCTCGCCCTCCTTCAGGTGGCGGACAGCCTCCGCCATGACGCGGTAGTTGTCCGTCGACTTCGTGCCGGGACCCGAGATGATGAGCGGCGTGCGCGCCTCGTCGATGAGGATGGAGTCCACCTCGTCGACGATCGCATAGTGCAGGTGACGCTGCACCATCTGGCTCCGGAGAGCACCCATGTTGTCGCGCAGATAGTCAAAGCCGAACTCGTTGTTCGTGCCGAACGTCACGTCGGCGGCATACGCCGCCTTGCGCTCGGGAAAGTCCATGTTGTGCGCGATGAGGCCGACCGTCAGCCCGAGGTAGCGGTAAAGTTTGCCCATCCACTCGCTGTCGCGGCGTGCAAGGTAGTCGTTGACCGTGACCATGTGGACGCCCTTGCCCGCGAGTGCGTTGAGGTAGACCGCCGTCGTCGCGACGAGCGTCTTGCCCTCGCCGGTACGCATCCGGCGATGCGCCCCTCGTGGAGGCAGATGCCGCCGATCAGCTGTACGTCAAAATGCCGCATGCCGAGCACGCGGCGCGAGGTCTCACGCACGACGGCGAACGCCCGGGGAGGATCTCCTCCATCGTCTCCCCTGCGCGAGCCGCTCACGGAATTTCTGCGTATAGCCCGTCAGTTTGTCATCGGTGAGGTTCACCATCGACGGCTCGAGCGCATTGATCTGCTCCACGATGCCGCGGTAGCGCGCGATCTCCTTGTCGTTGTTGTCGCCGAGGAATCGCTTGAGAATCGAAGATATGCCGAACAAATATTTCACACCCCTGTGCTGCTAGTCATCATAAAACCGATTGAAAGACAGTATTCGTTTCATTATAACACAAAGCCCCCGCCTTTGCATAATAAATGTTGCAGAGGGGGGGCTTTCTGTACTGGGAGGCAATACTGACATCCTATTCGGACGCTCGGATCAATGCCGCGGCATCTTGACGTATCTTTTTCCCGCACCGCGGCGAAAAATCTACATCAGTCCGCCTTGTCGCCGCCCAGCAGTTTCTTCGTCAGGGCACGCAGGTAGTTCATGACGAGGCGGACATCGTCGAATGCCTGCCTTCCCTTTTTCGTGACGAGGCCGCTGTTGATGAAGATGGGGTCGAGGAGGGGGATCTGGACGAAGCCGTCAGTCGGGAGGACGGACGGGCGTGCGAGGAAGGTCGAGCCGATGCCCGCGTGCACGAGATTTTTGACGGTGTGAAGGTAGGGCGAGTAGTGGACGACGTTCGGCTTCTCGCCAGCACGCCCGTACACGTCCTGCACGAGGCGATCGACGAAGAATTTGCTGTCGAGCATGATGAGCGGCTCGTCCTTCAGGTCGCTGATGCTGAGCGCGTGCCGTGCGGCAAGTGGATGGTCAGGGCGCGTGACGAAGGTGCACTCGCAGTCAAAGAGTTTCGCGTAGGAAAGCCGCGCGCTGAAATCCGCCGTATAGTTCGTCAGGGCGAAGTCGAGTTTTTCCTCCTCGACCATCTGCAGAGCGCTCACGCCGCCCGTCTCGATGATCTCGAGCTCGATCTCCGGGTGCTCCGCGCGGAACTCGCCGAAGATGTGCGGCAGAAAGACGACGCCGAGCTGCAGCGGCATGGCGATGCGCACCTTTGCGTGGCGATGTGCCATGTCACGGATCTCATCGTCGAGCCGCGCGACCTCCGTGAGGATGTAGGAGACCTTACTGAGGAGCTTTTGCCCCATCTGCCGTCACGGTGATCTTGCGCCCCTCGCGGTGGAAGAGGTTCAGCCCCGTCTCCGCCTCAAGCGCCTGCATGGCGACGGTGACGGTCGGCTGTGAGACGTGCAGATGCTCTGCGGCCTTTGTGATGTTTTTGCCATTGGCACACCTCGTAGAAATACCGCATCTGAACCAGCGTCATCCGATCATCTCCTTCCGCGCCCGTGGCGACAGAACGTAGTGTTTGACTATATCATTATTAGTTTACTATATATAGAAATATATCGACAGAGCAAATGTCACATTGTCCAATAGATTTTTTTCTATAAAACCGCACTATCATTTTTATCAGAAAGAAATATTTTCCACAAGTTCAAAAATGATATTCTGTGGCTGTAATAAGCAGTCATAGGAAGGGGTTTCACGATGAAGGTATATTGTGCAGATGCGGTGGAGCGTTTTGTCGAGGATATGCTCAAGGCGAACGAGGACAATCTGAAGGCGTATGAGACGAAGCCGGGCGTGTATGCCAACGTCGACCCGGACACGCATCATGATACGGTCGAGATTCCCGACGTGCATCTGACGAAGTAAGATATTTGATAAAAAAAGCGAGCGGACGATCCGCTCGCTTTTTGTTCGTAAAAAAGTCAGCAAATGCGCGGCACCAGTTCCCCGAGCGGCAGATCCACGACGCGGATGCCGCCGAGCGCCGTCCTGAGACCCACCGTACCGGGCGCATCGGCCGTCGTGTGTCCGATCACGCACGCCTCGCGTCCGTAGGGGTTCTCGTGCATCACATCGAGGACACGCGTCGTGACCTCGGGACGGACGAAGGCGAGGAGTTTGCCCTCGTTCGCGAGCGTCAGCGGGTCGAACCCGAGCATCTCACAGACGCCCTGCACGGCGGGGCGCACGGGAATGGCGTCCTCCTCGAGCAGAACACCGACACCTGCCGCGCCCGCCAGCTCGTTCAGCGACGCCGCCGCACCACCGCGCGTCGGGTCGCGCAGGACGGCGATACCGTTGCCTGCCGCCGCGATCATTGCCGCCGTCAGGTGACAGAGCGGCGCACAGTCGCTCTGTATCCGGGCGGCAGGGTGAGCCCGTGCGCGCCGCCATCACGGTCGCCGCATGGTCGCCGAGCGTGCCCGAGACGATGATGTCCATGTCCGCCGTGATGTTCGTCGGCGCGATATCCGCCCCCGCGAGCATCGTCCCGACACCCGCCGTATTGATGAGATACCGTCGCCGCAGCCGCGCGGCACGACCTTCGTATCGCCCGTCACGATGGAGACACCCTGCCTCTCTGCCGCCGCCGCAATGTCCGCGACGATGCGGCGCAGCGTGGCGATGGGAAAGCCCTCCTCAAGGATGACGGCGAGCGAGAGATACGCGGGTGCCGCCCCCGTCATGGAGAGATCGTTGACCGTCCCACAGACGGCGAGTCGCCCGATGCTCCCCCCGGGGAAGAAATGCGGCTGTACGACGTAGGAGTCCGTCGTAAACGCCGTGCGTCCCGTGAGCGGCAATACCGCACCGTCGTGCAGGACGTTCAGCAGCGTGTTGCCGAGCGCGGGCAGAACGACCTCCTCCATGAGCGCATGGGAGAGCTGTCCGCCTGCCCCATGTGCCATGGTAATCACATCATGCTCCATAGTGGAACCTCCCTCCGCCGTACTTTGTACCACGCGGCGCACGTCCCCTCGACCGACACCATGCAGAGGGCCGACGGCGTGCTCCGGTACACACGCCCGACCAAAGAGCGCACATTCTTCGGCAGGATCGCCCCGCGCAGCACTCGCCGCAGCGGCAGCCGCGCCATCCCTCGATGCGCGTCTCGATCGTGAGCGGGCGCACAGCGGCAAAGTCATAGGCACGGTACGCCTCGCGCATCGCAAGTCCCGAGGCAGGGATCATACCGAGTCTCGCGCCATGCCGTCTCCGCCGGCTCGTAGACGCGCTCCATCGCCGCGCGCGCCGCCGGATTCCCGCAGGCCGCACGACGGATGGGTAGGCGTTCTCGATGCGCGCCGCCCCCGCTGCGATCTGGCGGACGAGCATCTGTAGGGCGGTGAGAATCTCCATCGGCGCAAAAGCCGCCGACCACACCGGGCACATGATAGTCCTCCGCGAGGAAGGAAAATGCCTCCGTCCCCGTCACGACGGCGACGTGCCCCGGCAGGAGGAAGCCGTCCACGTGCGTCTCACCGCCGTCGAGCAGGGCGCGCATGACGGGCGGCACGAGTTTCTGCGCCGATAGCAGGAAGAAATTCGAACGTCCCTGCTGCTTTCGCCGCGAGCACCGCCGCTGCTTCGGTCGGCGCGGTCGTCTCAAAGCCGACGGCGAGGAAGATCACCTTTTCTCAGGATCCTCCGCCGCAATCGGGAGTGCATCGAGCGGCGAGTAGACGATGCGCACATCCGCCCCCTGCTGCCCTGTGCGGCGGCAAGGCTCGACGACGTCCCCGGGACTTTTCAGCATGTCGCCGAACGTCGTGATGATGACATCCTCCATCTCAGCATAGGCAATCGCCGCGTCGATGTAGCTGTCGGGCGTCACGCAGACGGGACAGCCCGGCCCTGAGACCAGCTCGACCTCGGGCGGGAGGATCTGGCGTAGTCCCGCGCGAAAGATCGCAACGGTATGCGTCCCGCAGACCTCCATGATACGGATGTGCCGCCCTGCGAGCAGGTCATGCATCTCATCGAGAATCGCCCGGCTCTCTGCCTGCATCTCCTGTGCGCGGGTCATGCCATGTGCTCCATGCGCGGCGTGTCATCGTGCATCACCGTGCGCGGCGCGCCGTTCATCTCCGCACGCAGGGCCTCAATGCGCTCCATCTCCGCGGGGTCGACGATCTGCATCGCAAAGCCCGCATGAACGAGCACGAAGTCTCCCACCTTCGCCCGGGCAGGAGCATGAGGCTCGCCGCGCGGCGTACCCCCTGCACCTCCACCGAGGCAAGCTGATCCTCTATGGCAACGACTTTCGCCGGAACTGCTAGACACATATTGTTTCCTTCCCTATATGATGAAAATTTTATCTACAAGGACACCTTATCTATGGCGTCCGTTGCGCCCCTCCGTCACGCTAGGCAGTGACACCTCCCCCGCTGCGGCAGGGGAGGCTTTGGTGTACGGCATGCACCTTCCCCGTCCGAGACGGGGGAGGCTTTGGTCTGTCGCAAATCACCGCTATGCGTGCGGCGAGCCCCTAGGAGCACCTCATCCGCGCGAGCGCCACAGCCGCCTGCCCGTAGGGCAATACCGCCGTCGTTCGGCGGAATGCGGTGCGGCAGGAGCACATGATGGTCGCCGATGCGCGGCAGAAGCTCCTCTAGGAGCAGCGCATTCTGGAACACGCCGCCCGCGAGGGCGACCGTGCGCAGCCCCGTCCGCACCGAAAGGATACTAAGCACCCGGCGACCGCCGCCGCCATCGTCACATGAAAGTCCAGCGCGCGTCCCGCACGCTCCTCCGCCGTCAGCGCCTCGCCCCATCCGCGAGCGCATAGAGCGCGGGCAGTACGTCCACCGTCAGCCGCGCGCCCTCCGCCACGGTATACGGCAGGACGCATCCTGCCCGCCGCGCCGTGCGCGCGAGACGCTCCAGCTCGATCGGCGCCTGCCCCTCGTAGGCACTGCGATACGCGACGCCGAGCAGCGCCGCCGCCGCATCGAAGAGCCGCCCCGCACTTGACGTGAGCGGTGCGGAGAGCCCCGCCGCCGTCGCCTGCATCAGGAGCTCCCAGCCCGTCGGCAGCTGCGCCGCAAAACCGTGGAAACCGCGCCGCAAAGCCCGCGCCGTCGCGCCGATAGAGCAGCCAGAGGGCGAGCCGCCACGGCTCCTCTGCCGCACGGTCGCCGCCCGGGAGCGGCACGGGGGCAAAATGTGCGAGCCGCTCATAGCTCGCGAGATCGGCCGCGAGGAACTCCCCGCCCCACGCCGTCCCATCGTCGCCCCAGCCCGTCCCGTCAAGCGCGACGCCGAGCACACGCGCATGGCAGCCGTGCTCCGCGAGCACCGCCGCGATATGCGCGTGATGATGCTGCACGCGCACGAGCGGCAGGCCGTCCCGCGCCGCGCGCGCCGCCAGATGCCGCCCCGAGAGATACGCAGGATGCAGATCGGCGGCGAGCACCTCCGGTGTTACCTCAAAGAACTGCTCATACTGCGCCATCGTCTCTGCGTATGACGCGAGCACCGCCGCATTCGTCAGATCGCCGATGTGCTCACTGAGGAACGCCTCCCCGCCGCGCGTCAGACAGAACGTATTCTTCAGCTCCGCACCGCTCGCGAGAACGCTCTGCCCATCGGCAAAGGGCAGGGCGAGCGGCGCGGGCGCATAGCCGCGGCTGCGGCGCAGGATCTGCTGCCCGCCCGCCCCGATGCGCACGACGGAGTCGTCCACACGATGCACGATCTCACGATTGTGCACGAGAATCGCGTCCGCGATCTCCGCCAGCCCCTCCTCCGCCTCCGCATCCCGATAGAGGATCGGCGCGCCGCTGAGATTCGCGCTCGTCATCACCCAGAGATCATCCGCTCCGAGCAGGAGGAGATGCACGGGCGCATATGGCAGCATGACACCGAGGTACGCATTCCCGGGCGCAACACTCTCTGCCGCAGGGCGGGCCGCATCCGTGCACCGCGCGAGGAGCACAATCGGCGCCGCAGGAGACGTGAGGAGGCGCTCCTCCTCCGCCGATAGGAGACAGAGGGTACGCACCGCCGCGCAGCTCCCTGCCATCACGGCGAGTGCCTTCGCCTCGCGGTGCTTGCGGCGGCGCAGACGCATGACCGCCGCCTCACTGCGTGCATCACAGGCGAGATGATAGCCGCCAATGCCCTTGACAGCGAGGATACCGCCCTCCGCCACCACCCGCCGCGCCGCCGCGAGCGGATCCCCCGCCTGCGCCGCGCCATCGACGAGAAGACGGTAGGCGGGGCCGCACACGGCGCACGCATTTGGCTGCGCGTGAAAGCGGCGGTCGCGCGGATCGTCGTACTCGCGCTGACAGGCGGGACACATCGGGAACACCGCCATCGAGGTCAGCGGGCGGTCGTACGGAACGCCGCGGATGATCGAGTAGCGCGGGCCGCAGTTCGTACAGTTCGTAAAGGCATAGCCGTACCGCCGATCCCCTGCCGACAGGATCTCGCGCCGACAGTCCGCACAGACGCCGAGATCGGGCGAGACGAGCGTCGCCGCCCGCGTCCCCGCGGGGCCTCGGCAGGATGCGGAACGTCCGTCTCGCAGGGCGTGATCGCCCTGCCACGTCACCGCCGTCACCAGAGCCGCACGCGGGCCTCGTCTGCGAGCGCCGCAGCAAAGGCATCGAGTGCGGCTGCCGTGCCCCTCCGCCTCGATGCCGCACCCCGCGCTGTCATTCAGCACCCAGCCGCCGAGCGCGTACGCCTCGGCGAGACGATAGACGAAGGGACGGTAGCCCACCCCCTGCACAATCCCTGAGACACGAAAGGCGCGCCGCTCGGCGGCGCCCCCCTCCGTATGTACTGCGGAATATGCCGCGTCCGCCATCTCAGGCATTCGCTGTGGCACGCGGCACGAGCCGAACGCCCCACGCACGCAGCTCCTCTGCCGCACGCTGGGCGAACGCGGGCAGCGCCGCCTCCATCGCAGGGCTCAGCGTCAGCCCCGCCGACAGATCGTAGGGCTGCATCCCGAGCACGACCACGTTCGGGATCGCCCGATCCGTCACCGTCAGCCACGCGAGCACATCCTGTATGCCGATCTCATGCGACGAGACCTTTTCCTGAAAATGCGCCATAATCGCATCATCCTCAAAGCGGTACGTCGTCCCCGGCGCACCGTCGCCCGAGACCGCGTCGAGGATCAGCAGATGCTGCGTCCCCGTGACGAAGTGCAGCAGCTCAGGACCGAGCGTCCCGCCGTCGAGCAGGCGCACCTCATCCTCGGAGAACGCCCAGTGCTGCTCCAGATACTCCATCGCACGCACGCCGAACCCCTCGTCGCGCAGAATGATATTGCCGATGCCGAGCACCGTCACAGGCGCAACAGGTACAATCGACTCCTCCATCAGTGCACCTCCTTCCCCGCCTTCTTTGCCGCCACCTGCGCACGCAGCCACGCGTACCAGTCCGCGAGCCCCTCGCCCGTCTGACAGGAGACAGGAAAGAGCGCAATCCCGGGATGCAGGGCCGTGATGTCCGCACGCGCCGACGCCATATCAAAATTCGTATACGGGAGAATATCCACCTTGCTGAGCACGGCCGCCGCCGACTCCTTAAAGATCAGCGGGTACTTCAGCGGCTTGTCGTCGCCCTCCGTGATACTCAGAACGACTGCCTTCTCATCCTCGCCGAGCGCGAACTCGGCAGGGCAGACGAGATTGCCGACATTCTCGATCACGAGGAGGTCGAGCGCATCGAGATCGAGGCGGTCGAGTGCCGCCGCGACCATCGCCGCATCGAGATGACAGCCGCCGCTCGTGATTGATCTGCACGACAGGCGCGCCGCAGCGCTCGATGCGTGCCGCATCCTTCGTCGTAAAGAGATCTCCTCCACGACCGCCACGCGCAGATCCCCGCAGCTCCTGCAGCGTCCGCTCGAGGAGCGACGTCTTGCCCGCGCCCGGCGAGCCGAGCAGATTCAGCGCATAGATCCCATGCTGCGCAAAGAGAGCCGCGTTCTCCGCCGCCGCCGCATCGTTGCGCCCCAGAATGTCCGCTTTTACAACTACTTTCATCGCTCTATTCCATCTCTATATAATCCACGCGCATCTCGCGGCCGCCGATGATTTCCATTCCACCACCGCAATGGGGGCAGAGGTAGTCCTGCGGACGGATATGCTGCTCCCTGCCGCAGTCGTGACAGCGCCCCGTGAGGGGGACGCGCTCCCACGTGAGCACGGCATCTGCCGCGATCGTATCCGCCGTAAGGGAGGAAAAACACAGCGAAAGCGCATCGGTCTCCACGCCCGACAATTCGCCGAGCAGGAGGCCGATGCGCTCGATGCGCGCTGCGCCATTTTTCTGTGCGTAGTCCAGGGCAATATCCAAAATGCCCTCGGCAATCGCCATTTCGTGCATCTTAGAGCTCCGCCGAAAGTCCATGCGCGGCAAAGGTACGGATGAGCTCCGTCATCTTCGTCTTTGCCGGGTCATAGTCCACGGTCGTCTCCCCGTCGTGCGTGTGGATGTGCACGTAGAGGACGCCGGGCAGCCCCAGGAGCGCCTTCTCCACCGCGGCAGCATTCTCCTCGGTGTAGCCCTTCACAAAAAACTGCAGATGCGTCGTGCTCTCTGCGAGCCCGCAGCCGCATTCTTTACACATAGAAAACTCCTTTTCTCCGAACAAAAGCATATTGCTTGCGTAACAGAAACGCTCATCAGTGCAAGAGTGCCTGATTGCTCAAAGCGCCCCCACCGACGCACAAGCGCGCCACCTCCCCCGTAGCGACGGGGAGGCGAATCAACGAGGTGTCTGCACGCACACTGCTTTTACTCCACGTCGTTGACATCCGCCGGGGTATGGCGCAGGAGCTTCGAGCCTGCGAACATACTCGAGACCTCTGCCTCGCCCTCCATGAACTCGGCGCGGATGACCATGTAGAAATGGCCGATGGCAAAGAGAATGATCGCCCATGCTGCATAGTGATGCACATAGTGCGAGATCATCTCGCCGCCGAGCACGCGGTTCACCCAGCCGAAGAGCGTCCCGCCGATCGCCGACGGCTCCGTCATGTAGTACATGGCAAAGCCCGTCAGCACCTCGATCGCCACGAGCACGTAGAGCCCTGCGTACGATCCGCGTGCGAGCGGGTTGCGCAGGAACGGCTTGTGCGTCGCCTTGATCAGCATATAGTGCTGCGCCACTTCCATCGTGTCCGTGTAGTATTTCTTTCTCCCAGAAATGCGGGAAAAGGCGGTCGCCGCGGTTGATGATAAAACCGTAGACGCGGCCGATAAAGCCCGCGCAGAACGCGAACGCCGCGATGAAGTGAACGTTGCGCGTCACATTCATCAGGAGCGGCGACGCATCCGGCTCCGCATAGAGGATCGCGGGCGGCTTCGTGATGAGGAAGCCCGTGATGAAGAGCACGATGATCGCAATGACCATCAGCCAGTGGAAGATGCGCAGAAAGGGACTAAAGAGATAGTACTCCTTGCGTACTTCTTGTTTCATGCGGTTCGCCCCCTTATTTATCGACGCTGACGCCCGCGTATGGATCGGTCGTCACGACGCGGATCTTCTCCCCCTTCGCGTTGAAGAGGTGGGTCGAACACGCCATGCACGGGTCGAACGAGCGAACCGCCTTGACGATCTCGAGCGGCTTGTCCGCGACCTTGACGGGCGTATCCATCATCGACATTTCGTAGGCACCATGTCCCTCGGCATCGTCACGCGGGCAGGCGTTCCACGTCGTCGGAACAACCGCCTGATAGTTCGTGATCTTGCCGTCCTTGATGACCGCCCAGTGGCTGAGCGCGCCGCGCGGTGCCTCGTAGAGGCCGACGCCCTTTGCCTCCTTCGGCCATGTCGAGGGCTCCCACTTCTCCGTGTTGGCGACCTTCGTATCGCCGCTCTTGATGTTCGCGACGAGCTTGTCAAAGAAATACTTGCTGACCTCTGCCTGCAGCTGTGCATCGAGTGCACGCGCCGCCGTGCGGCCGACCGTGGAGGGCAGCCATGCCTCGACAGGACGTTCAGCAGCTTCGTCACGGCGTCGATCTGATCGACGATCATCTTCTCTGCCCACGTCAGCTCGCCGAGGAGTCCCTGCTTTGCCTTCGTGTAGAGAACGATGTAGCGTGCCAGAGGACCGACCTCGCAGAGCTTGCCGCGCCATTTCGGCGTCTTGAGCCAGGAGTACTTGCCCTGCTCGTTGAGCGCCTTCCACTCCGTCTTCGTGCCTTCCTTCGGCTCCGTGTAGTGCGGGGTCGTCTCACCCTCCCACGGATGGAGTGCCTTGTCGTCGCCGCCCTTGTACTCGTACCAGCCGTGCTCGACGCTCTCTGCGACGCCGTCGGCCTCCGTCAGATCCTTCTCCGTAAAGTCGTAGACCTTCGCATTCATGACGCCCGAAGCGAAGTCCTCGACGACGCCGTTGCAGCGTACGAGGAGGTTCTTGAAGAAGTCGCCGTTCGATGCACCCGAGAACGGCTCCTCGGGAAACATACCGAAGGCGAGCACGCGTTTTTTCGCGAGGCCGCCGCCCGAGGTGTATCCCTTCTGAACGTAGAGATGTCCGATGGCGAGCACGTCGGGGAGATAGTAGTCGTTCATCATGTGGCGTGCCTGATTGATCGAGCGGTCGACGATCGCGAGGCGCGCAGCGTTGATCGGCGCGTTGCCGTCCTCCATCGAGATGGAGCAGGGCATGCCGCCGAGCACATAGTGCGGATGCGGGTTCTTGCCGCCGAAGACGACGTGCGGGACGACGAGATCCTTCTGCTTGTCGAGCATCTCGAGGTAATGCGAGATCGCCATGAGATGCACCTCGGGCGGGAGAAGCTGATAGTCCGGATGATCCCACCACTGCGCAGAGAAGATGCCGAGCTGACCACTGTCGACGATCTTCTGCACCTTTGCCTTGATCGCGGCGTAGTAGTCCGGCGATGCGATCGGGAAGTCGTGCGGGTAGGCATCCGTGTCAAATGCCGCCGGCCCGCGGAAGGGGAGGCGATAGGTCTGGAGCACCGTGTTCTGGAGCGCTGCCGTCGCCGCCGGATCCGCCTTCAGTGCATCGAGCGGGCTGACCCAGTCGAGTGCGTGGAGGTGGTAGAAATGGATGATGTGATCCTGATGTCCGAGGCACGCCGCGATGATGTTGCGGATGTAGTGTGCGTTCTTCGGAATCGTGATGCCGAATGCGTCCTCGACGGCACGCAGACAGCCGAGCGCATGAGAGGACGTGCAGACGCCGCAGATGCGCTGAATGTATGCCCATGCATCGCGCGGATCGCGGTCGTTCATGACGAGCTCAAGGCCGCGCCATGCCGTGCCGGAGGAGATGGCATCGGTGACCTTGCCCGATGCCTCGTCCACCTGCAGCTCAACGCGCAGATGTCCCTCAATACGGGTGATTGGGTCTACAACGACGTGTTTCATTCATGCACCTGCTTTCCCTCTTTTTCGAGCTGCTTCTCATGGCATTTCTTCTGTACAAGGCTCGCTCCGGCGTGCGCCGCAACACCGACTGCCGTTGCGACGGCAAGTCCTGCGCCGACCATATCGACATCGATGCCATTGTACTCCGGCAGACGCTTCGAGAACGGCGCCTGATCCCAGAAGTTCGCGTTGCTGCAGCCAATACAGGGTGCGCCCGACTGGATGGGATACGACATGCCCTGATACCAGCGCAGATTGCCGCAGGAGTTGTACGTCTCGGGGCCGCGGCAGCCGAGCTTATAGAGACACCAGCCGCCCTTGGCGCCCGCGTCGTCGTAACGGTCGGCAAACATGCCCGCATCGAAGAACGGACGGCGATAGCAGGTGTCGTGAATGCGGTTGCCGTAGAACTGGCGCGGACGTCCCTCGGCGTCGAGCGGCGGCAGCGTGCCAAAGAGGGCGACGTGCATGATGACGCCCGTCATGACCTCGGGGATCGGCGGACAGCCGGGCACAGCGATATAGGGCTTTGCTCCGATGAGGGAGCGGATGCCCTGGGACTCCGTCGGGTTCGGCGCAGCAGACTGGATGCCGCCTGCCGTCGCGCACGTGCCGTAGGCGATGACCGCCTTTGCCCCCTCCGCGACGTGCTTCAGCGTGTGCTCGAACGAGTGGCCGCCCGACATGCAGGTGTAGGCGTGCTCCCCGACGGGAACTGCGCCCTCGACGGCGAGAATGTACTCGCCATGATACTTTTTGACGGTCTCCTCAAGGTGTGCCTCGAAGGCCTCACCCTCGCCGGCGCAGAGGAGATGGCTGTACTCGAGCGCGATCTCGTTCAGCACGAGATCCGAGGCGAGCGGTGCGCCCGAGCGGATGAACGACTCATCGCAGCCCGTGCACTCATGACCATGCAGCCAGATAACGACCGGCAGCGGCTTCGCCTCGGCGGCCTCGACGACCTTCGTGAGGTTGTCTGTGCTCAGCCCCATGAGCGACGTGAGGGTCACGCAGCCCTTGAGGAAATTCCGCCGGCTGAAGCCTTTTGCGAGATATGCCTCCCACAAGCTCTCCCTTTTGTTCACATTATGCCTCCTATTTCTACGGGAAACCGATACCATACCCAAGACCTGCACCCAAGGAAGCACGGATAGATTCGGCACAACGATCTCACCGCATCTTTTTCGTCCGATCAAGGTGGAAAACCGAACGCAGAGGCGCATACTCTGCGGATGTTTTTCCGCCGAAATACGGGCAAAAAAGATGTGCCCAGACGACGATGCCGAATCGGTCAGTAACTCCCTATACCTATGTATTTAACAACAGTTTAACAGAGCGAAAAAGGACTGTCAATATACGAAAACTATTCTCAACATACACAATAATTATATCGGTTTATTATAGTTATTTCGTGATTTATGCGTGGCTGAAAGACACGTATTTGTTTTTCTGCCCTGGCAACGTTTGAGTTTTCATCTGCATCAAGGCGCACGTTTTTCCCTCAGCCACGGGAGAGAGACCTGTCGTCAAGGCAGCCAAAACCTCCAAATTTGTTATTTCATTCGTCCATAAATCATTGAACAGACACTTGAAGATCGTCGTCTCTCCTCGTACGGATAATTCCGTTTCGATATCCTCAAGCATATAATTGGCGGCGTCCTCGGAACTTTGGCATAACCTTCCTGCGTAAAGAATTGTTCCAGTCGTTGTATCATCGCAATTTCATCTGTTTCACGTAGGACATCATAGCAAAAATAATATTGATCTGACCTCTTTTTCATCTTTTCTATACTATAGTAATAGTACTTCCCTATGATGCTGATCCATAAAAAAACATCTCTGCGTACTCCTTTTAGATGCGTTAGGAGAAGATCATCATCATCGAGTATATCCTGATGTTTATGTAGGAGAATTTTATATTCAATATCCGGATAGTCTTCCAGATTTATCCAATTGATTAAGGGATACGGATAAGAAATACGCTCCAGCTTATTCGTAAGACACTCGATAAATTTTGTGTTCTCAAGCATCTCTTTCTGTCTCCTGACAAGTCGCTGATGCTCTGCTGATGACTGATAAGCCGGATCGTCATAGGATAAATTTGATGGAAAGTATCGCCGAATCAGTGCAATCAGGTCTTTTATATTCGTGCTGTTTTCCGCTGTCACATTGATCCGCCCCTCTGTTATCCATCCAGTTCAATATTTTCAAAGCCTTGATTTATTGCATTATCATACAACGCGAATAATATCTTCTCATCGGCAGCATAGACATCTACATATACGCTGTCTGTGACAAGGATTTCTATACAAGGTGGATTCAGACCATTCTTTCTGTTTTTACGGGATGATGTTAAACTGAATTTACCTGATACGATATAATACACACGTGACCCGAGTAATGAGAAAAAATCCTGATTTGAAAAACACCTAGACGCAAATAAATCGACCATTTCACCGTTTATGTTGTGCCATGCCTGAAGATACGGCTCATCAGCGTCACATCCAACGTCCCATGTTCCATCGACCAGATCCTTGATGGGAAAAAAAGGATCTGGTATAAATATTGCCCCCATGCATTGGGAATCATAAAACTTATTTTTCTCATAAGATCAGTCTCTATCCGTGATTTCCTAAAAAAGGCTTACTGCATGGAGTTCACCTTCACACAGCAAGCCCTCGCTGTTATTTCTTTTCGGCGCAGTTCCTGCCGTACGGCGTCGCGCTCTTTCTCTGTCATGGTGTTCGCGCGGATCACGGCGCGGTGCCCCTCGCGGCTACTCTCCGTGATGAGTGCGCTATTCCCGTCGTAGGCGAGGATCTCGTAGGTGCTGATGGCGTCCTTTTTCGGGCTGAGCACGCGCCGCTGCAAGGTGTAGCCGAGGTGCTCGTAGTCCGCATTCTTCATCGCCTCGGCGAACTGTGCTCGACCGAGGTTGTTGTAGAGGATGAGCTGCCAGTAGGAGATGGAGCCGTCGGCGTTGCGCTTCATGTGGCTGCGGTCAAAGAACCAGCCGCGCCGCTCGTCGCCCTCGATGAAGACCCAGTCGCCGTCCTTCAGCGTGACGGGCTCGATCGCCGTCTCTTTGCCGTATGCCTCGCGCTTTGCCGCTGCGGCTGCGGCGACGGCGGCTTTATCCGCCGCGTGTTTGCTGTCCGCCGTCTTGCCTGCGGTATGCTTCTGCCCGGCCGCCTTGTCCGCCTTCTCTGCCGTCTTTCCATCCGCTGGTGCGGCAGCGGGATGCTCTGTGCCCCGATGCGCCGCAGTATCCGCCGCATCCGTCATGCGCGGCTTGTTCACCGACGCATTGGTCTCGTCCTCCGGCAGCTCCGAGATAAAGCCGATGGTTCCGGGGGCAGTATCCGCATCCGTCGTGGTGTCTGCCGCAGCAGGCGCATCAGCGTTCGCCGCAGGCTTCGTCTCCCGCGCATGATCCGTATCCGATTTCCCTGCTGCGTCAGCATGGCTGTCGCCATCACCGACCGCATCCATCTCCTTGTCGAGTGCATCGTCGTGCGTCCATCGTCCTTTTCCTCTGACGTCTCCGCACGCGCGGCGGCAGATGCCCCGCCATCTTCTTTTGCGGGGGCAGCGGCGTCCTCTGTGTGACTTTTCCTCCGCCGCCATGACGGCGTGGATCTCTGCCTCCTGTTCGGCAGCCATCCCGCTGGCGGGGAGGAGGAGGATTCCTGCGGCGAGCAGGCAGGTGATGGATTTCATAGTGTCTCCTTTTTCTTACGAAAGCACGGATGGATCATAAATACGAGGATGGGTTGACAGGCTGTCCGCTGAGGCGCACCTCGTAGTGCAGATGCGGCCCCGTGGAGTGCCCCGTCGAGCCGACGTAGGCGATGATCTGTCCGCGCCGCACGCGCTGTCCCGGGGTCACCACGACCGCCGAGGCGTGTCCGTAGCGTGTCGAGACACCGCTCCCGTGGTCGATGTCGACCATGTTGCCGTAGCCGCCCGCGTTCCAGCCCGCGAGGGTCACGACGCCGTCCGCCGTCGCAACGATGGGCGTGCCCATCTCGGCGGCGATGTCGATGCCCTGATGGAACTCTGCGCCGTTCCAGCGCAGTCCGTAGCCCGAGCTGATGAAGCCGTCCGTCGGCCAGCCCGTCGGGGTGGTGACGGGTGTATCGTCACCCATGAAGGAGGATGCCCCCGGCACGTCCTTCTGCATCGTGACGGCGAGCTGTCCAAGGGAGCTGCGGCGTGCTGCGATGCGTTCCTCGAGCATCGTGAGTGCCTCTCCGACCTCATCGGTGGTGAGTGCGTGCGGTGCGCCGCCCGTCGGTGCCGGCGCGGCCTCCCCTGCCGGTGCTGCGCTGTCCGCCTCCGCCGGCGGTGCGCCGACGAGAGCACGCAGTCCGTCCTCCGTGCGCTGGAGGGCATCGACCTCCTGCCCGAGCGCGGAGGTCTTTTTGGCGATCTGGAGGATCTGCTCCTGCTGGATGCGGTTCGCCTCGCGCAGCTGTGCCGTCTCCTCCTCGTGGAGGTAGGCGTGCGTGAGGGTGTAGATGGAGAAAATCGAGCCGACAGCGACGAGTGCCGCCCCCGCGCCCACGCCCACGGCGAGCAGGCGCAGGGCGCGCAGCGAGAGGCGCACGGTGTGCGTCGTGTCCGTTTCCCGATCCACCAGCTGCAGTTTATAGCGTGATTGTTCTTCGCTCAACGCGTCCCCCTCTTCCCATCGAGATGTTCCTGTCCGATCCCTATTTCTCTATTTCCCTATCGTACTTAAAGAATATGAAAGGGGCTGTTGCACAAAGTTTTCTAGCTTCGTGTAACAGCCCCTAGTCATTGTCAGCAGTATCGCTACAAGCGCCCCTTCCACCGCTTACGCGGTCCCCCTTCCCCGTGTTGCACGGGGGAGGCTAGGATTGTGGTATCTTAGCTTCCCCCGCCAGAGCGGGGGAAGTGGCGAGCATAGCGAGCCGATAGAGGGCGTTCGTGCAACAGCTCCGTTTGTCCGTTGATATCTTCTCAGTACTGGATGGGCAGCGGTTTTGCCATGGCTTCCTTCAGTACGTTCTTTTCCTCGTCACTCAGCGGGTAGTCCGACGATCCGTTTTTGATCGGTTTGATGTAGCTGCGCGAGTCCTCGCGGGCAAAGATGCTGGAGAAGATCACGCCGTCGTTGTTCGCATCGAGCAGGGCGACGGCATAGCTGAGGTCGCCCCCCATGTCCTCAAAGGCGCGGAACCGCACGGAGGCGACGCGCACGAGCGACTGGCGGATGAACTGTCGGATCAGTTCGTTCTCCTCGAGGATGCGTGCATTCGTTGCCGCGACCTCCTCCACCGTGCGCACGTGCTGGATCAGCATCCCCTCGAGATCGTCCTTGCTCGAGCCGCGCATCATCGCGCGGTAGCGGCTGCTCATCGTCGAGAGCCGTACCATGACGTAGATGACGAGGATGAGCAGGACGAAGATCAGGAGCAGCGCGGTGAGCAGGAGGGCTGCATCATGTGCTTCGATCGACTTCACTAGATTACTAAAAACAAGTTCTCTCTTCCCTTCTTTCCTCCGTCCCCCACGGGGCGGAGGCGGATGTGCCGCAGAGGGCGGCAGACGGCACGCCGCACATCCTATACGGTGAATTTCTGCGTGGAGAATGCGCGCAGTGCCGCACGCTTGTCCTCCTTTGCTGCGCCGTCTGCCGACGTGGTCAGGAGCGACAGCAGACGCTCCAGATCCTCGGCGGAGAAGTAGCTGATTTCGAGCCGCCCCTTCCCCTCCTCGCGCCCCGTCTGGATGCGTACCTTCGTGCCGAGGCTGCGCGTCAGGCGCTCCTCTGCCTCACGGACGAAGAGGTCTGGTTTTTTCTCTGGCTTTGGCGGCGCTGCTTTTTTCAGTGCGTTCGGATCCTTCGCTAGGCGTTTGACGAGCGCCTCGACGCCGCGCGCCGAGAGCTCGTGCTCCTGGATGTACTCTGCCGCCTCACGCTGCAGCGCAGCGGTCTCGAGTGCGAGGAGCGGACGTGCCTGTCCCATGGTGAGAACGCCGTTCGCGATGAATGCCTGCACCTCTTTCGCGAGGCGCAGGAGGCGGACGCTGTTCGCGATCGCCGAGCGGCTGCGCGCAACGCGGCGCGCGAGCTGTTCCTGTGAGAGTTTGAACTCGGTGAGGAGCCGCTGATAGGCGTGAGCCTCCTCGATCGGGTTGAGATCCTCGCGCTGGAGGTTCTCGATGAGTGCCATCTCTGCCATTTCCGCGTCGTTCGCCGTGCGGAAAATCGCAGGAACGGTCGTGAGCCTGCCATCTTGGCGGCACGCAGACGCCGCTCGCCCGCGATGAGCTCGTACTTGCCCGCGCCGATGTCGCGGACGGTAACGGGCTGGAGAATGCCGTGCTGCGCAATGGACTCGCGCAGCTCCTCCAGTGCTGCCTCGTCGAACTCGCGGCGCGGCTGAAAGCGATTGGGCTGGATCACGTCAATGGAGAGCTCCGCCGGGATGCCCGCAGGGGCTGCAGCGGTCTCTGTCTTTTCCTCCGGTGGCGTGTCGGTCGGCAGGGCGAGCGCGTCTTTTCCGAGACCGAGTGCGCCGAGCCCACGTCCGAGCCCGCCTGTTTTAGCCTTCTTCACGCCGTATGACCTCCCTCGCGAGTGCAATATACATCTCCGCCCCGCGCGAGGTGATGTCGTACGAGGTGATCGGCTGTCCGAAGGAGGGTGCCTCCGAGAGTCGGACGTTGCGCGGGATCATCGTTTGATAGAGTGCGTCGCCAAAGACGCCGCGCACCTCGTCGACGACCTGCCCCGCGATACGCGTCCGTGAGTCGTACATCGTCATCACGACGCCCTGGACACGCAGTTTCGGATTGGCTCGCTCCTTGACGAGGCTGATGGTTTTCATCAGCTGCGCCACGCCCTCGAGGGCAAAGAACTCGCACTGGATGGGGATGAGGACGGCGTGTGCCGCCGTCAGTGCATTCAGTGTCAGAAACCCGAGGGAGGGAGGGCAGTCGATAAAGATGTAGTCGTAGTCGGTCAGCACCTCGGCGATCGCCTTGCGCAGGCGTGTCTCACGATGTTCCAGCGACGCCAGTTCCACCTCTGCACCCGCGAGTTCCACATTGGCGGGAACGACGTCGACGAGGTAGTCCGACTCGATGATGACCTCGCGCATGTGCTTTCCGTCGATCAGGACGCGATAGGTCGTCGCGGGGAGGGTGCTCTTGTCGATGCCAAAGGCACTGGTCGCATTTCCCTGCGGATCGATGTCGATGAGCAGGACGCGTCGTTTGGCACGTGCGACGGTGGCGGCGAGATTGACCGCCGTTGTCGTTTTGCCGACGCCGCCCTTTTGACTGGCAACCGCAATGATCTTTGCCACGGGATCATCCTTTCTACGGGTGCTGTGGTGGATGTTCTAGAAAAGTACCTTTGCGAGGTGCAGGTACTCGGGATCGAGCGCTTTCTTATTGTTGACGGCGTCGTAGAGGTTGACGGAGACGACGTGTCCCTTGTGGTAACCGAACACGATGCCCGAGAGCCCCGAGATGAGTGCGAGCGCCGCCTGCTCGCCGAGCTGGCTGGCGCGTACGCGGTCGATGACCGTCGGTGAGCCGCCGCGCTGGATATGGCCGAGCACCGAAACGCGCGTCTCGATGTCCGTATGCTTTGCGATGTAGTCGCAGACGTCTTGCCCCTTGGCCGCGCCCTCGGCGACGACGATGAGGATGTAGCGTTTGCCGTGCTCGTATGCGTTGGTGAGATCGTTGACGATCTCCGCGAGATCAAATTTCTCCTCGGGGACGAGGATGTACTCCGCACCGCCCGAGATGCCCGAGACGAGAGCGAGCCAGCCGGAGCCGCGCCCCATGACCTCAAGCACGATGATGCGGCGATGCGCCGATGCTGTATCGCGCAGCTTGTTGATCGCGTCGATGATCGTATTCGCCGCCGTGTCGCAGCCGATCGTGTAGTCCATGCCCCAGACATCGTTGTCAATCGTGCCCGGCAGGCCGACGATGGGGAAGCCGAATTCCTCCGAGAGCAGCTGTGCGCCGCGCAGCGAGCCGTCACCGCCGATCACGCAGAGCCCCTCGATGCCGCGCTCGATGAGGTTCTCATGGCCGCGGCGGCGTCCCTCGGGCGTCGTCCACTCCTTGCAGCGCGCCGTCCCGAGGAAGGTACCGCCGCGCTGGATGATGTCGCCCACGTCCTTGGACTCAAGCTCCCACATATCCTCATCGAGGAGTCCCTGATAGCCATCGTTGATGCCCCACACACGGACGCCTTCATAGAGGGCTGTGCGCGCAACGGCGCGCGCCGCCGCGTTCATTCCGGGGCTGTCTCCCCCACTCGTCATGACTGCAATACTCTTTAACACAACGCATCCTCCCCCTGCCCATCATTTCCATGCGCTCAGTGCGCAGTCTTAGCTTTTTCTACCCTTTTATCATAGCACAAACAGCAAAAAAAATCCCCTCTTTTTTTGAGGGGAATGAGGAAAATATCATAGCACGAGTTGAAGAATATCTATCCGCAGCAAGCGCCCCCACCACCGCTTCGCGGTCCCCCTCCCCCGTGGTGCACGGGGGAAGTGGCGAGCAGAGCGAGCCGATAGGGGCGCCCCCTATGTAGCCTTCTTTTGATATTTATCATAGATCAGAAAATGTTTCACGTGAAACAATCTACTCATGTGCGAGATCGCGGAAGCGCGTGTATTCCTTCTGGAAGTACATGCGCACGGTGTCCGTTGCTCCGTTGCGGTGTTTTGCAATGCTCAGTTCCGTGATATTTGCATTCTCTGTATCTTGATTGTAATAATCCTCACGGTACAAGAACATGACAATGTCTGCGTCCTGCTCGATTGAGCCCGACTCACGCAGATCAGAGAGCATGGGGCGTTTGTCCGAGCGTCCCTCGGTCGCACGGGAGAGCTGCGAGAGAACGATGATGGGAACGTTCAACTCACGGGCAAGTACCTTCAGTGAGCGCGTCATCTCTGCCACGGCAAGTGTGCGGTTCTCCGCGCGCCCCGGCGCCTGGATGAGCTGGAGATAGTCGATGGCGATGAGATCGAGCCCGTGCTCCGCCTTAAGGCGGCGGGCGCGCGTGCGGATGTCAAGCACCGTCGTACTGCTCGTATCATCGAAGTAGAGTTTTGTCTTCATGATGCGGTCAGCGACCTTGACGAGCCGCTCCCACTCCTCATCATCGAGCTCGCCGCGGGCAAGGCGCGTCGCGTCGATCTGTCCCTCAGCACAGAAGATACGATGCATCAGCTGCTCGCGCGGCATCTCCAGAGAGAAGAAAGCGACTGTCCCGCCCTGCAGGGCGACGTGTGTGGCGACATTCAGGACGAACGCCGTCTTGCCCATGGCAGGGCGTGCCGCAACGATGATGAGGTCTGAGGGCTGAAGACCGCGCGTCACACTGTCGAGTGTCGCGAGCCCCGTCGAGAAGCCCCGTGATGCCGCCCTTTGCCTTGGCGAGCTCGCTCACACGATCCACGGCGTCAAAGACGACCTCCTTTGCAGAGATAAACGCGCCCGTCGTCTGTCCTCCTGCGATGGCGAGGATCTTGCGCTCTGCATCGTCGAGCTGCTCGGCGATATCCTCGCTTGCCTCGTACGCTGCACCCGCAATCTCCGTGCTCGCGTCGATCAGGGCGCGCAGGACAGCCTTCTCCTTGACGATCTTTGCATAGTGTGCGAGGTTCGCCGTGCTTGGTACGGTGTTCGTCAGATTGGCGAGAAACGAGATTCCTCCCACCTGCTCGAGCAGTCCTGATTTTTTCAGCGACTCGGTTACGGTCACGATGTCCACAGGCTCACCGTTGCGCAGGAGCAGCTCCATCGCCTCAAAGACGGCACGATGTGCCTGACGGTAGAAGTCCTCTGCATGGAGCAGCTCCACAGCCTGCGACACTGCCGCAGGTTTCAGCATCATTGACCCGAGCACCGAAAGTTCCGCCTCGATGCTCTGCGGCGGCACACGTCCTTCCGGCATATCATACTCCTTTTCGTATCATCATCCACACGAGAGGGATTCAACGAGCCCCTCCGTCATGCTCTGCATTCTCTTTCCACTTCTCATCGGCAAACAGCACGGCAAAGGCCTCCTCGGCACTCTTGAGGCGGTAGATCTTCAGCCCCAGATGATCCTCGGGGATGTCCTTCTTGTTCTCCCATGGGATGATGAGGGTTGAAATTCCCGCCTGCCGTGCACCGTACGCCTTTTCAAAGACGCCGCCCACGGGACGGATCTCCCCCTGCAAAGAAATCTCTCCCGTGACCGCTACATCCTGTCGGACCGCCGCGCCAGTCACAGCACTGACAATCGCCGTCAAGATGGCCGTACCCGCGCTCGGACCGTCGATGTTGCCGCCGCCAATGATGTTGACATGAAGGTCATAGTCATGCAGGTCACGCCCCGTCAGGCGGCGCATGACCGACGCCGCATTGAACACAGAGTCCTTTGCCATACTGCCCGCGGTCTCGTTGAAGCGTACAGTTCCCTTCCCCTTTTCTGTCGCAGGGAAGGCGACGGCCTCAATCTCGATGATCGAGCCGAGGAAGCCCGCTACGCCGAGGCCAAACACTCTGCCAACAGCAGGCGTATCCGAGGCCTTCTTTTTACCAAAGGGATAGAGGCGGCTCACCTGCACAACCTCGTAGATGTCCTCCTTTGTCACAGGGATACACGGAGGCTCTGTTTCACGTGAAACATTTCCGTTTTCTTCCCATCGTCTGATGTGGAGAAAGGTTCCATGCCGAGGAGTTCTTTTTCTTCCGCGATGGATGTTTCACGTGAAACATCTACATTTGCATCTCCGTGCATGTCCTGTTGTTCCACAGAGGGTGTGGGCTCGATTGTTTCACGTGAAACAATGCGCTCCACCTCTGCATCATCCATGCGGTTCAGTGCGAGGCTGTAGGCATCGGCGAGGATGTTGATCGCCTTGCGCCCCTCAATGGTGTATGTGCTAATGAGTTCCGCTGTACCGGGGGCAAGCTCGACATGGAGACGCTGTGCCGCATTCTCCACAATCGTACGGATATGCGCCGGTGTCAGCGGCTCAAAGTAGATCTCCGCACAGCGTGAGCGCAGTGCAGGGTTGATGTGATCCGGCTCGCGCGTCGTTGCCCCGATGAGTACAAAGTCCGCCGGTGCGCCCTCCTCAAAGAGTTTGCGGATGTACGGAGGGACGCGCTTGTCATCAGGGTCATAGTATGCGGATTCAAAGTAGGCGCGCTTGTCTTCGAGTACCTTGAGCAGCTTGTTCTGGAGCATCTCATCCATCTCACCGATCTCGTCGATAAAAAGAATGCCGCCGTGTGCATCGGTCACCAGCCCCGGTTTTGGCTCGGGAACACCGCTGTCGGCAAGATTCTTCTGGGCGCCCTGATAAATGGGGTCATGCACCGAGCCGAGCAAAGGATTCGTCATGTCGCGCGGATCCCAGCGCAGTGTTGTGCCGTCTGTCTCGACAAAGGGCGCAGTCTCTGCAAAGGGCGATACCGCACGTTTCTTTGCCGCCTCGAGGACGAGACGTGCCGCTGTTGTCTTGCCGACGCCGGGCGGCCCATAGAGCAGGAGATGCTGGGGGTAGGGCGAGGAGAGTTTTGCCATGAGGGAGCGCACGGCGCGCTCCTGTCCGACGATCTCATCAAACATCTTCGGGCGCAGAAGCTCCATCACGGATTGTGTGAGATGCACCTTTTCCAGCGCCTCAAGCGCCTCACGCTTCTTCTTGTCATGCGGAGACTCTGCCCCGGGGCTCTCCTCCGAGATCACCTGACGGCGGATGTCGTCCACATACTCCTCGTGATCCTTTTCGAGCTTTTCATTTACCTTGCGCTCGATGCGATCCTCCAGATCGCGCCGTGCGAGGATGCCCGCGACCTGATCCGTCATGCGTGAGAGAATCTCGGGCAGCTCTGCCTCCGCGGGCGGGGGCGAGAGCAGCGGATCCTCCTCAAGGATGCGCATGAGTGCGAGGACGCGCTCACGGCGATCCTCCGATCGCATGAGTGTCATTGCATTCATCTTGCCCGCCTGGATGACTAGGCGCTCTGTCCCCATCGTATCGGCGAGCATGCGAAAGATCGTCGCGATCTCCTCGTCGATCTGTGCGTCCCGTGAGAGCTTCGGATGCTCCTTTCCCGCGTCCTTGCCGCCGAATAAATCCTTAAAAAAAGACATAGTCCTCCTTTTGAGAAGGGCTGATGAGACATGCTCATCAGCCCGCTATATTACCTTATGATCAGGATGTCAAAACGAGAAAGATTCATGTGCCGTCCGAGGCGCCCCCTCCGCCGCTGCGCGGCACCTCCCCCGCCGCGGCAGGGGAGGCTTTGTGGGCGGCAAACCGGACATCTGCGCTATCCATCGCTGCCCATCCTGTAGAAAAAGGATTCGGCATAGCTAAAATCGTGCAAATCTACACCATAGGAGGCTTGCGTGCATCTAAGCAAACCTTAGCGGAGCAAGTGAGTAAAGCGTGCGACTCGCCCCCGACGCACTTCTGTCGTTCAAGCGAAGCGCGTTTCAGAAGTGTGTCGGTATTTAGGCGAACGAGTACGCGATCACTTGCAAAGCGAGGTGTTTGCGCAGAGCACGCAGCGGTTACTCTTTGCGCACATGAATCTTGATCGTCGTTGCGATGTTCGGATGCACCTTGACGACGGCCTCATAGACGCCTCACCCGTCACCTCTCCATTGATCGAGATCTTGCGGCGATCCACGTCAATGTTCTGCTTCTTCAGTGCCTCCGCGACATCCTTGCCCGTCACCGCGCCAAAGAGCCGCCCGTTCTCGCCGATGCGTACGGGGATCTCCACCGTGACCTTTTCGAGCTGCGCGGCCATGAGCTTTGCCTCGTCGACCTCCATCGCATTCTTGCGCGCCTTTGCGCCCGCCTGTGCCTTTGCCACGTTCACATTCGACGTATTCGCGGGCAGTGCGAGCTTCCTCGGCAGGAGAAAATTACGTCCGTAGCCGTCCGCTACCTCCACGATCTCGCCCTTTTTTCCGATATTCTTTACATCAGCCTGCAGTATGACTTTCACGTTGGTCACTCTCCTCTATGTATGCCTTTGCTTTTTCTACCACCTGTGCACGCACCTCGTCCAAGGGGACGCCCTTGACCTGTGCGCCTGCGACATTGACATGTCCGCCGCCGCCGAACGCCTCCATGATGACCTGCACATTCATCTCTCCCGACGAGCGTGCACTGATGCCTACCACATCACTCGCGAGCGGGAACACGTAGATGCTCATGCGCACGCCGTCAACGCGGAGCATGCCGTCCGCCGCCTGTGCGGCGATGATCTGCCCGTTCGGCAGGAGATCGGGGAGACTCCCCACGATCAGCCCGCCCGGGTAGTAGACGGCGTTTGCCTTCGCCCGTGCGAGCGATACCGTCGTCTCGTAGTCGCTCTGGAAGAGCGTGCGGACGAGTACGGGATCGGCACCGGCGCGTCGCAGGTATGCCGCCGCATCAAAGGTGCGCACGCCCGCACCGACGTTGAAATTCTTCGTATCCACCACGATGCCCGAGTAGAGCGCCGTCGCATCGAGGCGCGTCGGGCGGATGTTATCGCCGAAGTACATGAGCAGCTCCGTCACGAGCTCGCTCGCCGAGCTGGACGCCGTCTCGATGTAGACGAGCAGCGGGTTCTTGATGAAATGCTCGCTGCGGCGGTGATGGTCGATGACGACGACCTTCGGAATGCGCTCGAGCAGGGCAGGATCGGCAAGGATGTGCGGGATATGCGCGTCCACCACGACGAGCAGGGAGGACAGCGACGGCGTCTCCGTGATGTCGCCGGGGCGGAGGAACAGCCCCTCGTAGGCTTCATCCTTCTGTACGAGATCCACGATGCGGTCAATGCCCTCATTCATCTCGCTGAGGACAATGTGTACCTTCTTTCCGAGGGAGCGTGCCATGCACGCGATACCCATTGCCGCACCGAACGCATCGTAGTCCTCGTTGTGGTGTCCCATAACGTACACCTCGTCCGAGTTCTCCATAATATCGCGCAGTGCGTGCGCCACGACGCGCGCCTTGACGCGCGTATGCTTCTCGATCGCCTTTGCCTTGCCGCCGAAGAACTGCGTTTTGCCGCTGATGTCGAGCGCCACCTGATCGCCGCCGCGCCCGAGGGCGAGGTCGAGCTTTGCCTCTGCCTCCTCACCGAGCTCCCGCAGGGTCTGCTCGGCGGCGAGGGAAAGACCGATGGAGAGCGTCACAGGCATGCCCTTCGTGTTGATGATCTTGCGCACCTGATCGAGGATGTCGAACTTTCCGCGATCGCATGATCGAGGGACTTGCGGTCCAGCAGCGCCACGTACTCATCGTCGGAGATGCTGCGCAGGAAGCCGCCAAGCCCACCGACCCAGCCGTCGATCTTTTCGTGGACGGCGAGGAGGAGCATGGACTTTTCCGTCTCGCTCTGTCCCTGCATGATCTCATCGTAGTTGTCGATCTGAATGTAGAGGAGGGCGGTGCGGCTCCCGTAGTAGCGCTTCTCGAGCGCCGCATACTCCGTCTCGTCCTCGACATAGAGCGCAATCAGCGGCTCACTGTGGTACGATTCCGCAACCATGCGGTGATAGACGCGATAGGAGTGTCCCGCGTGGGAGAAGCGGTGCTCTCCCTCCGTCCCCCAGATGGATTCAATGTTGAAATGCGGCCAGAAATCCGCAACCGCCGTGCCGGGCTCGGGCATCTCGCCGAGTGCATCGCCGAGCTGGTGATTGCACCACTCCAGATGCCCCTCTTGATTGACGAGGAGGATCGCCTGTGGGAGGCGATCCACGGCGTAGTTCATAACCTCGCTCACATTACGGATGATGCCCATACAGTAGCGTTCAAATCGCCGTTCTCTGTCACGACACCGTTCCCACGCAAACGCGGCCAGCACCGCCCACAGGAGGAGTGCCGCCGCACCGACAAATGTGCTGTAGCAGAACGTCACGAGTGCAAGCGCAAGCATGACGATCAGATGGATCGTCAGATCGACCCACGCGGATAAGTTCCGCGGCATAGTATCACCTTCTTTACGTTATTTATCTATATTGAATATGCATTTCATAGTATATACATTAGATATAAAATGCTAGTATTATTGCCGTTCGCGAATACGTCTGCGATAGTCGTAGACCATATCGAATAGTCCTGTCCACGAGATGATCTGCGTCATCACGCCGTTGACGAGAATGAACACGTAGATGAGAGCGCGCACAAAGGGCGAGACGCGGAAGCGCAGGAGCAGGAAATGCAGGAGTGCAACGCCCTGCACGAGCCCCGCAAGGAACGCGATCACATAGCCGTTGAGTGCCACCTGATAGAGCGGCACGATCTCGCGCGTCGAGCCCCAGTAAATGCCGATCAGGGAGAAGGCAAAGAGATACGGGAAGACGACGGGCAGATGCCACTGGGCAAACGGCGGAAGCGCCGTGACGGCGACACCCATGCGGCGCAGCACCTTGCGCATGACAGCATAGCAGACGCCCACCTCGATCAGCGCACTGCCCACAAAGAGCGCCGGCAGCATCAGGAGGAAGAGCTCAAGCACCTCGCTCGCCGCTGCGCGCGTCTCCTCGATCTGCACCTCCGTCATTCCGAGCGAGCGGTAGATCCCGAGCGTCTCATCCATCGCCTGCTGCATGACGGCAGGATCCATCGCAAACGGATTGATGCCGAAGAGCAGGAGGATGAGCAGGCCTGCTGCCGCCTTTCCGAGGAGAGAGGCGAGCGTGCCGCCCACGAGTGCACGCAGTGTCCCGCCCTGACGGCGCAGGAGCAGCCCGAGGGCAAGCCCCGTCGGCGCGAAGGACAGGACAAACGTCGCCCCTGCCACAGGGGTGGCAAAAAGCATCGTGAGGAGGAGTGCCGCCACGGCCGCGAGCGCGCCGAACCGCAGCCCCGCGCGCACCGTCACGAGTGCGATAAACACGGGCCAGAGCATTCCCATCATCATGGTCAGCATGGGCAGATAGATCGCCGCGAGTGCATAGACCACGGCGGCGGCAGTCATGACCCCTGCCGTGGCAGTGGGGCGTGCAGCATGCTCGTTCATTCTGTATCCTTTCAGCGGAGGGAGCCCCCGCACTGCCATTCAGGAAGCACGGATCAATCCAGCGCCAATCCGAGGGTCTGTTTTATCAGCGATTCCTTCATTCTCTTATCGCGGGAAAGTATCCCCCATTATAACAGATTTCCGCCGCGCTGTCACCGTGTCCGCAAAGCCAAGGAAAATCTCCGCCTCACTCCCCCATAATGCCCGCCATGCGCAGGAGATACTGCGCGTTCGTCGTGTGGCAGCGTCCCGCGCGCATCTTGAAGTCAAAGAGGATCTTATCCCCCCTCGTAGTGCTCCTCAAAATGTGCATTCGTCACGGGGATGCCCTCGCGTCCGAGATCGCAGAGCTCAAAGTCGTGCGTCGTCACCACCGTAATCGCATGCGGCAGCGTCAGACGACGGATCGCCTCGCGCGCACCGACAATGCGGTCGGCGGAATTCGTCCCGCGAAAAATCTCGTCAATCAATATCAACATCGGCTTGCCGCGCTTGCTGTAGACCATCATTTTCTTGATGCGCAGGAGCTCCGCATAGAACGTCGAAATCCCGCCCGCGAGATCGTCGCTGATCTGAATCGACGTATAGACCGCCATCGGCGTGAGCGTAAAAGAGCGCGCACACACCGGCGCACCCGCGTACGCGAGGACGGCATTCGCGCCGAGACAGCGCATATAGGTCGTCTTGCCGGACATATTCGACCCCGTGATGACGAGCGTCCCTGCCGTGAGCTGCGCGTCATTCGGCGTCGCTGTCTCCTCCGTCAGGAGCAGCAGCGTCGCATCCTCTGCCACGAGCTGCGGCGCGCCCTCCTCCACAAAGCGCGGAAACGCGTGCACCTCACGCGTATGCCCGACGCGCGCGAGCGAGAGCAGCACCTCCGTCTCCGCCCACACCTTCAGCCAGCCAGCCGCCGCCGCACCATACCCCTTGCGCCAGTGGGAAAAATACGCCATGCAGTGAAAATCCCAGAGCAGCATCCCATTCGCCAGCATAAAGAAGAAGAAATTACGCCGCATCGCCGCACAGTCAGCAAGGATCGTCAGACGGCTCAGCCCAACGGTCGCGCGCACGGGCGCAAAGAGCGGCGACAGAATCGCGTGAAACGCAGCGCTGCGCAGCGGGGGCGCGCTCGAGCGCACGAAAGATCCGCCCATAGAGCCGCAGCGCACGCGCCATGCGACCAAGCGGCGCGAGCTCGCGCTGCGTCCGTGAGAAAAACGCCATCGCCATCGTGAGATTGAACGTAAAGAGCGCAATCGGAATCGCCCAGCTGCCGCCAAAGAAAATCGCCCAAAACAGCGACCAGACACAGGCATTGGCAAGAACGATGCCGATGCAGGAAATGAGCTTCAGCGACCCCTTGAGCGGCTGCGCGAGCTCCTTGGCAAGTGCACGCGTATCATGCGCATCGGGCAGGAGCGCCCCGCGCGCCTCCAGCTCCAGAGCGAGGAGCGGATGGGCGAGCAGCTCCGTCACCGCTGCCTGCCACCGTCGCGTCCGCGTGAGATCCTGCGGCGTCGCCGAGAGCGCAGCGGCGAGACAATCACGTCCCATGCGCGTATGTGCCGCACAGAGATACTGATAGAGCGACGCCGCGCCGAAAATATGCAGATCCCGATCGGGCGGACACTTCTCGCGCAGATAGGCGGCACCGTCCACCGGCGACTTCTTCCAGCTCCCATCAAAGCGCGCGAGATACTCCCCCACCACGCCGAGATACGCCTGCGTAAAGATACGGCGTCGCTCAAGCCGCCGATGCCGCAGGACGAGCACCGCAAAGAGCAGGAGGAAAAACCCGCCGAGCAGCAGCTCCTCCACCGAGCCGCGGTCATAGCCGTGGATCAGGGCGACAAGCATCAGCGGGAACACCGCCGTACGCGCGAGAATGAACCGCGTCCGCCACGTATCCTGTGTATGCGCGTGGGCGAGAGCATGCTCGCGTACATTTTCATAAAAATCCTTCTTCATAAGGAACTCCTTAAGGGAATCCACGATTCTGGGCAACATTCATAACAGTCATATTATAGCATAACTGTAATACGAATGTAGACAGTTTCTGCCAAAACTGTTAGAATACGTATCAAAGGAGGGATGTGCATGGCACAGGATCCATCGGACGCCATACGACGCATCGAGGCGGAGATCCGCACCCTCGACGCACGGATGCTCCGCGCATCGGGTGACCTCGACTACGAAACCTGCCGCTACGAAAAGCGCGCCCTCGAAACCGCCCTCCATGCCCTGCGCAAACAGAGGGAGAAGAAACATCCACGCGGCAGCCTGCGCAAACCAGCTAAAATTCAGTCATCCCTGATACATTACATATCAACCTCCCCCACGCCATATTGACGTTATGGGATATATCCCATATAATGAGGATAAGCTCATGGACAGTACCGCGCCGACTACCTGCACAGAAAGGAGAAGGCAGATGAGCACGAACTTTGACGATTTTCTCGAGCAGCAGCTGAGCGATCCCGAATTGCGCCGAGAATACGACGCACAGCAGCCGGAACACGCCATCATCCAGACGATGATCGACGCACGAAAGCACGCGGGGATGACACAAAAAGAACTCGCCATCCGCACTGGAATCGCCCAGAGTGACATCTGCAAACTCGAAAAAGGGAATGCGAACCCATCGCTGCGAACCCTTCAACGGTTGGCATCGGGGATGGGCATGACCCTCCGCATCGAATTCTCACCCATGCGGGAAGTCCAGTATAGAAATGTGTAGGGAATCACTGATAAAATAAGGGAATCACTGATAAAATGAGGTCTGCCAGATTGGCGTAGATTTTTTCGTCCGAACGAGGTGGAAAACCGGACGCAGAATGGTGCTCTGTGGAGGATTTTCCGCCGAAGTGCGGGCAAAAAAGATGCGTCAAGATGGTTGTACCGAATGTATCAGTGCTTCCTAAGGTATGCCAGATTGGCGCAGATGTTCTCGTACGGACAAGGAGGCAAACCTACGTAGAGGAATTGCCGACGAGATACGGGAAAAATGTGCCAAGATGGCGCGACTGAACAAATCAATGCTTCCATAGAAAGGAAAACACTATGTCACAGCGTATGACCATGGACGAAGTCCTCAAAGAATACGGCGTCCCCCAGCTGCGTCTCGACGTGCACGCGACGCGCAGCGACCTCCTGAAGCTCCGCGAAAAGCTCATGGCGATCCGCGACCTCTCCGACGGGCGCGAGCAGGGCTACCTCGACGTCGAGTGCAAGCTCTACATCGACGTGGACGACATCGACCGCTACCTCTCGGGCGAGCTCGACACTGTCGGCGAGATCTACGCCTTCCCCGAGGACATCAAGTCCTATCAGGAGTGAAGCATCCTCGCGTGCTCCTCGCAGAACGCCTCGTTACGCAAGCGGTCGTGTGCTCGTCCGCCTAAATACCTGCGGATTTCAAACGCGCTTCGCTTGAACGGTCAAAATCCGCAGGGGGCGGGTCGCACACTTTTTCCCGCTTGCTCCACTAGGGTTTGCTACGGAGCACCGCTCGTCAAGGTATTAATTTGCGTTTTTCAATTCGGTTACGAATACCGGAGGACTACCTCCGTATCGAAAGAATATAAAGGAGAAATCGAATGAAACTGAAAAAAATCATCGCAGCGACGATGGTCGGCGCCCTGAGCGTCGCCACTGTCCCCCTCATCGCCCCCACGCCCGTGGATCACGTCCTGACCGCACAGGCAGAGGCCGCCAAGGGCGGCGCGCGCATCGCACCGAAGGCGACGCCCAAGGCCGCACCGAAAGCATCCGAGGGACAGAGCAGCAGCGGCAAATCCGTCTCGGGGAACGGCAACAGCTACACCCCCCTCGAAGAACGCGAACCAGCTGGAAAAGAACGCCCCCGCAGCAAATAGCAAGGCGAATGCGGCAAACGCCGCGAACACCGCCAAGAGCAGCACGGGCTGGGGGAATACCCTGCGCAACATCGGTCTCCTCGCGGGCGGGATGATGCTCGGCGGGCTCCTCGCAAGCCTCCTCGGCGGCATGGGCAGCGGCCTTCTCGCCGACATCCTCGGCGTCCTCGTGAATGTTGCCATCGCCGTCGTCGCCTTCATGGTGCTGCGCTGGCTCTGGAACCGTTTCCGCTCCCGCAAGGAGGAGGAGAACGTCTACCAGCGTGCAGAGCAGCCGCGCGCTGCCGCACCGCAGCCGCCCATCACGGACATCCGTCCGCAGGGCAGCGCACCGCAAAGTGCCGCGCCGATGGACATCACACCGCCGACCTCGGCACTCGATGCAGGCGACAGCCCGCGTGCCATCGCCGACCGTTATCGTAACCGCTGAGATACACAGAGAAACGAGGGACACTGCACGAAGCTCCGGCTTCGTACAGCGTCCCTTTTCTCATGCCCATCCGCTGACTGAAGAATCCCATCAGAGAGATTTCCCATCCTGTAAAAACACAAAAGCAAATCAGTTAAACAATAAAAATAAATTCCATAAAATAACGATAAATAGCTATAAATTAAGATCAATAGCGCCAAAATAGAGTATTTTTGCACCTCAAAAAGCAGGGATGTGCACGGAAAAATCCTTCTAGCGCCGCGTAATTCCTGCCTCTCCATGGTTTCTAATGCGCTGAACGCTCCAGCACGACGGCAAAGCCTCCCGCATTGGACAACCTGCCTCATTTCCCTCCTCTTTCCCTTGAAAAAGACAGCATTTTCGTCCATAATAGAAGGGAACGGAGCATAAAGGAAGCAGCGTTTTCTTTATCCGCCCTGCGAATACAATGTACACGGTACATTTCTGCAGAGTTTCCGCGCACAGTATGTTCGCGTGAGGCTCACATCAACCGTAAAAAAACACAACAAAGGAGCAACATCTATGAAATCATCCACTCTTGCCGCCGTTGACACGCTCATCGCACGCTATCCCGCACTCGAGGCCTGCGGCACGGACATCCGCGCCGCCATCAAGGCACTCTGCACCTCCTACCACACGGGCGGCAAGCTCATTGTCTGCGGCAACGGCGGCTCTGCGGCAGATGCCGAGCACATCGTCGGTGAGCTGATGAAGGGCTTCCTCCTGCCGCGTCACCTCGACGAGGACATCCTCGCAAAACTCCACGAGGCGTGCGACGCCGCTGACCCGATGACCGTCGACTACTTCATGCGGCATCTGCAGGGCGCACTCCCCGCCATCTCCCTCCCGTCCCAGCTTGCAATCAGCACCGCGTTCGCGAACGATCAGGCACCCGACCTCACCTTTGCCCAGCAGGTACTCGGGCTCGGGCGCGCGGGCGACGTCCTCCTCGGCATCACCACCTCGGGCAACTCGAAAAACGTCCTCTACGCCTTCCGCATGGCAAAGGCACTCGGCATGACCACCATCGCCCTCACGGGTGCCTCGGGCGGCAAATGCGCGTCGGGCTTCGCCGACATCGTCATCAAAGCCCCCGAGGAGGAGACGTACAAGATCCAAGAGTACCACCTCCCCATCTACCACACTCTCTGCATCGCCGTCGAGGAGGAATTCTTCGGCGCGGAGTAAGGATATGTCGCTCGCGGTGCAGGCTGCTGTCTATGGATAAAAAGGTGTAGCCGCTCATGGCGCCCCCACCGCCGCTGTCGCGGCACCTCCCCCGCTCCGGCGGGGGAGGCTTTGGCGCAGCGCAGAAGTTCAGCTTTTCCTCCGTTGTAGGAGAAGCTATCAAACGACAGCCCTCAATTTTCCCTCCTGCACGGGAGATGCTTGAGAATTCCGCTATCTTAGCTTCCCCCGTCGCGACGGGGGAAGTGGCACGCCATAGGCGTGACGATAGGGGCACTCGCGGTGCTGTTCACTATCTATTGATAAAGAAGTTAATCCGCTCATGGCGCCCCCACCGCCGCTGTCGCGGCACCTCCCCCGCTCCGGCGGGGGAGGCTTTGGCGTCGTTCGTGGCGTAGTAGTATCCCCAAAGCAAACCCTAGTGGAACAAGTGAAGATAAGCGCACGTTCTGCCCCCTGCGAATTTCGTCGTATAGGCGCAGCGCGTTTCGGATGACTTGTATCCTCCGCCATAGGATGATATGCGCCGCCGAACCAAACCTTAGCGGCGCAAGCGTGGAAAGTGTGCGGTACGCCCCGACGAATTGCGTCGTTCAAGCGTAGCGCGTTTCGAAATTCGTCGGTATTTAAGCGTACAAGCACACGAACGCTTGCAAGCGAGGTGTTTGGGAGGCGGCGTACAAGAATCCTACATTTAAGTCATTACTCGCATAACGCATACCACACCATCATACCCCCCCACAAACACACAATCATACACAAAGGAGAAATCCCTATGCCCATGACACAGGACGACTTCAAAAAACTCGCGAACGGCAGCGACATCCGCGGCGTCGCCATTCCCGGCGTCCCCGATGAGCCCGTTACCCTCACCCCCGAGGCGGCAAACCGCATCGCCGCCGGCTTCGTCCATTTCCTCAGCGAAACAACGGGCAAAAGCCCCGCAGAGCTGCAGATCGCCGTCGGCCACGACTCGCGCATCTCCGCGCTCGCCATCAAGGACAGCGTCCTCACGGGACTCACCCACACGGGCGCACACGGCATCGACTGCGTCCTCGCCTCCACCCCCGCCATGTTCATGGCGACCATCTTTGAGGATACAGCGGCGGACGGCTCGATCATGATTACGGCGAGCCACCTCCCGTACAACCGCAACGGACTGAAATTCTTCACCGCCGCGGGCGGCGCGGACAAGGCGGACATTCAGAAAATCCTCGCCTACGCCGCAGAGGCAAAGGAAGCACACGGCACACTCGACCATGTATTGAAGTTCGACCTCATCGGCCGCTACTGTGAGCACCTGCGCAAAAAAATCCGTGACGCACTCGGCGGCGCGGAGCGACCGCTCGCGGGCATGCACATCGTCGTCGATGCGGGCAACGGCGCGGGCGGCTTCTTCGCGGGACGCATCCTCACCCCGCTCGGCGCGGACACGACGGGCAGTCAGTTCCTCGACCCGGACGGACACTTCCCGAACCACATCCCGAACCCCGAGAACGCTGATGCCATGCGCGCCATCAAGGACGCCGTGGTGAAAAACCATGCCGACCTCGGTCTCATCTTCGACACCGACGTGGATCGCATGAGTGCCGTCCTCGCCGACGGCACGGACGTGAGCCGCAACGCTCTCATCGCCATGATGGCCGCCATCCTCGCGCCCGACTACCCCGGCTCCACCATCATCACCGACTCCGTCACCTCCGACGGACTGCACGACTTCCTTGAGGATCACCTCCATCTAAAGCACCTGCGCTACATGCGCGGCTACAAGAACGTCATCAACGAGTGCATCCGCCGCAACACGGCGGGCGAGGTCTCCCCGCTCGCCATCGAGACCTCGGGGCACGGCGCACTCAGCGAGAACTACTACCTCGACGACGGCGCCTACCTCGCGGTAAAACTCCTCATTGCGGCGGCAAAGGCACACGCAGAGGGTAAGACGCTTGGCGACCTCATCAAAGGATCTGCGCCATCCCGCCGAGGAGCGCGAAATCCGCATCAAAATCACGGGCACGGACGACGTCAAGGCCTACGGACGAGACGTCCTCGCCGCATTCGAGCAGCGCGCCAGGGACAAGGGATTCCCCATCGCCAGCCCATCCTACGAGGGCGTGCGCCTCATCTTCCCGGGCGGCTGGGCACTCCTGCGCATGTCGCTCCACGACCCGAACATGCCGCTCAACATCGAGGCGGATGCTGCGGGCGGCGCGGACGTGATCGAGCGCGAGGTCAGAGCACTCCTCGCGGGATTTGACGCGCTCGACCTCACGGGCTTCCGCGCATAACGCGTGCGGTTCAGACATTCGCGCATAACAGGTACGCTTCGGACATCTCTCACAGGCTTCCACGCATAACGCTCCATCCTACTGCTGCACAGGCATATTGCCGCGTGCGGCAGTTTTTTTGCACATTTGCAGCATAGGGCTGTTGCACGAAGGCGGCACAGCACAGCTGCTCCGTATAATTTCTCATCCTTTTTTTCTATCCAATATGAATATTTTATGCTATAATATGTCATCTATATTTATGCCATGAATTCTACAGAATCACTGACGCAGGAGACAGAGTGATATGAAGGAATCCCTGCAGCACAAGCGGAGCAATGTCATCGGCCTAGTCTCATTCGCCGTCGTCATCGGAGCGATGGTCTTTGCGTGGCAGCTGCTCGGCACGGTGCCATACGCCAACCTCACCCCCGAATACGCCCTCATCAAGGATCTCTCCCACAACGACATCATCCACTTTCATGCAGCGGATCACGACTGGCACCCCTACACAACGCCAAGCCCCCCCCACGGCCGATGCACAGGTGGTTTACATCTCGTGGATGATCCCGCCGAATATCCCCATCTCCATCGACCACATCCTCGCGGCGACGACGAATCAGGATCTCTGCGTCTACATCGACGATCGTCTGGTCTACGTGCACGGTTCGTGGGAGAGTCCCGGTGACGCCTACGGCCGCACGCTCCACTTCATTGACGCCGAGGAACCTCTTGCGGGAAAGCGTGTGACTTTTCTTCTACACTCACGCTATTCTGAGTGGCTCGGCAGCTTTGACTACTTCTTCATCGGCAACGAGATAGAGCTCTTCCGGAAGGTCAGTATCACCGATGCCATCTACATGGCGAGCCTCTCCATTGCCGCCTCGCTCATCGTCTTCCTCCTCATGGATCTCATCTGGCGCGGGTATTCACATCGGCGACGGTTGCAGATCTACCTCATTGCCTTCCTCCTGAGCTTCATCCTGTGGGCGACGGGCACCTCCTCTCTCTTTGCGCGCCTCTTCGCCACAGCGCAGATCTGGACGGAGCTGCACTACATCACGCTCTACCTCATGCCGATGTTCTTCCTCAAGATCACCGAGCACATCACCGCACGGCGCTACGCACGCCCCCTGCGCATCATCCTCTGCCTCTACGGCATACTCTTCACCATTGCTACGACGATGGAGATTTCGGGCAAAGCGGCTATATAAACATGCTCTTCGCCTTCTTCCCCATCCTCGGCCTCACCTTCTTCTACCCCATCTTCGTCCTCCTGCGCTCCTCGTGGGTAAAGCATCCCGCGTGCCGCTACGGCGTGATTGCGGCGATCTCCCTCATGATCTTCGTCGGCATCGATGCGCTGCACTTTGAGTACCACCTCTTTACCTCGACGCTCTCGACCACCGTCTTCTCGATCTACGCCGTCATCCCGTTCGTCTTCTTCCTCATCCGCGAGCAGATGATGCAGGATGCGCAGCTCACACGGGAAAACAGTGCCCTCGCGCAGGAGCTGCAGGTAACGCAGGACGAGGCAAAGCACGACTTCCTCACGGGCTGCTACAACCGCTTCCAGCTCGAGCCGAGCTTTGAGCGGTTCGCGGGACTCGCGGAGAAGAACGGCTTCCCCTTCTCCTACGCCATCTTCGACATCGACCACTTCAAGGAGGTCAACGACACGCACGGCCACCTCGGCGGCGATCAGGCACTGCGCGGCATCGCCGAGATCATACAGGCGCGCATCGACCGCCGCCACATCTTCATCCGCTACGGCGGCGACGAGTTCATCCTTCTCTCCCTCCACCACGACCTCGCGCAGATGGCACTGTTCTGCGAAACACTGCGCGCGGCGATCGAGGCGACAATGGGCGGCATCACAATGAGCTTTGGCGTCTCCACATGGCACGGCGCGGGCGACTCGATGCACAGTCTCATGGAGCGTGCCGACCGTGCACTCTACTGCTCCAAGGAAAAGGGACGCAACAGCGTCTCCACCGAGGGCGAGACAGAGTGCTGCACCATCTGTGCGAATGCAAATCCGGAGAACCATCGCTGACCGATCAACTGCCCCCCCTTGGGATGGGCGCAGACGTTTGTCCGAACACGGCGAACGCCGATGATAACAGCGCATCAGAGGGCTGCTGTGCGAAACGAAAACCTTCGTGCAGCACCTTTTTTTGTATCCCTTCCACTGTATACTGAAGGAAGCACTGATAAATTCGGTACAACCATCTTGACGCATCTTTTTTGCCCGCACTTCGGCGGAAAATCCTCCACAGAGCACCACTCTGCGTCCGGTTTTCCACCTCGTTCGGACGAAAAATCTACGCCAATCTGGCAGACCTCATTTTATCAGTGATTCCTTAGATCACTGATGTTGCAGGAATCGCCTTTCCTATTGTTTTATATCGCCTAAATATGCTATAATGTTAGAAAATCCACACAAATTGCTACGAAAGTCCCTCCTCCTCCGAAAGGGAGGTGTCCCCTATGAAGAAATTCCGCACATTCCTGCAGGACAATGTTGCTGCACTCCTCTGTACGGTAGCGCTCGCCGTCATTTGCATCATTTCATGGCGTCTCCTCGCAGCGCCCCCCGACCGTCAGCTCCCCCCCACGTATGCCCTCGCGGACACGACCTCCCCGCTGCTCCGTGACTTCCACGCTGACGCGCTCGACTGGCAGCCCTATGACTATCCCGTCCCGCCGCCGCTGCCCACGGATGCATCGGCGGTCTATCTTTCGTGGGAGATCCCGTATACCCCGCAGTTCATGGACGGCAACCTGCTCTTTACCACAACGAATCAGGATATCGCCGTCTACCTCGACGACGACCTCCTCTACCGCTACGGCGACTGGTCGGGGCGCACGGAAACGCGCGGCCGCACGATCCACTATGTCCCCCTCGACAACAAGGCGGCAGGACGGCGGCTCACCATCCTCCTGCACTCGACCGATATGAGGCGGTGTGGAAGCATCGACGACTTTGAGATCGGCACGACAGCGCAGTTCATGAAGAACATCTCCTTCGCCGACGCGATCTACACCTCGGCACTCTCCATCGCCCTCGCGATGATCGCTTTCCTCAGCCTCAACCTCTCGTGGCGCGCCCTGCACGACGTGCACCGCCGTGCACACATCTACCTCATCGCCTTCCTCGCCGCATTCGCCCTGTGGACGACGGGCAACACCACCCTCTTCCCGCGCATCTTCGGGATGCCCGCACTCTGGTGGGAGCTGCATCTCTCGATGATCTATGCGCTGCCGATCTGCTGGGCACTCGTCGTGCGCGAGATCGCCGCGCCGCAGTACCACGCGAGTGTGAAGAACATCCTGCACATCTTCGTCGGGATCTTCGCAGCGGTGACCCTCGCCGAGATCATCGGACGAAACGCATACGAAACGTGCTCCCGTTCTACAATATCCTGCTCTTTACATCAGATCTCATCCTCATCCATGCACTCCTCCGCTCCCACTGGGCATACCACCCCGCGTGCCGCTACGCTGCCTTTGGCCTGATCGCCTTCGCCGCGCTCTCCCTCTTTGACGTGCTGCACTGGGAGTACCATCTCTTCACGGGGATACTCTCCATGGCCGTGTTCTCCATCTACGCAATAGTGCCTCTCATCCTCCACCTCATCCGCACCCAGATGATGGAGGAGGCGGCACTCGAACGCCAGAACGAGCGCCTCACGCAGGAGCTCGCCGCATCGCAGGACGCCGCCAAGCGCGACTTTCTCACCGGCGCGTTCAACCGTCATCAGCTCGACGCGGGCTTTGAGCGGTTCTCCGTCCTCGCGCACGAGCGCGGGTTCAAGTTCTCCCTTGCCCTCTTTGACATCGACCACTTCAAGGAGGTCAACGACACGCATGGGCACCTCGCGGGCGATCAGGTGCTCAGAGACATCGCCGCCATCATCCACGACGAGATCGACCGCCGCCACATCTTCATCCGCTACGGCGGCGACGAATTCGTCCTCCTCGGCCTGCACTACGACCTCGAGGCGATGACCGCCTTCTGCGAGAGACTGCGCGCCATCCTCGAGGAGCGCATGGGCGGCGTCACGCTCAGCTTTGGCGTCTCCACATGGCACGGGGGGATGCGACTCCCTCGCCGGGCTCATCGCACGCGCCGACCGCGCCCTCTACCGCTCCAAGGAAAAGGGGCGCAACGCCGTCTCTGACGAGAGTGAGATCGGTGCGGCGTAGGGGAGGAGATGCGCTCACCGCTCAAGTCAAATGCTGCCGACAAAGGGGCTGCTACACGAAGTCGCAAACTTCGTGCAACAGCCCCTTTTTTGTGCCCCTTCCACCGCTTGCGCGGTCCCCCTTCCCCGTGATAACGGGGAAGGCTTAGGATAACGGTATATTAGCTTCCCCCGCCGCGCGGGGGGAAGTGGCGAGCGCAGCGAGCCGATAGGGGGGATATCCAACAGCTCCTTCTTTATTCTCTCTTTCATTTTTAATACTAGGTCACATCTTTTTCTTGTGAATCACAGCCGACTATGCTAGAATGTATCCATACTTGGGAATCGTTTTCCATGAAGGAAATGCAGACAGTGATTCCCTCATCAACGAAAAGGAGAATCATCATGTTCCAAATCGACAACATTCGGGAAATGTTCTTCTCGTGGGAGGGGCGCCTCAACCGCAAGCCCTACATCCTGCGCTGCCTCGCCCTCGGTCTCATCCTGACCGTGGTCTACATCCTGCTGATGGGGATCGCCTTTACCACGGCAGCGGCACAGGTCGGCAATGGCATCCCCACGATGGGCGCATTCAGTGCGACCTATATCCTCTACCTGCCCTTCATCATCTCGGGCTACCTCCTCGCGATCCGCCGTCTGCACGATCTCGACCTCTCGGCGTTCTTCATCCTGCTGAGCTTCGTCCCCGTCGTCAGCTTCTTCTTCGCGCTCTACCTCATCTTCAAGAAGGGCACAGAGGGACCAAACGCCTACGGCCCGGATCCGCTCAGCACGGAGGGTGAGATCCCCGTATTCAGTACATCTGCCGTCAGTACGACAAACAGCACGGAAATAGATACTGCGCAGACAGGAAGCGATACGTCGCATGACAGCGGCGTATCACGCAGCTGAGGACTGCGTATGAATCACGCACTCTTTCTCTCACGGGCAGGCTCACACGGCGCGACTTCGCTCTGACGCTCGGCGTCATCAGCGGCGGCGTCTTCTTTGCCATGCTCGCGCTCTGCTATCTCCTCTTCCCGCTCACCGCATCCGCTGCGGTGGGCTTTTTCCGTGATTCGGCAGAGGTCTTCTTCACCGTCTACATCGCGGCATTTCTCGGGCTCAACCTCCTCCTCTACGCCCTCATCCCGCCGCTCGCCATCCCCGCCGTCGTACGGCGTCTGCACGATCTGGGACACGGCGGCGGCTGGGCGGCGCCCATTCTCCTCCTCTGCGTCCCCGTTCTCCTCCTCATGCTCCTGCCCATCGGCCTCTTCATCGGCATCCTCAACGATATGATAGGGCCGTCTTTTCCCCTCTGGAACGGAGCGACGGAGGCATTCGCCTCCGCCGTCGTCACGAGCATGGGCATCGCGCTGCTCCTCTTCTTCCTCCTCTTTCTCCCGCTCGCCTGCTGGCTCGGCTGGCTCTTCCTCAAAAAGGGAAAACCGGAGGCGAATCGCTGGGGCGATCCCCCCCGTCGAGGAGGTACTGCCGCCCACGCGCGCAGCGTACTTCTCCACGGCGGGAACGGTGACGCGCACGGCGTTCATCCGCCGCAGCCTCCTCCTCCTCCTCGTGCTGGGGCTTGTCCTCCCGCCGGCGGCACAGCTCATCCTGCAGTCCATGGCCGGCGTGTTCATGATCCTTATCGGGGTGATTCCGGAGGCAGCACGGATCCTTGCCACGGTCATCATCATTCTCTTCGTCCTCCCCTTCGTGCTCTTTCCGCTCCCCCCTCCTGCCACTCGTACGGCAGCGCCTGCGCACACTAGGACATTCCCCCTATGAGGCGTTCCTCCCCTTCGCCGTACTGCTCCCACTCCTCATCACACCGCTGCCGTTTGCCCGGATTTTCTCCTCCGAGGTTCTGACGGAGGGCAGCGCTGTCATGGACGGCGCGCTCCAGTCGGCAGTGGACAGCATGATCGGCGTGCCGAGCATCCTCCTCTGGACTCTCTGCGGCATCCTCTCGCTCATCGGTATTATTCGTCTGCTCGCAAATGACGATATATCCTATAGAAGGGAATCATCCGACGAAAGCGAGGTCCATGATGTACTGCCCAAAATGTGAAAAATTCGTCCCCTCCACCGCCACCGCCTGCCCGCACTGCGGCATCCCCATCATCTCGGGATTCTCGCCGAACTACGGCGCGGGCTTCTCCCTCGGCGACGACGACACAGAGAGCCGCAACGACGCGCCCCCGGCGAAGGTCGTGAACTCCGACCTCTACGACGACGTGCCCGACACGGATGCACCACCCGCAGAGGGCATCGGCAGCAAACTGAAGTCACTCTTCGGATTCGGGAAGAAGTAACACGTCCATAGACAGAAAGCCCCTCGACCGTGTGCGAGGGGCTTTTACACGTAAAAAAAGACTCCTCCCGAGGAGAAGTCTTTGTCTCTGTCCGTATGGTGCGATTGGCGCGAGTCGAACGCGCGACCCTCTGCTTAGGAGGCAGATGCTCTATCCATCTGAGCTACAACCGCAGGGAACTACTAAAGTTTACCAAAAACACGCGAAAAGTGCAAGCCGTTCCCCGTCTCAGTTCTTTACCAAAACGTCACATATCTCGCGGCAGGCGCCCCCACCACCGCTTCGCGGTCCCCCTTCCCCGTGCCGCACGGGGGAGGCTCGTGCCTACGGTTCCTTAGCTTCCCCCGCCGTGCGGGGGAAGTGGCGAGCACAGCGAGCCGATGGGGGCAATCGGGATGCAGTCTCACGTTTTGCCCTATCCATAGCATAGCATCTCTCGATCTACACAAACGGCGACAGAGCATAAAAAGGGACACTGGACGAAATGTTTCGCTTCGTCCAGTGTCCCTCATCATGCCCTACAGGTGTAGTACTCAGGCAAGCTGAGCGCTGTCTACCGTCTGGACACTGATGTCCTTAATGGAGACAGGGTATGCCTCGCCGAGCATGATCGCCTTCTTTGCGATGACATCCTGCAGGCAGGTCTCCACCGCCGCCTTCGTCAGATCATCCTTCGGATCCATCAGACTGACCGTGTGGTTCTTGCCCGTCGAGAGTGCCAGCGTCATGCGGAGCTGTTTCTTCGTCGACATGGTCGTACCTCCTTTCTGCGTTCCTCACATCGTCTGCCGCGCGGGGAGCTCAGTCCGTCAGGACAGCCGTATCCGTGCGCATCACCTGATCGAGCCCGTGCTTCTGCAGATTCGCGAACCCGCGTCCGACCGCGAGCGCATCCGCATCCGTGAGCACAGGCGCAAGCCTGCGATCGTGCGGTTCTTATAGAGGTTCTTGCCGTCTGCGCCGACCCCCGTAATCACCTTCAGCGTGAGCTTGCTCGCTGCTTCTTTGCGTGCCATAGATGTCACTCCTTTCCGTTTTGTTCGTCCGCTGTAAGCTGCTTACACCCAAATACCTGCTGCGGCGAAAAAAAAGAAGAGCCTCCACGCAAATTTTTCTTTACATACGAACATATTTTCTCTATAATAGCATTCAGAAAGGAACAGGAGATCCAGAATCGTGTCCCGTGCCTGTGCGCCTCGCCAGCGGCAGGCAGGAGTCATGGAGTCACAGCGTTTTGCCGTGATTCCCCCAAACAAAGGAGATCCACTATGAATCGTACGAAAAGAGAATGCCTGATGCAGCGCCTGCCCGCTCCGGCGGACATCCTCGCCCTCATTCCGGCGCAGGAGGACACAACGCGCACCGCCGTGATCTGCGCGCACGGGAGCAGTCTGATGCTCGGCGCCACACCGGAGCACGTGCTCGCCTGTCTCGCCGAGCGTGAGGACAAGGCACTCCGCCTCATCCGGCGCAACGCCGCCCGTCTCATGGCACGGCGGCGCAACATCATCCTTCCCATCCTGCACGGCTGCGTCCTCACCCCCGTCAAGATGTACAACATGCGGCGCGGCGGCATCGGCTACGTCAACACGGCATACGCCGCCCTCGTCCTGCGGCGGCGCGGCATGGGGAGCGACATCGCCCTGCAGAACGGCGACATCATCCACAGCCTGTGGACCTCGCCCACCGTCGAGCGGCTCGTACACGAGGGGCGTGCCGTCCACTTCAAACTGCTCAACGACGTGCGGCGTCAGCTCCGCTTTGCCGAGGACTTGGCTTAGGGAATCAGTGATTCCTTAGAAAGCTCCTTGCATTCCCCTCCATCCATTGTATGATACGAATATCGAACAATGGAGGGTACAATATGCAGATTTCAAGCCGCTTCACCATCGCCGTCCACATCCTCATCTATGTCGATCTCTTCGGCAACCACGAGCCAGCGACGAGCGAATCGCTCGCGGGGAGCATCGGCGTACATCCCGTCGTCATCCGCCGCATCCTCGGTCAGCTCCGTCGTGCGGGGCTCATCACCGTCGCACGCGGACGCGAGGGCGGCGCACATATCGCCAAGGAACTCACAGACATCACGCTCGCCGACATCTTCCGTGCCGTAGAGAGCATCAGCGGTCAGTCCCTCTTCAGCTTCCATGAGAACCCAAACCCCGCCTGCCCCGTCGGCAGCCATATCCACGATGTCCTCGACCACCGTCTCATGGACATTCAAAACGCCATGGAGAAGGAAATGGAGAAGATCACCCTCGCCGACGTTGTCAAAGAGGCACGGGAAAAGGTAAATATATAGTTATTTAGCAGCTATTGTTCATACAATATCTACTATCATAAATATGGATGGCCATCCCCATCTTCAGAGGAGGAAGTACGCCGCATGACATGGGTATCGCATGTTGCACTCACGGGCACGATTGCCTACGCGGTGAGTGTCGATCCGCTCGCGGCAGCGGCGGCATGCGTCGGTGCCGTCCTGCCGGACAAGGTGGAGGGCACCCCCGGCAGTGTCGGATGGCGTACATGGCGCAGCCGGCACCGCGGCTGGTCGCATTGGCCGATGCTCTATCTCGCCCTCATCGGTGCGCTCCTCCACAGTGAGACGTACATCGGGAGCAGGATGTTCCTCACGTTGCTCCTATGGGTATTCCTCGGCGCACTCCTCCACATCGCGGAGGACGCGGTCTGCGGGAAGGTGCCCGCCGTCCTCCCGACGCAGAAAATCGGGATACGCCTCTTTACCGTCGGCTCACTATGGGAATATCTATTCACAGCTGTATGTATTGGCATTGTCTATGCAGGAAGTTGTTTTCTAGCCTATCAGTAATAAAACGAGGTGTTGCAAAACATGGATGGATTTGCTATAATGACCATAGAAAGAAACGTCCTTTGACGGCATCTTTCCAGATTTGCGCATTGTTTTTTGAACAACCGCTCACCTGCCAGAATGGGCGGTTATTTCTTTTGGGTTATCGCGAGTATGTAGCCTGTGGCAACGACTAAGAAAAGAATCGCACCGATCTCAGACATCTCACTCACCCCCTTTCGGGGGAAAGACACCGCCACGGGATTTCTCCCGCCCAAGGACGTTTCATTCTCAATATAACATATATAAGCAAAGATAGCAAACATATCTTCCAAAAAGGCCTGCCCTATGAAGCTCCATAGCTTCATAGGGCAGTTTTTTGGCGATTGCTTAGTGATTTGCCGCCGTATAGATGGTGATGGCGTCGGCGCGTGTGAGCGGATGGAAGACGCCGATGCGGATGCGATCCTCCTGCGTCGCATCGTCTGCGAGCTGCTCGATCGTCCCCGCTGAGAGGGTGCCGATCCCCAGTCCGCCAATGCTCGTCGGCATTCCGATGGAGGTGAAGAACTCCTCCATGTGACGGATGCCCGCGCGCGCCCGCTCCTCATCCGTGCCCGCATCAATGCCGAAGAGATCGGCGGCGAACTGTGCAAAGCGTGCCGGGTCGTAGGGATAGGCAAACCGCGCCCACGATCCCCAGAGCGCGGTGAGCGCACGCCCATGCGTTGCATCATAGTGTGCAGAGAGTGGATGGCTCAGCTTGTGTACAGAAAAGTCCTTACCACGTCCAAGTCCTGTCAGGTCACTGTGTGATACACTGCCGCAGTACATGAGCTCACTCATCGCATCATAGTCCTTGCGTGAGACGAGGAGGCGGCGCACGGACTCCATCACGGTGCGCAGGAGGTCAATCGCCACGCGGTCGGTGAAGACGTTCGGCTCCTTGACATCCGTGAAGAACCGCTCCATCGTGTGCATCATGATGTCCGAGGCCCTGCGGCGATCTGCTCGCGCGGCAGGGTAAAGGCGAGCGTCGGGTTCATAAAGGCGAAGACAGGGCGGTTGAGCGGCGCATTCAGCCCTACTTTCTGCCCCGTATCCTCATTGGTCAGCACGGCGGAGTCGCTCGTCTCACTGCCCGCAGCTGGGATGGTGAGCACAGACGCGACGGGCATCGTGCGCGTCAGCTCTGCCTTTTTCGTCCAGATATCCCAGATGTCAACGTCAGGATTTGCGATGCCGTGAGCGACTGCCTTCGCCGAGTCGATCACGCTGCCGCCGCCGATCGCAAGGATGAAGTTCACATCCGCCGCGAGCCCCTCGCGGATCGCCTCGCGGACGAACGCAACGCGCGGGTTCGGCTGTACGCCGCCCATCACGAGGAACGCCAGCCCCGCCGAGGTCAGATGCATCTCGATGCGCGAGAGCAGCCCCGAGCGCTCCGCGCTGCCGCCGCCGTGGAGAATGAGAACGCGGCGTGCCCCTGCCGCACGCAGTTTTGCGGGAACGGCATCCTCCGCCCCCCGCCCGAAGATGATCTCCGTCGGACAATGATAGGTAAAGCTCTGCATGAAACTCCTCCTTTATATGGAACGAAACATACCGTATCCGTCTTTATTATAGCAGAACAATCAGGAAAAAATCATGTTATTTAAAGAAAAGTGTTGCAAAAAGACTTCAAAATTTCGTATAATAAAGTACACATAGGAATTATCATTACTTCCAGTAAGGAGGCTGAGAAAATGAGTGGAGATCAAAGCAAAGAAGCCCAACAGATACATGAGGCTGAGCAGAAATTTGATCGCACGCGTCGTCTCGTCGGTCTGATCGGTGCACCAATCCTCGCGATTCTGGTGCTTCTGACGCCAATCGAGGGACTCACGCTCGAATCCCACAAGCTGCTCGCCATCATGGTTCTGGTGGCACTCTGGTGGATCACGGAACCCGTGCCCATCCCCGTCACATCCCTCATCGGACCGACGCTCGCCGTCGTGACAGGCGTGGTTACGGCAAAGGATGCCTATGCGGCATTTCGCCAATCCGATGATCTTCCTCTTCATGGGTGGATTTATCCTCGCAAAGGCGATGATGGATCACGGGCTCGACAAGCGATTCGCCTACTGGCTGCTCTCGCGCTCGTGGGTCGGCTCGAATCCACGCCGCATCTTTCTCGCGATTGGTCTTGCCGCAGCGCTCTGCTCCGGCTGGGTGAGCAACACGGCGACCGCCGCGATGATGTTCCCGATCGCCCTCGGCCTGCTCGCCGCCGTCAAGGAAATGATGGCCGCGAACGGCAAGGAGATCGACCTGCATGACTACAAGTACGCGACCGGGCTGATGCTCATGACCGCGTATGCCTGCTCGATCGGCGGTGTTCTGACACCGATCGGCACCCCGCCGAACATCATCATGCTCGGCTTCCTCGATCAGATGGCGAACATCCACATCTCCTTCTTTGAATGGATGACATGGGGCGTCATTGCGATGGTGGCGTACTTCATCATCGCCTACGTGGTTCTCATCCGTATGTTCCCGCCCGATGTCGAGCGCATCGACGGCGCAGAGGAGTTCATCCGCGCGCGTGTCGCGGAGCTCGGCGGCTGGACGCGCGCCCAGAAGAACACGCTCTTCTGCTTCCTCGTCGCCGTCTTCCTCTGGGTGTTCCCGGGCATTCTCTCGATGACGCTCGGCAGCACCTCCCCCCTCCTCAAGATGTATTCGCGCCTCTTCCCTGAGGCAGTCGCAGCGATGGCAGGCGCGCTGCTCCTTTTCCTCCTGCCGATCAACTTCAAGGAGCGCAAGTTCACACTGGAGTGGAAATCGGCGGTACAGGGCATCGAGTGGGGCACGCTCATCCTCTTCGGCGGCGGCCTCGCCATGGGCGGCATGATGTATAAGACGGGTCTCTCGCAGTGGGTCGGCGACCGCATCGTCGGGATGCTCGGCGGCGAGCCGTCCGAGTTCGCCCTCGTCGCGATCTTCTGTGTGGTGGCGCTGCTCCTCTCCGAGCTCACCAGTCACACGGCGGCGACGAACATGATCGGCCCGCTCGCCATTACGGCAGCGATGTCGGCAGGGTTCAGCCCGATCCACGTCGCGATTGGTATCGCCCTCTCCTCGTCACTCGGCTTCATGCTGCCAGTGTCCACACCGCCGAATGCGATTGTCTATGCATCGGGCTATATCCCCATCACAAAGATGATCAAGACCGGTGTCTACATCGACTTTATCGGCATCTTCTGCGTGACCATCCCGCTCGTGCTCTACTTCGTGGTATGGCTCGTCGGGTAAAACACAATCTTCCACATACAAGAGGCTGTGGCACAAAGGTAAATGTATCTTTGTGCCACGGCCTTCTTTTCGTATAGGGACAGATTCGCGAAACGACATTCTCGGAATCCGTTATCTATGAGAGGCTTGGCATGACGAAGAAGTGCGAGCAAAAAGATGTGCTAAGATAGCTCGGTTGAATTTATCGGTGATTCCCTAATTTTAATTTTATGAAACATCCACAGATTCTCCCTTGACGCAACAATATGAAGTAAGTTATCATACGTGATACAGAGATGATTTCATTATCATTTGCATTGATAACAATGTGGATCTTAGGAGGTATCTTGATTGACACTGAAGGATGGGAAGACAGGAATGACGCTGAAGATTCTGCAAATCAGCGAGTCGCCGCTCAAGCAGCGTCTTATGTCGATGGGGATGATTCCGGGGACGAAGGTGACGGTTCTGCGTTCGGCACCTATGGGGGACCCGATCGCGATTGGCATTCGCTCGTATAATCTCGCCGTGCGGCGCGAGGACGCAGCACTCATATCTGTCGAGCAGATCGGTTAAGGGGAGGGCGGAGATATGTCAGAATTGGCAGTTGCACTGACCGGAAACCCAAATACCGGTAAATCGACCATATTCAACGCACTGACAGGTGCGCGTCAGAAATCGGAAACTGGCCGGGGGTCACGGTTGACAAGAAAATTGGTCACACCCATTACAAGGGGCGGGCGATTTCCATTGTCGACCTTCCGGGGACGTACAGCATCAATGCCCGCTCGCCGGAGGAACAAATCGTCATCGACTACTTGACGAGCACGAAGCTCGATCTCGTCCTGAATGTCGTAGACAGCTCGAACATCGAACGCAATCTTTTCCTTACGGTACAGCTCCTTGAGAAGGGGATTCCGCTCCTCATTGATCTCAATATGCAGGACGATGCACAGCGGCGCGGCATTAAGATCAACACGGCAAAGCTCGAAGAGGCGCTCGGCATGCCCACCGTCGAGACGACGGGGCGCAGCAGCAAGAGTACAAAGACGCTGCTCGATGTCTTTACGAGTACGGTCATGGCAAGGTACCAGCCGAGCGACCTCGTCAAGGAGCATATCGCGAAGATCCATGAGATCGAGAGCAGTTCGCGTACGGAGGCGGAGAAGCAAGAGGCGATCATCGAGGCGCGCTATGCACTCATCGATCAAGTCGTGCAGTATGCCGTAACGGTGCAGAATATCGGTGCGACGTACTCGGAGAAAATGGATCGTTTTCTCGCAAACGGTGTGCTTGCGCTGCCGATTTTCCTTTTGATTCTCTATGGCGTGTTTCAGATCACGTTTACATGGATCGGACAGCCCATTGCCGACGAACTCGAGGTGCTCATCAACGATCAGTTCCTGAACTTTGTCAAGGATTCGCTTGTAGCAGCGGGAGTCGCGGACTGGATGGTTTCGCTGGTCACGGACGGCATCATCGCGGGTGTCGGCTCAGTGCTGACGTTCGTTCCGCTCATCTTCGTCCTGTTCTTCTGCCTCTCGTTCCTCGACGGCACGGGATACATGGCACGCATCGCGTTCATCACGGATCCGATTATGCGCCGCTGCGGACTGACGGGCAAGGGGATCATGCCGCTGATGATGGGCTTCGGCTGCGCCGTTCCGTCCATCATGGGGGCACGTGCACTCGACTCGGAAAAAGACCGCATGATTTCGATCCTCGTCACACCGTTCCTGACGTGCGGTGCGAAGCTGCCAATCATGGCTCTCTTTGCAGCGATGTTCTTTCCCAATAATGCAGCAAACGTTGTATTCCTTATGTATATCATCGGTATGGTCATGGCCATCATTGTAGCGAAAGTGCTCGGTTCGACACTCTTTAAGGCACAGGGCTCGACCTTTCTGTTGGAGCTCCCGCCGTACCGTATGCCCGATATGAATTCGGTTCTCTTGGAGACGTGGGACAAGGGTAAGGGGTACCTCATCAAGGCAGGTACGATTATCTTTGCGGCATCGGTCATCCTTTGGTTCATGTCGAACTACAACTTCAGCGGTCCGTGCGAGATTGAGGACAGTATCCTCGCGACGCTCGGCGGCTGGATGTCTACGCTCTTCACATTCCAAGGCTTTGCAACGTGGGAGGCTGGCGCGGCCGTCCTTTCCGGCATCATGGCAAAGGAAACGGTCGTTGCGACAATCGGCATTCTCTATGGTGTTGCCGATGTTTCGACCGAGGCGGCGGATGCGGCTGATACGGCTTCTATGATGCTCCAGACAGGTATGGGCGCAGCATTTACAAGTCTTTCTGCGCTTGCCTTCATGGTATTCTCACAGCTCTACACGCCATGTGTCACGTCACTCGGTACGATTAGGAAAGAGACAGGCGCGTGGAAATGGGTCGGCTTCTCTGCCGTCTATATGTTCGCGATTGCTTGGTTTGTTTCGCTTCTTGTCTATCAGATTGGTCGGTTACTCGGCTTCTGATAGGCGCCTCTGAGGGGGGAGATTCTTATGGCGACCTATGTCGTCGGTGCATTTTTGGCGGCTGCTTTCTTTTTTGCCGTTCGCCATGTCTATCGGAACTTTCGCCTGGGCAGGAAGGACTGCTGCGGCAGCAGCTGCTCGTCATGTGATGAACCTCCTTCCTGCTGTCATTCATCGGAACAACCGAAAAAATAAAGGAATCGCTGATACGCTGAATGGATCAGTACTTCCTAAAAAATGGGCTGCTGCACGTTTGTTTCGTGCAACAGCCCATTTTGATCTACTCTTCTGCGGTAAAGCAGACCGGCACCTCCGTCAGCTCCGTCTCCATGCGGCGGCAGGTGACGTTCGCCGAGGCGAGCATCCGCTTTGAGGCCTTCGTGCTGTCCGTCCCGGCGTACTTATCCGAGAGGTAGATGACCTCACGGATGCCGCTCTGGATGATTGCCTTGCAGCATTCGTTGCACGGGAACAGTGATGTGTAGATACGACAGCCTTTCAATGACGTGCTCGCGTTGAGGATAGCATTCAACTCTGCATGCACGACATAGGGGTACTTTTGCTCGGCGAACTCCCCCGTCCGTCCCCACGGATACTCATGGTCGTCGCAGCCGTTCGGCATCCCGTTGTAGCCGACGCCAACGATGTGCTTGTCCTCATTGACGATGCAGGCGCCGACCTGCGTATGCGGGTCCTTGCTGCGATAGGCGGAAAAGAGCGCCACGCCCATAAAATACTCATCCCATGAGATAATCATGACGATTCCTCCCTGTATTGCACAGCATACATTTGTTTGCTATAATCATCGCAGGCACTGATAGGCGCAGTGGTAACTCAGCCCCCGAAAGGGGGGATTGATATGGAGACCTACGAGTTCTTAACGTTTCTCGTTGTGTTCACCGTATTAGTTTTATCCGTTAAACGATAAATGAGAAAGCCCCGCCTTGCGTCTCCAAACAACAGGCGGGGTATCTCGCATGTATTAAGGGGGCAACCGCTGAGCGGCAGTGCCCTTTTTCTATGTCTATTCTACTTCAATCCGCCAATTTCGTCAAGCATTGCACAGCATACATTTGTTTGCTATAATCATAGCAGGCACTGTACGTAACAGTAGGCGGCTAATCTTGCCCCCGAAAGGGGGTGATGGCATGGGGATCTACGATCTGTATGTTTTCCTCATTCTGCTCATCACCTTGATTCTCGTAATCAAGTCATAAACAAGAAAACTCCGCCGAACGCTTCCAAACAGTAGGCGGAGATTTCTTCCTATTTTACGGGGCGGCCGCCCATCGGCAGTGCCCTTTTTCTATGTTTATTCTACTTCAATCCGCCGATTTCGTCAAGCATTGCACAGCATACATTTGTTTGCTATAATCATAGCAGGCACTGTACGTAACGGTAGGCGGCTAATCTCACCCCCGAAAGGGGGGATACGCATGGATACCTATGAGTTCCTATCATTTCTCATAGTATATACCATACTGATCTTGTCAGTAAAGCGATAACGAGAAAAACCCGCCGAACGTCTCCAAACTGTAGGCGGGAATCTCTCCTAAGATATAAGGGGCGGCCGCCCATCGGCAGTGCCCTTTTTTTCTATGTCCATTTTACTTCAATCCGCCGATTTCGTCAAGCACGAAGCT
>BNJV01001580.1_pt1:0-62500 | contig 70031 bp, 99 predicted proteins | sample 8540591 | NCBI WGS metagenome assembly BNJV01 (sample SAMD00202457, study PRJDB9452) | human saliva metagenome | host: Homo sapiens
CCCAAAACCAACCGCACTTTCTCCCCAAAATTCTTTTTTTGTGATCTACCTCAAATTTTCGTATTGAACTGATTTACAACTATCAATTCAATCGCTATCTTGCTGATATTATTATTTTAATAAAGAGGTAAATTATGGATCTGATTATAGGTTTGATTGCCATTGTCTTGGTGGCATATTATATCGTGAAAGGCTATTCAGCGACCGGCGTGTTGATGTTCGGTGGCTTGGTCTTGTTATTCATTTCAGTGCTGATGGGGACATTCGATTTTACCGGAAGGCGTGAAAAGCACCGGTTCCACCTATTTTGATATTTTAGAATATGTGAAATATCTACTCGGTAATCGTGGCGGCGGTTTAGGCTTGATGATCATGGTGTTATGTGGTTTCTCCGTGTACATGACTCATCTTGGCGCGAACGATGTGGTGGTGAAATTGGTGTCAAAAACCACTGAAAAAAATATCCGTTCACCTTATATTTTAATGGTGTTTGCTTACTTCCTTGCATGTTTGATGTCTTTTGCCGTGTCATCTGCAACAGGCTTGGGCGTGTTATTAATGGCGACATTATTCCCTGTCATGGTAAACGTGGGGATTTCACGTGGGGCAGCGGCAGCAATTTGTGCATCGCCAATTTCTATTATCCTTTCTCCCAACATCGGGCGACGTGGTGCTTTCTGCTGAAATTTCAAAAAAATTCCTTTAGGTGAGTTTGCCTTTGGCACCGCATTGCCGGTTTCGATTTTTTTGCGATTTTTAGGGATTGCTGTAGCACACTTCTTCTGGCAGCGTTATTTAGATAAAAAAAGAAGGCGTGCAAGTAGAACGCGTTAATGCAGATGAAATTAAAACCACCGCACCAAACTACTACGCGATTTTTGCCATTATTACCCATTATCGGCGTGTTGATTTTTTTGATGGTAAATGGGGCTTACCAAATTTACACATTGTTACCGTGATGGTGCTTTGCTTTTATCATTACTGCAGCGGTAGATTTCTTACGTAGCTTTTAACGCAAAACAAACCTTCGATAATCTTATTGTGGCATATCGCGGTATGGCAGATGCCTTTGCGGGCGTGGTGATGCTTTTTAGTGGCGGCGGGTGTATTTGCGCAAAGTTTTAAGTACAATCGGCTTTTATCACTAATTTAATCGACTCTGCACAAACCTTCGGCGGTTCAGCATTCTTTATGATGTTAGTGCTTGCGGTGATTACCATTTTAGCAACGATGGCGACAGGTTCAGGTAACGCGGCGTTCTATGCTTTTTGCAGAATTAATTCCAAAATTAGCCACACAAATGGGCGTCAACCCAGCGTTCTTAACCATTCCAATGTTACAAGCCTCTAACTTAGGTCGTGGTTTATCACCGGTTTCTGGTGTGGTTGTGGCGGTATCCGGTATGGGAAAAATCTCACCATTTGAAATCGTAAAACGTATGTCTGTCCCAATGTTGGTTGGTTTTATTTGTGTGATTATCGGCACAGAAATCTTTGTTTCCGTTGCCGCCTAGCTTGATAGGTAAAAAAGAAGGGCTGATAGTAAATATCAGCCCTTTTGTTTTGAGTTAAGTGCGGTCAATTTTTCTCGCTGTTTTTTTGATTTTATGCATTTGATGATTTTCAAAGGCTTTCACCAAATTGGCGACTTTTTCCCCTTCCGGTAAAACCAAATCTTGTGCGATATCATTAAAGCGGCACAATCACAAATTCACGGTTTTTCATATCATAATGAGGCACGGTTAAGCGTTCATTTTGAATGATTTGATCACCATAAAGCAGAATATCCAAATCCAGCGTACGCTCACCCCAACGACGTAAACGTACGCGACCTTGTTCGTTTTCGATGCGTTGCAATTCATCGAGCAAGGCTAAAGGTGGGCGAGTGGTTTCGATCATTGCCACCGCATTCACATAATCCGGTTGATCTTGCGGGCCTAATGGTTTGCTTTTGGTTAAAATCCGCTCACCGATTTTAATTCGGTATTAGGTAGCGCAGAAATTGCCTCTAATGCCGAATTTAATTGTTCTGTAGGCGTATTTAAATTGCTGCCAAGGGCGATATACACTTGAACCATTAGTTAGCCGCCTTAGGTTTACGTCTGCGGTAATATTTTTTTCTTTCGGTGCAGGATGCAATTTTTGTTGCTCTTGAACCAACTGGCGACGTTGTTCTTGATTGCTGAGTTGGTACTCATGCCACCATTTTGCCAGTTCAACGGTTTCACCACCTTCTACTTCAGCACGCATCGCCAATAAATCAAAGGCTGCACGGAATTTTTGATGTTCCATCGTGCGAGCAGGGTGAGAACCCGGTGCGTTTAAGCAATTGTAATTGCAACATCCAAATATCACGAATGACAGATGTATGACGACGAGGTGCGGCTAATGATCGGCATAATTGATCAAGCACTTCATTTGCCCGCAAGGGCATAAGCATCGTGATTGTTTAAGCCACCTTCATTTTTTTCAGCACATCCACTTTTTTTCGCGTAATGGATACCAGAAGAATGCCGCAAAATAAAAAGGCAGGATTAATGCGCAATTTATCGGCAATACGTTCATCAGTTGAATTTAACGAAGTTAAAATCATGCGCTCCGCAAGGCTGTCTTCTTTTTCGGTGAAATAAGGCGTTAAGCTCGGAAAAAGTTGTTCAAATAAGCCATATTGACGAAGTAATTTATAGGTTTTTACGCCATTGCCAGACTGCAATAATTTTTAAGCTTTCATCGAATAAACGCGCCGGTGGAATATTTTTTTCAGTAATGGTGCAAGCTCACGAATCGGCTGTTCACTTGGTTTTTTTCCAAGAACATATCCAATTTCGCCATAAAGCGCACAGAGCGTAGCATACGCACAGGATCTTCTTGATAACGAGTCACTGGATCGCCAATCAGACGTAATTTACCGTTTTTCAGATCATCAATTCCGTTGAAGTAATCACGCAAGGTATTATCTTGCGGATTGTAGTAAAGGGCGTTTACGGTGAAGTCACGGCGTTCCGCATCTTGTTCAATGGTGCCATACACGTTATCACGCAGTAACATCCCTTCATCGCTTTGTTTCGCTTGATTTTCGCTGCGCGCATCCGAATGGCTAGCACGGAATGTCGCCACTTCGATCACATCGCGACCAAACATAATATGCGCAAGACGGAAACGACGACCAACTAAACGGCATTGACGTTGGAATACCGCTTGAATTTGGTCTGGACGAGCGTTTGTTGCCACATCAAAATCTTTTGGATGTTTACCTAATAATAAATCACGCAAACAGCCCCCAACGATATAAGCGTCATAACCTTGGCGTTGCAATTTTTCTACCACAGTAATGGCATTACGGCTAAACATACGTGGATTAATGCCGAAATGAGAGGCTTTCACGCTATGTTTGTCGTAACGAGACGCTTGAGTGTTGGTTTTTTTATGGTGAGAAGAGGACGGGGCGATCTTGGGTTGTGAACGCTCTGTTTTTTTGAAACGTTTGATTTTTTTGCTTTTTGGCGCCGTTTTTTGGGAACGGGCGAATTTATATTGGTTTCAGTTTCTTTTTAGTTTTTTTACCAAATAAATTTTTTTATAAGTAAGAATAATTTACTCCATTCTCTATGTTCAATGCGCATTTGATAAAAACACGAAAAGTGCGGTTGTTTTTTTGACCGCACTTTTTTTGTTGGGTTACTTAAATAAATTAACCTGCGACTTGTTTTTTTCACGAATTTCAGCAAGAGTTTTGCAATCGATACAAAGATCAGCAGTAGGGCGTGCTTCTAAACGACGAATACCAATTTCTTCGCCACAAGAATCACAATAACCGAAATCATCGGTATCTAATTTTTTCAATGTGTATTCAATCTTTTTCATCAATTTACGTTCGCGATCGCGGTTACGTAATTCAAGACTGAATTCTTCTTCTTGCGTCGCACGGTCAGCCGGATCAGGGAAGTTTGATGCTTCATCTTGCATATGAGCAACCGTTCTTGATGCTTCTTCCACAATTTGCTCGTGCCACGCAGTTAAAATTTTTCTGAAATGAAGAATCTGATCTTCATTCATGTATTCTTCATCTTTCTTTGGTTGATAAGGCTTAACACCGGCTAAATCCAGCAAACTTAGAGATGCCTTAGACATAGATAACTCCTAATTATGTTACAGACTTTTTAATGACATCCTGTCTTGTTTTTTAGTTTGTTCTGATCAGCTAAAAATAGCTGACATAAGAACCCTGTTATTTTTAAGGGCGATATAAATAGCAGAACTTTCACCTATTTAGCAAATAAATTTAGTCTAGAAATTTCAAATTTTACGATCGTGATCGCAAAAACGACATATTATTTGCTTATCTACAAGCTTAAGGTTAGCTTGCCTTATTTTTCTCGCTATAAATCACACTTAAAATGAAAATCACGCTATTTCAACTGTGCATGATGCTCATTGTTTCAGCCTTATCCTTGCTTGTCGTGCCAGATTTTTTTACTGTTTACTTGGCAACAGGCTGGGCTGAGCATTTTAATGTTGGTTATGACCGCACTTTTGTTTCCATTGGTTCAATTATTTTTAAAGCCAGAAATTTTTTTGCATGAGCGGTATCTTGTTTTTTTGCTTACTTTGGCTTATGCGCATTCACCAGCTTTATCGTTATTGGGACAAGCAGAGAAAATTTCAAGTTTACCGAATAAAATCACCTTAGATCTTTCATATCTCAGAAATTCTTCATCAACAAGATTATCAAACGTTGGTTGCGACGACGTCATCATTTGATGGGAAAGAACAACAGATTTTTATTAATTGGAAAGCGCCGGAAAAGCCACAAGTAGGTGAAATTTGGCGGGCTGATGTAAAACTTCGACCTATTTCTGCAAGACTTAATCATGGGGGATTTGATCGACAGCAATGGTATTTTTCCAAAAGGATTATTGCCGTAGGGAATGTGAAAAGTGCGGTCAAAATTGGTGAAGATTTTTCTTACCGCACAGATTTTCTACAGAATAGCCTCAAACAGACGGAAGGGCTTTCTTTACAAGGTTTACTTATCGCATTGGCATTTGGTGAGCGGGCTTGGCTAGATAATAAAACATGGTTGATTTATCAACAAACGAATACAGCACATTTGATTGCTATTTCAGGACTCCATATCGGTTTAGCAATGGGGATAGGCTTTTTCTTTGCTCGATTATTGCAACTCGCACTGCCTACACGCTTTATTTCGCCCTGGTTTCCACTTTGCTTTGGCGTGTTGATTGCTTTAGGTTACGCCTATTTAGCCGGATTTAGTTTACCGACCTTCCGTGCAATGATGGCATTGCTTTTTATTGCAATCCTTCAATTTTCGCGACGATATTACACGCCTTTGCAAAATGCTTTGTTTGGTGGTGGCATTTTTGCTGTTTTTGTGATCCACTTATGCCACTTTCGGTGAGCTTTTGGCTTTCAGTTGGTGCTGTTGCCTGTCTGATTGTGTGGTACCGATATGTTCCCTTATCAATCATTGAGTGGCAGCATCAAAAATTATCCCAACAAAGTGCGGTGGATTTTAGGCTTGTTTCATTTGCAGTTTGGGTTGTTGATTTTATTTCACGCCCATTCAGCTTTTCTTTTTTAATGGCTTTGGCGTTAAATGGATTCTTGGCGAATTTAATTGCAGTGCCCTTGTATAGTTTCTTACTTGTACCCTTGATTCTCTTTGCGGTGTTGACCCATGGTGCATTTTCTTCTTGGCATCTTTCAAATGCGATTGCTCAAGGTGTTACACAATGCCTCAGTTTTTTTCAAGACTCGTATATGCCGATTTCGATTAATTTATCCCTCATTCTGACCGCACTTTTTAAGCCTTGTTTTTTTGGCGGGAATGTTAGGTGGATTTGTATTTTGCATCTCAAAGGAAAACAAAAAAATACACCGTTAAAAATCAAGTCGATTTTTTTCACATTAAATCACAAAAAAATCTTATCGTCAGAAGCTTATAAACAAGCTCTTTTAGGTGTTATTCTTATTTTCTAGTTTTTGTATTAGTACGCTTGGGTATCGATATATCACGAAACCCAAATGGCAGTTAGATACGTTAGATGTTGGACAAGGTTTAGCAACCTTAATTGTAAAAGAAGGGAAAGGCGTGTTGTATGATACGGGGCCCGCTTGGCAGAGTGGAATAGGTGGCTCTTCCATGGCGGAATTAGAAATATTGCCTTATCTTCAACGGGAAGGGCATTGAACTTGAAACCTTGATTTTAAGCCATGATGATAATGACCATTCAGGCGGTGCTAAAAGCGATTTTAGCCGCATATCCAGAGATTGAACTGATTACACCTTCTCGTAAAAACTATGGCGAAACGCACCGCACTTTTTTTGTCTTCAGGGAAACAATGGCAGTGGCGAGGACTTGATTTTAAAAATTCTTTCACCAACGCAAATTACAGACAGGGCGGAGAAATCCGCAATCTTGCGTGATTTTATTAACGGATGGGACAGTATCAGATCCTTTTAACTGGTGATGCTGATGTGGCAACAGAAAGATCTTTTGCTGAAAACCTCGGCAAGATTAACGTGTTACAGGTGGGGCATCATGGTAGTAAAACTTCAACAGGCGAGTTTTTACTGGGACAGACAAAACCGGATATAGCCTTAATTTCAAGTGGACGATGGAATGCGTGGAATTTTTCCTCATCCAACCGTGATTGAACGATTAAATCGTTATCAAAGCGTGGTCGAAAATACGGCTATTTTAGGTCATATAAGGTTAAATTTTACTGAAAAAGGCATTGAAATTGAAAAGGCGAGAGGGAGATTTTTCACCTTGGTTTGCCCGTGTAATTGGATTATCCCCGAAATAACAGGTACAATGCAGCCAATTTTTTTAAGACAATTGATGCAAGAACAAACTATGCAAGATAAAGATTTTCTCAACCTCGCAAACTTTTTAAGCGTTTATGGCCGATGATTTCACCCTTTTAAATCAGGTTTATTTGTCGCTGCTGTCGCTCTCGTTTTTAATGCATTGGCTGATTCAGGCCTGATTTATATGCTTAAACCGTTGCTCGATGATGGTTTTGGGAAAGCAGATCATTCCTTCCTAAAACTGATGGCGTTTGTTGTGGTTGGTATGATTATGTTGCGTGGTGTGACTAACTTTATTTCCAGCTATTGCTTGGCTTGGGTATCTGGCAAAGTGGTGATGATTATGCGTCGCCGTTTGTTTAAACATTTAATGTTTATGCCAGTAAGTTTCTTTTGATCGTAATTCAACAGGGGAAATTGCTTTCTCGTATTACTTACGATTCAGAAATGATTGCCACTCTTCCTCTAATTCATTAGTGACCATTGTACGTGAAGGGTGCCTATTTAATTTTCATTGCTCGTGGTGATGTTCTACACCAGTTGGGAATTGACGTTGGTTCTTTTTCGTGATCGGACCAATTATTGCAGTGCTTATTCGCTTTGGTATCGAAGATCTTTCCGTAAGCTTAGTAAAAAAACATGCAAGATTCTATGGGGGAATTAACCTCTGCGACGGAACAAATGCTAAAAGGGCATAAAGTGGTGCTGTCTTTTGGTGGACAATTAGTTGAAGAAGAGCGTTTCGATAAAGTCAGTAACGATATGCGTCGTAAAGGCATGAAGATGGTGACAGCAGATGCGATTTCAGATCCTGTTGTGCAAGTGATTGCTTCTTTGGCGTTAGCAGCAGTGCTTTATTTGGCAACGACACCATTAATTGCAGAGCATAATTTAACTGCGGGTTCTTTCACTGTCGTCTTTTCTTCCATGTTAGCGATGATGCGTCCGTTAAAATCCTTGACGAATGTAAACTCACAATTTCAACGAGGCATGGCGGCTTGTCAGACATTATTTTCCATCTTAGATTTAGAAACAGAGAAAGATAATGGCACGTATAAAGCAGAACCCGCAAAAGGTGATTTAGAATTTAAAAATGTGAGTTTTGCTTATGAGGGTAAAGAAGAGAAAGCCTTAAATAATATCTCTTTCTATGTCCCCGCAGGCAAAACCGTGGCTTTAGTGGGGCGTTCAGGTTCGGGTAAATCAACGATTGCCAATTTAGTAACGCGTTTCTACGATATTGATGAAGGTGAGATTTTATTAGATGGCGTGAGAATTCAAGATTATCGTTTATCTAATTTACGTGAGAATTGTTCTGTTGTTTCTCAACAAGTGCATTTATTTAACGATACGATTGCCAATAATATTGCCTATGCGGCAGAAGATAAATACAGTCGTGAGCAAATTATCGAAGCGGCAAAAGCAGCTTATGCCCTGGAGTTTATCGAGAAACTTCCACAAGGTTTTGATACAGTAATCGGCGAAAATGGTGCAAGTCTTTCTGGTGGTCAACGTCAGCGTTTAGCGATTGCTCGTGCGTTACTACGTAATTCACCGGTCTTAATTTTAGATGAGGCGACGTCTGCACTTGATACCGAATCTGAACGTGCGATCCAATCTGCATTAGAAGAACTGAAGAAAGATCGTACGGTATTGGTAATTGCACATCGTTTATCAACCATTGAAAATGCCGATGAAATCTTAGTTATTGAACACGGTGAAATTAAAGAACGTGGTACGCATCAAGATTTATTAGCGCTTGATGGTGCGTATAAACAATTACACAGTATGCAGTTTAGCGGATAAATAATAAGGGCGAACCAATGTGTTCGCCCAAAATCAATATAGGATAAAATGAAATGCCTTTTTGGTACTCTAATTCAAAGCTTGCTTGGTTGCTTCTTCCTTTTTCACTGCTATTTTTGGTTGATTAGCCAAATTCGCCGAGCACTATTTTTCCCTGAAATATCTTATCCTCTTATAAATCTCCCGAAAACCCGTCATTATTGTTGGTAATCTTTCTGTTGGTGGAAATGGTAAAACGCCCTGTTGTGGTGTGGTTAGTTGAAGAGTTGCAAAAAAACAAGGATTGCGTGTAGGCGTGATTTCTCGTGGCTATGGTAGCCAATCTAAAAACCTATCCTTTACTTGTTACACCTGGAAACCGATCCCTGTTCAAGGGAGGCGATGAACCTGTTTTTAATTGCCAAAAAGAACAGGTGTGCCTGTGGTGATTTCACCGAATCGTCAACAAGCTATCGAATTACTTTTTGAAAAACACAGGATTGCGATCTCGATTATTTCGGATGATGGATTACAACATTATAAGTTGCAGCGTGATATTGAAATTGTGGTGATGGACGCAGAACGTGCTTTAGGTAACGGCTTTGTATTTGCCTGCAGGCCCTTTGCGTGAATTACCAAGTCGTTTAAAAAATGTGGACTTTGTGATTACTAATGGCGGAAAAAATGCTTATTCTGATGCCATTATGACGTTAGTTCCTCACTATGCGATTAATTTAGTGACGGCAGAAAAACGCTTGCTAAGTGAGTTTACCCAAGGTTCAGCCATTGCGGGAATTGGCAATCCTCAACGTTTTTTCACGATGTTGGAAAATTTAAATATTCGTTTAGCCAATACGAAAGCTTTTCAAGATCATCAACATTTTGAGCCACAATTGTTAGAAAAACTCGCTGAAAATCAACCGCTCTTTATGACGGAAAAGGATGCCGTGAAATGCCAAGCTTTTGCTAAAGAGAATTGGTGGTATGTTCCCGTTGATGCGGAGATTGTTGAGGCTGAAAATCAAGGCCAAAAACTTCCACAATTGTGGGAAAAAATTCGTCATTTGGTTTAACTCTATTCGAGTGAAATATGCGTGAGAAACTTAATCCTCGATTATTAGAAGTGATCGCTTGCCCGCGATGTTTGGCAAGATTGAAATACGATCAAGAAAATCAACGGCTCATTTGCCCTTTTGAGCAAGTGGCGTATCCTATTGAACACGGCGTGCCGATTTTGTTGGCAGAAAAAGCCGAAACATTGAAAGAATAAGGAATGACTTATGTCATTTACAGTTATTATCCCTGCTCGTTTTGCATCGAGTCGCTTACCTGGTAAACCTTTAGCGGATATTGCCGGTAAACCCATGATTCAACATGTTTTTGAGAAAGCTCAACAATCAGGCGCGAGCCGAGTGATTATTGCGACAGATAACGAACAAGTTGAAAAGGCCGCAAAAGCTTTTGGGGCAGAAGTTTGTATGACATCAGAAGCTCATAATTCTGGTACAGAGCGTTTAGCAGAAGTGGTAAACTAAGCTTGGTATTGCTGATGATGAAATTATTGTAAACATCCAAGGGGATGAACCGTTAATCCCCCCTGTTATTGTGAGTCAAGTAGCAGAGAATTTAGCGAAATTTAACGTGAATATGGCAACGCTTGCGGTAAAAATTCATGAAGCGGAAGAGTTATTTAATCCAAATGCCGTGAAAGTCGTTACGGATAAAGATGGCTACGTTTTTATATTTTTTTCCCGTTCAGTAATCCCTTACGATCGTGATCAATTTATGCAATTAGCAGATACCTCCAAGGCACAACTGGCTGATGCGTATCTTCGTCATATCGGTATTTATGCTTACCGTGCAGGCTTTATTAAGCAATATGTGCAATGGGCACCAACACAATTAGAAAACTTAGAGAAGTTAGAGCAACTCCGTGTATTGTGGTACGGTGAGCGTATCCATGTGGAATTGGCTAAAGAAGTTCCTGCTGTTGGTGTGGATACGGCAGAAGATTTAGAAAAAGTGCGGTCAATTTTAACTGCAAATTAAGATTTTAGTACGTTTATTACAATCAGTTTCTAAAGCTAGAATTGTCTATTATACTCATTAATGAATGATCAGATGGCGACAAGCTGGTTTTAGCTTCGAATAAACATTGAGTTATGTTCATGAGGAAATAATAGGTAAACTAACATAAATTAGTTTTATTAAGTCAAGGACGAAAAAATGAAAAATTTAACTTATTAATGATATGCATCTTCGTGAGTCAAATCCCACAAATAGTACAAGCGGAAGAACAGAAATGGGTAGATAAACAACATGACAGAATCAAAGAAACCCTAAATAGTTGGGCTAAAAGCATTGATAACTGGATAAGTGAGCCCGATCCTGATAATCCAGCGGGTGCTAAATTACGAGTGATGCTAGATAGTCAATGGAATCATTACGATCATTTGTCATTTAAACCGCGTGTTCGAGGTAAAATTCGTTTACCGGGTGTGAAAAAACAGCTAAGTTTAGTATTTGGTGATGAAGATGTTGAAAACCAAGAGAATGATAAAAACTATATTGGAAACATTTATAAAAAACCGCTAGAAAATAATAAACGTTATAATAGCAGTCAAGCACGCAATGATAATGCATCTATCGGCTTACGTTGGTCTGATAGTATTAAAAGCTTAGGAGTAAATACTCATTTTGATCTTGGTATCCGCTCCGGTGTAGATATTTTTGTTCGTTTTAAAAGCTTATAAAGACTGGCAAATTAATGAAAAACTTTCTACTCGGTTAGAACAAATTTATCGTTATGGTAGCAATAGTAAACATTACGTGCGTACCAATTTCGAAACGAAATACCAACGCACCCAAACAATATTTTTTATAGGGAAACAACTTATATCTACAATATGCACATGATATTGATGAAGAGATTTCATGGGGAAATAGTATTTATCAGGAGCATGACTTTTTGCTAATAATAAACGTTTAAATTACGGTATCTTTGTTGGTGGTTATTTGGATAATAAAAATTTGATATTAATCAATATGGTCCATTTATAAGTTGGCGCCAGCCAATTTGGCGAAAATGGCTATTTATTCAACCAGAATTAGCTATTACAATGATAGAAAGAAAGATCGTAGTCATCATGTTGGTGCATTTTTACGATTAGAAGCTGTTTTTTGATATTAGATGTTATTGTAATATAAAAATATTCCTTTGAAATTTCGCTAGTAAAAGTAAATATTGGTTTTTACTTAACATCAAAATCTTATTCATGTTCGATTCTAAAAAGTTTCTCTCAGACGTTTTCTCATGAACCTGGTGTTTATCGTATGTATGACGATAAAGATCAGGTTATTTATGTGGGCAAAAGCGAAAGATCTCAAAAAGCGCCTTTCCAGCTATTTTCCGAAAAAAACTTAAGCAGCAAAAAAACAGAAGCCTTGGTGTCGTCAATTCATCATATTGATACGACCATTACCTCTTCTGAAACAGAAGCATTATTGCTTGAGCATAACTTTATTAAACTTTATCAACCTCGTTATAACGTATTATTGCGAGATGATAAATCCTATCCTTTTATTTTATTGACGAAAGAACGTCATCCTCGTATTACTTCTTATCGTGGAACAAGAAAAATTGCAGGTGAGTATTTCGGGCCTTATCCTCATGCGGGTGCTGTGCGTGAAACCTTGTCGTTAATGCAAAAATTATTCCCTGTTCGTCAATGTGAAAATTCGGTTTATAACAATCGTTCCCGCCCTTGTTTGCAATATCAAATCGGGCGTTGCTCAGCACCTTGTGTGCCAGGTTATGTGACTGATGAGGAATATAACCAACAAGTTGAATTAGCGCGATTATTTTTGCAAGGGAAAGATCAGCAAGTATTAGATTATCTCATTGGCAAAATGGAGCAGGCGAGCCGAGACTTAGATTTTGAAGGTGCGGCGCGTTATCGTGATCAAATTCAAGCGGTTCGTGCGGTTATCGAAAAAACAATTTGTATCCAATGAACGTTTGGACGACATGGATATTATGTCTATTGCGTATCAGCACGGTTTAGCTTGTGTTCAGGTGATGTTTATTCGTCAAGGCAAAAGTATTGGGCAATCGCAGTTATTTTTCCCGAAAGTACCCGCCAATACAGATTTATCCGAATTAACAGCCACGTTTGTTGGGCAGTTTTATTTGCAAGGTCATCAGGGCAGAAGTATTCCCGAATAGTATTATTGTGGATCATAAACTAGATGAAAAAACAGAGCTTGAGGCTTTATTAACAGAACAAGCCGGTCGAAAAGTAGTGATACAAGAATCCGCTAAAGGTGATAAGGGTAAATATCTACAACTAGCACAAATTAATGCCAAAGCAGCTTTGGCGACTCAACTCAAACAATCTTCCCGAATGCACGAACGTTATCAAGCGCTTTGTGAATTGCTCGATATGCCTGAAATTAAACGTATGGAATGTTTTGATATTAGTCATACGATGGGTAATCAAACCGTGGCATCTTGCGTGGTATTTAATCAAGAAGGCCCGCTGAAATCAGATTATCGCCGTTTTAATATTGAAGGCATTACTGGCGGCGATGATTATGCCGCGATGGAGCAAGCTTTAAAGAAACGTTACGACCGTGATCTTGATGAAGATAAAATTCCCGATATTATTTTTATTGATGGTGGTAAAGGACAGCTTAATCGCGCCTTAGAGGTTTTTCATCATCTCAACGTAAAATGGGATAAAAATCGACCGCACTTAATTGGTGTGGCAAAAGGTGTGGATCGTCGAGCAGGACAAGAGGTGTTGATTATCAGCAAACAAGATCGTGAAATCCATTTGCCAGATGATAGTCTTGCGCTACATTTAATCCAACATATTCGAGATGAAAGCCATAATCATGCGATTAGCGGTCATCGTCAAAAACGTCAAAAAGCCTTTACCCAAAGTGGCATAGAAACCATTGAAGGGGTAGGCGCCAAACGACGTCAAGCCTTGTTGAAATATTTAGGTGGATTACAAGGTGTCAAAAATGCCACATTGGATGAAATCGCCTCTGTACCCGGTATTTCTAAAGCGTTAGCAGAAAAGATTTTCGAGACCTTAAAAAGTTAGGAAAAATCTTGATTTTCTACGCGAACTGTCTATGATTCAACCTTTCGGATTTTATTATAGGAACATATTATGTTTGAATGGCTTGTTGATCCTGAAGCATGGATTTCATTGCTCACTTTGACCGCACTTGAAATCGTCTTGGGTATCGATAACATTATTTTTATTAGTATTTTAGTGGGACGTTTACCCGCAAATCAACGCCAATCTGGTCGTATTATCGGTCTTGGATTAGCGATGATTACCCGTATTTTACTTCTTGTTTCCCTTTCTTGGATGATGAAATTAACGGAACCACTGTTCACTTTAGTCGGTCAGGAAATTTCAGGTCGTGATTTGATTTTTATTCCTTGGGGGCTTATTTCCTGATTGTGAAAAAGTACAGGCGAAATTAAAGAAGCGATGCATCCTGAAGCACATCATGAAGAAGAGAATAACAAGAAGAAAGTCAGTTATTTGGGTGTATTAATCCAAATTGCGATTTTAGATATTGTGTTTTCTTTAGACTCAGTGATTACGGCAGTAGGTATGGCAAACCACCTTCCTGTGATGATTTTGGCGATTATGCTTGCAGTTGGTGTCATGATGTTTGCGGCGAAACCAATTGGTGATTTTGTTGATACCCATCCGACATTGAAGATTTTAGCCTTAGCATTCTTAATTTTAGTTGGAGTAAGTTTAATTGCCGAAAGTTTGGATATCCATATTCCAAAAGGCTACATTTACTTTGCAATGGGCTTCTCAGCAGTAGTTGAAATGCTCAACATCAAAGATGCGAAAATCACTTGGTCATTAAATCATATAAAAAGGCGGAACAATGTGTTCCGCCTTTTTTAGTCATTATAGAATACCCCTTTCCCATATAAATACAGGGTGACTTGTTCGCCAGTATGGTATTCGTTAATGAGATCTTCATTGATATTCAATTCATAACCGCAAACATCAATACAAATATTGATAGCTCGTCCTCTTGATTCAATCCGCTTAATCTCACCGTTAAAAGAAGCGGTCGGATCTTGGATTTTTTTCGCAAGAGAGAATTGCTCAGGGCGGAATAACACTTTCCCTTGCGTATGGCCATTTCCTTTATTTTCGACAGCAACCTCACCTAATTGACAGGTCGCGATGCTATCGTTTTTTAATGTTGCAGGAAGAATAATGCTTTCCCCAATAAATTTAGCAATAGACAAATACTGAGGTGACCAATAGAGCGTTTTAGGTGTCGCAATTTGGAGAATTTTCCCTTCTTGAATCACTGCGATTTTGTCTGCATGACATAGTGCTTCATCACGATCATGGGTCACGAATACGGCAGAGGAACCACTTTCTCTTAATACTTGTAACATATCGTAACGAATTTGATTTCTTAGATGCTCATCTAACGCACTAAATGGCTCATCAAACAGGATTAATTCAGGGCTTGGTGCAAGTGCTCGAGCAAGTGCAACACGTTGCTGTTGACCACCAGAAAGCTGATGGGGGAAACGGTCCGCTAAGCTGCTAATACCCGTCAGTTTCATCACTTCCTGTATGCGTTGTTTTTCCTCTTCCGTTTTCCCTTTACCATCGCCTAAGCCATAAGCAATGTTGCGGTAAACATTTAAATGAGGAAATAACACGCCTTCTTGTACCACATAGCCTAATTTGCGTTGCTGAGTTGGCACATTGAGATTTTCTTTAAAAATAGGTTGATTCTTTAACCAAATCTCACCGCTTGTTGGTTGTTCAAAACCAGCAATACTACGCAATAAGGTGGTTTTTCCACAACCAGATGCACCAAGAAGAAACAGAATTTCACCTTTCTCTAATTGCAGAGAGATATTGTGTAGAACCTGGTGTCCATTAAAGGATTTATTCAAATTTTTAATGTCGAGTAATGTTGTCATTTTTATCTTTCTCGTTATTTAAAACCGTATCGTTTCAGTAAAAATACAGGAATCCCTGAAAATAGCACTAACATAATGGCATAAGGCGTTGCAGCCGCATATTGTGCATCAGAGGTATATTCCCACACCGCGGTTGAAAGCGTTTTAATGTCATTAGGGGTCAGTAATAGGGTTGCGGTGAGCTCTTTCATTAAGTTTAAGAACACTAAAGCAAACGCAGCGGCAATCCCTGGTAACATGGCTGGAATGACTAAGGTACGGAAAATATAAAAGTTGCTACGCCCTAAGCTTTGCCCCACCTTTTCGATGTTATCAGACATCTGTTCAAGCGATCTACGTAAGGTCGTTTGAGCCATTGGAAGATAAAGCATAAAGTAGGCGACGACAACCATGGCAAAGGTTTGATAAAGCGAATACGCATAGTTGATAGTAAAGAAGACCAACGATAATGCGATAACAAGCCCTGGTACAGCGTGAAGTAGATAAGGGATTCGATCAAGCCAAATCGTCAATTTACTGCGATAGCGTACCGCTGCCCATACCAATGGTAGTGCACAAATAACGGTAAGTGTTGCACCCAGTGTTGATATAGTCAGTGAATTTGTGAAGGCGGTAAAAAATTCCCCAAAATCGACCGCATTTTCAATGGAACTTCCCACGGTTAGCCAATAAATCAGCATAGTAATCGGCACACCAATACTGAGCACAAAAATGGTCGTGAAAAAGCTTACGACTAAAATTTGTTTTCCTGCTGAGAGCGTTTTCAACGGATAGGGGCGTATTACGCCTTTGCCGCTTTGATAGAGTGTTTGTGTGCCTCTAAAACGAATTTCCCCCATCACAACAAAGATACAGATCACCATTAACACACCAGAAAGTAAGGCGGCGGTGTTGTTATTAAAGGCCATTTCATATTCTTGGAAAATTGCCGTAGTGAAGGTTTGGTAATTTAAAATAGACACGGCTCCAAACTCTACCAACATATGAAGCGCAATTAATAATACGCTGCTACCGATAGCGGGTTTGAGTTGCGGGAAAATCGCATGCCAAAATGTGTAAGCCTGGCTTTTCGCCAGTGAAAGACTCACTTCTTCTAAAGATCGGTCGAGTCTTTTTAAGGTTGCCGCGACAGGGAAGATAAGCGAGTGGGAAAGAACTCAGCGTCATAATGCCGATGGTTCCCCAGAAGCCTTCCACTCTAAAGGTGAGACTGATCCAGGTAAAACAGCTGACAAATGCAGGAATACAAAGCGGAAGCGTCATGGCAACTTGGAAAAAGCCTTTTCCCAAAAAGCGATAACGTTCTAATAAAAATGCACATAGTGTGCCGAGAATAATGGCAAAAAGCGTGACAAATACCATTAAAAGTAGGGTATTACTGAGCAATTCCCACATTCTTGGGCGCCAAAGTAGTTCAATGCTACGAGCCAATCCGACATCCGCAGCTCGCTCAATAACATATAAAAAAGGGAGTAATAATGGCAAACTAATCAGCACGATTAAGGCTATAAGCCAGCGAGGTGGGCGATTAGACACAGAAAAATCCTTTGAAAAATATCAGTGTAGAGTAAGTAGAGTAAAACAGAAGGGCGTGTATTACACGCCCTATATTGCATAGCAAATTAAACTTATTTCAAACCAGCTTCTTCAATAAGTTTGTTTGCGTTGTCTTTGTCTTCAGAAGTGGTTGCTGAAACAACAGGCGCTTCTAATTTTGCATAAGGTTCCATGTTAAATGGAGAAACCACATCGGTACGAAGTGGGTATTCTGCACGTACTGAAACAAACGCTTGTTGTCCTTCTTTACTTGCTAAGAAATCAACGAATTTTTTCGCTTCTTCTTTATTTTTAGATCCTTTTAATACAGCTGCACCAGAATAAGTCACTAATGCACCAGGATCTTGATGACGAATAAAGTAAAGACGCGTTTTGAGGTTTATCAGCACCTTTTTTTCTTTTCGCCAGAGTATACCAGTAATAGTTGTTGATTAACGCTGCTGGTACTTCACCATTTTCAACCGCTTGAAGAGCAACACTGTTTTTTTCGCATAAAGTTTGCCGTTTTCTTTTAAGCCTTTTAACCATTTAAGAGCGGCATCTTTACCTTTTAATTTGGTAATCGCAACAACTTGCTCTAAGAATGCGCCTGAAGTTGGAACGTAACCAATTTTATCTTTCCATTTTGGTGTTGCATAATCTAACACGGATTTTTTTCCATGTCTTTTTTTCAGATAATTTAGTGTGATCGTAAACCACAACACGAGAACGACCGCTTAATGCGACCCAGTCTTTTTTCGGTGCAACAGGAACGCCCTTGTGTGCAGTTTGTTTAATAGTATCTGCAGAAAGCGGTTCTAATAAGCCCGCATCAGACAGGGCAGCGAAAGGTGCAGTTTGTTCAGAAAAGAATACGTCAGCAGGGGTTTTATCGCCCTCTTCTTTTAATTGACCTGCAAGTTGATCGCTTTTTAGCACTGTTTAAGGTCACTTTAATGCCCGTTGCTTTTGTAAATGCATCAGCAACAGCTTGAGAACCTTCTTTGTGCTGTCCATTGTAAACAGTAATATCTGCAGAAGCGAAGCCTGCAAATGCCATTAAGCCAGTAAGGGCGGCAATTTGAAAATGCTTTAATTTTCATGAAAAACTCCTTTATATTATCGGGGAAGGGAATATAGCTAATTTCTCTGAAAAACAAGAATTGTCCCATTCTAATATACTTAAAAACAGATAATGCAAATAATTATCAAATACTTTTTCTTATATCAAAATTTTATATTTCATGCTATTTTTCTTACTTTGTTACTTATTAATCTTTTTTTACATAATGTAGAGCAAACATCTTGAGTAGGAACGGATATGAACATTCAGCAAATCATTAAACAACATCATCTAGAACTCTTATTCCAGCAAGGCACTTTTGGGATTGAAAAGGAAAGTCAACGGGTGCATTCGGATGGTTCAATAGTGACATCATTGCATCCCCAAAGCCTTTTGGTAATCGTCGTTTTCACCCTTACATTCAAACAGATTTTGCAGAAAGTCAGTTGGAATTGGTGACTCCTCCGATGAAAAAATTAGAGGATACATTGCGTTGGCTTTCTGCTATTCATGAAGTAACTTTGCGAACTTTACCGGAGGATGAATTTATTTTTCTTTTCAGTATGCCTGCGGGGTTACCGCCAGAAGAGCACATTAAGGTCGCACAATTAGATAATCATGAAGATGTGGCTTATCGTGAGCATTTAGTCCAGTCTTACGGTAAATATAAGCAAATGGTCAGTGGTATTCATTACAATTTTCAAATTGACCCTAAGTTTATTGAAGCCTTATTTCATGCACAAAATGAAACACAAAGTGCGGTTGATTTTCAAAATGATTTTTACCTAAAAATAGCGAAGAACTTCTTACGTTATCAATGGATTTTGCTTTATCTGTTTTCTGCGACACCGACGGTAGAGGAAAAATATTTCAGAGGCAATTCACCCCTTAAACCGCATCAATATGTGCGGAGTTTACGTTCAGGGAAATATGGTTATGTGAATGATCCGAAGATCCACGTCTCTTATGACAGTTTGCAAGAGTATGTTGAGACCTTAGAACACTGGGTGAAATCGGGTGATTTGATTGCGGAAAAAGAATTTTACTCAAGCGTACGTTTGCGTGGTGCTAAAAAAGCACGAGATTTACTTGAAAAAGGAATTCAATATTTAGAATTTCGTTTGTTTGATCTCAATCCGTTTGCACCTTATGGAATGGAACTTGCTGATGCGAAATTCATTCATTATTTTATTTTGTTAATGGCATGGCTTGAAGATACCGCTGATCAAGAGGGCGTAGAATTAGGTAAAGCACGTCTTGCAGAGGTAGCATGGGAAGACCCAAGACAGCAAAGTGTTTATGCGGTAGAAGGGGAATTAGTCCTCCTTGAAATGCTCAAAATGCTTGAGCAACTCAATGTGAGTGATGAGATTAAAACGATTGTTAAAGACAAATTAGGACAATTTGCAGGATCCAAGCCAAACGCTTTGTGCAAAAGTGGTTGCGGCAATTGAACAGGTCGGCAGTTACCAACAATTAGGGGCGGATATCGCGCAATCCAATAAAGCCAAAGCCTTTGAACGTTTTTATGCCTTAAGTGCGTTTGATAATATGGAACTGTCCACACAGGCGTTATTGTTTGATGCAATTCAAAAAGGATTAAACATTGAGATTTTAGATGAACGCGATCAATTTATCAGTCTTCAATTTGGCGATCATTTGGAATATGTGAAAAACGGTAATATGACTTCTCACGATAGCTATATTTCCCCACTCATCATGGAAAATAAAGTGGTGACGAAGAAAGTGTTAGCGAAAAGTAGGATTTAATGTACCGCAAAGCATCGAGTTTACCGATGTGAAAAAGTGCGGTCGAAAAACTTTCCCACTTTTTGAGAATCGAGCTGTCGTGATTAAGCCAAAATCAACGAATTTTGGTTTAGGGATCAGTATTTTCCAACAAGGTGTAACGGATCGAGATGATTTTGCAAAAGCAGTAGAAATTGCTTTCCGTGAAGATAAAGAGATCATGGTTGAAGATTATCTACTTGGCACCGAATACCGTTTCTTTGTGTTGGGTGATCAAACGTTAGCTGTCTTATTACGGGTTCCAGCAAATGTAATTGGAGATGGTGTACATACCGTTGCTGAATTAGTTGCCGCTAAAAATGCTCATCCTTTACGGGGCGATGGTAGTCGTACACCATTGAAAAAAATTGCATTAGGGGATATTGAGCAGTTGCAGCTTAAGGAACAAGGCTTAACCGTGGATTCTATTCCAGCGAAAGATCAACTTGTCCAATTACGTGCGAATTCCAATATTAGTACAGGCGGTGATTCTATTGATATGACGGATGAAATGCATGCCAGTTACAAAGAAATTGCGGTAGGGATTAGCAAGGCAATGGGGGCGGCAGTTTGTGGTGTAGATTTAATTATTCCTGATTTGAAACAGCCGGCAGAACCGAGTTTACGTTCGTGGGGTGTGATTGAGGCAAACTTTAACCCTATGATGATGATGCATATTTTCCCATTTAGTGGACAATCTCGACGATTGACAATGAATGTGATTAAGATGCTTTTCCCTGAATTGCCTTAATTTGGTTATCGGGCTTCATCAGTTGGTGAAGCCCGTTTTACATTCATCGTAATTAGGCTAAAATGGAGACAGTATTCACAATTCTAAAATGACATTTAATGACAACGTTTACCTTAGAACCTCAAGAAAATGATCGTCTGCAATCCCTTTGCGGTGCATTTGATGAAAATATCAAACTGATTGAAAAAGAATTTAACCTCAATATTTCCCGCAATAATTTTACTTTTACGGTGAAATCAAATGATGAAAGTCCCAAATCTCACCATGAACAATTAATTGAGCGTGCGGCTAAATTAATCCAAACATTATATGTGGAGACTGCACCAATTAAGGGGAAAGTGAAAGAACTTGATTTAGAAGATGTGCATATTGCCTTGCAAGAGAGCAGAATGTTATCTCAAGCGGGAAGTGAGTCACGTAGTGAAAATCACGTCTATAGCACCACAATTAAAACTAAGCGAGGTTTGATTAAACCGCGTGGTGAAAATCAAATTCAATATTTACATAATATTCTTACGCACGATATTAGTTTTGGGATTGGCCCCGCTGGCACAGGGAAAACCTTTTTAGCCGTAGCGGCTGCTGTTGAGGCATTAGAACGTCAAGAAATTCGTCGCATTTTGCTGACTCGTCCTGCGGTGGAAGCGGGCGAAAAATTAGGTTTCCTGCCTGGTGATTTAGGACAGAAAATTGAACCTTATTTACGACCACTTTATGATGCGTTATTTGAAATGCTTGGCTTTGAACGCGTACAAAAATTGATGGAGCGTAATGTGATTGAAATCGCACCATTGGCTTATATGCGTGGTCGCACACTCAATGACAGCTTTATCATTCTAGATGAAAGCCAAAATACGACAGTCGAACAAATGAAAATGTTTTTGACTCGTATTGGTTTTAATTCCAAAGCCGTGATTACGGGGGATGTGACCCAAATCGATTTACCGCGTAGCACCAAATCGGGTTTACGTCACGCCATGGAAGTGTTAAGTAAAGTATCGGAATTAAGCTTTAACTACTTTGAAAGTAAAGATATTGTGCGACATCCTGTGGTGGCAAAAGTAGTGCAAGCTTACGAAGAATGGGAAGCCCAAGATGAAATCCGCCGTCAAGAAATCGCAGCGCAGCGTCGAGCTGAACGTGAGCAAAAAGTGCGGTCAGAAAATGAAACGAATTTAGGAGAATAACATGGGCAATATGATTATCGATTTGCAACTGGCCTGTGAAAATACAGAAGGCTTGCCATCAGAAGAACAAATCCTGCAATGGGCAACCGCGGCAGTGCAACCAGAAAGTGATAATGTGGAAATGACGGTGCGCATTGTGGATGAAGCGGAAAGTCATGATTTAAATTTAACTTATCGTGGAAAAGATCGTCCAACTAATGTGTTGTCTTTTCCTTTTGAATGTCCTGACGAAGTGGAATTACCGCTGTTGGGCGATTTAGTGATTTGTCGTCAGGTAGTGGAGCGTGAAGCTATCGAGCAAGAAAAGCCTTTAATGGCACATTGGGCGCATATGATTGTGCATGGTAGCTTACATTTGCTGGGCTACGATCACATTGAAGATGATGAAGCCGAAGAAATGGAAAGTTTAGAAACTGAAATTATGCAGGGTTTAGGCTTTGCCGATCCTTACCTTTCAGAAAAATAATGACGATTTGGAGCAATTATGTATAAAGCCGTATTCAGCGATTTTGATGGTACCTTTATTAACTTCCGATCATCGAATTTCGCCTAAAACCTTAGATGCAATTCAACGCATTACAAAACAAGGTATTCCATTTACACCCTATTTCTGCTCGTTCACCGCTGGGTATTTGGCCTTATGCGAAACTCATTGAAAATTACAACATCATTGTGGCATTTAGTGGTGCCTTGATTTTAGATAAAAACGCCACGCCTATTTATTCGGTACAAATTGATCCCGCTGATATTCAAGCCATTAATCAAGTATTAGCAGACCATCCTGCGCTAGGTGTCAATTATTATACCTATGATGATTGCGTCGCTCGCGATTTGGATAATAAATGGGTGATTTATGAACGTAGCGTGACAGGCATTCAGATTGATCCTTATGATGAAAGTGCGGTCTATTCTCCGCACAAAATTCAAATCATTGGTGAAACAGATGAAGTGATTGGTATTGAGCAAATCTTGAAAGAGAAATTCCCGCATTTGAGCATTTGCCGTTCTCATGCGAATTTCCTTGAAGTGATGCATAAATCCGCGACAAAAGGTAATGCAGTACGTTTTCTCGAAGATTACTTTCATGTGAAGATGGAAGAATGTGTTGCTTTCGGCGATAACTTTAACGATTTAGATATGCTAGAAAGCGTGGGATTAGGCGTGGCAATGGGCAATGCACCTGATGAGATTAAACAGGCCGCTAATCGTGTCACTGCTTCGCATAATGATGATGGAATTGCATTGATATTGAATGAGATTTTTCCTGAATAAATAAAAAGGCGCTTTCTATAAAAAGCGCCTTATTCATTATAGTGCGGCTAGCGCAGCTTCATAATTTGGCTCATCTTTAATTTCAGACACCAGTTCACTATGTAATACGTTGTTGTTTTCATCTAAAACAATCACTGAACGTGCGGTTAAACCTGCGATTGGACCAGTTGTGATGTTTACCCCTAAGTTTTCATGGACTTCTTTATGACGGAAAGTAGAAAGTGTTTCTACGTTCTCAATACCTTCTGCACCGCAGAATCGTGCTTGTGCAAAAGGTAAGTCCGCTGAAATGCAAAGTACCACGGCATTCTTTAAATTAGCCGCTTGTTGATTGAATTTACGAACAGAAGTTGCGCATACACCTGTATCAATACTCGGGAAAATATTTAAGACCTTGCGTTTTCCTGCATAAGCATCAAGCGTCACGTCAGCAAGTTCTTTATTGGTGAGTGTAAGTGCGGTCACTTTTTCCCCTTTTTTTGGAAAGTTGCCGCTTACTTCAATGGGATTACCCATCATTGTTACTTGTGTCATAAAAGCTCCTATTTTCTCATTTCCTAAATTAAGCACTTTTTTAAGTGCAGTAAAAAATTTGTCATTTTCTTGTGGTAAGCCAATACTGATACGTAAGTGATTTGGCATGCCATAACCTGCAATTGGGCGTACAATCACGCCTTCACGTAATAATGCATCATAAATTGGTGCGGCAGGCTGTTTAAAATCAATGGTAATAAAGTTACCTTTAGACGGAATAAAGTCTAAGCCATATTGTTGACAGAAGGCTTCATAACGTTTCATTTCTTGACGATTATTCTCAGCCACTTTTTCCACAAAAGCATCATCATTCATCACCGCAATTGCACTAGTTAAAGCAAGACTATTACAGTTAAATGGCTGACGAACACGGTTTAATAAATCTGCAATTTCAGGATTAGAGACCGCGTAGCCAATGCGTAAACCCCGCAAGTCCATAAGCTTTTTGATAGAGAGCGTGAAACGATAAGGTTCGGATATTTTTCCAGTAATGCAAAAGAATTAACGCGTTCGCTTGGATGAGTAAATTCAGTATACGCTTCATCTAATACCACAATCACATTTTCAGGTACTTTGGCCAAGAAAGCATCCAATTCAGCTTCCGTTAAGAAATTCCCTGTTGGATTGTTTGGATTGGCAATAAAAATCAGTTTAGTTTTATCTGAAAGTGCGGTCAAAAATCCGTTTAAATCATGTCCCCAATCTTTAGCGGGGATTTCTTTTGCGACGGCATTAATAGCTTTCGTCACTAAAGGGTAAACAATAAAAGCATATTGTGAATAAATCACTTCATCATGCTCACCCGCAAAGGTATGAGCAAAGAGCTCTAATAAATCGTTAGAACCATTGCCAAGGGTGATTTGGTTTGGTTGCACACCAAATTTTTTTGCAATAGCTGTTTTAAGTTCAAAACCATTTGCATCAGGGTAGCGAGTTAAATGATCAAGTTGGGCTTGAATGGCTTTTTTCGCACTTTCAGGAAAGCCGAAAGGGTTTTCATTTGAGGCCAGTTTAACGATATCCGTAATGCCTAATTCGCGTTCGAGTTCTTCGATAGGTTTTCCGGCTTGATAAGGTGAAAGAGATTTTACGCCTTGATTGGCAACGTTGATGTATTGCATATGCTTTCCTTATAAAAACGAGCGGGCCTTTCAGCCCGCACGTTGAGTTTAATTAATCAGGATAATTAGCTGTTTTCAGCTTCAAAATTTTTTTCATGAATTCAATAAGCGCTAGTACACCTTCTAATGGCATTGCATTGTAGATAGATGCACGCATACCACCTAACACTTTGTGACCTTTTAAGGCTTGAAGACCTGCAGCTGTAGATTCCGCAACAAACTTAGCATCAAGTTCAGGATTGCCTGTCACAAATGTGACATTCATGGTTGAACGGTTTTCTTTAGCCACGACGTTACGATAGAGTTTGCTGCTATCAATATAATCGTAAAGGGTTTGCGCTTTCTCCGCATTGCGTTTAGCAATTTCTTTTAAGCCACCAATCGCTTGAATGTGTTTGAAAACCAATGAACAGAGATACCAAGCAAATGTTGGCGGGGTATTGATCATTGAGTCTGCATCACGTTGTGTGGCGTAATTCCAAATTGATGGTGTTGCTTGGCGAGCATGACCAATTAAATCATCGCGAATAATCACAAGTGTAATCCCTGCTGGGCCAAGATTTTTTTGTGCACCCGCGTAAATGACACCAAATTTGCTAATATCAATTTCGCGAGAGAGCACATTAGATGACATATCGGCTACAAGTACCGCATTGCCCACATTCGGTACATCAAAAATTTCTACACCACTGATGGTTTCATTTGGGCAATAGTGAACGTAATCGTATTGTTCCGCAATGTCACTGAAATCAAGGTTGGTAATGCGAGTGTGATCACCATTTTCTACAATGGTAATTTCATCAATTTCAGCAAAGTTACGCGCTTCTTTCGCTGCAGTTGCAGACCAGTGACCGCTATTTAAGTAAAGTGCTTTGCCTTTCTCACCAATTAAGTTCATCGGTAAGGCTGCAAATTGACCACGTGCGCCACCTTGTAGGAATAACACGCGATAATTATCTGGAATGTTATACACTTCGCGCAGATCTTTTTCTGCTTGAGTAATCAATTCCATAAAATATTTGCCACGGTGGCTGACTTCCATCACTGACACACCTTGACCAAGCCAGTTAGTTAGCTCAGCTTGTGCTTTGTGTAGTACCTCAGGGAAAATCATGGCTGGACCAGCACTAAAATTAAAGACTTTTTGACATTGTGTTTCCTTATTTTTATTTTTTGAATAGATTCTTCATTTTTACCACTACCGAATAGGATAATCAACTAAATCAAACAGTTTTTTTGATCTAATCCATTAATTTAAATTTAAGCTTTTGACGGGAGACGAAAAGGCTACATTACCCTGAAAGTTTGTTTTTTTAACTTTGAGAGAGTCGATCATGGGAAATGTAAATAAATCCTTCCAAGAAGTATTAGAGTATGTGCGTTTATATCGTTTAAAAAATAAACTTAAGCGCGACATTGAAGACAACAACCGCAAAATTCGTGATAACCAAAAACGTGTCTTATTATTAGATAACTTAAATCAATATATTCGTGATGATATGAGTATTGAAGATGTTCGTGCAATTATTGAAAATATGCGTGATGACTATGAAGGTCGTGTAGATGATTACAACATTCGCAATGCGGAACTTTCTACTCAACGCCGTGAAACGAGCAATAAGATGAAAGAACAGAAAAAAGCCCACGCGAAATTAGTGAAAGATTCATCAAATAAAATCACGTTATAAAATCCTAAAAGAAATGACCGCACTTTGTTGAAGTGCGGTCATTTTTATGGTGTTTTTAGGATGAACTATAAATGATTAAACATCATAAGTGCCCATCACCACAGCTTGATCTAGAATATGCCCTTGCATCGCAAAATGTAGATCATTGAAACGGAATCCTGGTTTAAGGTTAAGTTTGGTATCGAGCGCATACACAATAAGCTCGTAACGATGTAAGCAGTTTGGTGGTGCCATACCACCATAGAATGAGGCTTCTTCAATATCAAATTGACCTAATTTACTCGCCCAAGTATTTGCACCTTGTACATAATCTGTTGCAGTTTGGCTTTCATTTTCTTGGATAACCGTACGTTCAAGATCCGCAATGAGCCAATGAATCCACACAAAACCACTTGCCGTAATCGCATCTTTATCTTCTAAGACAACCGCAAAGGATTTAGTGCCTTGAGGGGCATCGTGAATTTCAAATGGAATAGAGTAGGTTGGCATGCCATTTGGGCTAAATTGTGTGCCGCGTTTGCCATATTTGTCTTCAAATGCACCATTTTGAATGGCTGAACTGGTTACAAACATTGTTTTCTCCTTAATTTCTCACGGAATACACTTTAAATTTAGTGGTTTGAGCAAGTACGTCAAACTTACCGAAATGTTGTGCTAATAAATCGGGATAGGGCAGAAATGCATTAGCAACAATACGCAGTTCTCCGCCTGCTGTTAAATGCCATTTTGCTTGTTGAATAAGCTCCTTTACCGCACGATAAGCGGTATCGATTCCATCGTGGAAAGGTGGGTTTGAAATAATCAGATCAAATTTTCCCTCAATATGGGAAAACACATCGCTTGCGATAACATTGCCTTCAAGCTGATTTTCTGCCAGTGTTTGACGAGCAGATTGAATTGCCATCGCATGAATATCAGTCATTGTGACATCCGCTTTAGGGTGATGTTTTTTGATCATTGAACCAATGACACCTGCCCCACAACCAACGTCTAACACTTTACCTTGAATTGGTGAGGTTAAAGTGGAAAGCAGAAGTGATGTTCCGCTATCAAGTTCATTGGCACTGAATACTCCCGGCAAGCTGTAAATACGGAGATCGCCTAATGCATCATTTTGGTAGCATTTCCAATAAGATTGAAGCTCAAAGTGCGGTTGTTTTTGTAAGGAAAAATGATATAAACCGCAACGACGCGCTGAGTCGATTTTGCCAATTTCACCATAAGGTTCAAGCAGTTTTTCAGCTGAACGGACGCCGCAACGATTTTCACCGATAATCAACACTTCTTGACCAATTTTACTTTTGGCGAGTAGTTGCATCAGCTGAAAATTCACTTCTTGTTTATTCTTCGTCCAATAATAAATAATCAAATCGGCTTGCGGCTGAAATTCAACCTCAAAATTGACCGCACTTTGGGTTTTAGCATAATCAAAATACCAAGCTCCAAATCTGCACGGATTGACAATGTTTTTGCAATATTTGAGGAAAATCATCGTTAATGCCGCCGGCAAGAAGAATTGATTTACCGTTAAAAAAGGGAAGATGGCGTTGTAAAACTTCGCTTTCGAGAGAAATCACGCTTTTAAATCCTGTAGTTTATTGGTTAAAATTATGCATTATTCTAGCAAAAGATAACGATTTAGACGCATTTATTAAGGAATTATTTATGAAAAAAATCATTACTGCCGTCGCCATGGCAAGTTTATTGTCCGGCTGTCAATTACTCGAACAACTTCAAGGCACTAAGCAACAGCCTTCAACCTTACCAACAAGCTCAAAAATTGAATTACCTGCTGCACAAGCACAAAGTTTAGATGCGCAATTTGAGCGAATCAAAAAGGGTAACGAAGAAGTCACATTTAATGGTGAGAAATTCTATAAACAAACGAAAGCCTTTGATAAATCAGAAGATCCGCGTTTTTTAAGTGGTGCGGCAAGTGTAGATCGTAGTAATCGTAAATTTATCACTAGTGAAACCTACTACTTAAAAGACCTTTCACATGTTCCAGCATTAACAACAAAATATCTTGATGCCAATAAAAAAGTATGTGAGTTAAAAACAATTGGTAGCGCTTCAGATGTTTACTATGCTTGTGATGGTAAAGATTTTCAACGTTTTATCGCGGTGATTTATCAAGCGAAAAATATTCTTTCTTTCCGTAGCTTAAAAGCGTATCAAGAAAAACCAACCGAAGCGCAAGAACAAGCGATTGTTAAAGGTTTAAGAGATTATCCGCTAGATACTATCGCTCGTTAATCTATGGATAGACGCAATCTTCTTTTAAATGAAATGGGAATAACCCGTTGGCAGCTCTATCGTCCAGAAGTATTACAAGGGGCGGTTGGTGTGAGTGTGTCTGAACAAGTGAAATTTATTGTGGTGACGAAAGATAACATATCGAACGCCCCACTTTTTTCAGATGTTCGACTTTCACTTGAGTTAAATAAAGAAGATTGCCTTTGTTTGAATTTTGATCAAATTCAACATATCACATTACAACATTCTGTGCGGTATTGGTTATTAGCTGAAAATGCTGATGAAATCGACCGCACGTTGCCTTATTGCTTAAATGCAGAGCGTATTTATCGCTCCGTTGATTGGCAACAATTTCAGCAAGATAACCAAGCTAAGCGTGAGCTTTGGCAACAAATCCAACAAATTTAATCATTATGCCTTCTCTATTTCCTATTGAAGAATGCGATATGGATCGCTTATATGAAATTGAACAAGTTGCGCATCTTGTGCCTTGGTCATTGGGAACCTTGAAAAATAATGTCGGCGAACGTTATCTTAATCTAAAATTAGTGGAAAAAGAGCAAGTACTTGGTTTTGCTATTTGCCAAACGGTATTAGATGAAGCGACATTATTTAATATTGCGATAGATCCGGTTCAACAAGGAAAGGGCTATGGTTCGTTTTTATTGCAAGGTTTAATGGATAAGCTTAAAGAGAAAGGTATTCAAACGCTTTGGCTTGAAGTGCGTGAATCGAATCCTGCTCGTTTCCTTTATGAAAAGCTGGGATTTAATGAGGTTGATATTCGTAAGAATTATTATCCGAAACCAGATGGTGGACGAGAAAATGCTGTCGTGATGGCATGTTATCTCTAGCATGAAAAAGTGCGGTCAATTTTGACCGCACTTTGTTTATTTGAAAAAGTAAGACATTACACTTCTTCTGCTGGGAAGACAAATGGATTTAATCCACTGCGTGCGAAGCCTTTTTCTTCCATTTCAATATCTAAGAAAATTGATGCTAAATCATCGGCTACCGCTTCAACATTCGGATCTTTTTCTTGGAACATGATTTTTAAGTAGCTTTGGCAATCGCCACAGGTTTCTGCACGAACAAGAGCAAGCTCTTCATTTAATGACCACATTTCAAGATTTTTGTGTTCATTGCAGTTTGTACATTGTGCGCGCACTAAATTCCACTCACTTTCACAGAGATTGCAGTGCAAATAGCGTAAACCTTGTGAAGTACCGATATGGACAACACTTGACACTGGTGCAGAACCACAAACTGGACAGTAATGTAGATTGTCAGTTCCTTCTTGGCGACTGTTATGAGGAATTTGTTGAGCCAGTTGTAACCAATAAAGAGAAAGCGCAGCCCAAATAAATACTGCTTTATCGGTGCTCACTAAATTAAATTCTTGGCTTAAAAGATGGCTAGCCATTTCTTCAAGCTCTTTATCAGAGGCCTTTTCAAGATTCTCAATCGTAGCAATAACCTGTTCATTCGCTTTTGGTTTAATGCTATGTAAAATTTCTTTGAGATATTCAATCCAAATACTTGAGCGTTTAAATGTTTTAGTATTTAACGGTTCAAGTTCATCTAAATTATCGAAATGCTGTTTTTCTAATGGATTTTTTTCAAATACGCTTAATTGGCTTTCCACAACATCTGCAGCAAAGAGTAAATAATCAGCCAATGGATGATCTTTCGCTAATTCTCTTAAACGTTTTGCACGACGTTGATAAAGATTTTTAGGGTTAGCAAACAAAACAGGCGGAATATCGTATGAATTCGTTTTTTGTTTGATTTCGTCTGCAGATAAGATTTTGATACTCATAATTGTCTCTTAAGTATTTATAAGAAAAAGTGCGGTCAATTTTAACCGCACTTTTTGATTTTAGCCATTGATACCTTTGAACAATGCTTTGGTTTTTACTTTTTTACCTTCAGCTTCGTTTTTAAGGTCTTCTTCTAGCTTAGGAAGTACTTCTTCGTTATACCATTTCGGGTGGTGTTTTTTTCGCCCAGCGAACGGTTACCCAGCCTTCCACGATACCACGAATGGAGCCTTTTACCCAGAATGCCATGTACATGTGTACCAAGATACCGGTGAACAACATGAATGCACTTAAAGAGTGAAGTAAAATCGCAAAACGTAATACCGGAATAGAGAAGTAGTGCGAGAAAAATTGACGCCACATAATGATGCCAGTTACAAGCAAGGTAACCATCGCCAAGTTCAATGTCCAGAATAACATTTTTTGACCAAGGTTATACTTACCGTTATAAGCAACAGCGTGTTCATTTCCTTTCAATACTTCAAGCATGCCTTTTAACCAGCGGATATCGTTTTTCTCTGGAATGTTGTGATCCCAGTAAAGATAGCCAAGGAAAATAAAGGCAACAAACATAATGATACCGGTGAACGGGTGAATTGCTCGCGCCAATTGCGGGGTACCTAAAATCTCAGTTAACCACGCAAAATCTGGGAAGAAGAATGCTACACCAGTGAACATCGTCATAAAGAAGCAGATTACGAGTAGCCAGTGGCTAAAACGAGCAGGCGTTCTATGACGAATGATTCGAGTATCATTGCTAATCTCAATCTTACTCATCTTTGCCCCCTTTTCTATCTTCTTCTTCAAATATTTCGTGATGATCTTCTACATCTTCTTCCACGTTTGGACCTACAGCTAAGTAGTGACCAATTTCAGCAAGTGCTAAACCACCCATTGCCACAGCTGCTACCGGTTTCAAGATATCTTTCCACACAGTGACAGAGAGGTCAATTTGTGGATCTTTAGGAAGACCGGAATAAAGCTCTGGTTTATCAGCATGATGTAATACATACATTACGTGTGTACCGCCCACGCCTTCAGGGTCATAGATGCCCGCGTTTTCGTAACCACGTGATTTTAAGTCAGCAACACGTTGTTCTGCGTAGAGTTTCATTTCTTCTTTAGAACCAAAACGAATTGCACCGGTTGGACATGTTTTCACGCAAGCAGGTTCTTGGCCTACAGAAACACGATCCACACAAAGGGTACATTTGTACACGCGGTTGTCGTCTGGGTTCATACGTGGAATGTTGAACGGACAACCTGCGATACAGTAACCACAACCGATACATTTATCAGATTGGAAATCCACGATACCGTTCGCATACTGGATGATTGCACCAGGTGCAGGACAAGCTTTTAAACAGCCTGGTTCTGAACAGTGCATACAACCATCTTTACGGATTAACCATTCTAAACGATCATTTTCTTCTACTTCGTTAAAGCGCATTACCGTCCATGCTTTTGCATTGAGATCTACTGGGTTATCGTAGATCCCCACACTTTTTGCATTGACGTCAGAGCGGATATCATTCCACTCTGAACAGCCCACCTGACAGGCTTTACAACCAATACAGGTGGATACATCGATTAATTTTGCTACTTCAACTTTATGATCTCGCGCTTGAGGTGCCGGCGTAAAACCAGACGTAGCGGAGACCTTGATAATGTCTTGCGATTGAACGCCTTGACCATTTCCTGCCATATTATGCCTCCGCCTTCTCGATATTTACCAAGAATGTTTTATATTCTGGTGTTTGTGTAACCGATTCACCCCAAGATGGTGTTAAGGTATTGGTTGAGAAACCACGGTTACCTTTACCATTTAAGGCTTTCATATTCCAGTGAATTGGAAGACCTATATGGTGTACGGTACGTCCGTCGACTTCTAAATCTTTCAAACGTTTCGTTACGACTGCGACGGCTTTAATATAGCCACGGCGAGAAGTAATTTTCACCATATCACCTTTTTGGATACCTTTTTCTGCCGCTAATTTTTCACCGATTTCCACGAATTGTTGTGGTTGAGCGATGATATTTAACGCAGATTGAGCTGTCCAACTGTGGAAGTGCTCGGTCAAACGATAAGTCGTTGCCACATACGGGAAGTCTTTATTTGAGCCGATAAATTCGCGGTCTTCTTTATAAATACGAATTGTCGGATCAGAGACTACACTTGGATGCAGTGGGTTAGTATCAATTGGGCTTTCAATTGGTTCATAGTGCTCAGGCACTGGACCACTTGTAATTTTATCTACTGCAAATAAACGGCCTACACCTTCTGCAGACATAATGAATGGACCTGCATCAGAGCCTGGTGGTTGTGTACCATAGTCAGCCACATCATGCCAGTTCCAGTTTTTACCGTTCCATTTGATTAATTGACGGTGTTTATCCCAAGGATTACCGTTAATATCAAGTGAAGCACGGCTATAAAGGACACGGCGGTTTGCTGGCCATGCGAAGCCCCAACCTAATGTACAACCTAAACCTGAAGGGTCAGAATTGTCACGGTTTGCCATTTGGTTACCTTTTTCAGTCCATTGACCTACGTATATCCAGTTACCTGCAGAGGTTGTACCGTCATCACGTAAGTGAGCGAATCCGTTAAGTAATTGACCTTTCTTATAAACCACATTACCGTTTGCATCTAAAAGATCTTCAAGGGCATAACCATTTAATTCTTTTGCTAACTCTGCGGAGCTTGGTGCATGCGGTTGTGCATAGTTCCAAGTCATCGCTTCGAAAGATTCTAAACCTTTTGGTTGAATACCTTTTTTCAAGTCTTCTTGATAGAGATGATGCATCTCTTCACGAATCATAGAAAGAATTTCAACATCTGGTAGTGCTTCACCTGGTTGGTCACAGCCTTTCCAGTGCCATTGTGCCCAACGACCAGAGTTGGCAATAGAGCCATCTTCTTCTGCGAAACAAGTAGTTGGTAAACGGAATACTTCAGTTTGAATATCTGCTGGGTTTACATTGTTTGATTCACCAAAGTTTTTCCAGAATTCAGAAGATTCAGTTTGAAGTGGATCCATTACGATTAAGAATTTCAATTTGCTCATACCTGCAACAGTTTTGTTTTTGTTCGGTAATGAGTTTAATACGTTGAAACCTTGTAAAATCCAACCGTTCAATTTGCCATCATTCATTAACTTAACATGAGTGATAGGATCGTATAAACGATCTGCTTTTGGTAAGAAATCGAAGCCCCAACCATTTTCTTTGGTTGCTTTATCACCATAGAACGTTTTCATCATACTGACGAAGAATTTCGACGTATTACGATAGTAGTTTGTTTGGTTTGGTACGATATCTTTTGGCGTAATCGCATTAATGTATTGTTCGTAAGAGCTATCTTTGTCATTTGGTAGACGCATATAACCTGGTAAAGACATCGGCAATAAGCCCATATCAGTTGTACCTTGAACGTTTGAGTGTCCACGCAATGCATTAATACCACCGCCTGGCATACCCATGTTACCTAAGAGTAATTGGATCATTGCCATTGAGCGAATGTTTTGTGTACCAATTGTATGCTCAGTTAAACCTAACGCATATAAGTGCGTCATAGTTTTGTTTGGAGCAGAGGTTTTACCAATCTCTTCACAGATTTGTAAGAAGGTTTTTTGTTTGACGCCTGTGATACGCTCAACCATTTCTGGGGTATAGCGAGAGACGTGATCTTTCAAGATATTAATCACACAACGTGGATCTTGTAAGGTCATATCACGTTTAGCAAAACCATTTTCATCAAATTGGTAATTCCATTTTAGATTTATCGTAAGCGTGCGTTTTTCTTCATCAAAACCTACGAATAAACCATCTTCGAATTTGAAGCCTTCATCAATTAAGAATGAAGCATTGGTATAGTGTTTAACGTATTCGTGTTGGATTTGATTAGTTTCCAATAGGTAACGGATCACACCCATTAAGAATGCGATATCAGTACCAGAACGAATTGGCGCATGAAGGTCAGCTACAGACGCTGTACGGTTAAAGCGAGGATCAACTACGATGATTTTTGCACCGTTTTTCTTCGCTTCGATCGCCCAACGGAAGCCAACAGGGTGAGCTTCAGCAGGGTTACCGCCTTGAACGATAATAAGATTGGCGTTTTTGATGTCAACCCAGTTGTTTGTCATGGCACCGCGACCAAATGATGGAGCAAGACTTGCTACCGTTGGTCCGTGTCAAGTATTCGCTTGGTTACACATCGGCACTATGCCCATCATTCGAACCCATTTGTGGGTAAGAAGTGCGGCCTCATTACTAATGGCAGAGGCGGTCATAATACCTGTAGTTGTCCAACGGTTAACGGTTTTGCCACTTGCATCTTTTTCAACAAAGTTGGCATCACGGTCATCTTTTAGCAAGCGAGAAATACGTTTGATTGCATCTTTCCAAGAAATACGTTCCCACTTGTCAGAACCTGGTGCACGATATTCAGGATATAGTACGCGACTTTCACTATTAACATAGTCTAACGCACCTGCACCTTTCGGACACAACGCACCACGGCTTACCGGATGGTCTGGGTCACCTTCAAGGTGGAATAATTTAGAACGGGTATTGGTACCTGTGTGGCTGCTTAAGGAATCGTAAGGTTTACCTGTGCTATATAGCAACATACCACAGCTTACAGAACAATATGTACAGGTGTTACGGGATTCAAACGCCCGTAATAATTTGTACTCACGTGGCGCTGCTAAAACAGATGATGGTGCAAAGCCCAACATTGCCGCAGACGTCCCCGCCATACCACCTGCACAGATCTTAAAGAACTTACGTCTAGAGACCTGCATAATCACTCCTTCATAACGGCGAACCGTTAAGATATTTTAGATAGTATAAATTCGTATAGATAATTTATTTGATTTCGTTAAAATAACGTCATCAACTATTAAATTGATTATAAACAAATGACCAATTTAAACGGGCGCAATTTTTAACTATTTTTTTAACCATAAATCTATAATCAATACTTGTTATAATCGCTTAAAAAAATTTGAGCTAGATCACAAAAGTAAATATTTTTTTGTTAAAAAAACGTAACATTTTTTACTACAGACCATTTTATTGGGAAAAAAATAATGCACTGGGATAATCAACAAAACGATTAATTTCTTTAAAAAAACACCTGAAAATCCAACCGCACTTTTTTTAGTGAAAAACAAGATAGTCTGGCGGCAGAAGTACCCTGTCTCACTTGTCTATAATGGTATTGCGCATACTGTTATGATGTGCTCTCCACAAGATTTAGAGGATTTTGCTTTAGGCTTTTCACTCGCTGAAGGCATTATTGAGAAAAAAGCGGATATTTATGGCATTGATGTGGTAGAAGTATGCAATGGTATTGAAGTACAAATTGAATTATCTAGTCGCCAATTTGTGGCATTAAAAGATCATCGTCGTACTTTAACGGGAAGAACGGGATGTGGCATTTGTGGTACAGAACAAATTTCACAAGTCTATAAAAAATTGCCAAAATTAGACCGTACTTTCCAATTTAATTTAAATTTATTAGATGGCTGCTTTAGCACAATTACAAGCTAATCAAGCACTCGGAAAAGAAACAGGGGCGACACATGCAGCTGCCTTTTTTGATTTATCTGGGTAATTTATTGGCAATTCGAGAAGATGTAGGGCGACATGTGGCACTAGATAAATTAATCGGCTGGCATGCTAAACAAAATCAACCACAAGGGTTTGTGCTGGTTTCGAGTCGCGCCAGTTATGAAATGGTTCAAAAATCAGTGGCTTGTGGTATCGAGTTACTTGTTGCGATTTCTGCCGCGACAGATCTTGCGGTGAATATGGCTGAACAACACAATCTTTCCCTTATTGGCTTTGCGCGCCCAGGAAAAGCCAATATCTATGCGGGTAAAGAGCGGTTGGTTTTAGTTTAGTTTTATCTATTAAAAACAAATGCGGCCAAAAACACGACGATTTTTGACCGCACTTTTTGTTTATTTCTTTTATTCTTTTGGCGATTTACTCTCTAAGAGTACTTCAGAAACCCAACGTTGGGTGAGACGTTTACCTTCTTGATCTGTACCAAATTTCATAAAATCAATATCCACGAGTTTTAATTTGCTAACCGGCAGGAAACCTGGTGCAGGTTCAGCATGGATATTAGTTGGAAGTTGATAAGAGTCAGATTCTCGCCACGGAATTTCTTGCGCTTCTTTGCTTAGCACAAAATCCATAAACAGTTTAGCATTATCGAGGTTTCTTGCTCCTTTAATAATACTAGCTCCGCCTAAAGAATAGCCCACGCCCTCGCATGGTAAAATGCCTTCAACGGGCGCACCGTTTTTCTTCTCACGTGGGTAAACCAACATAAAACCTAAATCAATTGCTACGGTACCGTTAGCCAAATAGTTGCTCGCAAGACCTGTTTTGGTATGCTGCATGAGATTGGGTTCTAATTTTTTCAAATAATCAAAAGCTTTTTCTTCTTCCCATAATGTGGAAAAAGTGCTGATAAGTGAATAACCCGTACCAGAAACACGGGGATCTGGATATTGAATTTGTCCTTGATATTCGGGTTTTATCAGATCTGCATAACATTTTGGCGCAGGAATATTCAATTCTTTTAATTTTTTAGTATTTACCCCAATGCCAAGTTCCATTAAGTAAATCACAGAGGTGAAATTGCCTCGTTGATCCATTAAAGATTTAAACTGCGGCATGATATCTTTTTGTAATGGGGAACGGTAGGATTCAAGCAAGCCTAATTCTGCGGCTTGAAGATGAGGTTCAATGGTGCCACCAAACCAGAAATCAGCTTGTGGGTTTTCTTTTTCAGCTTTAATTTTGCCTAATACAACGCCTGTACTATTACGTACAAATTGTGCATCTATATTGTATTTTTTTACTAAAGGCTTGCGTGACTTTTTCGCATACTACGTTTTGTACACTGCAATACACGGTGAGTTTGCCTTCAGCCTGTGCGTGAGAAGTGTACGCGAGAGCGGTTAGGGCTGAAAGAGCGGTTAATTTTAACGTGGTTTTTATTGACATTATGTCTCCTTTTACTTCGTCAATATTTAGTAATTATTTGATATTGCTAATATAAGCGGGCAGAGGAAATTTGTAAATATTGGGATTGTTTAAAACGCATAATTCCCACTATAATCCCCTGTAAATTTAACCAGATTAAAAATAAGAGCAATGGATATTTCAGAATTACTTGATGGCTTAAATGATAAACAACGTGAAGCAGTGGCAGCGCCGCTTGGCAATTACCTTGTGCTTGCAGGGGGCTGGAAGTGGTAAAACTCGCGTATTGACTCATCGTATTGCGTGGCTGATTGCCGTAGAAAAATATTTCTGAAGGCAGCATCATGGCGGTAACCTTTACCAATAAAGCCGCAGCTGAAATGCGTCATCGTATTCAAGATACCTTATCCAAACATGCTCAATCCCAATTTATTTGGTATGTGGATTGGCACATTCCATAGCATTGCTCATCGATTATTACGCGCTCACCATTTTGATGTGAACTTGCCACAAGATTTCCAAATTTTAGATTCTGAAGATCAACTTCGTTTAGTAAAACGCCTGATGAAATTGCACAATTATGATGATAAAGCATTTCCCACCCAAAGCAAGCGTGCTGGTATATCAATAATAAAAAAAGATGAAGGTTTAAGACCGCAAGATATCAATGATTTTGGTGATCGTCAGGAAAAAGAGTGGATTAAGATTTATCAAATTTATCAAGATACTTGTGATCGTGCGGGTTTGGTGGATTTTGCTGAATTGTTAATTCGTGCGTATGAATTATTTGCTAAAAAGCCCGTTATTTTGCAGCGCTATCAGCAACGTTTTCAGCATATTTTGGTGGATGAGTTTCAAGATACCAATAAAATTCAATATGCCTGGATCAAAATTCTTGCCGGCAATACGGGCAAAGTAATGATAGTGGGCGATGATGACCAATCCATTTATGGATGGCGTGGGGCGCAAGTCGAAAACATTCAAAAATTCCTAAAAGATTTCAACGCTGAAACTATTCGTTTGGAGCAAAATTATCGTTCTACCGGCAATATTCTGAAAAGTGCCAACCAACTTATTTCGAATAATAGTGATCGCCTCGGTAAGAATTTATGGACCGACGGTGAAATGGGTGAACCAGTAGGTATTTATGCAGCATTTAATGAATTAGATGAGGCAAAATTTGTGGCTTCTCAGATTCAAAACTGGGTAGATGATGGCGGAAAATTAGATGATTTCGCCGTTTTATATCGTAGTAATAGCCAATCTCGTGTCATTGAAGAAGCTTTGATTCGTTGCCAAATTCCTTATCGTATTTACGGCGGGATGCGATTCTTCGAACGCCAAGAAATTAAAGATGCGTTGGCCTATTTGCGTTTGATTAATAATCGTCAAGATGATGCGGCATTTGAACGTGTAATTAATACGCCTACACGTGGCATTGGTGATCGTACTTTAGATGTGTTACGAAATTTAACTCGTGAACGTCAAATTACGTTATGGCAAGCTGTTCAAGTAGCCACACAAGAAAATATGCTAACGGGACGTGCTTCAACCGCATTATTGCGTTTCCAAGAGTTGATTAATTCTTTACAGGTGGATACAGCCGAAATGCCACTGTTTTGCACAAACTGATTTTGTGATTAAACATTCTGGCTTATACGACATGTATAAACAGGAAAAAGGCGAAAAAGGTGAAGTCCGTATTGAAAACTTAGAGGAATTGGTGACGGCAACCCGAGAATTTATCAAGCCTGATGAAGCAGAGGATATGACCGATCTTACCGCCTTTTTAACTCATGCCTCTTTAGAAGCGGGAGAAGAGCAGGCTTCACCGCATCAATCTTGTGTAGAAATGATGACTTTACACTCAGCAAAAGGTTTGGAATTCCCACGCGTGTTTATGGTGGGGGTAGAAGAGGGCGTATTCCCAAGTTTCCGTTCATTTGAAGAACCCGGTCGTTTAGAAGAAGAACGCCGTCTTGCTTATGTGGGCATTACACGTGCTAAGCAAAAACTGACCATTTGTTATGCAGAAAGTCGTCGTGTTTATACAAAAGAAGAACGTCATTTGCCTTCACGTTTTATTACAGAATTGCCATCAGAATGCATTCAAGAAATCCGCTTGTGTGGAACGGTGACTCGAGCATTAAACCAAGCGAAAGTGGGAAGTTTAAGCGCGAGTTTGCCTGAGAACGAATGGAAAATGGGGCAAAAAGTGAAACATGAAAAATTTGGTTTCGGCACAGTGATAAACGTTGAAGGCTCAGATAATAACACCCGTTTACAAATCGCTTTCCAAGCTCAAGGTATTAAGTGGTTGATTGCGCATTTGGCAAAATTAGAAAAAGTGCGGTAGAATCGGGAGGATTTTATTGCAGCGGGCATGAATATTGATGTTTGTGCTCAAGATGCCAAGTGCGAAAGCATTCGAAGAAATGACCGCACTTTTATCATGTGGGAAGTAGATGTTTAAATTTATTTTAAAACGTATTTTAATGGTGATTCCTACCTTTATCGCCATTACTTTTGTGACTTTTGCGCTCATTCATTTTATTCCAGGCGATCCTGTGGAAATTATGATGGGAGAGCGAGGTTTAACGCCAGAAGTTCATCAACAAATGATGAAGCAACTTGGTCTCGATTTACCGTTGTATCAGCAATATTTCAATTATATTGGCAATGTAATACAAGGCGATTTTGGTGAATCATTCCGCACCCAACAACCTGTCCTGAGAGAGTTTTTCACACTTTTTCCTGCTACCTTTGAATTGGCTTTCTTTGCACTATTTTGGTCGTTAATTGCCGGTATTACGCTAGGAACGATTGCGGCCGTCAAGAAAGATAGTTGGATTTCTCATACCGTGACAGCTATGTCATTAACGGGTTATTCCATGCCAATTTTCTGGTGGGGATTAATTTTGATCTTATATGTTTCACCTTGGTTAGACTTACCACAAGGGGGACGTTTAGAAGATAGCTTCTGGATCGATACACCAACGGGTTTTATGTTAATCGATACTTGGCTTTCAGGCGTACCGGGTGCTTTCTGGAATGCCATTAAGTCATTGATTCTCCCGTCTATTGTGTTAGGCACCATTCCACTTGCGGTGATTACCAGAATGACACGTTCTTCGATGTTGGAAGTGTTAGGTGAAGATTATATTCGTACCGCAAAAGCGAAAGGCTTAAGTTATACCCGAATTGTGATTGTCCATGCGCTACGTAATGCGCTTATCCCTGTTGTGACAGTGGTGGGCTTGATTGTAGGACAGCTATTATCTGGTGCAGTTTTAACTGAGACGATTTTCTCATGGCCGGGTATTGGTAAATGGATTATTGATGCGATTTCCAATCGTGATTATCCTGTCTTACAAGGCGCCGTGTTGATTATTGCTACAATTATTATTGTAGTGAATTTGACGATCGATTTACTTTATGGCGTGGTAAACCCACGTATTCGCCATCAATAAGGAGCCTTATTAATGACGGAACAAACTTTATCTATTGAAACGATTACGCCTCGCACACCGTTGCAGGAGTTTTGGTTTTATTTCAAACAAAATAAAGGGGCAGTGATTGGGCTCACTTTTATTCTTGCTGTAGCATTAATCAGTATTTTTGCCCCTTGGATTGCACCTTTTGATCCTATCGAACAAAATCGTTCAGCCTTATTGTTACCACCAGCTTGGTATGAAGGCGGCAATTCAGCTTATTTACTGGGTACAGATGACATTGGTCGAGATATTCTTTCTCGCATTATTTATGGTACGCGCATTTCTGTTTTTGCAGGTTTCATTATTGTCATACTATCTTGCATTTTAGGAACGAGCCTAGGTTTGCTTGCCGGTTATTATGGTGGCGCATTGGATACATTAATTGTTCGTTTTATTGACATTATGTTGGCTATCCCAAACTTGCTTTTAACCATTGTGGTGGTATCAATTTTAGAGCCTTCTTTAACCAATGCGACGTTGGCGATTGCCGTGGTTTCGATTCCAAGTTATGTGCGCTTAACACGTGCAGCGGTATTAAATGAGAAAAACAGAGATTATGTCACCTCTTCGCGTGTAGCGGGAGCAAGCGTATTACGCTTGATGTTTATTGTCATTTTACCGAATTGCCTTGCGCCTCTCATTGTGCAAATGACAATGGGGATATCTAATGCCATTTTAGAATTAGCAACCTTAGGTTTCTTAGGTATTGGTGCAAAACCACCAACACCGGAATTGGGGACTATGTTATCTGAATCGCGTAGCTTTATGCAGGCGGCAAACTGGTTGGTTACTATTCCAGGTTTAGTGATTTTATCGCTTGTTTTAGCATTTACTTTAATGGGCGACGGGTTGCGTGATGCGCTCGATCCAAAATTAAAACAATAGGGGGGCAGAATGGCATTATTAGATGTAAAAGAACTTTCTGTTCACTTTGGTGATGAAAAAGCACCTTTTAAAGCAGTGGATCGCATTAGCTATCAAGTTAATCAAGGTGAAGTATTAGGTATTGTTGGCGAGTCGGGCTCAGGGAAATCAGTAAGTTCCCTTGCGGTAATGGGCTTAATTGATTTTCCTGGTCGTGTTTCAGCGAAAGGCTTATCGTTTGAAGGAAAAGATCTTTTAAGTTTAGCACCAAAAGAAAAACAAGAATTGATTGGCGCAGATATTGCCATGATCTTCCAAGATCCAATGACAAGCTTAAATCCCGCTTATACGGTGGGTTTCCAAATTATGGAAGCCATTAAAGCGCATCAAGGTGGGAGCAAAAAAGAACGCCGTGAACGCACTTTAGAGCTTTTACGCTTAGTCGGTATTCCTGATCCTGAATCGCGTATTGATGTCTATCCACACCAGCTTTCTGGCGGGATGAGCCAACGCGTTATGATTGCTATGGCGATAGCTTGTAAACCGAGATTGCTCATTGCAGATGAACCAACTACAGCACTGGATGTGACTATTCAAGCACAAATTGTAGATTTGTTGCTTGAGTTACAGCAAAAAGAGTGCATGTCGTTAATTCTGATCACGCACGATCTTGCGTTAGTCGCAGAAGCCGCGCATCGCATTATTGTGATGTATGCAGGACAAGTGGTGGAAGAAGGTCGAGCAGAAGATATTTTTCGTGAGCCAAAACATCCTTACACTCAAGCGTTATTACGTTCTTTACCTGAATTTGCCGAAGGTAAATCTCGTTTGCAATCTTTACCCGGTGTGGTGCCAGGTAAATACGATCGTCCACAAGGTTGCTTGTTAAATCCACGTTGTCCGTATGCGACCGATCTTTGTCGAACTGTTGAACCTGAATTACGTCACGTAGGAAATCGACAAGTTAAATGTCATACCCCATTAAATGCCCAAGGAGAACCAAGCAATGTCTAATGTCGCACAAGAGAATGCTCCATTGCTTAATGCTATCGGGCTGAAAAAATATTATCCTGTGAAAAAAGGGATGTTTGCGAAAACACAGCAAGTGAAAGCATTAGATGGCGTGTCTTTTTCCTTAGAACGAGGTAAAACCCTTGCTGTAGTCGGTGAGTCTGGTTGTGGTAAATCAACACTAGGTCGTCTTTTAACGATGATAGAAGAACCAACAGAAGGTGAGTTGTATTACAACGGACAAAATTTCTTAGAGAATGATCACGAAACGAAAGCATTGCGTCGTCAGAAAATACAAATTGTGTTTCAAAACCCTTATGCCTCACTGAATCCGCGTAAGAAAATCGGCACAATTTTGGAAGAACCTTTAGTCATTAATACCAATCTATCGGCAAAAGAACGCAAAGAAAAAGTGTTATCCATGATGGCAAAAGTGGGGTTGCGTGAAGAGTTTTATAATCGCTATCCACATATGTTTTCAGGTGGACAACGTCAGCGTATAGCGATTGCTCGTGGTTTAATGCTTGATCCTGATGTGGTTGTAGCGGATGAACCGGTTTCTGCGTTAGACGTGTCTGTTCGTGCACAAGTGCTAAATTTGATGATGGATTTGCAAGCTGAGCTTGGTTTATCTTATGTGTTTATTTCCCATGATCTTTCGGTGGTTGAGCATATTGCTGATGAGGTAATAGTGATGTATTTAGGCCGCTGTGTTGAAATGGGCACAAAAGCGCAGATCTTTACTAATCCTCAGCATCCCTATACACAAGCTTTACTTTCAGCGACACCAAGATTATCGCCTGAATTACGTCGTCAGCGGATTAAATTAAAGGGAGAATTACCAAGCCCGATTAATCCGCCAAAAGGTTGTGCATTTAATCCACGTTGTTGGAAAGCTACCGATAAATGTCGAAATGAACAGCCTAAATTGGAAAAATATCCTGACGGTAAGCTAATAGCTTGTTTCCATCTCGATTAGAAAGAGAAAAGAAAATGACCGCACTTGTTGATAAAGTGCGGTCATTTTTTTAGACGTTTTGAGCGCGATAGCGGAAATTGAAGAAGACAAAGATGCCGAGTGCAATAACAGCTAATGCTGCACCGCTAAATCCAATATATTCAAGACCAATATGGCGAGCGATTTGGTTACCAAACAGTGCACCTGCACCAATACCTGCATTGAAAATACCGGAATAAATGGCACTTGCTACGTCCGTCGCATCAGGTGCAAGTTGTAGTACGCGCATTTGTAATGCCAGTCCTATACAAGAGATACCAATACCCCAAATAAAGGCAAGGGTAAACATCGTAGCTATATAGCTCGCAGAGGCAAGCATAAATGTTAAAGATATAGCCAGTAAAATCATAGCCCCACTGATAAATTGAGTTGGACCGAAACGGTATAAGCGGTTAAATATCACACTTGCGGTAATGCCAGAAACCCCAAAAACTAACAAAATTATCGTTGCAAGATTTGGATCAAGTTCGCCGATTTGAACCATAAAGGGTTCAATGTAGGTGTAAGCGGTAAAGTGTGCTGAAACAATGATTACCGTTGTAGCATAAAGTCCAATTAATAGTGGACGTTTTACCAAAATCGGCAGACTAGCTAGTGAGCCTGCATTTTTACTTGGTAGATTTGGCAATAAACGCATAATGAATACCATCACAACCAAAGCTAATGCGGCAATAATGGCGAAAGTAATACGCCAGCCAACTAATTGACCAACCAAACGGCCTAATGGTAAGCCTAAAATAGTCGCAAGGGATGTACCGATAGCGAGCATACCAATTGCTTGTGTTTTCTTATTCTTTCGGTGCCACACGCATGACTAATGATGCTGTAATTGCCCAGAAGAGTGAATGCGCTACCGCAATACACATACGAGCAATGAGAAGAATCCAATAATTCCACGCAATGACCGAGATAATATGACCGATGATAAAAATCACGAAAAGTTTCAGCAATAAGTCCTTACGTTCCATATCGCCTGTCGCGAGCATGGCGGGTAAAGACATAATCATAACCGTCCAAGCATAAACGGTCATCATTAAACCCACATCGGAGCTTTGCATATCAAAACTTTGTCCGATATCGGTGAGTAACGCAACTGGCACAAATTCCGTGGTATTAAAAATAAAAGCGGCGCAAGCCATGATGACTACGCGCCAATATTGGGTTCTTTCTGCTTTCTGATAAAAGGACATTATTTTAATTTCTCTTTAATTAATTCTTTCAATTGATGACGAAAGTTTTGGTCAATATTGACCTTATATTGTGGAGAGTAGCAACTATCGAAAAAGCGAATTGGCAATGCCAATTTTTTGTATTTTTCGTTAGTGGATCTTAAGGTTAAATTGACATCACATTGTACATTATCTAAATCAATGGCTCCAGAACCATCAGCTAAAAAGTGCGGTTGTTTTTTAAGTTCATTTTTATCTACTTTAAGCAAGTGATTTTCGAATGAAAGACGTGATTCTAAACGCTCATAAGACGTATTCATATTTCTGCTTGAGGTTAAATCGCTGTTGTAATTAATTGGTAAATACTGTGCCGCCATATCCAATAAGTTCAATCCTAAAATTTCACCATTTTTAGCATCGAAATAGAATTCCCCTTTGGTGAGTTCTGAATTGGTTAAGGCTAGCTGAATATTAAAATCAGTATTGCCTGTTAATGTATTCGGGAAATTTAGCAAGGCGATAAGTTGCGCCATTGGGAAATTTTTACCGGAAAAAAATTGACCGCACTTTTGCAGCTCTTTATGACTAAATTTAAAGGTCGCTAAACAATTCTGGCAATCGGGTTGTAAATAGGCATTGACGGTTTTAACTGGTTTTGAAAAATCAACATACGTTTCGATATAACCGAGTGGCTGTTGATTTAAACGGGCATTAACAAATTGAATCAAATTCTTGCCTTGATGGTTTAGGTTAATATTTCCCTTACTGAAAGCAAATTGATATTGTGTGTTTGTACCATAAAGCGGTTTATCAAGAGAAAGCGTAATCGCACTTTCACCTTTAAACGCAATGTTTTGGTTAAAAATATTTTTAAGTGAAAAATCAGTAAAACGACCATGAATATTGGTATGGTTTAAAGCCTGTTCACTGAGTTTAAAATGAGTGATTTGTACTTCTTTTAAAATCGGATTACCTGAAAAAAGCGGGAAAAGTGCAAATTTAGCTTCAATGTTTTCTGCTGAAAGTTGATGGTATGTCAAACCCGATAAATTTACCATTGGTTGAGGTAGAAGGCTTTAGTGAAAAATCATGCACTTGAATATCGTATTGTGCTAAACGATCGGCAATACTGTTTTTCAGTTGATTGAGTTGAATATAGAAAAAAGCAAAGATCGCAAACAGCACGATCAACAGGCTAATTGCGATCTTTTTCATGGATTAATCCTCATTAATTCGGCTTGCCACCGCATTCTGCTGATGTTTATATTTGGCATCTTTACGACTGGTATACGGGCGAGCAGCTGGACCACTTAACACTTCAAAACTTAAAGCACCAATCACCATATTTGGACGCAATGCTAAAGGTAATTTGCCAGAGTTGTAGAATTCCAACACAATTTTGCCTTCCCAACCTGGATCAATACGGTGAGCGGTCACATGTACCATTAAACCTAAACGAGCAAGTGAAGAACGACCATCTAGCCAACCGATAATATTCGCAGGCAGTTTCACTGATTCCAATGTGGTTGCTAACGCCAACATACCTGGATGTAAGAAGAAGGCTTCATCATCACCGATAATGATTTCATCGCTCATCACTGATTCAAGTTGAGCAGAGACTTCTTCTTTCGGACCACTTAAATCAATATAAGGTGCGGAATGTTCACGAAATACGCGAAATGAATTGCCTAAACGCACATCAATGGTTGCCCCATTGATTTTGTCATTTTCAGGACGAGGCGTTAAAGAAATAATGCCATCATCTAGATAGCGTTCGATATCGGTATCGCAAAGACGCATGATTTTTCCTATTTTTGGTTTAATAAATGAAGAATTTGAGCTTTTAACATATTAATCGCAATACGGTTTTTACCACCGCGAGGAATCACGATATCCGCATATTGTTTTGATGGCTCAATAAATTGCAAGAACATTGGACGAACAGTTGCACGATATTGGTCAATTACAGATTGTAATGAACGGCCACGTTCTTCCATATCACGTTGTAAACGGCGGATAAAACAAATATCTAATGGTGTATCCACAAAGACAGAAATATCGGCTAATTGGCGAACTCGTTCATCTGTAAGTAATAAGATCCCTTCTAAAATAACAATTTTCTTTGGCGTAAAGTGTTTGGTTTCGCCTGTTCTGGTGTGCTCAACATAACTGTAGACAGGAACATCCACAGCAGTTCCGTTTTTTAAGTCTTTTAAGTGTTGAATGAGTAAATCTCTGTCCATTGAACTCGGGTGGTCATAGTTGGTTTTTACTCGCTCACTCATCTCTAAATGGCTTTGATCTTTATAGTAGCTGTCTTCAGCAATAATGCCGATTTCTTCACAACCTAAGTCGTTACAAAGTTCTTTATGAACGGTAGATGCAATGGAGCTTTTGCCTGAAGCGGATGCCCCCGTGATAGCGATGATAATACAAGATGAGTCTGACATAGAACGTCCTCAAAAACGGAAGGTAAAAATTACTGGGATTATAAAGAAAAAAATCAGTTTAAATTCATCTTTCTTTTTATTTTAAATTTTTTTAAATTTGTGAAGTACTTCACGGAATTTTTTTGTTTTGCGCTTACGATGTGCTCGTTTTTTTATTATTTCATCAGTGTTATTTATGAGGAGTCTACGATGAAAATGAATAAAATTTCTCTCTCAATTTCAACCGCACTTTTAGCTGCAGGCTTCATGACATCATCAGCCGTTAATGCTCAAGGGCGTTTAGTGGTGTATTGTAGTGCGACCAATATTCTTTGTGAAACGACAACGAAAGCCTTTGGCGAAAAATATGACGTGAAAACCTCATTTATTCGCAACGGTTCAGGCAGTACTTTTGCAAAAGTTGAAGCGGAAAAAAATAACCCACAAGCAGACGTTTGGTTTGGTGGTACATTCGACCCTCAAGCACAAGCGGCAGAGTTGGGTTTAATCGAACCTTATAAATCTAAACACATTGATGAAATTGTTGAACGTTTCCGTGATCCAGCGAAAACCAAAGGACATTATGTTTCTGCGATTTACATGGGTATCTTAGGTTTTGGTGTGAATACCGAGCGTTTAGCAAAATTAGGTATTAAAGAAGTACCAAAATGCTGGAAAGATTTAACTGATCCTCGCTTAAAAGGTGAAGTGCAAATTGCTGACCCACAAAGCGCTGGTACAGCATACACTGCATTGGCTACTTTCGTTCAACTTTGGGGCGAAGAAAAAGCCTTTGATTTCTTAAAAGCATTACATCCAAACGTATCTCAATACACCAAATCAGGTGTTACCCCATCTCGTAATGCAGCACGAGGTGAAACAGCAGTAGGTATCGGCTTCTTACACGATTATGCACTTGAAAAACGTCAAGGCGCACCATTGGAATTAGTCGTGCCTTGTGAAGGTACCGGCTATGAGTTAGGTGGCGTAAGTATCTTAAAAGGTGCGCGTAACATCGATAACGCAAAATTATTCGTGGATTGGGCATTATCTAAAGAAGGTCAAGAGTTAGCGTGGAAACAAGGTGACTCTTTACAAATCTTAACCAACACCACAGCGGAACAATCGCCAACTGCGTTTGATCCAAACAAACTTAACCTCATCAATTATGACTTTGAAAAATACGGTGCGACCGAACAACGCAAAGCCTTAATTGAAAAATGGGTTCAAGACGTTAAATTAGCGAAATAGTACTTAAAGTGCGGTTGAAAAACATGAGATTTTTTGACCGCACTTTTGCCATTTTAGCCCCACTAGTTAGGTTTTTACGTGGGTTTCTACGATGAGCGTATTAGCTCATCTTATTTTATAAACACAGGAGTGGACCAATGAAAATGTCTAACGTTGCTTTAGCACTTTCTGGTGTTGTATTTGGTGGCGTGTTGCTAAGCTCTCACGCATCTGCTGCAGAAGGTCGTTTAGTGGTGTATTGTAGTGCACAAAAATACGATGTGCGAGCAAGAAACCATGGCTTTTGAGAAAAAAATACGGTATTAAAAACCAGTTTTATCCGTAGTGGAACAGGCACACTTTTAGCCAAAATTGATGCTGAAAAAGATAACCCTCAAGGGGATGTATGGTATGGCGGTACGCTGATCCTCATTCTCAAGCGGGTGAAATGGGCTTACTTGAAGCGTATAAATCATCAAATCTCGCACAGAATTCCTGAACAGTTTAGAGATCCTGACGTCAAAATTAAAGGCAACTATTCTTCAGCGATTTATCTCGGTGTATTAGGGTTTTTGGATCAATCCTGAGCGTTTGAAAAAGCTTAATTTACTCAACACCAAAATGTTGGAAAAGATTCTAGCTCGATCCTGCGTATCGTAAATGAGATCCAAGCAGCAGATCCTCAAAGTTCAGGTACGGGTTATACACAATTAGCCACCTATGTCCAACTTTTGGGGTGAGGATGAAGCGTTCAAATATCTCAAAAGAACTCAATAAAAAAATGTTTTCCCAATATACCAAATCAGGTAATACAGCGACCCGTAATACGGCACGTGGTGAAACCACAATCGGAATTGGCTTTTTACATGAATATTCTTTTGAGAAAGCCAAAGGCGCACCAGTAGAATTAGTTGTTCCTTGTGAAGGTACAGGCTATGAAATTGGTGGCGTGAGCATTATTAAAGGTGCAAGAAACCTTGAAAAATGCGAAATTATTTGTCGATTGAGCGTTATCAAAAGAAGCGCAAGAGTTAACCTGGAAAAAAGCGGGAAGCGTATCCTATTTTAACCAATAGTACCGCAGAACACTTCACCTTATGCGCTCGATTTTAAATCTATCAATTTAATTAATTATGATTTTTGACAAATACGGCTCAAGTGATTTACGTAAACGTTTGATCGACAAAATGGGTTGATGATGTTAAATTAGCAAAAATAATGGATGTATATATAGCGAAATAATAGCTATTATATTATTTCGCTTTTTCTTTTATGCGAGGTTGTATGAACGCAAATAAACTTCCTATTATCCAATCTGCTAACTTTTTGATAATTCTTGCAGTGATGCATTTCTCTTCTGCCTTCCCACGCTTTTAGATTATGGCTTGTTTGAAAGCACAGCGATGAATACCTAGGTGCAATGGGTTGGTCTTCGTTAAATATTACGGCATTATGGTTTTTATCGGTTATTTCTATACGGTTTGATGCCACTTTCTTAAATTACCGAAGGATACACAAGCGAAAAGCAGAGCTGTATCTTATTGCAGCAGCGACATTATTTATCTTTTGTCAGATGCAACAATTTGTAAAAAGTCAGCATGGGTTATTCAGTGATTGTATTAATCGCGAGTTTAATCCGCATTGGCGACGTTTCTCTTTCGCAAAATTAAAAAGTGATGCAAGTGATAAATTTATTATCGCCTCTTTACTTTGACATCTATTACTTATATTTTTCTTTCATCGTTTATCCTACATTGGCCATCTTTTGTTTCAATGTTCTATGACGAGATACCTTTTGCACCACAACAAGTGATGCGAATTTTGACTCAAACAGCTATATTGTACGTGTTATTAGTAACTCGCTATTCTTATCAGGTTTTGTAGGCATTGTATCAACAATTTTCGGTTTGGCATTTGCGCTTTATACCACTAGTATTGCAAACGTAGAACGGCAGTTCATTGGTAAAATATTTCTCCATTTTACCAATCGTCACACCGCCATTCGTTGTAGGCTTAGGGGTAACATTAATGCTTGGTCGTTCTGGTTATGTGACAGAGTTCTTAGTCCACAACATTTTGGATTTGAGAACCATAACTGGTTATATGGTTTTCAACTGGGATTGCTATTGCACAGATTCTTGCTTTTTGCGCCGATTTCATTCATGATTTTTAGATGGTGCATTTAAAATCTGTTCATCCATCAATTGAAGAAGCGTCTTACACCTTACGTGCAAATCGTTACCAAACGTTTCTTTCAATATCATTTTCCCATTACTACGTCCAGCATTGGCAAACTCATTCTTAATCGTGTTTATCCAATCTATAGCCGACTTTTAGTAACCCGTTAGTATTTAGGGTGGTAGCTTTGACGTAATCGCGACACAAATCTACTTTCTATATTGCCGGCTCACAATTAGATTATGCTTCAGCAAGTACTCTAGGTACGATGCTTTCTAATCTTTCTCATTAGCGTATTTTATCATTCAATATATTGTGGATTGGTAATCGTCTCATGCATGACTGTATCAGGCAAATCTTATCGTGGTGACGTACAAGATCTTTACTGTACAGCTTGAAATATACCATTATCGGATATGATGGCATCTGGGATTACTCTTTAACGTTTAGCTGTTATACGGCAGTATTTTTCTACGGTAGTTTTCACGGTGAATTGGGGCGTTGATTATACTTAACCTCTGAAAAACTATGCGATGTTATTTCGGACAAGGATTTAGTGATGGGAGCATGGCCATCGTTGATTCAAAATACTTTAATCTACGCAGGAATTGCTGCACCATTGACCGCACTATTTTCGGTTTATTAATTGCGTATATTACGGTGCGTAAAGATTTCCAAAGGTAAAAAAACTCTAGAGTTTCTTTAACTATGCTATGTTTTGCCGTACCAGGAACCGTTGCAGGGGTATCTTATATTTTAGCCTTTAACAATGCGCCACTTTACATAACAGGTACTAGCATTATCGTGATCATTTATCAATGGTGATGCGTGATTTACCAATCGGTATGCGTGCAGCGATTGCAGGTCTAGGGTCAATTAGATAAATCACTCGATGAGGCCTCTCTTTCTTTAAAAGGTAGCTCATGGAAAAACTATTATGGTTTTATCGTTTTTACCATTGTTAAAACCAGCTTTACTTTCTGCATTGGTCACCAGCTTTGTTCGTGCAATGACTACCGTAAGTGCGATTGTATTTCTTAGTCACCGCTGATACCCGTGTTGCAACAGCTTATATTTTAAAATCGCGTAGAAGATGGTGAATATGGTGTTGCTATCGCATACGGTTCGATTTTTAATCATCGTGATGATGGCCATTATTTTTATTCTTTGACTGGATTGTGGGTGATACCCGAATTTCCCGTTCTAAAGCGAAAAAATGAATTAACTCGTTAAGTTGTAGGTAAATATTATGAGTAATAATGATTTCTTAGTATTAAAAATATCACTAAATCTTTTGGTAAATCCACAGTCATTGATAATTTAGATTTAACCATTAAACGTGGCACCATGGTGACCTTATTAGGTCCATCTGGTTGTGGTAAAACCACCGTGTTACGTTTAGTGGCAGGCTTTAGAAAACCCAACTTCAGGTCAGATTTTTTTATCGATGGTGAAGATGTAACCAAATCATCTATTCAAAATCGTGATATTTGTATCGTATTCCAATCTTATGCATTGTTCCCGCATATGAGTATCGGTGATAACGTCGGCTATGGTTTACGTATGCAAGGCGTGGGTAAAGAAGAACGCGCTAAACGTGTAAAAGAAGCGTTAGAGTTGGTTGACTTAGCGGGTTTTGAAGATCGTTTTGTGGATCAAATTTCAGGTGGTCAACAACAACGTGTCGCATTTAGCACGTGCGTTAGTGCTAAAACCAAAAAGTATTACTTTTTGATGAGCCATTAAGTAACTTGGATGCAAACTTACGTCGTTCTATGCGTGAAAAAATCCGTGAATTACAACAAAGTTTAGGTATTACCTCACTTTATGTGACTCACGACCAGACCGAAGCATTTGCGGTGTCTGATGAAGTTATCGTCATGAATAAAGGTAAAATCATGCAAAAAGCGCCAGCAAAAGAGCTTTATTTACGTCCAAATTCTTTATTCCTTGCAAACTTCATGGGCGAATCAAGCATCTTTGAAGGTAAATTAGAAAATAACACCATTGACGTGAATGGCTACAAATTGCCATTAAGCAATGCGGCGCAATTCAATTTACCGGATGGCGAATGCTTAGTGGGCGTACGTCCTGAAGCGATTTACTTAAAAAGCAGAAGGTGAGGCAGCACAACAATGTGAAATCAAGAGTGCAGTCTATATGGGTAACCACTGGGAAGTGGTGGCAATTTGGGCAGGCAAAGAATTGCTCATTAACACCAAACCAGAAGACTTTCAATGCTGATCTCAAACAAGCTTATGTGAATTTCTCTGAACAAGGTATTTTCTTGCTGAAGAAAGAGAAATAATATCAATTTAAAGGCGTATGGAAGCATACGCCTTTTCTTTTAAAAATCCGTTTCAAAATTGACCGCACTTTTTCCTCTCATCTTTTATTTTTCCCTAACAGATCTGTATAATGTCTACCTTTTGAATATAAAACGATTGAAAGGAGGAAAGCATGATTAAAACCTGATACTTTACCGCAATTTTTTTGCGTAACAAAGTCGAGGAAAACGATGCCTTTGGTCTTGTGGAAGGGCTTGTGCCAATTATTACGTAGCAGCCCCTACAGAAAAAAATTTCTCCAACCTTGCATTTGTTTAAGTTTATCTTAAAGAACGATAAAGAATTAGGCTGTTCTGTTTCGAAATTATTATGCGGTTGGTTATGTGGTTTACGTCTTTACCCATTGTTTATTAGTAGTGGTATTCTTACGCGTGGCGGTTTTGGGCAAGAAATGAAAAACGCGTATTTATGAGCGTTTTAACCCCGTCTTTTAAAGATATTAATGATTTACGTGATATTTTTCTATTTATTGTTTAGCGATAAAAATGATGCGCGCTGGATTGATGCTGTTCCCTTAAAAAAACGTGGCGAGGCGTATTTGGTGTTTTAACCCGTTATACAGAACAAAAAGATCGCGAACGTTTAAAAAAATCATATTGAAAGTGAAGGGCTATTTGCCATTGAAATGCTTTCAATTTGGATTGCAGCTGAAGATATGGATCCTGAGCTGATGCGAATGGAGCCCTCTGTTGAATGCTGATTCACCTTTTGTTGCTTTACACCATGAAGTGGTTGATTGGGTAGAGGCGCGTCGCCAATCAACGATTTTTGATGATAGTCATTTTACAGGTAATGTTTGATCAATGTAAGGCATTGATTATTGGCTTACAGAAACGTGGGGCGGTAGTGGGGATCTTCCTTAAATACAGCGTATTTATTGGAACGTCTTTCACAGACTTTAGAACGGTTAGAAACCTTGATGGCGATTTTTGTTTCAAATCGCTATTTACCGCGTCGAATATTTATTATTAACCGGTTGTTTTTGCTCGTGCAGCTGCAGAACGACATAGTATTTCGCGACTATGGAAACAAAGCTCAGGATTAATGGCTCGTAGTGTTACGCAGAATGCTGGGGACCACGGTGAGCATTACATTACTCGAGATAAAAAGAGTATTGGGCAATGTTTTACTCTGCGGCAGGTGGTGGTGTATTGATTGCACTAATGGCGTTATTTAAAAACCCTATCTAGGCAGCATTATTGATGACAAAGTCTGGAAAGGGCATTGCCGAAGGTTTTAAATTACGGCTTAGGTTTTATGGTGATCTTTATGTTGCATTTCACGGTTGCAACCAAACAGCCAGCCATGACAGCTGCTCGTTTTGCTGAGGCAGTTGAGAAAAACGCCCTCAAGGCAAAAACAGTCAAATATGAAATTAGCCCAATTATTAGTGGATGTATTTCGTTCCCAAAGCATTGCCGTGCTAGGCAATGTGCTCAGTTGCGATGGGATTAGCGGCATTGATTGCGTTTTGGTTTATCAATATCAAAACAGGTGAGCCGTTGATGAATGCTGATCAAAATCGCCTATCAGTTGCACTAGCATTGATCCTTTTGCTGGGAACCTTATGGTTTGCAGCCATTGCAGGTGTATGGTTATTCTGCTCAGGGATTATTTCTGGGCTATTTTTGATAACCGAAGCAATTATTTGAATATGCGCATGCGTTTAGCCCAACATCCGTTATTGAAAAATTAATGTCTGAGAAGACTCGCGTTAAATTTGCTAATTATATGCATGAGAATTATGGCTCGCTTATTGGTAACCTTCTGCTTTTGGTATGCTGCTTGGGTATTACGGGTGTGGTGGGTTACTTTAACGCATCTTCCGTTAGATATTCGTCATGTAGCATTTTCATCTGCGAATGTAGGCTATATTGCAGTGAGCGGACAATTTACCTATTCATTACTTTTTACAATGCATTGGTTTTGTATTATTGATTGGTTTAGTGAATTTAATTGTCAGTTTTTTTCATTAACGCTTTGGGTTGCACTGCGTTCTTTGAAATGCGGAAATTGATAGCTGGTGGGCCAATTTGGCATGAAGTTTGTCAAATTGTGAGAAAAACGTCCCATTGAGCTTATTTCTTCCCTGTTCAATTAGATAAATAATCGGCTTAAGTGCGGTCAAAAATATCAACGTTTTTTTGACCGCACTTTCTTCGACAAATTTAATTTGCGTTATCATGTTGCTCATCTAATGCGATAACTTTATGAATTATTCTAATGAAACCCACATTTCTTGAACTTCGTCACCTAAGAACCTTGCTTTGCTGAAGGAAACGGGCAGCGTTTCGATGGCGGCAAAACGTGTTTATTTAACACAATCAGCACTTTTCTCACCAAATTAAGTTAATGGAAGAGCAATTTCGGTTTACCTCTTTTTGAGCGTAAAAGTAATCCATTGCGTTTTTACCGCAGCAGGCGATCGTTTGATTCGTCTTGCCAATGAAATTCTTCCGAAAAGTGGTTGATGCTGAACGTGAGCTTGCACGTCGTAAAACACGGTGATGCAGGGCAGTTAAGAATTGCGGTGGAGTGTCATACCTGTTTCGACTGGTTAATGCCAGCGATGGATGAGTTTCGTCAGCATTGGAGCTTGGTGGAATTGGATATTGTCTCTGGTTTCCACACAGATCCGGTTGGATTGTTATTATCTCATCGTGCAGATTGGGCGATTGTGTCAGAAGTTGAACAAAATGATGATGTTTTATTTAAGCCGTTATTTTTCTTATGAAATGGTGGGAATCTGTTCTAAGATCATCCATTAGCCAATAAAGAGGTTTGGCAGGCGGAAGATTTTCGCTGAAGAAACTTGGGTAACCTATCCCGTGCCTGATGATATGTTAGATTTATATCGTCAAGTATTGAAACCGAAAGGTATTAATCCACCTCGTCGTACAACAGAGCTAACGATCGCCTTGATCCAGTTAGTGGCGAGCCGTCGAGGCATTGCTACCGTACCTTATTGGGCGGCATTACCTTATTTAGAAAAAGGGTATGTAGTGGCGCGTAAAATTACAGAAGAAGGATTGTTCAGCAACCTTTATGCAGCGATTCGCAAAGAAGATGCGAATTTAGCTTATATCGAAGATTTCCATCAAACAGTAAAAGCACAAAGTTTTTCGACCTTACCTGGTTTGTCTGTTTTAGAGTTGTAGTAGGTCAATATGTCAGAAGTAGTGACAGAAAATCCCATCAAAGCCGCAGCAAAAGCGGCATTTCCTTAGCATGCCAATGCTTGCCGGCTTTTTTATTTTTTTAGGCATAGCATACGGCATTTACATGAAAAAGCACTTGGATTCGGTGTTTGGTTCCCCGTTGCAATGGCAGCGCTCATTTATGCAGGCTCCGTTGAATTTATTGCCGCCGCAGCCTTAGTTATGCCTTTTTTTCGCCTTTTAAGTGTTGCGTTAGTTACGCTGATGGTAAGTGGTCGTCAGATTTTTTATGCCATTTCCATGTTAGAAAAAAATATGGTGTTCAAACTCGGGAAAAAAACGTTGGTATTTAATTAGTACTCTAGTAGATGAAAGTTTTTTTCCCTGAACTATATGGCGAAAGATTCCCGATCATTTAGATAAAGGCTGGTACATGTTCTTTGTCAGTTTTTATCTCCATCTCTATTGGGTGGTAGGTGCGGGATTAGGTAACCTATTTGGTTCAATTATTCCCTTTTGATTTAAAAAGGGGTAGAGTTTGGGATGACTGCACTTTTTCCTCGTGATCTTTTGCTGAAAAACTGGCTCAAAAGAGAAAATCTCATGAAAGCTCATTATTAGGTTTAGGTGTGGCTTTTGCATCGCTATTAATTGTTGGGAAAGAGCATTTTTAGTGCCAACACTCATCAGTATCTGGATTTCTATTAACGGTACGACGTCCTAAACTTTCATCTAAATTGGAGGCACTGAAAATGACATTGATGGAACAAATTATCACCATTGTGATTTTGTATTGTGTGCGTGCAATTTACTCGATTATTGCCATTCTGGATCTTTCCTGCAAATCGTCCTATTCCAGAATATATTCGTTATCTCGGCAAAGTATTACCTGCCGCGATGTTTGGAATGTTAGTCGTGTATTGCTATAAAAAAATGTGGATGTGTTGAGTGGTTATCACGGCTTGCCCGATTTTCATTGCGGGTGCTTTGGTATTGGGATTGCATTTTTGGAAAAAGAATATGTTTCTTTCCATCTCGGCAGGCACAATTTTTTATATGTTTTTAGTGCAAAAAGTCTTTATCTAAGCGAATGTTGAGCGAAATAAAAATTTCTTGATATTGCAATCGGTTGCCTTTTATTTCGCCTCTTTTCCTCAATTCCAAAAATCTTTTATGATGCCGCTTCAATCATTGTTGACGGAGAGATTTATGGAATTTAATTTCATTGAATTACTAGGTTATATGGCAACATTCTTTGTAGCCGCCTCTTTTTTATTCAAATCCATTATTCACTTAAGAGTTGTCAATACCATTGGTGCAGTACTCTTTGTGGTTTACGGTTTGATGAAAGGTGCTTATCCTGTAGCAGTTCTAAACGCATTCTTAGTTTTCGTTAATTTATACCAACTTTATCGTTTGAAAAAAGAGCAACCTGCATCAAAAGTGCTGAAATAATTGACCGCACTTTTCTTCTATTTACCCCCACATTTGATATAACGCAATCACCAGTGGCATAGTAAACATACAAAGCAGCGTCGTTATTCCATAAATGGCGCTGGCTTTTTGTGGATTGTTGTTATAAATCACCGCCATTTGTGTCACTGTTGAAGCTGAAGGGACTAGTGGTCGCCAGAAAAGCTAATCAACACGATAATCTCACCTTTTTCAATCCAATGAACAAAGCCAATGAGCTTTATTAATATCAACAATACAAGCGGAATAACCAATAAGCGCAATAGTGTGACTAAATAAATGCGCTTAGATGAAACAATGCTTTTTAATGGAATTGCGGCAATTAACATACCCGCAACAAGCATGGCATTCGGACCAATAAACAAGCCAATGGAAGAGAGCGTGCCATTGATAATGTTTGGCAACTTAATTTGAAAAGCAAACAAAAATGCCCCGATGAGAATTGACCAAATATTGATATTTTTGGCAATCGTCTTCCAGGATAAGTTTCCTTTTCCTACAATAATCAAACGGCAATGTGTCCAAAATAGAAAGGTTTGTACTACGATAAAACAGCTGGCGTAAATGACCCATTCTTTACCAAATAGCGACATCACAATCGGAATAATTAAGTTGCCAGAATTGGAATAAATGGAAGTGGCGTGCTCAATGGGATCAAGGTTTAATAGGCGCTTTAATAGACTGCCAATAATAATCAGAATACCCTGAAGAAACACGGCCATAAGTAGTGAAAGCTGCAAACCTTGCAGGATTTCAGGTGTGTAATCAATTTGAAAGGCTTCAATCATCACTGATGGACTGATAACATAAAGCCCAATAATAGAAAGTGGCTTTGCTATCTTCAGATTTTTAATAATTTTGATTTAACCAACCCATAGCCAATAAGCACAATGAGTGTCAGTTCAATAATTTTTAGTACCGAGTAAAAATGCGATGTCCATAGTGAATATTGATGATAGAAATTAGTTGTTATGAAAGAAGAAAAGGGCAAAATAATTTGCCCTTTAAATTGATTAATAGTTATTCCCATTCTATCGTTGCTGGTGGTTTTTCCGCTGATGTCATACACTACGCGGGAAATGCCGTTCACTTCGTTAATGATACGATTAGATACTTTGCCTAATAAATCATAAGGTAAGTGAGCCCAATGTGCGGTCATAAAGTCGATGGTTTCTACCGCACGTAGCGAGATAACCCAATCGTATTTACGGCCATCGCCCATCACACCTACAGATTTTACTGGTAAGAATACGCTGAAAGCTTGGCTGGTTTTTTCATACCAACCGCTATTGCGTAATTCTTCGATAAAGATTGCATCTGCACGGCGTAATAAATCGCAGTATTCTTTTTTCACTTCGCCTAATACACGCACGCCTAGACCTGGGCCAGGGAATGGGTGGCGGTTGATCATTTCAGCCGGTAAGCCTAATGCTAAACCGATTTTACGTACTTCATCTTTGAATAATTCACGTAAAGGTTCAACTAAGCCAAGTTTCATATAGTCTGGTAAGCCACCTACGTTGTGGTGTGATTTAATCACATGTGCTTTACCGGTTTTACTTGCTGCAGATTCGATCACGTCAGGGTAGATCGTACCTTGTGCCAACCATTTTCACATTAGTGAGTTTTTTTCGATTCATCATCGAAATACATCAACGAAACACTTTACCGATAATTTTTACGTTTTGCTTCAGGGATCCGATACGCCTGCAAGTTCGCCTAAGAAACGGCTTTCAGCGTCAACACGGGTAATGTTCAAGCCGAATTTATCGCCAAACATTTCCATGACTTGATCGCCTTCGTGTAAGCGGAGTAAACCGTTATCCACGAATACGCAGTGTAAGTTTTTTTACCGATAGCACGGTGTAAAAAGTAATGCAACCACAGAAGAGTCAACACCACCAGATAAACCTAAAATCACTTCATCATCGCCCACTTGCTCTTTAATGCGAGCAACGGCATCTTCGATAATGTTTTCTGCAGTCCATTTGGTTTCGCAACCACAAATGTTCACCACGAAATTCATCAATAATTCCAAACCTTTTTTAGTATGGGTTACTTCAGGGTGGAATTGTACGCCGTAGAAACGACGATTTTCGTCAGACATTGCCGCAATTGGGCAGGTTGGAGTCGTACCGGTAACTTGGAAGTTTTCAGGTAAGCGCGTGACTTTATCGCCATGGCTCATCCATACATCTAATTTGCTATCGCCATCATTTAAATGAGCGAAAAGTGCGGTCGGATTATCCATTAAAACAGAGGCATAGCCGAATTCACGATGATCAGAGGTTTCAGTTAAACCGCCAAGTTGCATCGCCATGGTTTGCATACCGTAACAAATACCCAATACAGGCACGCCGGCATTAAATACATATTCAGGTGCACGCGGGCTGTTTTTCTTCAGTCGTACTTTCTGGACCGCCAGAAAGAATAATACCGTCTGGATTAAATTCACGGATTTGTTCTTCAGTCACATCCCACGCCCAAAGTTCGCAGTATACACCGATTTCACGCACACGACGCGCAATCAGTTGAGTATATTGTGAACCAAAGTCGAGGATCAGAATTTTTATGATTGTGGATGTTTGTCATTTTTTCTCTAAATTGTATTAATTTTCTTCAGTGGAAAGATATATACTTTGCAGTTATTTCCATCTTTATCTTTCTGAGCTTTCTTAATAATCGGACCTGCTAATGTAATAACCCCCTCATAAATATATGAATTAGGTGCGTCATTTTCGAATAAGTGTAGATAACATTGTTACTATCTGATTCCGATAAAGTTTTTATTTTGAGAGCTTAAGGTTTGATCATGCATTAATCCCATCCCAGTTAAATATAAAAATATCATTTTCCCAGTAATTGATATTATGTCTGTTGTCCATAAGTTTTGGTAACTAAAACAAGAGTTTTTTTGTTTTTAGAGATCTTCTCATGCCACCTTGAGTTGAACATTTAAAAAAATATCGCATAGTTCTTGGTTAGTTATTTTTGTTTAACATTAGGGAGATGCATATAAAAATACCTTTTGTTTTAACCCATGCGATAGTTTGGCGCTTCTTTAGTGATAGTTACATCGTGAACATGGCTTTCTTTAATACCTGCACCACTGATGCGAACGAATTCTGCTTTTCGTGCGTAATTCTTCGATGGTTGCGCAGCCAGTTAAGCCCATGCAAGAACGTAAAGCCACCCATTTGTTGGTGGATGATTTCTTTTAAGTAACCTTTGTATGGAATACGGCCTTCGATACCTTCTGGTACGAGTTTGTCTGCAGCGTTATCCGATTGGAAGTAACGGTCTGATGATCCTTTTCGCCATTGCGCCTAATGAACCCATACCACGGTAAGATTTAAATGCACGACCTTGATAAAGTTCGATTTCACCTGGCGCTTCTTCAGTACCAGCGAAACATAGAACCCACCATTACACAGCTTGCACCTGCTGCGATAGCTTTTGCAATATCACCAGAGAAACGGATACCACCATCCGCGATAACTGGAATACCACGATCTTTTAATGCAGCCGCTGCATCTGCGATAGCCGTGATTTGTGGAACACCTACACCAGTCACAATACGAGTTGTACAAATTGAACCAGGACCAATGCCCACTTTCACTGCGCTTGCACCTGCATCAGCTAATGCGATTGCTCCTTCAGCAGTCGCTACGTTACCTGCAACGATCGGTAAATTTGGATATTTTGCGCGAGTTTCACGAACGCGTTGTAATACGCCTTCTGAGTGACCGTGAGAAGAGTCGATTAACAATACATCTACGCCCGCTTTCACTAATGCATCAATACGTTCTTCGTTACCCGGGCCTGCACCTACAGCCGCACCGACGCGTAAACGACCAAATTCATCTTTACATGCGTTCGGTTTTTGTTCCGCTTTTTGGAAGTCTTTAACGGTGATCATGCCTTTTAATTTGAATGCATCATCTACTACAAGTACTTTCTCTACGCGGTTTTGATGCATTAATTCTAAAATTGTTTCACGGCTTGCACCTTCTTTTACGGTGACTAAGTCTTCTTTTTTCGTCATTAATTGTGAAACAGTTTTGCTTAAATCTTTTACGAAACGCGTGTCGCGGCCAGTGATGATACCAATTAAGTTATTTTCAGCATCGACAACAGGGTAGCCCTGCAAAAGCCATTTTTTTCTTCACCATTTCAGCAAGTGCTGCAAGGGTTAAGTCTGGCGAAACAGTCACAGGTTCAGAAACGATACCACTTTCGAATTTTTTCACTTTACGAACACGATCCGCTTGGCGTTCGATCGTCATGTTTTTATGAATAAAGCCGATACCACCTTCTTGTGCTAAAGAGATTGCTAATTTGGTTTCTGTGACAGTATCCATCGCAGCAGAAAGCATAGGAATATTTAAGCGAATTTCTTTTGGTGAGTTGAGTTGAGAGGTTGGCTGTGTTCGGAAGAACAGTTGAATGAGCTGGGACGAGTAGAACGTCGTCAAAAGTCAGAGCTTCTTG
>BNJV01001580.1_pt1:67500-70031 | contig 70031 bp, 99 predicted proteins | sample 8540591 | NCBI WGS metagenome assembly BNJV01 (sample SAMD00202457, study PRJDB9452) | human saliva metagenome | host: Homo sapiens
TGTAGCGAGGTTAACCGAATAGGGGAGCCGAAGGGAAACCGAGTCTTAACTGGGCGTCTAGTTGCAAGGTATAGACCCGAAACCCGGTGATTCAGCCATGGGCAGGTTGAAGGTTGGGTAACACTAACTGGAGGACCGAACCGACTAATGTTGAAAAAAATTAGCGGATGACTTGTGGCTGGGGGTGAAAGGCCAATCAAACCGGGAGATAGCTGGTTCTCCCCGAAATCTATTTAGGTAGAGCCTTGAGCGGACACCTTCGGGGGTAGAGCACTGTTTCGGCTAGGGGTCCATCCCGGATTACCAACCCGATGCAAACTACGAATACCGAAGAGTGATACTCAGGAGACACACGGCGGGTGCTAACGTCCGTCGTGGAGAGGGAAACAACCCAGACCGCCAGCTAAGGTCCCAAAGTCTATATTAAGTGGGAAACGAAGTGGGAAGGCTTAGACAGCTAGGATGTTGGCTTAGAAGCAGCCATCATTTAAAGAAAGCGTAATAGCTCACTAGTCGAGTCGGCCTGCGCGGAAGATGTAACGGGGCTCAAATATAGCACCGAAGCTGCGGCATCAGACGAAAGTCTGTTGGGTAGGGGAGCGTTCTGTAAGCGGATGAAGGTGGCTCGAGAGGGTTGCTGGACGTATCAGAAGTGCGAATGCTGACATAAGTAACGATAAAACGGGTGAAAAACCCGTTCGCCGGAAGACCAAGGGTTCCTGTCCAACGTTAATCGGGGCAGGGTGAGTCGGCCCCTAAGGCGAGGCTGAAAAGCGTAGTCGATGGGAAACGGGTTAATATTCCCGTACTTGGATAAACTGCGATGTGGGGACGGAGCAGGTTAGGTTATCGCACTGTTGGATATGTGCGTTTAAGTTGGTAGGTGTGAAGTTTAGGCAAATCCGGACTTCTTTAACACCGAGAGATGATGACGAGGCTCTACGGAGCTGAAGTAACCGATACCACACTTCCAGGAAAAGCCACTAAGCTTCAGGTTTATCTAAACCGTACTGAAAACCGACACAGGTGGTCAGGTAGAGAATACTCAGGCGCTTGAGAGAACTCGGGTGAAGGAACTAGGCAAAATAGCACCGTAACTTCGGGAGAAGGTGCGCCGGCGTAGATTGTAGTCCCTTGCGGGCGAAGGTTGAACCGGTCGAAGATACCAGCTGGCTGCAACTGTTTATTAAAAACACAGCACTCTGCAAACACGAAAGTGGACGTATAGGGTGTGATGCCTGCCCGGTGCTGGAAGGTTAATTGATGGTGTAATCGAAAGAGAAGCTCCTGATCGAAGCCCCAGTAAACGGCGGCCGTAACTATAACGGTCCTAAGGTAGCGAAATTCCTTGTCGGGTAAGTTCCGACCTGCACGAATGGCATAATGATGGCCAGGCTGTCTCCACCCGAGACTCAGTGAAATTGAAATCGCCGTGAAGATGCGGTGTACCCGCGGCTAGACGGAAAGACCCCGTGAACCTTTACTATAGCTTGACACTGAACATTGAATTTTGATGTGTAGGATAGGTGGGAGCCTTTGAAGCAGTCACGCCAGTGATTGTGGAGGCGTCCTTGAAATACCACCCTTTAACGTTTGATGTTCTAACGAAGATTACGAAACGTGGTCTCGGACAGTGTCTGGTGGGTAGTTTGACTGGGGCGGTCTCCTCCCAAAGAGTAACGGAGGAGCACGAAGGTTTGCTAATGACGGTCGGACATCGTCAGGTTAGTGCAATGGTATAAGCAAGCTTAACTGCGAGACAGACAAGTCGAGCAGGTACGAAAGTAGGTCATAGTGATCCGGTGGTTCTGAATGGAAGGGCCATCGCTCAACGGATAAAAGGTACTCCGGGGATAACAGGCTGATACCGCCCAAGAGTTCATATCGACGGCGGTGTTTGGCACCTCGATGTCGGCTCATCACATCCTGGGGCTGAAGTAGGTCCCAAGGGTATGGCTGTTCGCCATTTAAAGTGGTACGCGAGCTGGGTTTAGAACGTCGTGAGACAGTTCGGTCCCTATCTGCCGTGGGCGTTGGAGAATTGGTTGGGGCTGCTCCTAGTACGAGAGGACCGGAGTGGACGCACCACTGGTGTTCCGGTTGTGTCGCCAGACGCATTGCCGGGTAGCTAAGTGCGGAAGAGATAAGTGCTGAAAGCATCTAAGCACGAAACTTGCCTTGAGATGAGTTCTCCCTGTCTTTAAGACAGTAAGGGTTGTTTAAGACTAAGACGTAGATAGGTCTGGTGTGTAAGCGGTGCGAGCCGTTGAGCTAACAGATACTAATTGCCCGAGAGGCTTAACTATACAACGCTCAAGGGTTTTGGGTGTTGAGAAGACGAAACAAACTCAGAGAAGAGAAGAGAAAGTTTTGAAGGTTATCAGCTTGTTTGGTTGTGAGCGCTAGAGATAGTGAGAGCAGAAAGAGAGAAAAGTTATGAAAGGAATAATCCTGGCGGCGATAGAGCGGTGGTCCCACCTGACCCCATACCGAACTCAGAAGTGAAACGCCGATGCGCTGATGGTAGTGTG
>BNJV01000624.1_pt1 | contig 70025 bp, 97 predicted proteins | sample 8540591 | NCBI WGS metagenome assembly BNJV01 (sample SAMD00202457, study PRJDB9452) | human saliva metagenome | host: Homo sapiens
TATAACTAATAAATAATTTAATAGACAAGTAAAAAGGTTCTTAGTTTTTAAACTAGGAACCTTTTTATATGTTATATAAGAAAAAGTATCTATAGAGAAGGTTTTTAAAATGATAAATTTGTAAAAAGATTTGCTTTATAATTGACTTAAATACTTATTTAAATAAAAATTTATTAAATTATAAATTAATATACGAATTTGCTGATTGTTGAAAAATATGTTACAATATATTAAAATATATAATTTTAGTGAAGATAGTTTTCAGTCTATATATTTATTTAAAATATAGTATTTGATTAAATTAATATTATATATAATATTGTTATTATTATAATTTATTTAATTTTTGATTTTAATATTGTTAATTTAAATATTAAGAAATTAAAATATTATTACGTTTGAAGAAATTAAATAACGATATAACCTAAAACCCTCTTTACTAGAATAAAGAAAGTAGGTAAATAAGTTATGAAAAACAAATTTTTAGCTGTAATGGTAGGTCTATCTGTAGCATTAGCCGGATGTAGTACTCAGAGTACAGAAAGTATGTTACAAAGAAGTAAAGAAGAACACCAAGGAAATCAAATCAGGTAAGATATCAATGCAAATGTCAATAAAAAGTGAAAAATCAGGTTTAAGTGTTGAACAATATATTGAGATGAATGGAGATGAGAAATTTGATCCACTAGAGGCTTCTTTGAAAGGTAAAAAATTTCTATAAATGGTAAAGAAATTGAAGCAGAAGATTACTATAAAGATGGTGTTTACTACAGTAGGTTGGAGGTCCTGGGTAGAAAGAAAGCTCCAGCCGATAATGAAAATTGGTTTAACTTTAAAGAAATATCATTAAATATGAAAGATAAAGTTTTAGATTTGCTGGATAATAGAGACAATTGGGATACATCAAATGATGGAGATAAAATAACATTTAAGTTGAAGAAAACTGATGAATTGAACAAAAAAATTAAAGAAGAATATGATAAGATATTTAAGTATAGAAAAGAATTAGCTGATATAGCGTATACAGTGGAATATGTTTACAATAAGAAAACTAAAAAGGTAGAGAAGTTAGTATATGAGTTAAATAGTAAAGGCAAGAATATATCTGACCTATTTTACAGCTAAGGGTACTTTAGAGGAAATTAATAAGGAAGTGAAAATTGAAGTACCTGAAGAAAGTAAAAAGCAAAAAGAAATTGGAAGTTAAAACTGTAATAATTAATTATATATACAGGGTTAATTAATAAGAAAGTGGGTAAATAAGTTATAGAAAACAAATTTTTGCTGTTATGGTAGGTTTAACGGTGATTTTAGGCGGTTGTAGTAAGAAAAAGTGCCCAAAATACAGAAAGTACCGGCAGTAAGCAAAGTATAGAAAATATTGAAAATATTTTACAAGAAGTAAAGAAAGATACTAAAGAAATTAAGTCAGGTAAGGTGCATATATATGTTGTCTATTTCTATGCGATACAGCTACAGCATATGGTTATGAAATGAGCGAGATGAAAAAGTTTGATCCACTAGAACTTGCAATGAAGGGGAAAATTATAACTCCAAGTAAAAATACTGAAGTAGAAGATTATATAAAAGACGGTGTTTACTATATTAAGACAAAACTTAATAACGGTTCTGCTTGGTTTAAAAAGAAAGGTCCAACTGATAACAAGCACATGTACTTAGCTTTAAAAACAGAATCAATAAATATGCAAGAGGGAACTTTAAATTTATTAGATAATAAAGATAACTGGGATATAACAAAAAGATGGTGATAAAAGTAACATTCAGGTTAAAGAAACTGATGAGCTGAAAAATAAGGTTAAGAGAGGAACGCTCTAAAAACTGAGAAGAAAGTAAAGTATTCTGATTTTGATTATACTATAGAATATGTTTTTAATACGAAAAACTAATGATGTAGAAGTTAGTATATGAGTTACATACTAAAACTGAGGGTTCAACTTCAAAATCACTAGATAAAGGTTCTTTAGAAGAAATCAATAAAGAAGTTAAGATTGAATTACCTGAAGAAAGTAAAAAAGCACTAGAAATGAAGGATTAAAAAAACAGTATAATTAAAGTGAGGACTGAAATAAATACAGTAATTATTTTAAATTGAAAGAAGGTAATTAAGTTATGAAAAAGCAAATTTTAGCTATTATGTTAGGTTTATCTATAGTTTTAGAGTGGATGTAGTAAGCAAAGTACGGAAAGTATGTTACAGAAGTAAAGAAAGAGACTAAAGAATTAAAATCAGGTAAAGCAACTATGGTATATTTAGTAAAAATGATAAAATAGCTACAAATAATACTAGAGGATATGATGTAAGTGGTGATGAAAAAGTTTGAACCATTAGAATTCGCAATGAAAGGTAAATATATAAGCAATATTTATGGAGAAAACGAAAGATGAATCTTATCTAAAGGACGGTGTTTATTATTTAAAAACAGTACGATTATTGGTTTAAAAAGAAAGGTCCTACAGATAACAGACACGCATATAACTTCTAAGGTTCAATCAATGAACATGAGAGATGATATTTTAAATTTATTAGATAATAAAGATAACTGGGATATATCAAAGATGGAGATAAAGTAACTTTTAAATTAAAGAAAACTGATGAATTAAAAGAATAAGGTCAAAAGAAATACACAATAAGGAATTAAAAAAAGACCTAAAAATATTCTGAGTTTGAATATACTGTAGAATATGTTTATAATACAAAAAAATAAAAAAGTTAGATAAATTATTTTATGAGATAGTTGCTGCAACTAGTTCTTCTCCATTAAGAGTAACAACTAGAGGTACTTTAGAGACCTTAACAAAGAGATAAAAATAGAGTTGCCTGAAGAAAGTAAAGAAGCAAAAAGAACTGAAAGAGAATAGAAGATTAAAAGGTTTCACATATGTGAAGCCTTTTTGTATTGTATGAATAGATGAAAAATATGCTATTAAATTATAATATATAAATTTAAAAATAGTATTTATTAAATATTTTTAATAATACAGATGATAACAGTTGAGGATATAAACTATATAACGCTATAATAATTAATAAGATAAAAATGTTTTTTTATAATAAACTAAATTATTGAGCGATAACTAAAATTTATAATTTTCAAAAATATTAAGTTATTAAAATAATTGTAATAAAATTAATCAAAAGATAAATAAGTGTATATGCATGATGATTACATATAATATAGGGTAAATAGATAGTAAGTATATAAAATCTTACTAATATATGAAGAGAATATTTATTAAATTAGATGTAGAGTGAGAAATTAAATATTTTAAAAATGTTATATGGAATAGATATTTTATTATTAAAGTATAAAAATATATTATCTATGATAATCTTAAAATCTTGACAATTTATTAGTTTGCATTTATAATTAAGATATAAGGAAAGTGTAATATAACAGGGAGGTTAATAAATGAGTAAAAGAATAGAAATGTATTTATCACTAATACTTATAGTATTAATTTTATTATTTGGTAGATTCTATTTATCAACAGATATGCTGTTTTTAGATTGATAGTAGGAGTTAGCTTTAGGGTATGTTTTAACAAGAGCATATATGGGTTTTGCAGGTAGTGTTAATAGGGCATTAACACTGGTTCTACTAGATTAATGAGAACATTGATGTTAATGTTTTTAACATCACTATTTTCTACAGCAGTACTTTTTAACGATGATGCGACTAAGTTTGATTTATGGGTAAATCCAATTAATCTTGGATTAATTCTCGGTGGAATACTATTTGGTTTTGGAATGTCGTTTTTCTTGTTGTTGTGCATCTGGAGTATTAACAGATTTAGCAAGCTCATTTCCAAGAGCATGATTACCTTATTATTTTTCTGCTTAGGAGTATTTATTGGATTTCAATTCAAAATACACAAAGTTGGATTACAGAGAGTTGGTTTTCAACTGAAACTGGAACAAAAATTGGGACAAAAAGGTGTATATTTTCCAGATTTATTTAAATTTGATGGAATGCAGGGATATCTAGGACTGTTATCTTTACAGGTATTTTTATGTTTAATAGTTGTCTATATTTCTAATTTATATGAAAATAAACGTAAAACTAGTGGAACATATGTTGGATTTTTAAGTGAGAAAATCCAAGATATTGAGAATAAGAAAGTAATAGAAAGTAGAGAAAAATATTGAGTATACAGGGTATTACGATAGATTATTTGTTAAACCTTGGGATTTAAAAACTGGTGCGTTTATTATTTCAGGATATTTGTATTGTTAATGGGTATAACAAAAAGCTGGTTGGGGTGCTAGTACTCCCTTATGGATTATGGTTCGGAAAAACTCCCTAATGGTATTTGGTGTATCGTCAGATTCAATATCAAATTTCACAGAGATGTCATCGAAACCATTTGTATTACCATTTTTGAACACCCAATTAATAGTTCTAAAAATGTTGGAATATTTTTAGGAGCCTTATTATATTTATTAAGTGCAAAAATATTCAAAAAACCGTATCATTAGAATGGAGAATCTCTCCTAAATTAGGGGCATTTTATGCCTTAGGGGATTATATATGGGATTTGGAACTCGTCTTGCTAATGGATGTAATGTTGGGAACTATATACTCCAATAGCCAATTTTTTTCATTGTCAGGATGGATATTCCTAATATTTTTTTAGTGCTAGGAGGTGTCATAGGCAATACTGTAGCAAAAAGAGCAAATATTTAATCAAAAATAAAGGGAAAGTTAATGAAAATATTATAGAGGGAGATTGTAAAAATGAATACTGGAGAATTTTCTAAAAAAGTTTAATAAAGTTCAACCAATTATTGGGTTAGTGATATTACTACTGATGGTATTATTTGCATATAAGTTACATACCCCAAAATTAATTTTTCGGTCTTTTAGCAGGATTGGGATTTGGATATACGCTTACTAGATCAAGATTTGGTTTTGCTGGAGGGATAAAGAGAATTTACGTTAGAGGAGAAGGAAGTCTTACAAAAGCTCTACTTATTAGTTTTGCAGTAATAACATTAATTTATGGAGCTATTCAGTGGACTGCTAGTACAAAAGGTGCTCTACCAGCATTTTTAGCGAAAAATGGAGAAACGATAATACCAGGTACTCAGAATGTATTTATGACAAATATAGGTACTGTTATAGGTGGATTCGTTTTTGGTATAGGTATGATTATAGCCGGTGGTTGTGCGTCAGGAACATTAGCTGATTTTGGTGAAGGTGAGGGGCATGCGTTAATTGCATTTCCATTCTTTATCTTGGGAACTATCCCTGGGCATTTTTTAAGAGAAGTTATTGATAGGAATCCTATAGGGAAAGTTGGAGTCCGTGGTCATTTACCTCAATATTTTGGTTATTTTGGAGCTATAGTAGTCACTTTATTAGGCCTACTATTATTGATATATTCTTACTAAAAATATGAGAATAAACGAAAACAAGAAGATACATATTTAGATCCAGAATCAGATTATGAAGATTTTTGAAAAAGAACTTAGTGATAATTTAGATGTAAAACCATGGGGATGGGCTTTTATATCATAAAAATATTTGTGGAAAGATGGAGTTTTTAAAAACAGGAGCGTTTACTTTTAGCTATCATATCTGGATGTTACTTGATTTTTAATAATAAAGCGTGGGGGTAACGTCAGCTTTTACACATATTGCCGTTTGGTTTTTAGGCTTATTTGGAATTCATTTTAATGATAAAGCATTTGATTCTGTTTATAAAGCAATCTCACATGGTATACTTGCTGATGCTGGGGTGATTCTCGATATAGGAATAGTAGTAGGATCATTTTTAGCATTTTTTTATTAGCAGAAGATTTAAATTAAGTCTACAATTTAATTCAACTAACGCCATGTTGTTTGGGCTAGGTGGTTTATTTATGGGATTTGGTTCTCGTCTTGCAAAAGGTTGTAATATAGGGGCTCTATATTCTTCATTGCCCTAACTTTTTCGATTTCAGGTTGGGTGTTCTTAGTTGCCATTTCATTAGGAGCTGTTGCTGGATTAAAAACTATTTAAAGGAAAAATCTTGTTTAATTCCACCAAGACATAGAGATAGAAAAGATTTTAAATAAATAATTGACTATTAATAAGAGGAGGACTTTAAAATGAGTAAAAAAATATTTAGTAGTAGGGGAGTTGCAGGTGGAATGTCTGCGGCTGCAAGAATAAGAAAGATTAGACCCGTTTGCAGATATTCAAGTTTTCGAAAAAGGACCACACGTAAGTTTTTCAAACTGCTGTCTACCTTTTCCATTTATCAGGTGTAGTTCCTACAGCAGATGATTTAATTCTAATGACACCAGAGCTTCTAAAAAGTCAATATAATTTAGATGTAAAAGTTGAACATGAAGTAGTGAAAAATTAATAAGGAAAAATACAATTACTCATTAGAAAAGTAGACTCAGGAGAAGAATATGAAGAAAGCTATGATAAATTAATATTATCACCTGGAGCAAGGGGCGATTAGACCTTCTTCAATAATAGGCGTGAGATAGGGATAATGTATTTACAATAAAAAAATGTTGTTGATATTGACAGATTGAAAAAGTATATAGACGAGAATAAAATTGAAGATGTAGCTGTAATCGGTGGTGGATTTATCGGGCTTGAAGTTATGGAAAGTTTAAGAGAAGCTGGTAAAAATGTAACTTTAGTAGAAGGAACAGATCAAATTTTAGCTCCACTTGACTATGATTTAGTTCAAGTATTAAATAAAGAAATATATGATAAGGGAGTGACTTTATTATATAATGAAAAATTAGCTGAAGTAGCAGAAGAGAAAAATTATTTTAGAGTCTGGCAAAGAAGTAAAAGCAGGAGAGTTGTGTTAGCAATAGGGCGTTCTCCTGAAAAGCAGGATTAGCAAAGGATGCTGAATTAGAATTTGGTGAAACTGGTGGGATTTTTAGTGAATCATCATTATCAAACTAGTGATCCACTGACATTTATGCTGTTGGAGATGCAATAGAAGTAACACACTTTATTACTAATAAAAAAGTTCGTTTAACTCTTGCAGGACCAGCACAACGTCAGGCACGAGCAGTAGCAGATCATATTTATGGAAGAACGTACAGAAATACTGGGGTAATAGGTTCCTCAGTAGTGAAAGTATGTTGATTATAATGCAGCAAGCACCGGACTTAATGAAAAAGATTGTAAAAATTGAGTATTGACTATGATGTAGCCTATATAATCCCTAAAGATAAAGTTGGATTAATACCATCTGCTAACCTGATTCATTTTAAACTGATTTTCCAAGTTCCGACAGGTCAAATATTGGGAGCACAATCAGTAGGTAAAGGAGCGGTAGATAAAAGGATAGATGTCATAGCTGCAATGATTATGAATAGAGCTAATATAGAGGATTTAAAAGAGCTTGAATTGTGTTATTCACCTTATTTTACAACTGCAAAAGATGCTACAAATATGGCAGCATTAGTAGCCTGTAACTTATTAAATGGAGATTATAAGCAAGTTAGAACTTGTGAAGTAAGAAGATTGGTTGAAGAAGGAGCATGTATTATTGACTCTAGGGAGAAAGAAGAATATGAAGAAGGTCATATTAAAGGGGCTTTAAATATTCCATTAAGTGAATTTAGAGATAGACTAGATGAGATACCAAAAGACAAGCCAGTGTATATACATTGCTTATCTTCGCAAAGAAGCTATTATATGGTTAGAGAACTGAATTTGAGGGGATTCAAAAATGTGGTAAATATTTCAGGTTCTTTCCTAGGTATATCAATGTATGAATATTTCAATGATGTTACAACAGGGCGTGAACCAATAGTAACAAATTATAGATTTAATTTACTATAGATAACAGTTCTAGAAGTAGGTATTTATTCTACTTCTAGGATTTTTAGAATAAGGAGCTATGTATGATTAGGATATTTTGATGTATTTTCTCTAGTAATAGGGTCAATAATTGGCTGGGATCCTTTACTTTACCAGGCAAACAATTTTTAAAGTAAGTCAGGGTGTAATTAATACAACTCTAGGACTTTTTATAGGTGGAGCATTAGTAATAATAATTCAATTTGCTTATCATATAATGCTTAAAAATAATATTGAAGAAGGTGGAGAATTTTCATAGCTTTTAAATAATCTAGGAAGAGGGCATGGCTTTATTGTTGGTTGGTCACTTAGTTTATGTTATTTAAGTATGATACCGTTAAATGCTAGTGCGTATGTTTTATTGTTTAAAGTTATATTTAATGATAAATATAGTTTTGATATTTATATTCTATTGCAGGTTATCCAGTATGGATAAGTGATATAATTTTTAATGAGTATAATTATTATCATTTTTCTATTGTAAATATAAGAGGTTTGCACTTAAGTTCTCTTGTGCAAAATATAATGAGTACCTTACTTGTAATTGTAGTTCTTGTGCTAGTCGTTTTTTGTTGGATATAAAAGTGATATTTCGTATTTTACTATATTGAGAATTATACTTTTTCTTTTAAAAGAAATATCTTCTGTTATTGCAATTGTGCCTTTTTATTTGTAGGGTTCGATGTTATACTCAAGTAGCAAAGGAATTGAAGTTTAAAAGCTCAGAAGGCAACGGTTATTACAGTTATCTCAATAGTATTTGGAGCACTTATTTATTCTTTATTAAATTTAATAGCTGGATTTTTCTTTTTCGCCTATGGAAGCTAAAAATACGAATTGGGCTGTAGCAGATTCAGTAATTCTTACCACAGGGTATATAGGATTTATATTTATGTTGGTTGCATTATGGGCAGCTATAAATGGAGGAATAAATGGATTTTATGTTAGTATAGTAAACTGATAGCATCTTTTATCTGAAAATAAGATTATGGATAAGAAATATAGTGAAAAATAATAGTGGGATGTATCCATATGCTATAGTATTTGTATCAAGTATTAGCTTAATAGCTCCTTGGATAGGAAGAGAAGTAATACTTTACATAGTAGATATATCTAGTGTTTTAGCTGCAGTAGCTTATGGATATGTTAGTTATGTTAGTTATATTTATTCAGTTAATAAAATTGAAAAATATTATGCTTATTATCGTTGGGAGTATCTATAGGATTTATATTTTTACTTTTATTCCGTTATCACCAGCCGTGTTAAAATTACCATCATTTATTATTTTTTATGTGCTTGGATTATAGTAGGACTTGTAATATATAAAAGAAAGAAATATAGTTTTTAAAACTATATTTCTTTTTAGTTTATTTACTTGTTTATCTCTTCAATAATACTTTTCTAACTTCATTGAGCGACTAGCTTTGAATAAAATTACTTCATTAGCGTGTTTATTTTCTTTTAAGTAGTTGCTTACTCTTCGTTAGAAGAGAAGTGAAGTTTTTAATTTTCTGAGTTAGATTATGTTATCAGTAATATTTTTTAGCTAAGTCACCAACAGAAATAACTAAGTCGATATCTTTTTGAATTATTAGAGATATATTCTCCAACTTCACTGATGGTATTGTACTTCTTTTTGAACCAAGTTCAAACATACTACCAAGTACTAGAGTTTTATAATCAAAATCATCAAAAGCCACTAGCTACATCAACACTAGCTTTCATAGAAGTAGGGGCTTGCGTTATATGCATCATTAATAATTAGAGAGTCTTTTCCATAAGGAATACTTTCTAAACGCATATGAGTAATTTCTGATGTTTTTCTATTGCTTTACGGATTTCATCGATAGATAAACCTAGTTTTTCAGCAATAGCTGTTGCGAACATTATATTAAATAGGTTATGTTTTCCTTTTAATTTGTAGTGAATTTTCCATCACTAAGGTTTAGTTTTGGAAATCTATATGGTCACGAGTAATAGTGTAGTTTTCTAAAAATTATATTATTATAATCATTTTCACCACACGAAGTAGCTCCTATATTAGATTTATCTACTAAATTTTTAGCAATACTTCATCTCCGTTATAAACGAAGAATCCATCTTTTTTTCATACCATTAGTAATCTCAAAATTTTGCTTTAGCAATACCTTCACGAGAACCAAAAATTCGATATGACTTTCACCAATATTAGTGATTACAGTATAGTCCGGTTCTACTAGTTTTGATAGGAAGTCTAATTGACAAAACCATCAGCTCCCATTTCTAAAACTAATATTTCACTATCTTCTGGTGCTGCTAAAATAGTTATAGGTACACCAAGTTCATTATTAAAGTTTCTTGTGTTTTATGAACTTTTAAATTTTGTTTCTAATAGTCCAGTAATAATATCTTTTGGTAGTTGTTTTACCATTACTACCAGTAATTGCAATAATTTTAGCGTTTAAACTATCTAAATAGTGTTTAGCTAAAGCTTGATAGCTACATAACTATCTTCTACATAAATAATATTGTTATCGCTAGTAAAATCTTCTTTTAAAGAAAGTGATGCAGCAGCACCTTTTTCAAAAGCATTCTCTATATAGTTATGACCATCAACATTTTCTCCTAAGAAGGGAATAAATAAATCTCCTTCTTTAACTTTTTCTACTATCGATTGCGATACCAGTGATTTCTTTGTTTTTCAACTATATTTATGCGTTAAGTATTTGTTCTAAATCTTTTACTAAATATTTCATAGTTAATCCTATTCTTCTGTTAATAAGTTTTTACGGTCTTCGTAACGTTCTATAGCTAAACGGAATAATTCTTCGATTACTTCAGGATAGCTTACGTTCATATTTGCCCATAGTGATGGGAACATAGAGAATGGAGTGAATCCAGGCATTGTGTTAACTTCGTTGATGAAGATTTCTCCTTCTTTTGTATAGAAGAAGTCAGCATCGAACTAAACCAGATCCGCTAATTGCACGGAATGCTGTTGCAGCCATTTTTCTGAATTCTGGATAAAGATTTGGATCAATTGGTGCAGGGATATCCATACGTGATTGACCATCAGTGTATTTGGTTTCATAGTCATAGAATTCTGTAGTAGAAATATTAACTATTTCACCTGGATCTGTGTTTTAACTTCGTTGTATCCAAGTACAGCTACTTCTATTTCTTTTTGCTCCTACAGCACCTTGCTCAATAACGATTCTTTTATCGAATTTTTAATGCTTCTTCAATACCTTTAACTAATTCCGCTTCATCGTTACAACGACTAATACCTACAGAAGAACCAAGGTTCGCAGGTTTAACGAAAACAGGATATTTTTAGATTATCATTAACTTCTTTAATAACCGCTTCTTTATCCAAGTATATTCAATAAAGTGTGTATATGGTAATTGAGGTGGGTCGTATGCCGCAAAATAATTGCTTCATAACTACTTTTATCCATACCAGCGGCACTAGATAGTACGTTGTTTCCTACATAAAGCAATATCCATAATTTCTAAGAAACCTTGGATAGTACCATCTTCACCATTAGGACCGTGAAGAACAGGGAATACTAAATCAAATTTACGACCATCTTCGAATAATAAGCTACTAATATCACTATTAAAGTTAGTAAATCTTAGTTCATTTTGATCTTTGATTTCAGATTTAATTTGTTCACCTTCTAGCCCAGTTTCCTTCTAATGAGATAAAGATAGGAAAAACATTGTATTTTTTTCTTTATCGATTGCCGTTAATAATTGATTTTTGCAGTTAATAATGAGATAGAATGCTCAGCACTCTTACCACCATAAACGATTCCTATGTTTTGTTTTGTCATAAAAATCTCCTAATAAAAAATGTTATGTTTTAAATGTTATTGTTATAGTTAATAGAAATATTTAAATATAAACTATTGCCTATGTACACACTGAATATTAAATTCAGCAATTTATCCTATAATTATACCACAAAAATATAAAAAGTAGAGTAGTTTTTATAACTAATTTAAAAAGTTAATTTATTAATTTAATGCATATTAATATTGTATTTTTGTAATATTAAATTTATAATAGAATATGTACAAAAATTGATATAAGTAGGAGGAAGTAAAGTTTGGATGAAAAATTAGAAGACAAATATGATTTTTAAAACCTTGCGTAAAAGAAAAATTAATCTAGCATATAAATTTATCATTGTATATATTGTGTTTCTTGTCGCAGCAGGTTTTTCTACAAATGAAACTAGGGTATAATGATACGATAGCATTAATTATATATATAATATTTTGTTTTGTACTAGTTGGGTATTTTTGCTAAGGAAGGATATAAAATTGAGAATGTAATTGCATTAAAGTTATTAAATAATTTAGAATTAGCTGAATTTATGGATTTTATGCATGAACAACATAAAAATAAAAATTAACTAGAAATAGTACATATTATAACTATATGGCACTAGTTGAGCTTATCTATGGTAACTTTGATAAGAGTGAAGAATATTTATCAAAAAGTAAAACTTACTCAATCAGGTTATATCAGAGGTGCCTTAAGAGGAACTGAAACATGGTATCACTATACTAGATTTATATTAAATATTTTTACTGAAAAAGAATTTGATTTAGAAGAATTAAAAACAATTAGTGAAAACTGTTAGTAAAAATCAAGAAGCAGTTCAAATGTATAATAATAAATTAGATAATATATATAAAGTGCTAGTTTTTAAAAGAACCGGTTGATAATTTTAAAGAAGAATTAAACGATAATATAGTAGAGTGTCAAAGAGTATTTAATTATTATTTCTATCTTTGTAATGAAGTGCTAAAAGAAAAATAAAGAAGAAGCAGATAAATATATTGATTTATTATTACAATACAATGAGAATTATTATGTAGTAAGACAAGCAAAAGCAATAAGAGAAAAATTAAAGGGTTGACCAATAGGTCAGCCCTTTTTATAATTATATTTTTTTCTTTTTAATTTCCGCTATAGTATCACGAAGTTTAGCAGCACGTTCAAATTCAAATTTTTCAGCTGCTGAGAACATTTTCTTGTTCTAATTCTGCTAAGTGTTCTTCGATATTATCATCGGTAATATTAGATACTTCTTCTAATTCTAATGTTTCATCCTCAATTACTTCTTTCTTAGCACTAATACTATCACGAATATCTTTAATAATTGTTTGAGGTGTTATACCATGTTCTTTATTGTAAGTCATTTTGTATTTCACGACGACGATTTGTCTCATCGATAGCTTTTTCATACTTCTAGTCATATTATCAGCATACATAATTACACGACCATTCGCATTACGCGCAGCACGTCCAATTGTTTTGTAGTAAGGCTTTGTCTCCACGTAAGAAACCTTCTTTATCCGGCATCTAATATAGCTACTAATGAAACTTCCGGTATATCTAAACCTTCACGTAGTAAGTTAATCCCCACTAGAATATCAAATTTTCCAAGACGTAAGTTTCGAATAATTTCAGTACGTTCTAAAGTTTTTATATCTGAGTGTAAATATTCAACTTTTAGACCATTTTCTTTTAAATAAGCAGTTAAAGACTCAGCCATTTTTTTAGTAAGAGTCGTGATTAAAACACGTTCTCCTTTTTCAATAATTTTTTCAGCTTCTTTAGTAATATCAAATACTTGGTCGCTAACGGGACGAACATCTATTACTGGATCTAAAAGACCAGTAGGTCGGATAATTTGTTCGGTAATTTTTGAACTATGTTCAAGTTCATAGTCACCAGGTGTAGCTGAAACGAAAATTGCTTGGTTTAATTTATTTTCAAACTCTTGATAGTTAAGAGGTCTATTATCTAAAGCAGTAGGTAGCCTAAAACCATAGTCAACTAGTACTTGCTTACGAGCTCTATCACCATTATACATACCTCTAACCTGTGGAAGGGTAACGTGAGATTCATCTACTACTAATAACCAATCTTTTGGGAAGTAGTCGAGTAGAGTATAAGGTGTTGAACCAGGTTCGCGTAGAGTTAAGTGAAGAGAGTAGTTTTCAATACCTGAACAAAAACCCATCTCTTCCATCATTTCAAGGTCATAGTTAGTACGCTGTTCTAAACGCTGTGCTTCTAGTAACTTGTTTTCCATATTGAATACTTTTTAATCTATCTTCTAGTTCAGCACGTATTCTTTTATTGCTTCTTTTGTTTTCTTCTCCTGCGACAGAAGTGGCTGGCAGGGTAAATCGCAATATGTTCTAATTCACTAAGTACCTCACCAGTTAGTGAATTGATTTCACGTATTCTATCAATTTCATCCCCAAACATCTCTATACGAACAGAGTTTTCACTGCGAGAAGCAGGGAAGATTTCTATAACATCTCCACGTACTCTAAAAGTACCACGTGTAAATTCTATATCATTACGCATATATTGAATGTCTATCAGTTTTGAAAGAATTTTATTTCTGCTTATTTCATCTCAACTCTAAGTGAAAGTATCTAGAGAAGAATATTCTTCTGGAGAACCAAGACCATATATACAGCTGACACTAGATACGATAATTACATCATCACGGTCAAATAGAAAGATGTAGCACTGTGGCGTAGTTTATCTATCTCATCATTGACAGAAGAATCTTTTTCGATATAAGTATCAGTCGATGGTACGTATGCTTCTGGTTGGAAATAATCATAGTAGAAACAAAGTATTCAACTCTATTGTTAGGGAAGAATTCTTTTAACTCATTGTATAATTGTCCAGCTAATGTTTTTATTATGGGCTAATACTAGTGTAGGCTTTCCTACATTTTTTTATAATATTAGCTATTGTGAAAGTTTTACCTGTACCAGTAGCTCCAAGTAAGGTTTGGTATTTTTCTCCATTATTAATACCTTCTGTCAGCTCATTAATAGCTCTAACTTGGTCTCCTTTAGGTTCAAATTTACTCTGTAAATCAAAAATCAAAGTGTTGTCTTTTTACTTCAAGAGATTCACTCTTTACTAGTAATAAATAATATAAACTTAATAGTTTCTATTTAATTATATACTAGATAGGGAGATAGACAAAGAAATAACTATTCTATTATATTGAATAAACAAAAAGACGAGAAAAATTTTTCTCGTCTTTTGAGTTATAAATATTATTTATTATCGCAAGGTAAGGCATAATTAAACCAAGTGAAATAAGAATAATAGGTGTAACAATGTTCATTGTTGTTTTGGAATACACTTCCTGGTGTGTACATACCTGTGATACAAGCAAATGCTGTTAGGAAGAAACACCAAGCTCCTAAACCAATACCGATATATTTATTTTTAACGAATTTATAATCAGCTTGGAATTTACCAGCTGCTTTTTCAAGAAGATGTAAGCAGCAAATACCCATAGGTAACGAAGTGGCATACAAACAGCGTTTAATTTAACTAACCATCTGAATAGTTCGTTTTACTTCTGATTCCGAACATAGGAATAATTAAAAGGATAGATACGATAACGCAACTAATTTTAATCCGTTAGTGTAAACATCGTTGCTATTTTTAACTAATAATTTTTCGGAATATATTGTTCATCAGAACTTTCTAGTAACATACGTAGTGGTGCATCAATTGAGATAATAACGATAGACACTTGACCGATAAAGTCAACTACTGCATAAAATAACTAAGAATAAGTTACCAACACCGTAGTAATTACCTAATGTTTGGAATGCATAATATGTACCATTAGTTAATAAGTCTTTTGGAATATTATTAGTATCAAACATTAAAGCAAGGGCAAATGTTCCTAAAATAGCTGTTGTTACAACCATAAGAACTAACGCCATCATTCCTTTAGGGAAATCAGTTGAAGGTTTCTTCATCTTGTTAACATAAGGCGAAATCTTCTCGCAACCACCAACTGCAAAGACCAGTATCGCTATTGATGTAACATATTTAACATCAAATGTTGGCATAAATGTATCTAATGACCAGTCGATGTTATATGTTTTAGCTCCTGTAATAGAAGGTGCTGTAATAGCCATCAAAATAATAATAATGACATAATAAACATTGATGATCCTGCTAAAGTCGCAAGTTTTTGATGAAGTTAACTCCTCTTGCTGCTAAGAATAACGCTACTAAGAAAATAACTAGTGAAATAATTTGTACATAAGTTATATTCATTTTACTAATACGGTTATCTCTGAATAATGCCCAACTAAACGCTGCGATAATACGTGATGGTTTTTGAGAAATATAAGGCATATGTACTACCCAAATTGTCCATCCAGCATAATAAGCTAGTAATTTACTGTGTGTTTCTTTAATCCAAGAACTAACACCTCCACCAGCATCTTTAAATGTAGATCCTAGTTCACCAACGATTAGTGAATACGGAATAAAGTAAATTACGAAGATTAAAACCCATGAGAAAATAGATTTAAGTCCACCAAATTCTGAATACCCGTTAACTATATTACCGAACGCCCAAACAGTAGAGAAGGCCATGAATGCTAACTTGTATACCAAAAATATCTTTTTAGCTTCTTTCTCCATATAATCTTCCTCCTAAAATATTTAATTTTTAATTCTGCACTAAGCATTAATAAAAATATTAGCATAGTACATAAAATTATTCAAATATTGGTATTTTTCAAATAAATTATTCAATAATTTCTGCTAAGATTAAGAATTTTTTAGAAAAATTATAAAAATATGTTTGTAAAATTATTTTTTTAGAATAGTTATTTTATAGAAAATAAGTAATATTACGGCATTTAAAGTCTCTGATTATGAAAAGGATAAATGATTTTCATTTAAAAATAATAGTGTTAAAATACATATTTTTCTAAGTATTATAGAGTATAGCCTAGATATATTGTAAATTATGAAAAATTATTAGAAAATGAATATATATATTAAAAACTAAAGAGTAATTTTTAATAAACATATATATTTTCAAAAGTATATTTAAATTTCTGTGAAATAGTTTAATAATAACACTAGATTCCAAATTTTTATAATCCATACAAGAAGATTAAAAACTTGACAATGTTATAAATTAATCGTAATATATGTGTAGATAATAGATTGTAATTATTTATTATTAATTTTTCATTTATAATTTTATATATTTATATAAGATTGTAGATAAAAGAAAGGAGAAAAAGTATTTTAATGAAAAATCACAAAAAGTAATTAAAATGAGTGTTACCGCAATATTTACATTCATAGGATTACTATTTGTATCTTCATTTACAGCTAACGCAGCTGAAGGTAAAGAACTACAAAAGTTGTTACTGATATTTCTGTTACAGATGCAGGAAATAATGCAGTTAAAACCTGACGCTAATGGTAATTATAATCGTTACTACTGATAGAGCATACCGTTTTTCAGCAAACTTTGATTTAACGAATTACAACGGTAACTTATCAGAAGGAGATTATTTTAATTTAAAAATTCCTAATTCAGTAACTGTCCAAAAACATTCGGCTGATATTAAAGATACAAAAACACAAGTCGTTATTGCTGAATCACAAATAACACCAAATGCAAACGACCAAGGTGGTAATGCTAAAGTAACACTTAAAAATTTCTCTGAATATCTAACTACTACTAAAAGTAATGATATAAGAGATATAACAGGTCATTTTACTATTGATTTCTTATTCAAAAAGATCAAACTAAAACACCTGTGACTTTTGATACTTTAGCTGTGAAAAATAAAATAACACATACTTTTACATCAACAACTAAAGACGGAGAAAACAAAGGTTATGAAAAACTTCGCTAAAAATGGTAATGATGTTGAGAATAAAGGATGGACTTCTGAAAAATTAGCAGCTGTAGGTTCTACTTCTAAAGGAAATATTTACTCACCATGGCGCGTTCGTGTTAATACTGGAAAAAAAGACTATGGAAGCAACTTAGCATTAGTAGATGAGATAGTAACTGATACTACACATGCAGCTATTCAATATATTCCTGAATCATTAACAGTATACAAAGTTACTATTAATGATGGTACTTCTGAAGTACCATCAGGCGCTGTTAAAACTAACTGAAGGTACTGACTACACAGTTGAGTGGAACAGCAATTATACTTCTTTAAAAAGTAATTTTTAAAGATGGTTCACAATCATACTATGTTACTTATAACACTACAACTCCTGGAGACGAAGTTTAGTAGGAAATAAAGTTGCATTACTAAAAATAATACTGAAGCACTTCCTCAACGCAATAATCAGCTTAATTTACGGATATGTAGGTGAGATTATCAGTATTAAATGAAGTGATTAATGCTAATCCAATTTACAAAATCAAAATTAATAAAACTGATAAAGTAAAAGTAACACCTGTTCAAGGAGCTGTATACACAATTATAAACCCAGAAGGAGTAGTAGTTGAAGATGTTACTACAGATGAAAACGGAGTGGCAGTTTCTAAAGAATTATCAAAAGATTATTTAGGGAAAGTGTTCACAATAATGGAAAAATTAGCACCAAAAGGTTATAAACTAGATCCAACTGTTTATACAGTAACAATTGGTGAGAATAATTCAATTATCAATCTTCAAGATGAACCAGAAGATACACCTCCAACTCCACCAACACCAACTCCAAACAAACCGGTTAAACCTAATGAACCAGGAAAACCTGAAAAACCAGGTAAACCAAATAAACCTGGTAAACCAACTACACCAGTAGTAAAAGAAAAAGCTAAAAAAGCTGTTCTTCCAAAAACAGGGGTAGAAACTAATAGCTTAGCTGTAGCAGGTTTAGTTATCGGATTAGGTGCGTTAGCTTTAAGACGTAAAACAAATAAATAATATAATAAGACGAACTTAGGAAACTAGGTTCGTTTTTATTGTCTTTTGATTAGTACAGAAAAAGGGTAAAAATATAGCAAAATTTATCTAACCCAAAAATTTGTATCCATTATCATTCCATTAGTTATATTTTTAAATAGATATTGTAATATAATATTATTCCAAAATATTTCAAAAAGTTTTGATTGAATATATTAAATTTCCCTTGAATTCGTTTTCGATATAAACTATAATGATTTTTATAAAAGTTTTTATAATTTATATAAGGAGTTGAGGGTACTTTGAAAAAGTGGAGAAGTACGTTAGTAAAACTTATTATATTTATGATGGGGTTAGTAACAATCTCAGTATTAGTAACAACAGTTTTTATGAGAGGATATATAAAAGATCGTGAAGAAGAGATTATTCGTCAAAAAATTAGTTCTACAGCACGATTAATTGCGATGGATAAGAGTATTCAAGAAGCTGTCAAAAATAAAAATCAAGAAAAGTTTATTCAACATTTTTACATTAGCAGCGATGGAAGAAACACGAACGGATTTTATAGTAGTAACTGATAAAGATTTTGTAAGATATTCACATCCAAAAGAGGAGCTGATAGGATCTAAGTTCTCGAGTATTGAAGATATTGAAGCAACATTTACTCAAGGAGATCATTACAGTAAACAAACTGGTCCACTAGGAGAAGGGGTCAGATTTTTTACAGCTCTAAAAGATGAAAATGGTAATAATATAGGAGTTGTCTGTGTAGGATATACTAAAAGAACAGTAGAAAATCAAATCTTAGAAGCACAGAAAAATTTATTCTATTCATTAATGATTGGGTTAACAGTGGCAGTAGGATTATCTTTTTTTATTTAATAAAAAAATTGAGAAAGATTCTTCTGAATTTAGAACCAGAGGAGATTGCACAACTTTTTATATAGAAAAAGAGTTAATAGCTGATCATGTTTTCAGAAGGAATAATTGGGATAGATAAATACAAAAAAATATAATAATTATAAATAGTAGTGCAAATAATTTATTAAAAAGCTAAACTATCAAATGAAATAAAAATCAATGAAACTCTAAGTACTGAGATTTATAATTTATTATTTAGAGATATTTTTGGAAACGAGAGAGAGTAATCAAGATGAACAAATAGTAATTAATAATATGGATCTATTATTGAATAGAAATCCAATTTACTATAAAGGTAGGTTATATGGTGCGGTAGTAACTTTACGTGATCAATCAGAAATGAAACAGCTTATTACAGAACTAAGTGGTACAGAAAAAAATATAACGATAGTTTACGTGAGCAGAGTCATCATTTTATGAATAAATTACATGTTCTTCAAGGATTGATAGAGTTGAAGTCTTATGAAGAAGTTGAGAAGTATATAACCTATTTAAAAACAAGATTATCATGAAAAATAGGTCATATTACTGAAAAATATAAAAGTACCATCAATAGCTGGATTTTTTTACTTGCTAAAGCACGTGAAAGTCGAAACAAAGATATCCAGTTAGTGGTTGATTCAGATTCATTATTATATCAACATACTGGTTTAGAAACAATATATAATGAATTGTTAATTATATTAGGCGTACTAATAGATAATTCAATAGATACTTTGGAAAATAAAAATGATGGAAAAATAATTGTTTATCTTTATCTAAATCTAGAGGAAAAAAGTTTTATTATGTTCAATAGAAGATAATGGAGCAGGAATTAAGGAAGTGGATAAAGAAAGAGTATTCGAGAGAGGATATTCAACAAAAAGGAGAAAAATAGAGGGTACGGTTTAGAGGCCGTTGAAACGATTATTAAGAAATATAACGGCTTAATAGATGTAGACAGTAAAGAAAATAAGGGTACAAAGTTTAATATAGAAATACCCGTACTGGAGGATTAAAAGGTGAGAGTATTAATAATTGAAGATGATTCCATGGTAGCTATGATACATAAAGAATACTTTAATAGAAAAGAAGTTGATTTTACACTAGACCATGCGTCATCACTTAAAGAAGCAGAATTATATTTAGAAAAGTAATATACCAGATTTGGTAGTTTTGGATAACTATTTATCCGATGGAAAAAGGGGTTAGTCTTTTATCTAAGTTAAAAGAAATATCCTGTAGTTATGATTACAGCAGCTAACGATATTCAAACGGTAGAAGCGGCTTTATCAAGTGGAGTAGTAGATTATCTAGTTAAACCTTTTTACGTATGAGAGATTTTCTCAAGCGATTGATAAAGTATTAAACTTCAAGTCATTGATGTCTAAAGAAAAAGTTAATCAAGAAATGTTAGATGATTATTTAAGTACTACTAAAGAACATGAAGATGTTGATGAATTACCTAAAGGATTATCAAAAATAACATTAAAGAAAATTGTTGAAAATCTTTTAAATAAAGACGAAGGATTTAATACCCCAACAAATAGCTGATGATTTAGATATTTCTAGAATAACTATAAGAAAGTATTTGAACTATATGGTTAATATGAATGTGTTAAGTGAAGATGCTGAGTATAGTACTTCTGGTAGACCGGTATCTATATATAGTATTGTTTCAAAAGAAGAGTTAAAAAAACTATTATAGTTTAGTATAAAATGTTGATAATAAAAATATAAGAAAAGGAGGATAATTTTATATTATTCTCTTTTTATATAAATATAATGAACATATATGATATAATAAAATAAATAGTTAGGAGGAAATGCTAATGAGCTTAGTCGATAAATGTGTACTATTATTTTTTTATTAGCAGGACATGTATTAGTTCCGTTAATATTTTTAATAATAATATTTTTTTATGAAAAGAAAAAAATCAAAAAGGGATAGTAAACCGATTCCTTGGACAGCGTTGCTTATTGTACAAGCTGTTTTTAGATTTTTACAATTTTGCCTATTTGGATGTTTATGGAGTATTTGTTGGTATAATGACTACTGATGCGCCAGGAAGTAGTACATTATTTGCTAATGCGTCAATGTTTGGGTCAATTGCAACTGTTATTTTTAAACGTAATAGCACTTATAATAACTACAGCAGGTTTGAATAAGCAAAGAGTAGAGGAAAATAAACAACCACTATTGTGGCTATATGTTATTATTGCTGCATATGTGCTAGTGATTCCGGGAAGATTTTTTTATAGGAGTTTTTCCATTAGTTTTTATTGGAAATATGTGTTATTTAATAAATATATATGAGAGGTTATCACAAGATAATCTTTTTATGTAAATATATGATATAATGAAGAAAAGAGATTCTTAAGGAGGGAGATAAATCATGGGTTTTTCTTTTTACAGGTTATATAGTAATATCAATTTTTATATTTATAATTTTTGGGAAAAATTTTAAGTATAAAAGATTCAGGAGAAAATGTATATTTGGAAATGTCATGGAATAAATTCCTTGTAATATCTATAATTGTAGGATTAGTAATTTCACCGATATGGATATTTATATGTTTATTTCTTAGTGGACTTGCTGGTGATGCTGATGCATGGGGATTTACCGTAATAGCAAGTTTTTATAACGATGATCATATACATAATAATAATAATTATTTGCGCAGTAGGTAACGATAGAAAGAATAGAATAATACGAAGAAATAATAAAAACTAGTTATTATTACATCTTTAAAGAAACACTTCAAGAGGCTATCAGTATGATAGTCTTTTTCTTTTTATACGAATATTAATATATGTTATAATTATAGTAAATAATTTATAGGGAGGATAAGCAAGTAATGATAGACAATAGAATGAATTTGATATTTTATTATGGCCATATATCCGTACCTATATTTTTATATTATTAATACTCTTTTATGAGATTATAGAAGAAAACGTAAGGGATTAGATGTAGATTTAACTATGCCATGGAAAACCACTACTTGTAATTCAAGTAGTTTTAACCTGTACACTTTTTAGCAATTTGGGTTTATATAGGTTTGTTATTAGCTGTTGCCTCTGCAATATTAGGTCTTATTGCTTCAGTAAGTGATTTAACATTGTTTGAAAAGTATACAGAATATGTATGGGGTATGCTTTTTAAGTGATACGTTTACGGTAATCTTAAACTATGGTTCTATTTTGATGTGTACTATAGGTTATAATAAAAATAAGAATAAGTAACAATAAAGAACCATTAAGAGCATTATATTATATTTTTGCAATATTTTTTTCTTAGCATTACCATTGTTATTATTCATACCACCACTATTTAGTTATTTACTTTATAAGCTGCAGTATATTTAATATAAAAACAAGGATAGATATAAACAATTGAGTTATATATCTATCCTTATTTTATTTATTTTTGTTACAACGAATGAATACCATTCGTTATCTGAAGTTTCTTCTACTAGCTTGAATCCACGTTCTAACATTTTTCAAGAAGCTCATCTTTTTTTATCTTTTAATAATACCAGAAGTAATATAGTATCCACCATCTTCAAGTAACTTATATGCATCATCTAACATTAATTCAATGATATGAGCTAGTATATTAGCTACAATAACATTATATTTTTTGTTTCTTTTGTTAGAAGGCTAGCTTCTTCAACAGTTATTCTATTTTTCTAAGTTATTATGCAAAGTTCTCACGTGATACATCTACAGCTAGTTTATCTAAGTCAACAGCTTTTTATTTCACCATCTGTTAAATAACTTGCAGCGATACTAAGAATACCACTTCCACAACCAACATCGATAATATTGTCATGAGGTTTTACGTATTTTTTTCTAAGTTTTTTTAATACAAAGTGAAGTAGTTTCATGTCCACCTGTACCAAAAAGCCATACCAGGATCAATATTGATTACATATTTATTTTCTTCATTCTCATATTCACGCCATGTAGGAACTATAACAAACTTTTCACCGATATTTAGGATATCGAAGTAATCTTTCCAAGAATTTTTCCCAGTCGCTATCTTTAATAGTAGTAGTTTCTATTTTGAAAAATTCTCCAATGTTAATATTTTGTCCTAGTTGTTCTAATTCACCTTTAAAACGAGCAAATGTCTCATCATCAAAGTTAAGTTCATTTATATATCCTTTTACAATAACTCCAACATCAGGGAAGTCAGTAGGACTAAGTTCAACGATAGTCCCAAAATCATCGTGTAAGTTTTTCTTCTAGAGTAGTAGGGTCTTCAATAGCGACCCCTGTAGAACCATAATCTAAAAGAATAGATTCAACTATTTCACTAGCTTCATTAGTAGTATGAATAGTAATTTCGATCCAATTTTTCCATTTTTACCTCACAATATTTATAAATTATTTATAAGTACTAAAACTATTAAAAATTTTAGTACTGATATCCTTAAACATCTTATAATATTTTAACATTATTATCAAATGAAAAGAGTATAGTAAAAAAATAATAATAAACATATTAAAAGCTAATAATGATAATTAGATTTTAGGTTAGTAAGTATTATTAATACAGTTAATACATTCACTAGAAAAATTTGTATCTACCTTTATGTAATTCTATTAAATCTATTAAAAATCCTTGACAATACTAATGCTTTTAGTATAATATAAATAAATAAACCATAAAAATTAAGAGTAAGAAGATTTTTATTTCATGTTTTTTTAGAAGAGAGTTTAATCCATAGGCTGAAAGGTTAAATATTAATGATTGAAATAAGCAACACTTCTGTAGAACCGAATATAATTTATAGAGGTATCAGTATTCTGATATAAATTAGGGTGGCACCACGAAATTAGCATTCGTCCCATGTAGTTTTTAAAACTATGTGGGGCGTTTTTATTATAAAGCTAATAACCCTTGATAAATAATCAGTTGTACTAGTATGGAATAGAATAATATATAAAAATTGGAGGAACTTATGTCAACTATTACAAAAGAACAAGTAAATCACATTGCGCATCTTTCAAGATTAGAACCAAGAAGATGAAGTTGATGGTTATATTGAAAAATTAGAGAAAGTTGTAGATTTATTTAATGAGCTAAATAGTGTTGATACGGAAAATATCAAAACCAACTTATCACGTTCTAGATTTAGTTAATGTATTTAGAGAAGACGTAGCTCAAGAAGGTATGAATAGAGAAGAAGTTCTTAAAAAAACTCTAAAGAAAACTGAAGCAGGACAATTTAAAGTACCTACTATCATAGAATAAAATTAGTAAGGAGATAATTTGATGAGTTTATTACATGAATCAATCGAAAGTTTAGAAAGTAAACTTAAAAAAACAAAGAAAATTAAACCTAGTGATCTTGTTAAAGAATCATTAGATAGAATTAAAGCTACTGAAGATAAAATCGGTTCATTTATTACAGTAACTGAAGAAGTAGCACTAAAAACAAGCTGAAGAATTAGACCGTCGCCAAGAAGCGGGAGATGTAGAAGGGAAATTATTCGGTATTCCAATGGGAATCAAAGATAATATTGTAACTAAAAGATATCCAAACTACATGTGCTTCTAAAATCTTAGAAGGATTCAATCCAATCTATAGTGCGACAGTAATGGATAAATTAAATGCTGAAAATCCAATTTTAATGGGTAAATTAAACATGGATGAATTCGCAATGGGTGGTTCTACTGAAACATCTTACTACAAACTTACACGTAACCCACATGATTTAGATGCAGTACCTGGAGGATCAAGTGGTGGATCAGCAACATCTGTAGCTGCTGGACAAGTAAGCTTCGCATTAGGAAGTGATACTGGTGGTTCAGTACGTCAACCAGCTTCATACTGTGGTATCGTGGGATTAAAACCTACATACGGACGTGTATCACGTTTTGGATTAGTAGCATTCGCTTCATCATTAGACCAAATTGGACCAATGACACGTACAGTAAAAGATAATGCACGTGTATTAGAAATCATCTCAGGATTAGATGCCCACGATATGACTAGTGCTCCTGTAGAAGTGCCAGAGTTCAGTAAAATTATTACTGGAGACATCAAAGGTAAAGAAAATTGCTCTTCCTAAAGAATACTTCGGTGCTGGTATCGATGAAGATGTTAAAAAAAGCAGTTCTTGATGGAGTAAAATACTTAGAAAGTCAAGGAGCTATCGTAGAAGAAGTAAGTCTTCCAAGTACAGACCACGTTATTTCTACATACTACGTAATAGCGTCAGCTGAAGCAAGTTCAAACCTTTCACGTTTTGACGGAATTCGTTACGGATATAGAAGTCCAAATGCAACAAACTTAGAGGAAATCTACAAAAAAACTCGTGGAGAAGGATTTGGTGCTGAGGTTAAACGTCGTATTATGTTAGGAACTTACGTATTATCTTCAGGATACTACGATGCTTACTACAAAAAGCACAACAAGTTCGTACATTAATTAAACAAGACTTCGATAGAGTATTTGAAGAATACGATGTAATTATTGGGCCAACTGCTCCAACAGTAGCATTCAACATTGGAGAAGAAATTGATGATCCAGTAACTATGTACGCAAATGATATTCTAACAATCCCAGTGAATATGGCTGGTTTACCAGGTATTAGTATCCCATGTGGATTCAAAGGTAAACGTCCAATCGGTATGCAAATTATTGCCAAACCATTCGCAGAGTCAACACTTTATGATGTAGCGTATAACTTTGAACAACACTACAACTTTACACGATAAAAATAGAATTATAATAGGAGAAACAAGATGCATTTTGAAACAGTAATTGGACTAGAAGTCCATGTAGAATTAAAAACAGATTCAAAAATATTTTCACCATCTCCAGCTCACTTTGGTGCAGAACCAAACACTAACACTAACGTAATCGACCTAGGATATCCTGGGGTACTTCCAGTAGTAAATAAAAGAGCAGTAGAATGGGGAATGAAAGCAGCTATGGCTCTTAATATGACAGTAGCTCGCGAATCAAAATTTGATAGAAAAAACTACTTCTATCCAGATAACCCGAAAGCATACCAAATTTCTCAATTTGATCAACCAATTGGGGAAAATGGTTGGATAGATATCGAAGTAAATGGTGAAACTAAACGTATCGGTATTACACGTGCTCACCTTGAAGAAGATGCTGGTAAATTAACTCACAAAAATGGTTATTCACTAGTAGACCTTAACCGTCAAGGAACACCACTTATCGAAATCGTTTCTGAGCCAGATATTAGAACACCAGAAGAAGCATATGCTTACTTAGAAAAAAATTACGTTCAATTATTCAATATATCGAAGTATCTGACGTTAAGATGGAAGAAGGTTCAATGCGTTGTGATGCGAACATTTCTATTCGTCCATATGGTCAAGATGAATTCGGTACAAAAACTGAGCTTAAAAACTTAAACTCATTCACTTTTGTTAAAAAAGGATTAGAGTACGAAGAAAAACGTCAAGAGCAAGTTATTCTATCTGGAGGAGTAATCGAGCAAGAAACACGTCGTTTTGATGAAACTACTGGTGCAACAAAACTAATGCGTGTTAAAGAAGGTTCAGACGATTACCGTTACTTCCCAGAGCCAGATATCGTACCTATGATTATCTCAGATGAGTGGATGGAAGAAGTAAGAAAAACTATTCCAGAACTTCCAGATGCTCGTCAAAAACGATATCAAGAAGAACTTGGATTACCAGCGTATGATGCACACGTACTAACATTAACTAAAGAAATGTCAGATATGTTTGAAAAACTGTATCATTAGGGAGCTGATCCAAAATTAGCATCTAACTACTTAATGGTTGATGTGAATGCATACTAAACAAAGTACAAAAAGAACTTAGCGAAACTAAACTTACTGCAGAAGGTTTAGCAGGAATGATTAAATTAATCACTGATGGAACTATCTCAAGTAAAATCGCTAAAAAAGTATTCGCTGAATTAATTGAACACGGTGGAGATGCTGAGAAGATCGTTAAAGAAAAAGGTCTAGTACAAGTATCTGACAGCGGACAATTATTAGCTTGGGTTAACGAAGCATTAGATAACAATCCAAAAATCTATTGAAGACTACAAAAACGGTCGTGACCGTGCTATAGGATTCTTAGTAGGACAAATTATGAAAGCTTCTAAAGGACAAGCCAACCCCACAAATGATTAACAAAATGTTATTAGAAGAAATAGCTAAAAGATAATAGTAAATGAACTCGAACTAAGAAGCTTTTGATTATTAATAATAAGTGAATAGGCGTATATTTTTATTTAAACAATATAGATTCTACTTTTTAGTAATACAGGTAGCTTTTTATATTGTTTTTTTATTTTTAATAATCTTATAAATTTTGTATTTTCTTAATAACCAATAAATATAAAAAGAAATGTATTTCATTTCATAATTTACGCTATGTGGATTTGGTTTAAGTTCATCATGATATAGAAGCTATAATGGATTATTTTTAAGATACTAAAATAATTATAAAAGTTAAATTAATAAAAATAGTTTTTTAAAAACTACCTATGATTTATTAAAGATATTTAATGATTTTGTATGAAATACTTAACGAAATTAATCCAGCACACATAGTTTATTTCTGTAGCTTATATATTTAATATATATTTAAAATATATTTGTAAACTAAAATTGAGGGAAAATAGTCCAAAGTAATTTACTTATCAGAAAAGTATAAAAATACAATAATAAATGAATAAATAGTTTATATATATGAGATAAGAGATGAAGAATTTATATAATAGTAATAGTAGGTATTAATTTTTTATCACAATATAAAAAGAATATATAGAGATTTAAATAATAAAAATATTAGTATTGTTACATCTTAAAAGTTAAATCATGGAGAATTATAAAAACTTTATTACTGTTATAAATATAAATACTTAATGCTCGTAATAGAAGAATTATAATAAGTATGATATAATAATATTTATAAATTATAATTTTGCAAACTACATTATTATGGTTTTACAAGATAAACTAAGATTGAATATAATATTTTAGGTGTATTGCTGACTTAAATTAAGATAGATAAAAATAAATTTTAGTTTATTGTATAAAATAAATTTGTAATATTAGTTAAGACAATACGATAAGCTTATTTTTAAGTTTTTAAAAATATATTTTTATTTAAGTGAATAATAATATATGAATTAAAAATAGTTTAAATTCCTGATAATAATCTATAATTTTATATAATGGTGTAAGAAAATAATTGGTATTTTTTTACAGAAGGTGTTGCGGTTATTTTAAACATTTGAAATAAATAAATATATGTATATTTATTTATTTTCAGGATTTAAATATCGTGTTATCTAATTATTGATGATTTATAATTTAAAATATTTATATTTGGAGGATACAAGATATGGAAAATATAGATTGTATAGTATTTTTAATAATAGTTTTAGCACTTTTTTACAACTTTTATATTAAACAGATTTACAAGATATACTTCTTTTTATAGATTTTTGTTTTAATAGCAATATTTTTATTTTTTTGTTATATTCTTTATGGAATAATCCTAGTTCAATTAATTATTATATTTGTACTGTAGTTATCGGAATAATTATTATAGATAAGTTTTTAGTAACCATAGGAATATTAATATCAAGATGTTTTCAAATGAGTAAAATTGCATTAAAAGTAAAGCTTCATCTAGTAAAGTATAAAAATATAATTCTTGAATTATTATTAGCTATTGTATTTCTAATATTATATTTCTTACAAGATATATTTGAATTACCTCATATTAAGTTTTTCGGAAAATGGTATGATAGAAATATTAGGTGTTTTTGGTTGCCGTTTTAACTTTTATATGGTATTTATATTGCTTTTTACAATTTTTAACAGAAAATAACAAAGTTTTTTATTTAGGTATTAGTAAGATAAGATTTTTAGTAGATAAATCAATATATGTCCAGTTAACAAAAAGGAAGTTATTTTTATGCTATGTTACTTGGAATAGTAATATTTCCTATATTTGTAAAAATAAAGTAATGTAAAATCAAATATAGTAAATCATAATGTAATTATATCTATTGAATATTTATGGCAAGCATGTTATTTTTATATTGTTATTACTGTACGTTTTACTATTAAAGTTTACTTTTAAAAAAGTGTGTTTAGTCTATTGAATTATAATGTTAATAATCAAAAATTCTAACTATAATAGTAGTATTAGTGCAGATGAACGTAGAAGTCTTATTTATATTGAATATAAATACCTTATCGATAGGAAGATAGCAGAAAAAAATTCAGAAGGAATTTACTATTGATTTTTGGGAGTATTATTCTAAAGGGAGCGGGTATAATTTTTTTAAGTAGCAAACTAACAAATTATATTTTCGGAAGTAGAATCAAAAAGAAATAAATGAGTTGGTATATATAATTTTCTACAGAGATAATTGGAATAGTGAGGATAATTTAACAGCGTCTATTTATGAACATTTAAACTCCGTTAAAGATCATACAGAATCTAAAAAATATATAACTTTTTATAAAGAATATTGTATGGGAAATTTTAGTATTAAATAAAAAGGATATTTCTTATGAATTATGGTTAGAGTTAGTAAAACAGGATATGGATATTTTTCTATGAATTAATAAATAAAAGATAACACTTTTAATTAATGAAGGATCACCTAAAGATATATGGAGGATTGAGAATGAAGATATTGTATATTGTGAATAAAAGTTTTTATTAGAAAGGTTGTTGAAAGTGGATTTAAAAGAGGAGCATGAGTTCAAAATTGATAATGTATTAAATGAGTATGAACATTTTCATATATCAGCATTCTAGATTTTTCTAAGAATGAAGTTACAAAAAGTATATAGGCAAGTCTTTTAGTTATCGACTGAACAACTTTTTAGAAATATACCTAAATGGCAATGATAACATTATACTCCCTGAATTTAGAAGTGGAGGTTCTGATAGCTGTGAAGAATTTTTATTCTAAGATTTGCTTTGGATATCTTCAAAAATACTCAATTAGATAATTTATTGCAGAATAAAAGAATTATAATATTTAGTATGAATGATGAGTATAAATTAGGTTTTATGTTGTATCAGGTACTTTATCCAGATGGTAATCAATTTTCTAGAGATATAGAGTTTTTATGACAAAGGGATTATAGATATTATATCTAAACATAGAGAGAATGTGGACCATATATTTAAAAATACCAGCAATATAATTGCAAATTCAGATATTGGTCATAGAATAACAAAAGATATATTGAATAACTTGTGGGAAGAAAAATCTTCGGACATTGATGATTTTCATGGTTTGATAAGTATGACAGTACTCGTATGAGTGACTTTAAGGTAGTTTATATTCAAAATTTTATTAAATGGAACAAATAACATAGGTAAAAGTAGATTTAACTTTACTCATAAATCTAAATCAAAAGATAATATTTATTTTTGTAAAGACTATCTTAAGTTTATTTCTGAGTATCCATCGTTAGTTTCAATGGAAAAATATAATAATAGTTTATCTACAGAATACCTTCTATTTCATGATATTGATGATTTATCAGAAATAATTAGAGATAGCTCTGTAGAGATACTGCTACGCCTGGAAAAATATTGAAAAAATAGTTATTATGAATATAAAGATAGTTTAAATTATAATAATAATACATTTTTAAAATCTAACGATATAATAGACATAAACTTATTAGCGTATAAAGGAATATTTGAATTTTATATTTTGAAAATTTTTGAATAGTTTATAAAAGTGTCTACACTTCTGCTTTTTAAAAATAAATGAAATTTAATATTATTTGTGAATTAAAAATAAGATTTAACACTTTCCAGAGTACTTGGATTCAGTAATAAACGGGTTATCAGAAGATTTAAAAATTTCTAAATTTGATAAGGATAGGATTTTTCAAAATTAAGTGAATGGATATATGAAGATGAGCATAAAAAGTTTAGTCATAAAAAGAAAAATTAGAATAACTAGCATTAGGTATTGATTAAATTTTTGAATAAGTAAAATAATTAAATAATTAAATAATTAAATGAACTTAAAACTTCAAACTCCTTATAAAAATAATAGTGGAATTTTTCTAACTAGGCTTTTTATAGAGTTAAAATATCAATTACGTAACCATAAATTAAAGTGCACCTTATAAATTTAGTTTTTCACTAAAATTTAAGATGCACTTTTTATTATTTAGTTGATATTTATGTCCAACTCTATTTAAAAATCCTTACTGTACTATTTTCTTGTGGAGTATTTACTTTTGAAGAAAAAGTAATGATCTCTTTTATCTTTTTGATTTATTCGCAGTTAATCTGAAATTGCTATTGTTATTCATCATTAAACTTAAAATATCATCTGTTAGAAATGTTAAGGGAATGTTTAAGGCAGAATACTTATAGAAATCTTTTTCAAATTTATCATAGTTACTACTGAAATAATCAAATTGGACTTCATGTTGATTTAATTTATTCATAGTCTAATTCCTCTGCGATTGAAACTTTTAATATGTCTTTTTATGTCTATTTTGAATAATAGTGTCTTTTGTTGTGAAGTAAATATAGTTATTTTGGCAGTCGAGTTTACTTTTCCTAAAAACAGAACTATTTGTTTAGTAGTATACAGATATGCTAAACCTTTAAAGAAAAATAGTTGATTTAATAATAAACGTTTTTCAGCTATATCCATATTTATAGAAAAGTCTATAGTATTACCTTGAGTGTTAATAGCCGTAGTATGTTCCGAAATAAAAAATCCCATCCATTTTGCCATACCACGATCTACATATTGCCTAGCTGATTTATAGGGTGGTAGCTTCTATTAATCATGATATCCCATCCATACCACCAGCATGACCACCAACTAACTTACTTCGCTCTTTACACGAGAACCCTCCATTAAGATACTACCATTTTGAACAGCTAAAAAGCCATATTTATCACGAATAGAATCAAGAATTTTATCGATTTTCTCCTGTTTTTCTATTGCCTTAATATCATCAAATAGCGGAATTATAGTAATATTATCATCGACTAAATTATCATACCTTACAGCGATAGAGCGAACAGCACCGCCAGTATATTTCTTTCTGAATAGTGATAATACATAATCTGTTAGTTGTTTTGTATTTTGAGTAGGTTTAATTTTTTGAGATGCAACAAGTGGTCTTTTTCTTCTATGCGACTATAACTAATTGTTATATGAACTGACTTAGCTTTCTTTTTAGCGCGTCTTAATCTTATAGCTACTTGTTCAGCCATTTCTGATAATACTAGTTCTATTTGTGACTTAATGGTGTAATCTTTTAGGTAAAACTTACGAATTTCCAAGTCCCCTTTGATTTTTGGTTTATAAGGAACAGAAGGCTTACTTTCATCAACACCATTAGCGTGAAACCATAGCTGTACACCAATAATACCAAATTCTTTTTAAGTATATCAGGATTAGCATTTTGCTAAATCACGTACAGAATATATTTTTAATTTATTTAATCAGTTTTTGAACCAATTCCCCAAAAATCAGTGAGAGATTTTATATTCCAAACTTTAGTTTCAACATCTTCATAAGACCAATTTGCTCGCATAGTCTTAGTTTTTAGCTTCATTATCAAGTGCCAACTTAGCAAGCAAGGGATTAGCATTGCTCATGCCAATAGTAGAGAAAAACACCAGTCCAAATATCACGCTGAATCTTCGCACAAATAATATCTAACTTTTCACGTCTAGACTTAGTATTATCTTTTACAAAATAGTTTAGTGACTGTGTTAAATCGATAAAAACCTTCATCGATAGAGTAGGGATGAATATCCTCGTCAGGGACATAGTCTTTTAGAACATTTAATATCTGAATGTTCTTTTTCAATATACAAGTTCATTCTAGGAGGAACTATAAGTGTTTCGCCCAAGATTCAACATGTTGAATATATTCAGGAGTAATTTTATACCAAAACGTCTAGCGTTGTAATAAGAAAAACTTCTATCTTTAATATTAAAAAGGGAGGTCGTAGCTACGTCCAACATTATTCTTACCAAATACTTCTTTGAAAACAGGCGAACTCGCAAGTATTAAACCATTACAGTTATCAGCACGACTCATAACACAAAGTGAAGTAGTCAGGGATTTAAGCCACGCTCTACACACTCGACACTAGCGTAAAAAGACTTCATATCGATAAAAGCAATATCAGAATGAGGTTCTAATGTGTAATCGATAATTCCCATAGCTACACCTCGCTAATAGGGTCTAAAAGCTCTTGGTAACCAATCCTACTATTCTTACTTCGTCAATAGGGTGCAATAATATCATCGTATTTATCATTTAATGATACTAAGCGTACTTTATCTTCTTCGATATAGACTTTTTAATATAAGTTTCTTCATTATACACTACGGCATATATTAAACCATCGTAGTCAAAAACCAGTTTTCTTAATAAGAGCTACATCACCATTATGATACTTTAGGTTCCATAGAATCCCCCGTCTATCCAAGAGGCGATATCATAATCGTATTCATTATTGAAATAAACAGTATCGAATTCATAATTCTCATCATAGTAGTTACCCTAGACCGGCAGATAATTTCGCATGAACACGGTATTTATATAACTGAGAAAAAAATATAACTCATTGGCTACTTTTTAGAAGATTTTGTTTGTTAATATCATTTAGTTGCAAGTATCTGTTGACTATTTTCGTACTCTGATTCAAAGTAACTAGTTTCAACATTAAAGTAATCGGCTAGTTCTTCTAAGTTCTTTTTATTAGGTATAAATTTACCTTTTTCCCAACCGTTATACGCTGAACGAGTAACACCAAGATGCTCAGCAATAGCTGTTTGCGATATATTATGTTTTTCTAAGTGCCTGTAATCTATCTTTCGAAAACATATTAGACCTCCTTTCTAAAAATGTCAAGTTATAACTTTACAAATTAATTATAAAACAAAAATAAATATAGTGTCAAGGTAGAGAAAGAAGATAAATAAAGAAATATTAATTATAAGATATTGCTAGCGAAAGTATAATAATATATAATGATATAAGCAATCATTAAGAAGGTTACAAATAGGTTTTTATCAAAAGACAAGGAGACATTATGAAAGAAGAATTATTGAAAAAAAGCGATACAAGGTGATAATAGTGAAGTGTTGGATCCAGTTACGAAAAAGTGTATGGGACTTACGAGGTGTAAGTGAAGAAGAACTCATAGCAACAGCAAAAGAAAATAAATGAAAAATTAGGATATGAGCTATTCGATGATTTGAGACTATAAAAACACTTATAAGTGATTTTTTTCAAAAAGTATCTCGTGAACGATTTAAATACGCTATTGAAAAATCAGAGTTTCGTAATGATAGATTAGAAAAAGCAGTTAGAGAACATAGTGATGACATATTAGTAGATGTAATAAAAAGCACATGAAAACTTTTGATTCGATGGATATATATGAACTATACGAACTTGCCTTTGCGGTAAATAAAAACTAGGTTATAGATTATTTAGAGATATATATTCATATAGCTTAAAACGAGACTTTTGAAAGAGTAGCTATTGCAGTGAAAGTATACAAAGAAGAAGGAAAAAAATAGTTAGGTTTATGAAATAGAAATTCGTTGAGTGTAATTAATCTATTGTATAAAAAAATAATAAAATTATTTTTATAAATACGAATATAACCTTATAATTTAGAGTAAAAATCCAATGGGGAACAAATCATGCTTAAATTAAAAAGATTAATAGAAAAATGTAGGAGAGATTCTTAAATTAGAAGTTTTTGATAATCAGAAAAGTTTTGTAGCTACAAATAATATTAGTATAATAGAAGCGTATATAGCAATTACTGAGAATAATGATGTATTTACATTTGGTATTTATAAAGACGATACACCCTATTGGTTTTTAATGATAGGTTTTGATGTGAATACGGATGATGAAGATACTCTAGGATAGCGAAAGGTAATTATAATATATGGCGTCTTATGATAGATAAAAAAATTCCAAGGAAGGGATTTGGTAAAAAGCTATTGAGTTAGCTTTTGAAATTTATCAATACTTTTCCTTGTGGAATAGTAAAATATTGTTGGTTATCTTATGAAAGTGGTAATGATATAGCACGACGACTTTTATCAGTCAGTAGGTTTTGTGGAAACTGATGAAAAAAAGACGGAGGAAGAAATAGTAGCTATTCTGAAATTATAGTAGAAAAAGATTATTTATAGTTATATAAAAAGTAAAAAGATAAAAAGAATAATAAAAAAAGAAGACTTAGTTTAAAATGGGGAACTAAGTCTTCTTGCTAATAGGAATAATACTTTGAAGATTACCCTTAAAATTATATATTATATTCCTATAGTTATTATAACATAGATTTACAAAAAAATATAAATAAAAAAATTTTTAATATAATAAATAAAAATATTGCAAAGGCATTCAATATTTTTATATAATTAATAGTAGTACAAATAAAAGTAACAGTTGAAATTAGTAAATATTAATAATTTTTAGGAATTTTATTATTTGTGAAAGGAAATTCAAATAAAAAAAGAATTGGAAAATCTATTATATTAATATGAAGAATTCCTTGTTGAAGGAATATTAAACAAAAAGTAAATTATCAGAATTAGCATCGAAAATATGATGTTAAGTCATTAAATGTCTTGATAAGAGAAGAATAAAAATCATTATTTTATAGAATAGTATTTAAAACATTTGGGAGGAATTAGTTGAGTAGATATTTTTATAGTAAATGAAAATAGAGATTTAATTAAAGAAATAAAAGAAGAAGAGTATGAAAACTACAAAAATAGTTAATAGTAAATTACAAGATTATTCTAATGTATTTGATTGCTTTTATGAATTTTTAAAAAAAGCCAAGAGAATATAAATAATTATCTTAAATTAATTTCAGAAAAAGAAGATAGATCAATAAATGAAATGTATACCGATTGTAAATTTATATTTTTTTAATCAATATTATGCTTGGAAGAATTTTTTTATTGATAATGTAAAAAGCGTATTGTAAAAAAATCTCGTAAGATAGAATTGAGAAAGTATATTACTAAAATGGAGCAAAGAGATGAATTAAAAATGTTAAAATTGTTAAGGAATTTCGGGCAACATCATTCTTTACCATTTAATAATTTTAGAATTACTAAAGATTTGATAAAAGAAGAGTGTTACATAGATCTTTTTAATAGATACAAAAATTATTAAAAATAATTTTTATTTAAATGATAGTGATAAAGAGTATATACATAAATTTAAAAAAACAAAGAAATTTCAATTGTTACATACAATAAAATGTGGACTTCTTCTTTAAATTTAATATTTAAAAAGAATCAGAGATAACTATTTTTAATGATGATAATAATTTAGAAAAACAATTATTGTTTTAATCTTTTTAGTGAATATTTAGAGATGAAAAATAATAACATAGTTGCAGGGTTAACTAAGGTTACAAAAACTAGTATTAATTTGTTTACATTTGAAGATATTGTTCCAGTTAATTTTATTCTAGTAAAAGATTTATTAAAATTATCAAAAAGTAGTTATTTGCAGGGATGAAGTATGAATTTAAATTATTTGATTGAATATGAATTAGAAAATACAACGTTAAATTTCTAAAAGAAAAGAATATAGAAAAAAATAAGTTAGAATTTATAAAGGATATTATGGTATGGATAATGTATATACAAATGATGAAAATATAGTATTGTAGATGTAAAAGATAATCCCAATGATGGAAGACAATAATTCATTAAAAAGATGGAAGTAGGAAAAGAATCGCTCCTTTATGGATTATGCCATCATATAGAAATCAAGGATTAGCTCAGTTAGCTATAAAAGAATTAGAAAAATTATATGGTTCTAACCATTGGGAATTAGATACTATTCTACAAGAAAAAGGTAACATCCATTTATATGAAAAAATTAGGTTATAGAAGAATAGATAAGATAGAGCATATTAAAGATGGAATGGATATTGTATTCTTTCAAAAAGATTAGTGGAATTATATAAAAGTAAACACTATTTCCCTTTTTCAACCTCGAACTTTTCGCGTTATAATATAACTATCAACACAACAAATAATTCATTTAACCATGGAGGTAAAGTATGAACAAAGTAATAGAAACAATGATGAACCATCGTACAAGAAGAAGTTTTGTAAAAGGTAATGAATTACCAAAAGAACATTTAGATCAAATTATTGAATGTTCTAAACAAGCATCTAGCTGGATGAATGGTCAACACTACAGCATTATTGCTACAACAGGGGAAACAAAACAAAAAATTGCTGATTTAATTAGAGAACAAGCTCCAGGTAATGCAGCTCACATCGAAAGTTCTGCAGCATTCTTAATATATTGCCTAGACTACAGCAATATTAAATTATCATTTGATATTGAAGGTGGAGAGTTTGATATTTCTAATCAATATGAACCTCTATTAATTGGTTCTATGGATGTTGGTATTGCGATGCAAAATGCTGCATTAGCTGCTGAATCATTAGGATATGGTATAGTATTTTGTGGTGGAGTGAGAGGATTTGCTAAAGGTATTTCTGAATTATTAAATATTCCAGAAAATGCATTATTCTTATGTGGATTAAGTATTGGTGTAATTGATGAAGAAAAATCTACAGAAAAAGTTAAACCAAGACTACCACACGAAGCTAACGTTGGATACAATGAGTTTCCAAAATCTAATGAAGAAGTATTAAAAGCATATCGTCAAACTATGATTGACTTTGCGGAAGCTCGTGAAACTAAAACATGGACTAAAAATTTGCTGACTTCTATGCTAAACCTTCAGGAATAGAAGCTGTAACAAAAGAATTATTAGAGAAAAATGGATTTGTTAATAAAAATAATTAAAATCATATAAGCACTGTTTATGTACGCTATAGTATATAGACAGTGCTTATATTAATTTAAGGAATAAAATGTAAAATCAAAAACATAACCATCCCTTTTTAGGAATGGTTATTGTTAGTTTTATTATTATAGTGAAGTTAGGAACGTTAGTCCACCTAATACAACACCTGCTGCATTAGGAATAATTAAAAATCCAGTCTTTTTTAGGTTCTTTTTGTCCAACCATAGATAACCCAAATTAGGCAAGAAACTGCCGCAAATAATGGTTGGAAAGGCTGAGCTTTTAACACCATGTAAGTTCGAAATAATTTGTGGGATGTAAGCACTAAATACAAAAATCCCAATAAACGCTCCAATTGAGCCTACTATACGATTAATTTTTGTTTTTGTCATAAGTTACCTCCTGTATCCACAATACAACATATTGAAATAAGATTCAAGAGTTTTGCATTTAGTTTTCATGAAATTATAATTATCGGTAATATTTATAATTAAGTTTATATCTTGTTAGAATCTATAATTGCTTATATAGATACAATTTGAGCAGGTATGATTTAGTATATACTAAGTTAATATTTTTTTGAAAAAGTAGTGGAAACTAATAAAAATTTTCACGTATGTATATTTTAAATAATATATAGTTAAATAAAATTAGAGTGATTTTTATTAATCTAAGTTAAAATATATATTATAGTTATTGATATAATAGCTGTTTTATTTTTAATTTTTAAAATTTTTTTAAAAACTATTGTCAAAAAGGTCAAACATGCTATAATTTATTTAAGGTCAAAAAGGTCAAAAAGGAATTTGACAATAAAATAATTAATTTGACGGGCAAAGACCTACTAAAAAAATAAAAAGGAGATTTACAATGGATATTAATAGTTTTACAAATAGTGTGAAAGAAATCTTAGCGAAATCTTCCGAATTTGCAATTGAGAAAAAAAGTCAAAAGTATTACGAGTGAGATGTTTATAAAAGCAGCACTTACTGGTAGTAACTTATATAGTGATATTTTTAGGAAGAATTAATATTGATAAGGAAAATTTACTTCGTGAGTTAGATCACGAAATATCAAAAAGTAAGTGGGGTAGAAGGGGATAATATAAATTATGCTAGCTATCTTAGTAACGATTTAAATGCCTTATTAATAGAAGCTAACAAATACAAAGATAAATATGAAGATAAATTTATATCTTGTGAACATATAGTTCTAGCAAGTTATGTGAAAAAATAGTATAGTAAAAATATGTCGATAAAGTTGCTACACTTAAACAAGTAACTGAAGTTATCGACGGTATAAGAGGAGGTAAGAAAGTTATGAATGAAAATCCAGAAAACAACTACGAAGTATTAGAAAAATACGGACGTGACTTAGTAGAAGCTGCACGTAGTGGTAAAAATCGATCCAGTAATTGGTCGTGATGAAGAAATAAGAAATGTAATTAGAATATTATCTAGAAAAAAACAAAAAAATAACCCAGTATTAATCGGGGAACCTGGTGTAGGTAAAACTGCGATTGTTGAAGCTTTAGCTCAACGTATTGTTCGTGGTGACGTACCAGAAAGCTTAAAAGATAAAACAGTATTCGAATTAGACCTTACTAGTTTAGTCGCAGGTGCTAAATATCGTGGTGAATTCGAAGAAAGATTAAAAGCTGTATTAAAAGAAGTTAAAGAACAAGAAGGTAAAATAATCCTATTTATTGACGAAATCCACATGTTAGTTGGTGCAGGTAAAACTGATGGAGCAATGGATGCAGGGTAACATCTTAAAACCAATGCTTGCTCGTGGTGAATTACACTGTATCGGTGCTACAACACTTAATGAATATCGTCAATATATCGAAAAAGACTCTGCATTAGAACGTCGTTTCCAAAAAGTTCTAGTTAAAGAACCAACTGTAGAAGATACAATATCTATCCTACGTGGTCTTAAAGAAAGATTCGAAGTTTATCACGGTGTTAAAATTTCTGACCGTGCTATCGTAGAAGCTGCAGAATTATCTAACAGATATATTACTGACAGATTCTTACCAGACAAAGCTATAGACTTAATCGACCAAGCTTGTGCTACTATAAAAACTGAAAACTCATCTAACCCAGCAGAGTTAGATACAATCAATCGTAAAGTAATGCAACTTGAAATCGAAGAAAAAGCTTTAAGTAGTGAAGATGACGAAGTATCACAACGTCGTTTAGAAAACTTAAAAGAAGAGTTAGCAAATCTTAAAGAAGAACAAAATAAACTTCAATTACAAGTAGATAGTGAAAAAGAAAAATTATCTGCGGTAAAAAGATCTTCGTGAAAAAAATCGATAGAGTTAAATTAGAGTTAGAACAAGCTCAAAAATAACTATAACTTAGAAAAAGCTTCAGAATTACAATACTCAACTCTACCAAAAATTAAAACGTGAGTTAGAAGAATTAGAAGAAAAATCTAAACATGAAGATTATAAATTATTAAAACAAGAAGTAACTGAAGATGAAATTGGCTTTATCGTAAGTCAAATGACAGGTATTCCCAGTTACTAGATTAGTAGAAACAGAAAAAAAGAAAAACTACTTAACTTAGCTGATACTATTCTATGAAAAAGTAATAGGTCAAGATGAAGCTGTTGAGAGTGTAACTAATGCAATATTACGTTCTCGTGCAGGTATTGCTGATCCAAATAGACCAATTGGTAGCTTCCTATTCTTAGGGCCTACTGGTGTAGGTAAAACTGAGCTTGCTAAAGCTTTAGCTCTAAACTTATTCGATGATGAACGCAATATCGTTAGAATAGATATGAGTGAATATATGGAAAAACACTCAGTCAGTCGTTTAATCGGTGCACCCTCCAGGGATACATCGGTTATGAAGAAGGTGGACAACTTACTGAAAGTGTAAGACGTAATCCATATAGTATTATCTTAATGGACGAAATAGAAAAAGCTCATCCCAGATGTATTTAACATCTTATTACAACTATTAGATGAAGGTACTTTAACTGACTCTAAAAGGTGTAGTAGTAGACTTCAAAAAAATACAATTATCATTATGACTTCTAATATTGGTTCATTAGAATTATTAGAAGAAGTAAAAGACGGTGTATTTCTGAAGAAACTCGTAAAAATGTTACTAACCAACTTTACGGTTACTTCAAACCAGAAATACTTAAACCGTATGGATGATATAATTATCTTCAAACCATTAACAGAAGATAATATTAAAGGAATTGCTAATAAACTTCTTGATGAATTAGTAAGACGTGTTGCAAGTAGAAATATTGAATTAACTTATGATGAAAAAGTTTCTGCTTGGGTAGCAACTGCAGGATTTGATATGAAATTTGGTGCTCGTCCACTTAAACGATTTATCCAAAGTCAAATCGAAAATAAACTATCAGTTGAATTAATACGTCACGGTATAGAAGATGGAATGAAAAATACATCTTGATTACGTAGATGACCAACTGAAAAATTGATATAAAATAATATATATAATTCAAACCTCAAGTTAATCTTGGGGTTTGTTTTTTTATGTACTTTTTATAAATATATTTTTGTAGTATAATTAAAAGGAATAGTAATAAAAGTAAATTTATTAAATGGAGGAGCAAGTATGAAAATTGCGGTTATGGCTGGAACGCCTATTGATTCTAAATTAGGTGAGAACTTATTAAATTCATATGGTTATAATGATATTGTATTAGTACCTATATCTAATAATCCAGTTGAACAAACAAACATTTCAATCATTAAATGATAGTGAAAGAGAAAAAAATAATAGTAGAAATAATAGAACAATTAAAAAGAAAAAAATTGTGAAGTTATCTTTGTATATTGTAACTCACTAAGTTCAGTAGTAGACTTTGATAGATTAGCTATTGAGCACAATATAAAAAAATAGTAACACCTATGCAGATGTATAGAAATCTTGGACTAGAGTATAAGTATTTAGCTGTAATGGCAGCAAACTCACATGGTTTAACAGGTGTTGAGAATAATCTATATGTATCAAATCCAAGTTTACGTGTTTTTAGGATTATCTATGTTAGAACTGGTAAAAAGCTATAGAAGAAGAAAAATTGCCCAGAGAAAATAGTTAAAGACTTTTAACTTTGAAGTGTTATTTAACTATTTTGAACAAACTAAAGGTAGAGGCTGTTGTACTAGGATGTACACATTTTCCCATATATAAAAAAAGAGCTAGAAAAAAATTACAAAACTACCAATTATAGATGTTGGTGTATTTATGATTAATAGTATGGAGAAAAGATAAAATAAAAAAACTGAAGTAATTCTATATAATTAATTAGAATTACTTCAGTTTAATCTTAAAATTTACTTTCTGCTTTTTTTCATATGCATTATAAAAATATAGGTGCATTTATATTGTATTGTTTTTCCTGTATCGTATAGACATTTACAGACGAATAATAAATCTTCTGTATTATTATGCAGTGTCATAATCTTTCTAGTAAGAATATTAGTCGCAAAACATTCGTTTCATTATTGGTGCTGAAACAAATATCGGAAGTTTATATCCCCAAAGTTCATTTCTATAGTGTTTTAAGTTTACACCACGTGCTTTTATAATCTTAGAAGTTTCTCTTATTGCACAAACCGCTTCAGCTAATAGTTTAGATGAAGACATAAGATTCTCCGCAGCTTCAGTAGGATTATCCATATCTGCATATTTTTGCAGCGATAGATACTACACCAGCATTAATAGCCATATGTAACCAAATCCACTCAAGCATATCATATGGTGTTTCTAACTTAATGTTACAACTTTCAAATAATTTTTACTAGTTTATCATAATTATCTATTTTTAGAATTTTTCTTTTTTTCTCTAGTATAAAATGATCAAAAAAACACAACATGTAAGAGTAGCATCTACAATATTACCACCAGCTACAGGATAACCAAGAATATATTCTCTACCTTGCATTACTTTTTTTCAAGATACTTCTTATCTTCCCAAATACCACAGCATAGTATAATAGTTCCTTTGATATTGTTAGAGTTTAAAGTTTCAATAACACTTTCAATATTTCCTGCTGGCATACTAATAAAAAAATAAAATCATAGTTATCTTTTGTATGAGTATTTACTTTATAAGTATCAGTATAGTGATCACCTTTTTTTATTATTTCTACCATCTAGCATATCAACATTTAATTCTGTTATATTAATTTTTTTACTGCTTTTTTTCTAATATAATGTTCTACATTATGACCAGCTTTTATTAAATAAATAGCTATATGTAGTTCCAATAGTTCCCAAGTCCAATAGTTAGTATATCCATAAATCCACCTCACAAAAATAATTATAATTATTATACTATAGATAAATTATTTTATCTATAACTGAAAAAAAGTATTGTAAGAAAAATAAACTACGTGTTAGAATAAGTTTACGTATTTTTTTGAGTAGAGGAGAGATATTATGCCGATTGGGGTTATAATTAATACCATCGCAATATTTCTAGGTGGTATAGCTGGAGCTCTTTTAGGAGATAAAGTTACCAGAGAAAGTATAAAGAACAGCTAAATCTGATATTTGGTCTATGTTCTATGGGGATGGGTATTTCATCGATAGTTTTAATGAAATATATGCCTGCGGTTGTTTTTCGCTCTTATTATAGGAACTATAGTAGGATTAGTGTTTAAGCTGGGGGATAAAGTGTATGAGCTTTGTTCAAAACTTCAGAAAGTAATGATTCGTATCGTACCGAAAAAAAGAAACAAATATGTCAGAAACAGAATTTTTTTAGCTACTTTAATTACGGTGATAGTGCTATTTTTGTTCTAGTGGTATGGGAATATATGGTAGTTTAAGTGAAGGTATGACTGAGGGATTCTAGCTTTGCTTATAACTAAGTCGATTTCTGGATTTCTTTACTGCAGCAATATTTGCGTGTAACTTAGGGTATATCGTTTCGCTAATTGCTGTTCCGCAGTTTGTTATCTTTACGACATTATTCTTATCTGCAAGTTTTATCGTACCGTTAACAACACCGGATATGATTGCTGATTTTAAAAGCTTGTGGTGGTTTTCTTAATGGTAGCGGCAGGATTTAGAATACTAAAGTTAAAAAAATGTTTCCTGTAGTGGATATGATACCAGCAATGATTTTTAGTAATGCCATTTAGTTGGTTTTTGGGTTAATATAATATTACATTTATTGTAAATATGGAAGGATAATAAAGATGGGAATAGGTACATTAATAAATGCAGTGGGGGTTCTACTTGGTGGAGCTCTTGGTATATTAATAGGTCATAAAATATCTAATAATATACAACAAGCTATAATGAAAGTTGCTGGAGTATCAGTAGTTTTTCTTAGGAATAATTGGCGCGTGTGAGCATGCTTTAAAAAAATTAACGATGGGAAAAATAGTATCTAGTGGGGCTATGGTATTGGTAGTCAGTATGACATTAGGTACTTTTAATCGGAGAAGTTTTAAATATAGAAAAACTATTTGAAGATTTAGGTATTTACTTAAAAAGAGTAACTAAAAAGTAGTGGTGACAATAGATTTGTTGATTCATTTATTTTTGGCATCTCTAACTATTTGTATAGGGGCTATGTCTATCTTAGGAGCTATTCAAGATGCTTTATTTCATGATTATTCTATTTTTAACAGCAAAAGCTGTACTCGATTTTGTGACAATATTAATATTTACTGCGGCAAATGGTCGTGGTAGTATTTTTCTCAGTTGTTCCTCTTATTATATTTCAAGGTGGAATAACTATTCTTGCGAAATTTATTGAACCGATTATGACACAAGGTGCGTTAACTAATCTATCAATGGTAGGTTCAGTATTAATATTTTTGTGTAGGTGCAAATTTAATTTGGAACCTGAAGCTTAAGGTTGCTAATATGTTACCAGCTATTGTAATAGCTGTGATCTTTGCATTTATACCGATATTTAATTAAAACAAAACTAGTATAGATTTTTAATTCTATACTAGCTTTTTTGTTTTTATTCACCATGTAGTAGTTTATTGTTTCTTTGTTTAGTCTGTTTAAATATTTCCTCATAATCTTCTATCATTTTATTTGAATAATTTCCTTTTTCTATTTCACAGTTTAAAGAGTAAAGTACTTTAAGCATTCTTTCTAATAACTCTTTTGTAGTTAGACTCTTGTTAAGTAAGTTCTCTAGCGTATCCATACAGTTAATATCTATTTTTGGATATTTGTATTTTTATCTCTTGATCTTTAAGACCAGCCTCATAGTATTCTTTTCATTATTTTTAGTACGATTTTTGTTGATTGCCAAACAAACTAAGATAAATAGAAACGACGACATTTTCTTTTTACTTTTTCTTTGGGCAATACCGGCAAACTTTTTTTACCATCTATGCTTAAGTCAAAATCACCTGGGCAATATGAATTACTAATTTCTACCGCTTGAATCTTGCTTGATACTTCTGGAAATATCTCCTTAATAAATTCAGTCATAAGGTTATAACCAGCGTTTAAAGAAAATGTACTTGGATTTATTTTCATAACTATAGAAAAACTTATAACTCCTGTGTCGGCTATAATACCTAAACCACCGATATTTCTTACTGCAGGAATTAGATTATTGTTATAAAATGAATCTAGAGCTTCTTTAAAAAATGGGACACGTGTATCAGGTGTTCCTAAAATAGCGGAATTTTCTAAAGAATGAATATGTAGAATACACTCATTATTAGTTAGTACTTGACGAAGAAATAGCTCATCAGTCGCTATAGGAATGAGTGGATTATTCCCATTTAAGTTAGTGTAGATATTAACTTTTTTTATTTTTTTAATAAGTTCAAGCATAGTTACTCCTTAAAAGTAAGATAGAATTATAAATATATTATAGCTTAAAAAAAGATTAATTTTTATAGAATATAGTTTTTCTATAAAAAAACCTTATTACTTCTAAAAAAATTCAAAAAGTAATAAGGTTTATTGTATTACATATTAATTTTTGTAGTCTTCTGGTTTTTATAATTGGTATCACTTTTTGTAAATAGTTTTACAAATAGGTATCCAGTTATAATCGGAACTACTGCAAAAGATTATCACGGCTTTAATTATTTCGTAAGCACCACCGTTAGTAGTCGCTAGGTGAGCTAATGGTCCAACTAAACCACTAAATCCAAAACCAGCACTCATTGCTGTACCTTTAATATTAAAGATAGCGGCTAGTACTCCTGTACAAGCTGCACTACAGATTACTGGTAACATGATTTTTTTGGTTTTTGCAAAAACATTTGCCATAGAAATTTTTTTGGTGATCCTATAAAGTGAGCAAGACAGATACCTTTTGAGTTAACTGCCCAACCAGCAATAGCAAGTGTAAATCCACATGCACAAATACCAAGGTTTGCAGCTCCAGATGCTATACCGTCAATATTAATCGCTAGTGCAATACCAACAGATGTTATCGGTGTAACAATTAGACAAGCAAAAGATAATCGCTATTAATATTGTTAGTATAATAGGTTGAAGAGTTAATAAATGTTTAATTCCGTCTCCTAATACTCTAGTAAGTCCCTGCGAAAAATGGAAGTAAATATCTTCCTATACCCCCAATTACAACAAGGCTTAGAGTAGGTAGTACTAATACTGCGTAACCTTGTGTTTTGTTTCCAATAAGTAAGATAAATGCAGTTGCTAATGCTGCAGTAAAGATAATAGTAACAATATCTCCTGCACCTTTTAACATTAATCCTGTTTTTATCAGCTGTTTGAACTATTGATCCACTGGCATATAGTGTTGCTAAACCAATAGAAGTACCTTGAATAGGTGTTAACTTAAACATCATTCCTATTATCATACCTGAAGCAAGTCCAATAAGGGCATTAGAAATTGTAACCGAAAATGATAAAAAAACGCTAAAGATGGATATACTTTTGCGATATATTTCAAAAAGTTCTCCTAATAATGCACCGGGTACTAAACATAGGACAGTTCCTAGTGCAACACCGTTAAGTACATTCATAGTAAATTTTTTTAAAAGTAATTTTTTTCTTCCATAACTAATTCTCCTTTTGAGTATTTACAACCTAAAAAGGTTACTAATAATTATAGCTTAAAAAAATTATAATTTGTACATTGATTTCAGGAAAAGTAAAATAAAAAAACTGACCTATAAATTAAAATTATAAGCCAGTTTATTTCTATAATGCTGTGAATGCTGCTGTGAATCCAAAATATTATTCCCTGGTGAGTTGGCTATAATGATTGGCCAATCACGTTTTTTTCTCCTAAAAAAATCCATAAAGAACCCAAAGTGTACAGTTAATTCCTGCAACAAAAGGTTGTAAAAAGTCACCTTTATGACCGTTTATATTACCTGAAATTTGAGGTATATAAGATATATACATAAGCATGGCAGTACAAAGTAGCTACCCAACTAAGTATTTTTGAAAAAAACTATTATTCATATTATATTTCTCCTTTCAAAGTATTTAGAGTATACTAACACATATAAAACTATAATGCAAAGTCAATTTTTTTAAATATTTTTTTATGTAAAGGGCTTTTAATTTGGGCTTATGAAATAACTATAAATATTTTTCAAAAAAATTATTTGTAAAAAAAGGAGACATTAAGTATGTTTAAAGTTTTAGTTTGTATAGTTTACTATATTGTTGTATAATGTAAATTATAATAAAAAAAGGAGTTTGACTCAAGTGAAAGTATTAAGAAAAATTATTAGCTTTTTCTAGTAGTTATAGCACTTCTTGGTGGGGGAGCAGCATATGCACTGCAACCTAGCGAAGATATTAAACCTTCTGAAAAGCTATCAAGTGTAAATTCGTCTATGGATTTAGCATCATTAAATAAAAGAGTTTATAAGCAATGTAAGTTATAGTAATTCAAAAATTATCTACTAGTCTTAAAATTGATAACGAAATGTTCTTTATCAATCTTTAAATCATGCGACTAAAGATAGTGCTGAAATTCAAGAAGGTAGTTATAAATTAGTTGGTAATAGAGTAGCAGCTAAGCTACCAGTTCAGTTATCTTTTATAAATAGTGAAATTTCTTCTAATATAAAAACTATCAGGTTCTAAATAATAAAATTGAATTAACATTAGAAGATGCTAAAATAGGTAAAGTACCTATACCTGATTTTTGCTTTAGAAAAAAATATTTAAAAAGAGTATTTAACTGGAACAGGTGTGAGTGTTAATGGAAATGTAATTACTATTAATAAAGTAGAACTACCTGTAAAAACTAGAAGGTATAGAAGTATCAAATGGTATGATAAATGTATCAGCTTCTTTAACTAATGAACAGTTATTACAATATGGTTCACAAGCATTAAAAAGGTTACTTAGGAGCTTAATAATTTAAACAAAAGTCTATATTACTTATAATATAGGCTTTTTTTATTGTGATAGAAAAAAACATCGTTTTCAGAAATATTTAATAATAAATTCTCAAAAAAACACTTGAAACTTTATTGTTGATGTAATATAATATGTTTATTGAATAAAAGACAGGACTACTATGTATTTATTGTTAGAGAGAAACTGGTTGGTGAAAAGTTTTATAAAGACATAAAGTAGTTATCACTTTATTAGAAATTAATTATATAGGACAATGAGTGCTCTTAGTGGGAGTTAAATGAGGTGGTACCGTGGATATATTCCGCCCTCAATAACTTTTTACTAGGAGCTTTTTATTTTGAAAAGGAGAAAAAAATGGTAGAATTAAAAGATACATTATTAATGCCAAAAACTAAATTCCCTATGCGTGGTAATCTTCCTAATAAAGAACCAGAATTTTTTTAAAACGTTGGGAAGAAATGGATTTATATAGAAAAGTTTTTAGAAAAAAATGCAGGGAAACCTTCATACGTACTTCATGATGGACCTCCATACGCAAATGGTAACATCCACATTGGACACGCACTTAACAAAAATCTTAAAAGACTTTATCGTTAAGTACAAAAACATGAATGGTTTTTGTTTCTAATTACGTTCCTGGTTGGGATACTCACGGGTTTACCAATCGAGCAAGTATTAGTAAACAATGGTGTTGATAGAAAATCTATGCCAGCTACAAAATTCAGAAATAAATGTAAAGATTATGCTTTAAAACAAGTAGATAAACAACGTGCAGACTTCAAAAAAACTTGGTGTAATTGGTGATTGGGAAAACCCATATTTAACACTAGATCCAAAATTTGAAGCTGAACAAATCCGTGTATTCGGTAAAATGGTTGATAAAGGATATATCTATAAAGGATTAAAAACCAATTTATTGGTCTCCATCATCAGAATCTGCTTTTAGCGGAAGCTGAAATTGAATATCGTGACCATACTTCACCTTCTATCTATGTTGGATTCGAATTAGTAAGTGAAGATGGAGTAGTAGAAAAAGGAACTAAATTCGTTATCTGGACAACAACTCCATGGACATTACCTGCAAACTTAGGTATTGCAGTTCATCCCTGATTTTTGAATATCAAGAAGTTAAAGTAAATGGTGAAAACTATCTATTAGCTAAAGAAAGAGTTAACTTCTTAGCTGAACAATTCGGTTGGGAAAAACTTTGAACTAGGGAAAAACAGTACTTGGTAAAGAATTAGAATATTTACTATGTCAACACCCATTCTTAGATAGAACGTCTACATTAATCTTAGCTGATTATGTAACACTTGATTCAGGGACTGGATTAGTTCATACAGCACCTGGACACGGGGTTGATGACTTTATCGTTGGTCAAGGTAAATATAAACTTGGAGTATTATCACCAGTTGATAACCAAGGTAATCTAACTGAAGAAGCAGGACAATTCGCAGGACAATTTCGTATTCGATGCGAACAAAAAAATATTATTGCACACTTAGATGAAACTAGGTGCATTATTAAAAACAAGAAAAACATTACTCACTCATATCCACATGACTGGAGAAGTAAAAAAACCTATTATCTTTAGATCAACACCTCAATGGTTCTGTTCTATTGATGCGTTCCGTTCAGAATTATTAGATGCTGTAGATAGAACTAAATTCTACAGTGAATGGGGTAAACCAAGATTATATAATATGATTCGTGACCGTGGTGACTGGGTAATCAGTAGACAACGTGTTTGGGGTGTGCCAATTCCTGTATTCTATGCAGAAAACGGAGAGGCAATTTTAGATAATACTCTAATTGAACATGTAGCTAAAATCTTTGAAGAAGAAGGATCAAATGTTTGGTTCTATAAAGATGCTAAAGAATTATTACCTGAAGGTTATACTCACCCAGGTAGTCCAAATGGTGAATTCACTAAAGAAATGGATATTATGGACGTTTGGTTCGATTCAGGAACTTCTCACCAAGGATGCTGTGCACTTCGTGATGATTTAACATACCCAGCTGATTTATACTTAGAAGGTAGTGACCAATATCGTGGTTGGTTTAACTCTTCATTAATTACTTCTGTAGCTATCTCTGGAGAAGCTCCATATAAAGAGCTTGTTTCTGCAGGTTTCGTTATGGACGGTAATGGTAACAAAATGAGTAAATCTCTAGGTAATGTTATCTCTCCAAATGATGTAGGTAAACAATTAGGTGCTGAGATTATCCGTTTATGGTCAGCAAGTGTTGACTATTCTCAAGACGTGCGTATTTCTAACGATATCCTAAAACAAGTATCTGAAACTTATAGAAAAATTAGAAATACATTCCGTTTCTTACTAGGAAACTTATTCAACGGTAAACTTTGATAATAGAACAGACTTATTATCATATGATGAATTAGAAGAATTAGACAAATACATGGTTCTTAAATTTGAAAAAAAGTTGTAGCTAAAGTATTAGATTACTATGAAAAACTATCAGTTCAACAGTATTACTACAGAGTTAATCAACTTCTTCAACGTAGAATTATCTTCATTCTACCTAGACTATGGTAAAGATATTCTTTATATCGAAGCTGAAAAATCTCACAAAACGTTTAAGTATGCTAACAGTACTTTTACACTGTATTTAAGTAAATCAGTTAGATTATTAGCTCCAATCTTATCATTTCACTGCAGAAGAAGTATATGACAATATGCCATATGAAGATGCTGAATCTGTTCACTTAACTGACTTCCCAGCTAAGAACTTAATCGATGATGCAGCATTAGAAGCTAAATGGGATAAACTTCTTGAAGTACGTGATGATGTAAACAAAGCTTTAGAAGAAAGCCGTAACGAAAAAAAGTTATCGGTAAATCTCTAGAAGCTGCTGTTGAAATCTACAGTAACGATAGTGAAGTAGTAGAATTACTAAACTCAGTAGATAACTTACACCAACTATTTATCGTAAGTAGTGTTGAAGTTAAAGAAAATGATGGTGTTGCTTATGATTTAGCAACTGTTAAAGTAACAAAAGCTGAAGGACACCGTTGTGAACGTTGCTGGAACATCGTTGAGGAAGTAAACGAAGAAGGTTTATGTCCACGTTGTGCTAGTATCTTAAATAAATAGTAAAGTTAATAAAATGAACTTGAATTCTGATTGAATTCAAGTTCTTTTTAATTTAAGGTTAGAATTTAGAAAAAAATATTTATAGAAAAAAACAGAGTTTAACCTTATTCAATAAGTTCACAATTCGTGTTATTGTTGTTGCTTTTAAAGGTCAATGAGTGTTATAATTATATGATGTAAAGAAATACTAACTTTAAAGATAGTGTGTATTTCTTTTTAAATTATTACTAAATTTGAATAAAATATTTTTATTGAGGGTTCAAAGAGTTGAATGTTCAATATTGATTAAGTGAAATAATTAATAATATTTTTAATTATTTTTCAAAAAAAATATTTTGGAAGGAAAAATGTTAATGGCAATTTTAGGAAAAATTATTTGACGCTAACAGAAGAGAAGTAAAAAGCTTATCAAAACTAGCTGATAAAGTATTAGCTAAAGATGAAGAATACTCTAGTCTTAGTGATGAACAATTAAAAATAAAACAGAAGAATTTAAACAGTATGTTGCTGAACAAAAAAAGAAAAAGGAAAAATCTACAGCTGATATATTAGATAAAAATTTTTAGTTGATGCATTTGCGACTGCTCGTGAAGGAGCATTTCGTGCATTAGGAATGAAACCATATAAAGTACAAATTATGGGTGGTATCGCACTTCACCGTGGTGATATCGCTGAGATGAAAACAGGGGAAGGTAAAACTCTTACTGCGACAATGCCTGTTTATCTAAATGCTTTAAGTGGAGAAGGAGTACACGTAGTAACAGTAAACGAATACTTATCACAACGTGACGCTCAAGAGATGGGAGTATTATATAACTATCTAGGTCTTTCTGTAGGACTTAACTTAAACTCATTAAATCCTGAAGAAAAAAGAGAAGCATATAATGCAGATATTACATACTCTACAAACAACGAATTAGGGTTTGACTATTTAAGAGATAACATGGTTAAAACAGTTGAAGCTCGTGTGCAACGTCCTTTAAACTATGCCGTAATTGATGAGGTCGACTCAGTACTTATTGATGAAGCACGTACACCACTTATTATCTCTGGTGAAGGTCAAGCATCAACTTCATTATATAAAGTAGCAGATGCTTTTGTAAAGACACTTAAGAGAGCTACAGAAGAAGATGGTAGTGATGGAGATTATACTCTTGATATTAAAACTAAAAGTATTCAATTATCAGAAATTGGTATAGATAAAGCTGAAAGTTACTTTGGATTAAAAAATCTATATGATTTAAAAAATGTTGATTTAACACACCATATTAACCAAGCGCTAAAAGCTAACTACACAATGTTCTTAGACGTTGACTACGTAGTTGCTGAAGATGGTGAGATTTTTAATCGTTGACCAATTCACTGGTCGTACAATGCCTGGTCGTCGTTTTTTTCTGAAGGATTACACCAAGCTATCGAGGCTAAAGAAGGTGTACCTATTCAAAATGAAAGTAAAACTATGGCAACAATTACATTCCAAAACTACTTTAGAATGTATAAAAAACTTAGTGGTATGACAGGTACTGGTAAAACAGAAGAAGAGGAATTTAGAAATATTTATAACATGTTTGTTACTACAATTCCTACAAACAGACCAGTATTAAGGGAAGATGCACCTGACTTTATTTACTCAAATATGACAGCTAAGTTTAACGCAGTTGCTCGTGAAGTAAAACAACGTCATGAAAAAAAGGACAACCAATCTTATTAGGTACTGTTTCTATTGAAACGAGTGAATTAGTTTCACAACTTCTATATAAATACGGAGTACCACATAAAGTACTTAATGCTAAACAAAAATGAAAGTGAAGCAGAAATAATTAAACAAGCAGGACAAAAAGGTTCTGTAACTATCGCGACAAACATGGCTGGTCGTGGTACGGATATTAAACTTGGTGAAGGTGTTCGTGAACTTGGTGGATTTAGCTGTTATTGGTACTGAACGTCACGAATCACGTCGTATCGATAACCAGTTACGTGGACGTTCTGGTCGTCAAGGAGATCCCAGGTTACAGTAGATTCTATCTATCATTAGAAGATGAACTTATGGTTCGTTTTGGTGCTGATAGATTACAAAAAAATTATGGGTGCAACTGAAGATGCTCCAATCGAAAGTAGAATGGTCAGCCGTTCAGTAGAAAGTGCCCAAAAAAACGTGTTGAAGGTAATAACTATGATGCACGTAAACAAGTACTTCAATACGATGATGTATTACGTAAACAACGTGAAATCATGTATGCTGAAAAGAAATGAAGTATTAGAAAATGAAGTAGTTACTGACATCGTTTATGAAATGATTGATGAAGCAGTTGAAAAAAACTATTCAATACGCTAGTCAAACTATGGGTGAAGTACATAGTGAAAGAGAAGAAACAGAAGAGATTATCAAATCTATCAATGAGAAATTCTTAGGACAAAAACCCTATCACTGAATTAGAGTACGGTGATGTAATGTCTGATGAAGAGATTAAAGAACTAACTATTGCTAAAATTAAAGCAGAATTACAAGAAAAAAACGTGATTTACTTGGCGATGATACTATGAATTCATTCGAAAAAAATATTCTTCTTAATGCAATAGATGATAGATGGACTGATCATATTGACCAAATGGACCAATTAAGAAAAGGTATCTTCTTACGTTCTTATGGTCAAATCGATCCACTTCGTGAATATAAAAAAATGAAGGTCACGAAATGTTCGAGTATATGATTGATGATATTCAAGTAGAAGTAGTTTCTAACTTATTACGTATTAGAGTAGAACGTCACGAAGATCTTGAAATCAAAGAAGAAAATACTAAACTAACTACTAACGATAGTAAAGAACATATAGCACGTGGTCCAATAAGAAGCTCAGCTCGTGAAGCGAAAGAAAAGCTCGTATGGAAGAGCGTAAACAAAGAATTAAAGAATTAAAAAGCTCAAAAAAAGAACGCGAAGCTAATAAATAATTTGGTAGAGAAAGAATATATTATGAAGAGGAGACTTATATAAGTTTCCTCTTTGATATATTAAAAAAACAAAAATAAAGGAGATTAATAAATGAAAGTTTATTATAGTTGGTTTGCTTATACGGTTGTACTTATAGCTGGTATTGTTATGACAATATGTTCACCCAGTTCTTATTTTTTTCTTATGTTTAAAAATAGATATAGATATTTGGACTATGATTTTTTTGTGATATGTTCTTTGTATTTATCCTTATTTCTGGTATAGGATTTACAATGATGGCAGTAAGGAGACTATTTATTAATAGGGCTGTATTAGAACTTTGTGAAGAGGGTGTATATATCAACTACGGAGCATTTAGATTTAAAAAGATTGTTTATTTCCTAAAGAAGAAATTATAAAAACTTGAACGTTATAATCCATATACTTTATACTGACTACTAGTAGAGCTAGATGGGACAAAGGATCATTTTGTTTTTTTATTTAAAAATGATGATATTTTTAAAAAGCTTAGGTAAATTTACAAATTTTACTATAAAGATATGAAATTTTTAAAACATTAGGTATAAGATTAAATGATTGTATTGTTCCTTGGAATATACTTGATAGTGTTGAATACTATTTTTAAAAACTGTTTATAAAATAAAAATTTGAAAGATAGTAAAGGAATGGTATTATATGAAAATTTATTATAGTAAGTTTGCTTACACGATAATGCTAGTATGTAGTATCATTATGCTAATAGCACTATCTGCTGCATTGTATGTACTAATGTTTAAGATTCCCTAAAATAGAGATTCTACCAAAAAAATTTTTACTTAGTTTTATTAATATTATTTGCTTTTTATTTTTAGTGTTGGATTTACTGTTATGACAATAAGAAGGTTATTTATAGTAAATACGGCTGTAGAATTTACGGATGTGGGTATAACTATTTACTACGGTGCATTTAACTTTAAAAAATTATTTATATCAAAAGAAGAGATTATAAAAACTTGAACATATAACTAAAAGTAGTAATGAAGCATCTTTACCAGTAGAAGGAATATTCAGATTTACTTTTTAAACATGATGATATTTTTGCGTAATATAAGTATTCTTACAAATTTTTGATAAAAAAATATGAGATTTAAAAACTTTAAGAATGCATCTATCAGATTGTAAAATAAATCCACGTATTATAGACAAACTTGAATATTATTGTTCAAATACATATGACTTTTAAATTTATAAGAGATTAAAAGGAAAATTATTATTATGAAAATTTATTTTTAAGAAATATTTATCAATACTCTTAGTACTAATTGGTATTATAATGTTTTTTTAGCTCTTCTTCCTATTTTTAAAAGCTCTTTATGTTTGATAGTGATTTTACGATATCAGTAAGATTATTTATATTTATCGTATTTTCCTTTACCGATATTAGTTTTTTACTTGTAGATTTATATTTGAAGGAATAAATAGATTGTTTATTAATCCTGTTGCGTTTGAATTTACTGTAGAGGGTATAGTTATCTCAACTGGTAAAAATTAAATATGATACGTATTTAATTAAGAAAGAGGATATAAATAATATAAGTGTTTATTTAAATAAAAAAATGAATTATGAATTATCAGTTTTTTTATTAAATAGAAAATCAAAGAAAGAATTAAAGAAAAAAATTTTTTTAAGATATTATAAAAAGAAATAAATCAATAGATTTGGCAACTAACCAATGTGTTTTTAAGAGAAAAGATCTACTTAAGTTAGTAGAATATATAAAAGAACATTATGGGATTGTTGTTGAAGTATAAATTAGTAATGAAAGGTATGATACTGTGAAAAATATATTATAGTAGATTTGCTGGAATAAAGTATATTTTTTTGTATTACTTTTTATTTCTAAGTACGTTTGCGTATGATTCTAAACTTAAATATAGCTAAATATAAATATAGCACTTATAATACAAGTAGTTTTTAGGACTTTTATTCTTTATTTGTTATTATAAAAGCAACTGTTAGGAAGAAAGTTTTTTTGAAGTTGCACCTGAAGGGGATATATATTTATAGTGGCTTTAATTATAGAAAAAAAGAAACATTTATATCAAAAGATAACTTAGTTTCAGCTACATATAAAGAAGTTAAAGAAAGTGATCCTAATCTTGACTATGATACAGATTGCTTTATAGAGTTTAAAGTAAAAAGAAGATACTAGGTTAAATAAAATTTCAAACTCTAATATATCTATTTGATACAGAAAAGACTGGGTAATAAAAACTACATTTAAATCAATGTAACTTTAGTTTAAAAAGAATGGAAAGAGATATCAACATATTTAGAGAAAAATTATAATATTGATGTCATTTAATAACTAAGAATAAAAACATGAGTTATAAGTACTTGTTAAGAAAGGTAAGATTTTAATGAAAATATATTATGCAAAAAAATTGTAGGGTATGGATATTTAATGTTTTCCATCGTAGTATTAATTAATTTTTTTAATACTTAGTAATTATGGAATTTTTTTAATCTAGAGCAAATAAACTTTTTTTAGTAATAGTAGAAATTATTATGTTACTTGCTGGGTGTTTATGCTGCAATTGGAGCTGTGAGAAGATTATTTGGTAATAATGTGTCTTTTGAATTTACTGATGAAGGGCATTTATGCATATTCTGGAATAATAATTCAAAAAGGAGACATTTATACCAAAAGAAGATTTATTATCTGCAGAATATAAGGTAGTAGATGTGAGTGATCCAGATCATACAAAATAGTAAAAGCTACTTTATTGAATTAAAAATTAAAAGAGACAACTAGATTAAAACAAAAATTTCAAAGAGTAATATTATAATAGACCCTAGTATTTTTTTAAGAGCGTTACTATATGTTAATCTTTGTAAGTTTAAAACAGAAGATTGGGAAGATTTGTCATCGTACTTAAATGAAAAAAATATAATATTGAAATTATAGAAAATAAACAGTAAACTATAAAATTACTAAAGTTTACTTATTGTTTTCTAAATTTAGGAGGAGATTTATTATGAAAAATTAGTGATATAAATAAAAGTAATAATATAGTGTTTTTTTCGGTGGAGCTGGAGTTTCTACAGAATCTAATATACCCGGATTTTTAGAAGTGCTAATGGAATATTCAGCATAAAAGCTAAATAGAAGCTTTACTCCCTGAACAATTAGTATCTAGAACAATGTTTGAAAAGATATCCAGAGGATTTCTTTGACTTTTTATAAAAAGAACTTAATATATCCAGATGCTAAAACCAAATGCAGCTCATTATTATTTAGCTAAATTAGAAAAAAATGGGTAAACTAAAAAGCAGTAATAACACAAAATATTGATACTCTACATGAACAAGCAGGTAGTAAAAAAATGTATTAAAATTACACGGTACTGTAGATGCAAATTATTGTACTAAGTGCGGAGCATATTATAATTTGGAACAATTTTCTAAATAAAAAAAGAAGAAATTCCACGTTGTGATAAATGTTCTGGTGTTATAAAACCATATGTAACTTTATATGAAGAGGAGTTAGATATGACTACATTTAATTCTGCAATTAGGTATATTCAAGAAGCGGAAGTATTAATAATCGGAGGTACTTCACTTAGTGTATATCCAGCAGCTAACCTTATTCAATATTTTTAGAGGAAAAATATTTAGTAGTAATAAATAAAAACTAAAACTCCTCAAGACAATATGGCTGATTTAGTAATTAATGATAGTATAGGAAAAGTATGTAAAGAACTTGATGAACAATTAAGTGAAAAAAATAAAAATATAGAAAGGAAATATAATGAATTTAATTAGAAAAACTAGGCTGGTTTTTTTAAAAATTAGAGAAGAGAAGATATATTATAGGTATATTGGCTCTATCTTTAGTAAGTGTCTTTAATTTAATACCACCTAAAGTAATAGGTAATATAGTTGATAAAATAGAAGCGGGTAATTTAACTAATAGTCAGTTGTTTATTAATATTATTTATTTAGTATTAGCTGCTTTTTATAATGTATGGACTAAGATATGTATGGCGTGTTTATATTTTTTTGGTGCAGCGTACAATTTAGGTCGTATTTTACGCTTTTAGATTGTTCCAACACTTCACAAAAATGTCTCCATCATTTTATCAAAAGTACCGTACAGGAGATTTAATGGCTCACGCAACTAATGATGTAAATGCTGTTGTTATGGTTGCAGGTGGAGGAGTAATGTCAGCGGTGGACGCTAGTATAACAGCGTTAGTAACTTTATTTACTATGGTATTTTTTTAATAAGTGCTAAGCTAACATTAATCGCTGTTATTCCATTACCATTTTTTTAGCTTATGCTACTAATAAACTAGGTGAGAAAAATCACCAAAGTTTTAAAGAAGCGCAAGAATCATTTTCTGACCTTAATAATAAAGTACAGGAGAGTGTATCTGGTATTAGGGTTACTAAATCATTTGGTTATGGTAATGATGAGATTAATAGTTTTGGAGAGACTAATAAGAAGGTATTTAGTAAAAAAATATTATTGCTTCTAAATACAATGCTCTATTTGATCCAATGGTACTTGTATTTGTAGGGTTATCTTATACACTAACACTTATCTTTGGTGGAATATTTATATCAAGAGGAGAAATAAGTGTTGGTAATTTAGTAACTTTTGTTACATATCTTGATATGTTAGTATGGCCTCTTCAGGCAATTGGTTGGTTATTTAATATAGGTCAACGTGGTGATGTATCTTATACACGTATAGAGAAACTACTAGCAGAAGAGAATGATGTCGTAGAAAAAAAGAAAATACGATACCAGCACATAATGGTAGATTAGAGTATAACATTAATAGTTTTTCTTATGTAGGAGAGGAAACATTATCTGATATTAAGTTCGCTATTGATAAAGGACAAACATTAGGAATAGTCGGAGTAACTGGTTCAGGTAAAACTACCTTTATTAAAATTATTACTTAGAGAATATGATGTCGAAGATGGTAGTATTTAACTTAAATAATCATAATATAAAAAGATTATAAGTTAAAATGATCTTCGAAGCTTAATAGGATATGTTCCACAAGACCAAGTATTATTCGCAATGTCTATAAAAAGAAAATATTAGATTTGCTGATACTAAGTATAAGGACAAACAGGTAGAGGATATTACTAAAGTTTGTGGAATATATGATGATATAGTAAATATGACTGATGGTTTTGATACTATTATAGGAGAACGCGGAGTATCATTATCAGGTGGACAAAAAAACAACGTATGGCTATGAGTCGTGCATTAATTATGAATCCAGAAATATTAATTTTTAGATGATTCATTATCAGCAGTTGATGCTAAAACAGAGCATTTAATTTTAGAAAACTTAAAAGAAGAAAGAAGCGGTAAGACAACTATTATTACTGCACATAGATTATCAGCTATTGTTCATGCAGATTTAATAATAGTAATGGATAATGGGAAGATAATAGAACGTGGTACACATGATCAACTAATTGCTCAAGATGGTTGGTATAAAGAAACATATAATACTCAGCAATTAGAAGAGAAGATGAAAGGAGGAAATTAGTTTGAAGAAGAGTAATACATTTTTCAGATTATTACGCTATATGTTTAAGTATAAAGGATTAACTTTTATAGCTTTATCTTTTATCTTACTTACTACATTAGTAGCGACAGCAATTCCTCTTTTAGCACGGTACTATATAGATAACTACATAACAAAAAATATAGCAACAGCAGGACTATATATATTAGCCGGTTACTATGGATTATTTATATTAAGGGTAGTCTTTACTTTTATAGGTGAATATTATTTTTCTAAGGTAGCACATAGTATAGTAAGAGATCTACGAGAAGAAAGTTTTTCTAACTTACAAAAATTAGGTATGTCATACTTTGATAAAACACCAGTAGGTTCAATAGTATCTAGATTAACTAATGATACTCAAGCAGTAGCAGATATGTTTGGGACAATATTTTCAAGTTTCTTAAATTCGGTATTAATGTTTGTAGTAACACTAACAGCAATGGTATCTTTAAGTTGGCAATTAACTATACTAATGATTTTATTTATACCGATAATGTTAGGTTCTGTATATTTATATCAAAGACTTTCTAGTAGATTAGTAGAGATAACAAGAGCTAAGTTGAGTGATTTAAATACAAAGTTATCTGAGTCTATAGAGGGTATGAGAATAGTACAAGCTTTTAATCAAGAAAAGAGATTATTAGATGAGTTTGAAGGTGTTAATAAAGAGCACCTACGTTATATGAGCAAGTCTTTAGCAGTAGATAGTTTATTACTTAGACCAGCAATGGCATTATTTAAAATATTAGCTTATGGAGTTATACTAGCTTACTTTTGGTCTTAGTTGGCAAACTGCTGGATTTACAGCTGGATTAATATATGCATTTATCCAATATACTAACCAACTGTTTAATCCATTAATAGAACTTATGCAAAAACTTTAGTGTACTTCAAACATCAATGATTTCTGCCGGAAGGGTATTTGAATTAATAGATAATACTGAATATGAACCGAAACAAAGTAATAGTGATTATAAAATTGAAGAAGGTAATATTGAGTTTAAAAAAATGTAAGTTTCTCATATGATGGTAAGCAAGATGTACTTAAAAAAACATTTCGTTTAATGTAAATAAAGGAGAGACAATAGCATTTGTTGGATCTACCGGTTCAGGTAAGTCTTCGATTATTAATCTTTTCTTAAGATTTTTATGAATTTGAGCGTGGTAAGATATTTATAGATGGTGTAGATATAAAAGATTATAGTACTAAAGAATTAAGAGATAAGATTGGATTAGTACTTCAAGATCCATTTTTATATCATGGGACAGTAGAGTCTAATATTAGGATGTATAAAGATAACTTGACTGAAAATGATATAGAAGAAGCGGCAAGATTTGTTGATGCGGATAATTTTATCCAAGAACTTCCAGAAAAGTATAAAAGTAAGGTAACTGAACGTGGTTCTACTTTCTCCAGTGGTCAAAGACAGCTTATTACATTTGCGAGAACTATAGCGGCTGAACCTAAGATACTAATTTTAGATGAAGCTACAGCAAATATTGACTCGGAGACAGAAGAGACTATCCAATGCTCATTAGAGAAGATGCGTAAAGGTCGAACAACAATTGCAATAGCACACCGATTATCAACAATACAAGATGCAAATTGTATTTATGTTCTTGATAAAGGTGAGATAATAGAATCAGGAACACATGAACAGCTATTAGAACGTAAAAGGTACATATTATAAAATGTATCAATTACAAGCTGGAATGATGCAATAAATAAAATATTAATCAGTAATATCACATAGGTATTACTGATTTTTTTATATAAAAGATATAATTTTTGTGATATAATAAATTTATAGTTGAAATAAAGGAGAAATGGTAAATGATAAAAGTAGAAGTATGTGCAAGTAGTGTAAAAGATTGCTTAATTGCTCAAAGTGAGGGTGCAAGTAGAATTGAGTTAGTTAGTGCAAGTTATTTGGGAGGTTTGACACCTACAACTACATTATTAGATATGGTACTAGAAAGTGGAGTAGTAGTACCAATTATGGTAATGGTACGTCCTCGAGGGGGAGGATTTTGCTATAGTGAGATAGAAAAGAATCAAATGTTTAGAGAAGCACGTGAGCTTTTAAAACATGGGGCTAACGGAATAGTCTTTGGATTTTTAACGGAAGATGGAAAAATAGACTGGCAAGCCACAGAGAAGATGATTGAATTATGTGATAAATTTGGAGCAGAGAGTGTATTTCATAGAGCATTTGATTGTTCTAAGGAGCCAGATTATAATATACAACGATTAATAGGATTAGGTTGTACAAGAATACTAACAAGTGGATTGGGTGAAAATGCAATTCGTGGTAGTAAGTTATTAAAAATATTCCAAGAAAAAAATATGGAAAACATATAGAAATTCTTGCTGGAGCTGGTATTGATTCTAAAAATGTAGTAAGGTTATTAGATAAAACAAGTGTGAATCAAATTCACGGAACATTTAAAGAATACGAAAATGATCCAACAACACGTGGGGAAGAAGTATCATTTGCATATACTGAACAAGGTGACTATGAACAAGTAGATCCACTTGAATTAAATAAAGTGGTAGCTATAGTTAGAAATTATGAATTAGAAAAAAATAGAGAATAAATCTAGAGGAAAATAATGAAACTATCTAAAATACATCATATAGCAATAATAGGAACTGACTACAATAAAACTACTGATTTTTTTATATTAATAAATTGAAATTTGAAAAAGATTAGTGAGTATAATAGACCTGAAAAATGATATTTTTGTTAAATGTTAAAAAAAGGGGATATAGTTCTTGAAATTTTTTTATAAAAGAAGATGCCCCAATTAGACCACCTATGCCTTCTCCAGAATATACTGGACTTCGACATCTTGCTTTTTAAAGTAGATAGTGTAGAAGATGTTCTTGAGGAGTTTGATAAATTAGGTGTTGTACATGAAGGTCTAAGATATGATGATTTTGATGGTAAAAAAAGATGGCTTTTTTTCTTTGATCCTGATGGATTACCACTAGAAATACATGAATAAAAAAAGACTAGAAACTTAATTTTTAGGTTTCTAGTCTAAATTTTTACATATCTACTTTTGTACCAAGATTTAATTCTTGTGCTTTTGAAATAATTTCATATCCACATGCTATATCTAATACAGCAGTTCCAACAGACTTAAATATAGTTATTTCATTATTATTTTTCTCTTCCAATAGCTGGGTTTAGAACTAAGTCTCCAAGTTCACCTTTAAAAATCACTTTTTAGTTATTAATCCTTTGTCAAGAGGAAGTAATATATCTCCAGCCTCACTAAGGACTCCATCATTAGTATCGAAAATAAATTTTTATTATTTTTTTGTTTAATTAATTCTGTAGGTAGTTCTATCATATCAGGTGTGAAAAGAACCAATACCATTAATATGAGTTCCATCTTTTACATATTTAGCATCAAATGTAGGTGTTGTAGAAGTTGTGACTGTTGTGATAATATCAGAATCTTTAACAGCTTCATTAGTGTGTTCATATGCTAAAATGTTAGTTGAAAATTCACTTAATTCATTTTTTAGCTTTTCTACAAATTTTTTAGTTTTTTCAGGGTTTCGACCAACAATACGAAGTTCTTCAATATCTCTAACAGTTAAAAGTGCACGTGCTTGTTCAAATGCTTGACCACCTGTACCTATAAGAGTAGCTACTTTGCTATCTTTTCTAGCTAATAAATCAGTTGCAGCTCCTTGTAAAGCTGCGGTACGAAGTGCAGTAAGGTAAGTACCATCTAATAAACCATTTACTATCCCTGTTTTAGAATCTATCATAAGAACTGTCGAGGGAACTGAAGGTAAATTATACTGTGCATTATTTGGATACACCGAAACTATTTTTGATACCAACTTTTTTTCTTCGTTTGAACTAATACTTCCCTGGCATAAATAGTGCTTGGCCGTTGTATTTTTTTCAACTGGTAAGTTAATTCTAAGTGGTATATTAGTTTTTATTTTTCTGAATAGTCTTTTTAAAGACTTTTTACAAACTTCGATAGCTTCTTTCATAGGAAGGCATTTTTTTGTATTTCTTCTTTATTTAATATAATCATAATGTTTTACTCCATATTCATAATATAACTTTTATTATAACAAATTGTTTAAGATTAATAAATATTTTATAAAACAATATATAAAGTAGGGGATAGTAAAAAAATCCCTAAAGCGATTTTTATCGCTTAGAGATTATTTGTAACTTTTTAAGCCGTCAGGTTGTACTACTTTTTTGCTAAATTAATATTAGATGTTGTTGTTTTTAAGTTCTATATCCGCTGTAAAAGAACTAGAGCCTTTATTAGAAATTGTACAGTTAATATACAATTCTACAGGTTCAAAGCTGTCTTTTTTTAATAGTTTGTTTTAATAGTAATACTTTCTAAATTAGCTTTGTTTATGGTCTTAGCATTACCAGTGGCAATAAATGATTTAATTAAGAAATCTTTATATTTTTTTCACCATTTCCTGAGTAAGATAAAATAAAATTATCTCCTTGCTGTTCAACTTTAAAAATCATTTGCGTTATCTTTTTAAAAAAACTTAACTCTTTCGTTTTTCAATACTAATTTTGTTGTTTGAATAAACGCGATTTACGTTTTCACTATTTGCTTTTAATTTGATCCATTTCGAGGTATTATTTTTGTTTGTAATAAAATGTTTCTGAATCATTCATATAGGCAGATGCTGTATTGCCATTGCTAGTTATATTAGTAATTGTTGATATTGGCTTGGTTTCAACAAAACCATTTACGTTATACTTTAAATTTGTTTCTTTACTATTACTTTTTAATTAACATTGTAATATCTGAGTTGTAACTTAAACTTTTTTATACCTTTTTAAAGTTTCTGAATATTTATCAATTACTTCTTGTGATGTCGGCGTTTTTGTCGAACAACCTGTTAAAACTATAGATAAGAAAAACTGTAGTAATAATAAAAACTAATTTTTTTATAGTACTATTCATATAAATGCCCCTTTTCAAGATTTTTAGAAATAAATAATAATTAACATTATATAAATATAATAATGAAATTTAGAAAAAAATTGTCAATTAATTCTAGAATAGTTTGTTAGACGAAAAGATTAATGATATCTATAAAAAAATCTAAGCGAATTACCGCTTAGAGATTATTTGTAACTTTTAAGTCGTCAGGTTGTGCTACTTTTTCCTAAATTAATATTAGATGTTGTAGTTTTTTTATTTCGATATAAGATTTAACAGATGAATCATATTTATAAGTAAGTTTAGAGGTAATATTTAATTCAACAGGCTCAAAACTAGATTTTTTTATAGTTTGCTTTTATAGTGATATTTTTTTAAATCATATCTATTAAATTCACTCATTTCGCCAAATCCAATAAAAGATGAAATTAAAAAAAGTCTTTGTATTTTTGTATCACTTCCTGAGTAGGTAAGAACGTAATTATCACCTTGTTCTTCAACCTTAAAAATCATTAGCATTACTTTTTAGAAAATCAATATTTTTCTTTATCTCGACTAATTTTGTTTGCTGAATCAAAAACGTTCTAATGTTTCACTAGATGACTTATATTTTTCTCCAACTTAAAGAATTTTTGTTTTACATATAATGAATTTGAATTTTTTTCATATATAGAGATAGTGCTGTATTATCTATTTTTAATATTTATATTCATTGCTAAATGGGATTATCAACAATAGTCCCATTAATATTAAATTTGTAAGTATTCTCTTTGTTTCTTAATGTATCTTTAACCATGACATCAGAATTGTAAGTTTCACTTTTTAATATTTTTTTAAAGCTTCTGTGTATTTATCAATAGTTTCTTGAGAAGTAGGAGTTTTTAGTTGAACAACCTGCTAAAGCTATAGATAAGAAAAACTGTAGTAATAATAAAAAAACTAATTTTTTTATAGTATTTTTCATTTAATCACTCCTTTAAATATTTTTTTATCAAAAAAATAATAATTACTATATAAATATGATAGTTTATTTATGATAAAAAGTCAATTGATGTTTAATTAGCTAAAAAAATAATAAAAGAATAAAGAAATAAAAATCTCTAAGCGATTTAATCGCTTAGAGAAAAATATTATTTAACTCCTTCTGGAGCTGTTACTTTAGCTGAGTTGATTTCAGAGAAAGTTTGTTTAGTTACAAGTTTTTGCAATATTTTTTTAGAATCTTTTTTTACTTTCTAGTTCTGTAGATACTTCAGAAGCAACTGGTTCATAATTTGATTTTTTTAACTGTTAACTTAACAGTAGTATTTTTTTGAAATTAAATTGATCATAGTTACTAGATGTACCAGATGAAGAACCTAGTTCTTTAAGTAATTCTTTGAATTTTTTTCGTCGTTACCTGTATAAGTTAAAACGTAGTTATCTCCTTCTTCTTCAACTTTGAAAGCTATCTGCATTATTTTTTTGTAGAAGTTTAGGGCTTTTATCGTTACCAGCAACATCTTTTACTGAATCAAGTTGTTTTTTTAGTAGCTTCATCAACTGGTGCTTTTTTTCCAATCTGAACTACCTGTTTTTATGTAAATATTGCTAGAGTCTTTTTAGATACATAGACATTTTTTTGGTTTTGTTTTTCCAGTTTGAAATATCATAGTCAACTAACATTGTAAGTGGCTCTGCAGTAAAAGTACCATCCATTTTCATAGTTAATTGACCTTTTGAATCTGACATTTGAACATCTGCGATAAATTTAGCACTTTTTAATATTTTTTTGCAACTTCCGAATATTTTTTTCGAATACTTCTTTAGATGTTGGTGTTTTTGGTGCACTACTTCCACCACCAGATCCACCTGAACCACAAGCAGCTAGCACAACTGTTAATACTACAGTAGTAAGCATTAAAAGAACTTTTTTTATAGATTTAGTCATAAAAAAACCTCCATATTTAATTATTTTTATGTGATAACATAATGTTATATACATATTAATAATAATATATATTACAGTAATTGTCAACAAACGGTTTTCAATAGAATTACTGTATATAGCATAGAATAAGTTTATTTTTATTAAAGATATTAAATATTTTTGTTTAATTTTTTTGTTAAACAAATTTCTAAATCATTATAAATATAAGTTATATTAAAACAAAAAAATTAACTTTCAAGTATATTTCTACTTGAAGTTAATTTATTTATTAATGTTCAATATCTGATGGAGGAGTAATCTTTTGATTTATTTATCTCTGAGAATGTTACTTTCATTTCGGTTACTATTGTATTTGAGGTATCTGTTTTACCTTGATTTTCAATTGTAGTATGTATTTCAACTGGTTCATAATTTGATTTTTTATTATTAGTTTAATAGTAATATTTTTTTATATGAAAAAAATTATCTAATTTATCAGAAGTAGTGCTTTGTTTTTTTAAAAAGTTCAATTACTTTTTTTCATCATTACCTGAATATGTTAGAGTATAATTGTCACCTTGTTCTTCAACTTTAAATTTATCTGAGATATCACGATATAGTTGTAAATTTTTTTATCGGTAAAACCTAAATTTTTTTAATGATTTTATACTTTCCTTATTTTTCATCAGTAATATTCTCTTTGATCCATTTTGATGAATCGCCTTCTTTTATATATAATGTGTTATCATCTTTAAGGTAAATAGAGGTATTTTTCAGAAAGATCATCAATTTGTTGATTAATATAAACAAGCATAGAAGTGGGCTCAGATATTAATGTACCGTCCATATTTGATTTTTTTATATTGATTTTTTTATCATTTGAAGTTACTGCTCATATTTCATTTATACTATTAAATTTTAAATTTTTTTAATATTTTTTTGTTGCTTCAGAATATTTTTTTCAAGTATTTCTTTTTGAAGAAGTAGAGTTATGTGAAATTCCACAAGCTGAAATCCCTATTGCAAAAGAAAAATGTAAAAAAAATATAAAAAGAATTTTTTTAAAACTATTTTTTTCATAAATATACCTCCGTTTATTATAAAATTATGGGATAAAAAAAGTTGTTTATATATAATAATAGTAGTATATATAAAGGTAAAAAGTCAATATTGTTATTAAATAAAAAAAATATTTAGTTTTTAAATAGTATATTGTTCATGGAAATAGTTATATTAATATGATAGAATTAAAGTGGAAAATTATATTATAAAGGTGATGTTATGATAAAAACATTTATTTTCAGATCTTGATGGAACATTATTAAATAATAATGGAGAACTAAGTGACTATACGAAAAAAATAATTGGAGAATGCAATATACCGTTAACTTTAGTTTCTGCGAGATCTCCTCAAAAAAATGGAAAGTATTTTTAAATGATTTAGGAGTAGGTGGGATTCACATTGCTTTTTAATGGAGCTATGGTATTTAAAAAAAGAAATATACTAAATTTTACAATTTTGAATAAAGAAACATTAAATAGAGAATTAGCTCGAAAATTAGTTTTAGATATTAGAAGTAAATTTCCAAAAAGTAGGTATAAGTTTATATGATGATGAGAATTGGAATGTAGATGTAATAAATAAGGTTATAGAACGTGAGAAAAAAAAGTGGTTAAGGTAAACTATAATTTAGTAAATTTTAATCAAATATTTTAATGAGAATTTAAAAAGAAGTTTATAAAGTTTCTTTTTATAGAAGATGATATTGAAGTATTTAGAAAAACTGGTTAATTATGTAGAAGTTAATTATAGTTATGAAAAAGATAACAATTCAAAAAAATCATTAAGTGGTTATTTGGAAATAACACATACCAATGCAAAAAAATCGCTAGGAATTGAATATGTTATGAAACCTAAAAAGAATATAGATAGAGATAGTACGGTTGCTTTTTGGTGATGGAGAAAATGATATTTCAATGTTACAAAGTGCAGGGTATTCAATTGTTATGGGGAATGGGTCTGATAAAGTTAAAGAACATGCAGATTTTATTACAAAATCTAATAATGAAGATGGGGTTGCTTACGTAATTGAGAAAAATAATTAATAATCAAGATTTAAAATAAGAATTTCAAGAATAAATATTTAAAATAAAAGCTATAACAAAAAAACTCCAAGTAGACATATACTTGGAGTTTTTAAAAGTTTATCGTATACCCTCTGGAGGTATAACTTTTGCAGTATTAATTTCTGAGAATGTTCTTATTGCTTCTATTTTTTTCTATCTATCCCATCTTGTCTTTTTTTAGATATAGTAGCTATGAATGATATTTCAATTGGATCGAAGGTAGATTTATTAATAGTCAATCTTAAATCAAGATTTTTTTAAGATCAGTATCTTCTAATTTAGATAGAACAATAGGTAAGCTACTGTCAAATTCAGATAATAATGAGATAAATTTATCGTCATTTCCTATATAAGTAAGATTATACTTATCACCTTGATCTTCTAGTATTAAATCATCGGCAACATTTTTTTAAGAGAGTCTAGAAATTTATCATTAGCAATATATTGTTTATTAGTATCAATTCTTTCGCTAATACTTTGTCTAGATTCTTTTGCTTTTTCCAAGGTTCATTTTCTATTTTTATAATATAAAATATTAGATTCATTGATATAATTTGCTAATCTTTGAGACTTTGTAGTACCAGTCCAAAAAAATGTTAGTTTGTGATGAAAATGGTTTTTATAGATAAGGTGCCATCTTGTATTGTTTTTTTGTTACTGAATTAACAGGTCCAATTCTTTCTACTACTTTAGGATCTGTA
>BNJV01002533.1_pt1 | contig 70024 bp, 87 predicted proteins | sample 8540591 | NCBI WGS metagenome assembly BNJV01 (sample SAMD00202457, study PRJDB9452) | human saliva metagenome | host: Homo sapiens
GTTACGTATTGCTTCCTGAGGCCTCCCAGGAGCCGCGCCGACGCGGGGTCGAAGTGGCCGGCACCCAGTCGGTGCTCGCGAGCCCGCAGGTGCCCTGCCGGGCCTGTTCGTCGCCGTCGTCGTGTGGGCCGCCGCCCGCATCGGCGATCGCCGGGGACATCAGCGCCGGCGAGCTCGTCACCTTCTACGGCTACACCGCCTACCTGTCGTGGCCGCTCATGGTGTTCTCGAACCGGTGCAGGACTACACGCGGGCCATGGTCGGGCTGCGGCGCCTCGGGCAGACTGCTCGACGTCGTCCCGGCCGCCGGCACCACCGCCGAGCGCCTGACCTGTCCCCGCCGACGGCACCGCCGAGGACGGGCGGATCATCGACACGGCCTCCGGGGTGCGCTTCGCACCGGGCCGCATGACCGCCGTCGTCGCCGCCGATCCGGGGGCCTCCGCGGCGCTGGCCACCCGACTCGGCCGCTTCGACGACGACGCCCCCGTGGTGACCTCCCTGGAGGGCCGGCCGCTGACCGACATGCCGCTGCGCGACGTGCGCGCCTCGATCACGCTGGTCTCCGCGCGCCACCGCCGAACTGTTCACCGGCACCCCTGCGCGAGGCCCTCGACGCGCGCGCCGCCGCCACCCGAGCCCGTCGGCGTGGGCGCGCTCGTGGCTGCGGAGGCCGAGCGCGCGGGCATCGACGCCGTCGTACCAGGACGTGCGCCCGCCGCAGCCCGGCTGCCCGGGGACGGCCGGCTGCTGACCGCCCCTGAGGTCGCCGACGCCCCGGGACGTCCTGACCTCGCTGGATCGGGGCCTGGCCGGCATGATCACGGAGAAGGGCGCTCGTTGTCCGGCGGTCAGCGCCAGCGCGTCGCCCCGGCCCGCGCCCTGCTCACCGAGGCTCCCGCCCCTCGTGCTCATCGAGCCCACCAGCGCCCTGACTCCCACACAGAGTCGCGCGCGGCCCGTCGCTCCGCACGCCGCGCGACGGGGCGCACCACCGTCATCGCCACCGAATCGCCGCTGGTGCTGGAGGCCCTGCGACGAGGTGATCCTGCTGGATGACGCTAGCCGCGAGCGCGCACGCTCCACTCACCGCGAGCTGCTCGCCCGCGCCTGCCGAGGGCGACCCGAGCGCACTGGACTACCGGGCCGTCGTCGCCCTGGCCTACGGCGAGCAGCCGGACGACTGCCCGCCCAGCGACGCGGACGCCGGCGACGACGACTGCGACACCGACCGCCGGGAGGTGACCCCTGATGGCGCTCCCCGTCGCGCCCGGCAAGGTCGCCATGCGCAAGACCTTCCGGATCATGGCCTCCTACCGGTGGCGGTTCGCCGGCGTCCTGACTGTGCAGGTGATCGCCGTCCTGGCCACGCTCGTCGCCCCGCAACCGCTGGGCCGTCTGGTCACGCGCGTGGCCTCGGGCACCGGAACGGCCGGTTACGTCGATCGCATCGTTCCGCTCCATCGCGGCCGTCACCATCGTGGGCGCGGTCATCAACCGCTTCGCCCAGAAGACGCCCGCACGCTCGGCGAGTCGGTCTTCGCCGACCTGCGCGAGCGCATGATGCACCGCGTCGTCCACCTGCCGCTGAGCGTGCAGTCGAATCCGCCGGCACCGGCGATCTCGTGGGCCGCACCACCACCGACGTCTCGCGCATCGAGTTCCTCGTGCGCGTGGGCATCCCCCAGATCATGGTGTGCACGGTGACGATCGTGTTCACCATTGTCGCAGCCGCGCCGTCAGCGACCCGCTGCTGGCGGCTGGGCTGCTCGTCGTCGTGCCTCCCGTCTGGGGCCATGATGAGCTGGTACCTGCCGATCTCGGTGCCCGCCTACTGGCACGCTCGGCGGCCTCCGCTCCGCCTGGAACGGCGCAGTGAGCGGAAACCGTGGAGAACGCCGGAGACGGTCGACGCCCTGGGCATCGGGCGCACCGCGAGGCCGTCATCGCCGCCCGGTCAAGGAGGCCTGGAGCCTGGAGCGGTACACCGCCGGGCTGCGACTCGCGCCTGCCCTCGTCCTGGACATCGCCTGGCGCGCCCCCGTCGTGGTCATCCTCCTGTGGGCGCCTTCCACGCCGGCGGGCACGCGGGCCTGGGGCCATCACCACGGTCGCCCCAGCACGCCATGGAGCTGCGCGCCGATCGCCCAGCTCCTGCGTTCTGATCGACCTCGTCCAGGTCTCCCAGGCGTCGCTGTCACGCATCCTGGGAGTCGAGGAGGTCCCCTGAGGACCGCTTCCCTCACCGGCGCCGCCCCCCGACGGTCACCGCATGGTCCTGCGCGACGTCCGCTTCTCCCACCGCGAGGGCGCGGAGGTGCTCCACGGCATCGACCTGGACCTCGTGCCGGGCGAGCGGCTGGCCGTCGTCGGCCCTCGATCGGGCAAGTCCACCCTGGGGCGCATGCTGTCGGGCATCAACCCGCCCACCTCCGGATCGGTGACAGTGGGCGGGGTGCCGCTGACAGACCCTGACCGAGGCCGAGCTGCGCCGCCACGTCGCCCTGGTGACCCAGGAGCATCACGTGTTCGTGGGCACGATCGCGGATAACGTGCGCCTGGGGCGCCCTGACGCCGATGACGCCACGATCCGACGCGCCATCGAGGCCATCGGAGCGGACGCCTGGGTGGACGGACTCAGGGTGACGGAATGCACACGATGGTGGGCTCGGGGCATCTGACGCTCACCCGGCCCAGTCCCAGGAGGTGGCCCTGGCCCGCCTGGTGCTGCTGGATCCGCACACCTCATCCTGGACGAGGCGACCTCCCTGCTCGATCTGCGCGCCGCGCGCACGCTGGAGCGGATACTGTTGACCGCGCTGGCGGGGCGCACGGTCATCGAGGTGGCGCATCGCCTCACACGGGCCCAGGACGCCGATCGCGTGGCCGTCGTCATGGACGGGCGGATCGTGGAGCTGGGGACGCACGCCGAGCTCGTGGCTCGGCGGGAGTACGCGGGCCTGTGGGAGGCGTGGAGCCAGGAGTAGGCGGGTCACGCCAGCCTCGCTCATCACCTCGCTTACTACGCTCTTCCCCGCTTACTACGCTTCTTCTTACCCCCGTACAGTAAAGGGGAGAAGAAGCGTAGTAAGCGTCCGAGACCCACTCGCCGTCCGCGCAGTACCACGCCGGGGCTCGCCATGTGAGATTCTGTGCGCGGTAGATTCATGCACAACGCTCCCGCCATGAGCGCCCGCCCCGGACGAAGGTCGATCCTATGACCCAACAGCCTCAACCGCCTCGAACACCACCCGCAGCCGCGTCACGCCCCGGTCAGCCCTCCATCGGCGAGCTGATCAACCGCATCTCGGAGAACATCACGGGACTGGTCAAGGGCGAGATCGAGCTGGCCAGGGCCAAGGCCCTGCGCATGGCCAACACTGCCGGCATCGGTGCGGCCCTCCTGACAGTGGCCGCCATCGCCGCCCTGTTTGGCCTCGGCTTCCTGAGCACCATCGTGGATCTGCTGGCTATGGTGATGCCGGTCTGGGCGGCCAAGCTCATCGTCGTGCGTCATCCTGTCTCGCGGTGCCGTGGCGACAGCGCTGCCGGGCAGGGACAAAACTCGCGGAGGCTGGTTGATGAAGCCCGAGCGCAGGTGCGGCTGCGGAGGATGTCGACGCTGGAAGAAGGCCGTCGCCTCGGTCTGACGACGGGCGGCGGCCGGTGAGCCCGCGGCAGTCGAAGCAGAATCAGCGGAACTCGCGAAGTCCCCCGGAGGCCATCGAGTCCGCCCTGGCGCGCAGCGCGCCCAGCTGACCGGGTGATGTCGAGGCGCCCAGCGCCCGGGCTGGCCCCCAGGCGCTGGACGTCGATGGCGCGCAGGTCCGCGCAGGCGACCGTTGGAATGGCGCAGTCGCGCCAGCGTGGGAACGGCTCGGCCCTCAAGCGCGCGCACGGCCTGGCTGGCGACGATCCGCTGGTGGGCTCGATCCGAGTCGGCTGCGATGGCTGACGCGGCAGGGCCTGGCGCCTGCCCCGCGAGCCGCGGAGCTCCGTGCCGGAGTCACAGGACTCCCCGCCGCGGTCTGGCAGCAGGCTGTCCCGCCTGATCGATGACGCCTGCGACGGCGACCCCGCCTCGCTCGCCATCGTGACCGGCACCATCGTGGTGCTGGCGGGTGCAGCGTCAGTCGCCGCTCGCCGGCGGTGCGACGATGAGCGAGGGGACGGGGACAGGCCGGAGCGCCGGCCTGGGCCCGCGCCGCGGGCGAACGCGGCGCAGACGCCCGAGGCGATTGAGGCGCGGCTCACCGCCCAGCGCGAGGCGCTATCGGCCAGCGTCGATGAGCTGGCCGCGCGCGGGTGACCCGCGACCCAGGCGCGACAAGCCGGGAGGATCTGCGCACCGCGCCGATACCACCGCCGCAGAGCTGCGCGCCTGCGCCTGACCTGGTCGAGCGAGTCGCCGGACCATTGAGGACGCACGAGCGGGCGACCCGGAGGCCATCAAGCGAGTGGCCGCGGTCGCCGGCGGGCGTTCTGCCGTGTCCCTGATCGCCGGTCGGCCCCTGCGACGCTGAAGTTCGCTGGGCTCCCTGCGGGTCAGCCCGGCACGGCGCCTCAGGCGTGTGCGGTGCCACGGCCACAGGCAACACCGAATGGTGTCGACACGTGCGCCCGTTGTACGGCTGCCCCACGACACATTTGCCCAAGTGAAGCGCGACTACGTGCGCGCCCAGAGATTGCTGGAGGGGTCGAGCCTATGGGGGCGCGGCCGTCGAAGGCCAAGGCGACCAAGGTCGCCCGTAAGCCATGCACTTCAGCCCGGCGACCGACTACGCGGCACTCGAGCGGGAGCTTTGCTTCCAGGTCGCCGAGCACCGAGTCCGACGACGAGGTCGATTACGAGCAACCGGTCGCCAAATACGCGGTCGACGATGACGACTGGGACGACTCGGATATAGACGATGCGGGAAACGAGTCGTCGGAGCTGACTGAGATTGAATAGCGAGAGGGTCGGCAGGCATATCGCCCTGCCGACCCTCCTCGCGTGTCCGGACGCCGGGCGCCGGGCGCGTCCGGGCCCCTTCTGGCTCGTCTGAGCGTCACTTCGGGCTCGCCCGGCCCACCCGGCCCATAGGGCATGACGGACCAGCCGGGGCTCTTGCGGAGAGCGCGCGTCGTGCATACTAGGACCAGTACCGACCGACGGTCGGTTGAAATGTCTGGAGACACCATGCGCTCGGGCATCCGTCCTCGTCATCGGCCCCTCGTCAGCTCCATCGGCTCGGGCATGACCGCCTCGCCCTGGCGACCTGGGCCTTCACCACCTTCGGCACCGCCTCATCGGTCGCCATGATCGAACCGTGCGCCCTCGCGCCGATCGTCCTGCTGGAGCCTCGCTCGCCGGCGTCCTGGCGGACCGGCACGATCGGCGCACCATGATGCTGCTGTGACGGCGGCTCGGCCCTGGGCCTGGCCACGGTCCTCATCGCCGTCACCCGCCCCGAGCCGAGTCTGCTCCTCGTCCTGGCGGGCGTGACCGTGAGCTCCTGCCTGGCAGCGCTGACTCGAACCGACCTGCGGGCCACCGTCAACGAACCTCGTTCCTGCCGAGTTCTCACACCCGGGCCTCCAGCATGCTGCAGATGGCCTCCTCCTCGAAGTTCCTCCTGTCCCCCTTCCTCGCCGGCGCGCTCATGCCCCCGCATCGGCGTGGCGGGAGTGCTGCTGATCGACGCCTCCACCTTCGTCGTCACGCTCATCTGCACGCCCACGTGCGCAGGCGGGCCACTTCCCCGGCGATCGCGGCGGATCCGGCCCCTGGTGGCGCAACTGCGCGCAACCGCCGCCCTGCTGCACCGGGACGCCCCCGTGCGCACGGTCGTCCTGCTCGGCAGCCTCCTCACCGTCGTCCTCGGCACGCTCCAGGTTCTCCTGCCGCCCGTGCTCCTGCCCCTCTACCCCGTCTCGCAGGTCGGCACCGTCCAGTCCGTGGCCGCCTTCGGCATGCTGGCAGGCGCCCTGATCGTGGGGGCTGCTGGGGAAGGTCCCGTCGTGGGCGCTGCTGGCCACCGGGCTGGCGGGCCCTGGCGCGAGCATGGCCCTCTTCCCCTGATGCACTCACTGGTGGAGTCGGAGCGTGCTGCTTCGTCGTCTCCCGCCCTCGCTCGCCTGGTGCAACACGGGTGCGGACGTCGTCGTGCGCACGCGCGTCGCCGACGATCACCAGGGCCGGGCCTGGGGACTCATCTCACTGATCACCCAGACGGGCTTCCTCCTGGCCTATGCGGCCTCCGGCCCGCTGGCCGACCACGTCTTCGAACCGCTGCTGCGCCCCGACGGGCCGCTCGTCGAACTCCTCGGAAGCGCCATCGGCATCGGCGAGGGCCGCGGACAACGCTCCTGATCGCCCTGTGCGGCGCGGGCGCGATCGCACTGATCCCGATCTCGATGTCCCGGGGCCTGCGCGAGATCCGCCCGGCCCGCGAGGCCAGTGAGGATGAGGATCCGGCGCTCCAGCCCGCCACGGCGCACTGAGCCCTATCGACCCCTCCCTCGACCCACCCGGGCGGTATCGCACTCAGGCAGTTCAGGCAGTGCGATACCGCCCGAAGACGTCGACGGCGCCGCCGTCCACACCCTTGGTACCGGCCACCACCCGCCCCTGCGGCTCATAGACCTGCGCCTCGTGAACACCTCCGAGCACCCAGGCGGACATCTCGCTCCCTGCGCCACGCGCAGGACGGCCTCGGCCGAGTCGGGGCCACGACGGCGACCATGCCCACCCCCAGGTTGAGCGTGCCCTCCAGGTCCTCCCACGGGACAGAGCCGAGGTGCCGCACGAGGTCGAAGACAGGCGGAATGACCCCAGCCGGAGCGGTCGACGTCGGCAATGGTCCCGGCGGGCAGGACGCGGGCGAGATTCGCCGCCAGCCCTCCGCCGGTGACGTGGGACAGCGCGTGGATCGGCGAGGGCGCGGCCTCCGATCCGAGCGCGCCGATCATGGCCAGGCACGCCTTGGTGTACAGGCGGGTCGGCTCGAGCAGCCTCGCCGAGGGTCCGGCTGAGCCGGGCACCTGGCGCTCCAGGCCCCAGCCGGCATCGGCGATCACGCGCCGCACGAGGGAGTACCCGTTGGAGTGCAGGCCCGAGGAGGCCAAGGCGATCAGGACGTCGCCGGGGCGCACCCGCTCGGGGCCCAGCACCCGATCGGCCTCGACGACCCGGTGGCGGCGCCGGCGAGGTCGTACTCGTCCGCCTCCATGAGGCCGGGGTGCTCGGCGGTCTCCCCGCCCAGCAGGGGCGTGCCGACGGCGGCGCAGGCCGTGGCGACGCCGCGGACGATGTCGGCGATGCGCTCGGGCACCACGCGCCCGCAGGCGATGTAGTCGGTCATGAGCAGCGGCCGGGCCCCGACCACGACGATATCGATCGACGACCATGCCGACCAGGTCCTGGCCGATGGTGTCATGGACGCCGAGGGCCCGGGCGATCGCGACCTTCGTGCCCACGCCGTCGGTGGAGGTGGCCAGCAGGGGCGGCGGTAGTCGCGCAATGCGGAGACATCGACCAGACCGGCGAAGCTGCTGACCTCCCCGACCACGGCCGGCGTCATGGTGGCGGCCACGGAGGCCCGCATGAGTTCGACGGCGCGGTCGCCGGCGGCGGTGTCCACGCCGGCGGCCGCATAGGTCGTCCGGCAGCGGCCGGCGCAGACTCGGGCACGGGCTGGGAGTGAGAGCTCATCGGTTGCTTCCTTCAGCGGATCGGTGCTGGGGTTGCGGCGGGCACGGCGGATGCGGCGTCCGGGCGCGGCGGAGCAGGGCGGGCGACGGGGAGCGGGCTGCCCGAGTCCAGATCCGGGCGGGTGATCCGCTCCGGGGCGACGGGCGATGGCGGGGCGCCCCGCCGGCGGCGCCGGCGTCGTCGGCACGGCGGCGGTAGACGGCGGGGACCCGGGAGATGGGCAGCGTGCACCGCCGCCCCTCGGCGGGCGGAGTGATGGGGTAGTCGCCGGTGAAGCAGGCGGTACACAGCTCGCTTCGCGGGCTGCCCGGTGGCCTCGACCATGCCGTCCACGGACAGGTAGCCGAGCGTGTCGGCGCCGATGGACTGCGGACTCCTCCACGCTCATGCCGGTGGCGATGAGCCTCGGCGCGGGTGGCGAAGTCGATGCCGTAGAAGCTACGGCCACATGACCGGCGGGGAGGAGATGCGGATGTGGATCTCGGTCGCACCGGCCTCGCGCAGCATGCGCACCAGGGCGCGCTGGGTGTTGCCGCGCACGATGGAGTCATCGACGACGACGAGCCGCTTGCCCTCGATGACCTCGCGCACGGGGTTGAGCTTGAGGCGGATGCCGAGCTGGCGCAGGGTCTGGGTGGGCTGGATGAAGGTGCGCCCGACGTAGGCGTTCTTGACCAGGCCCCGGCCGTAGGGGATTCCCGGAGGCCTGGGCGTAGCCGATGGCGGCGGGCGTGCCGGACTCGGGGTGGCGATGACCAGGTCCGCCTCGACCGCGTGCTCGCGGGCCAGGGCCGCCCCCATGGCGTTGCGGGAGGCGATGATGCTGCGGCCGGCGATCTTGGTGTCGGGACGGGCCAGGTAGACGTACTCGAAGACGCACCCCGAGCGGCGCGGGCGGGCGAAGTGGGTCGAGCGCACGCCGTCGGCGTCGATCTCGATCATCTCGCCGGGCTCGATCTCGCGCACCGTGCTCGCCCCCACGATGTCGAGGGCCGCGGTCTCCGAGGCGATGACCCAGCTGCGCTCGAGGCGCCCCAGGACCAGGCCGCACGCCGTGCGGGTCGCGGGCTGCGTACAGGGTGTGCTCGTCCACGAACACCAGGGAGAAGGCGCCGCGCAGCATGGGCAGGACGCGACGGGCCGTCTGGGAGACGGTGAGCGGGGCTGGCGCGCCGCCTCGACCGGATCGGCCCCGAGGTAGAGATCAGAGTCGGCATCGGTGGCGGCGTCGCCGACGAGCGAGCCGTCACGCGTCGCCAGGCGCCCGCGCTCGGAGACGAGATTCATGAGTGCGGCGATGAACGGCGGTATCCGTCGAGGACCCGCGGCCGAGCTCTCCGGTGAGGTCCTCGCCGGTGGCGGCGCGCACCGCCGCCAGGAGCTCGCGGGTGCTGGTGAGGCTGCCGTGTGGGTCAGGGCCAGGGTGGAGCCGGCGACGGGGCCGAGCATGGGCTGAGCGTTCTCCCAGGTGGTGGCCCCGGTGGTGGCGTAGCGGACGTGCCCGACGGCGAGGTGCCCCGTCAAGGAGGACAGGGAGCGGTCGTCGAAGACCTGGGAGACCAGGCCGAGGTCCTTGTAGACCAGGATGTTGGAGCCGTCGGTGGAGGCGATGCTGGCGGCCTCCTGGGCCGCGGTGCTGGAGGGCGGAGCCCGAAGTAGGTCAGGCGGGAGACTCTCGCCGGGGGCCCATACGCCGAAGACGCTGCACCCTCGGCCGGGTCGGGCTCGAGCTCGGCCGTGCGGTCCACCGGTGCGGGCTCCTGAGCGGGGCGACGCTGTCGGCTGAGACGACGGCGTCGAGCGGGGCGGGCGGGCGTTGGTCAGGGTGCTGTCGCCGGGCTCACGCGACCAGTCTTCCACACACGTCCGCGCGCAGCCTGTTCAGTCGGCAACGGACCGAGCACGGATGGGAGGGCGCACCCTTGTCAGTCCCTCTCGGGCGGCGCGACGACGATGATGATGCTCGAATCGTCACGGTCGCCCAGGCCGCGGGCCGCGCCCTGGAGATAGAGCTGCTCGGCCGCGGCCGCCACCGGGGTGGACAGTCCGGCGCCCTTGGCGGCGGAGGAGACGATGCCCATGTCCTTGACGAAGGTGTTGAGAGTGGCGCGCACCTCGACGTCATGCGGGCCGCCGGCGTCCTCGTCATAGACCTGAAGCATGCGCGGGCCGCGATCCCCCAGCATGAAGGAGGAGGCCGCCCCCGACATGAGGGCCTTCAAGGCGACCTCGGCGTCCAGGCCGAGGGCCCGGGCCAGGGCCAGGGCCTCGCCGGCGGCGGCGATGTGGACGCCGCACAGGAGCTGGTTGACGGTCTTCATGGCCTGGCCGTCGCCGGGCGCATCACCCACGCGCACAAGAGTTGAGGCCATGACCTCCAGAACATCCTCGGCTGCCGCCCAGGTGTCATCGTCGGCGCCGACCACCACGAGCAGGTCGCCGGCGCCCGCGCGCGCCGGGCCGCCGGAGACGGGAGGGCGTCGACGAATCTCAGGCCCGCCTCGGCCAGGCGGGGGCCACGGCGCGAACCCCGGCATCGCCGACGGTGAGAGGTCAGCAGGACGACGGCACCGCGCGCCATGTGCGGGCGATGCCGGTCTCGCCGAAGAGGAGCTGCTCGAGCTGCGCCCGATCGCGCACGGCGATCAGGACGACGTCGGCGCCGGCGACGGCCTCGGCGGCGGTCCCGGTCGGGACGACACCGGCCTGCTCCGCCAGGGCGCGGCGCTCGGCGACGACGTCGAAGCCGCGGACCGGGAACCTCTCCGCCAGGTTCATGGCCATGGGCAGCCCCATGGCGCCCAGTCCGAGGACGGCGACGGCTGCGGCGGTGGTCATCTGGCCTCCTGCGATCGTTCGAGCCGACGGCCCGGCGGGCGCGATCAGCTGTTGAGCGTGGTGACGACCCGGGCGAGGGAGTCGTCGTCGCCGACGTTACCGGCGAACACGATGTAGGGCACACCGGCGGCGGGCCCGTCCTGCGGCCCCCACAGGGAGACGATGCTGGCAGCATCGGCCCGCGCACGATGGCCCGGTTGACGCCCAGGCCGCGGCTGGCGACGTCGGAGGAGGTGATGCCGCCCTTGGCGATGACGAAGCGGGGGCAGCGCGCGGCGACGATCCGCTGAACGACCTCGACGACGGCTGCGGACACGCGCCGGGCGAAGTCGAGGGACTCTCGGCGTCCCTGCCCGGCGACGAAGGCGCTGCCGCGGCGCACCACGACGTTGCCCGTGGCGAGGGCCTCGACGGCCTGCTCGGCAACGGCGAGCACATGGGCGTCGCGCCGGTCGGAGTCGAGCACGGTGGGCACGTCGAGCACGATCTCGGGGGTGGAGGTGGCGGCGCGCAGGGCGTCGACCTGGCGGCCGGTCAGCCCTGACGGGAGCCGACCACGACCAGTCCCGCTGACGGCGTCGGAGGCGGGGCGAAGTCGGCGGCTGGGCCTGGGCCGCGGTCAGCGGAGTGCGGGGGACTGGCCGATGCGGGCGCGGACGAAGGCGGACCAACGCGGTAGACGAAGGTCGAGCCGGCGTCCTCGCGCGCTGGAGAGCCCGGGCCAGCAGAAGCAGGTCGTTCTCCTCGACGCAGTCCACGGCGATGGGGGCGCGATTGTGGGCGGCGGACAGAGTGGCGATGACGGCGTCCTCGTCGGTGCGCAGAGTGGCCAGGTCGATGACGGTGACGTCCTCGGCCCTCACGGCGCTGTCGGTCTTCTCTCGACCCAGGCGGGCAGGTCCGAGGCGGAGTAGCCGAAGGTCTTGTCGCCGGCGAACTCGGTCTGCCCTGACGGGGACGAAGCCGGCCTCGCGCTGCCCGCGTAGTGCGTGCCGTGGACGGTGATGCGGCCGGCGTCGGGGAAGGCCGGGGACAGGATGACGCCGTCCACGCGGGTGCCCGCGCGCTCGAGGAGGTCGGCGATGGTGGCGGGCTCGAGGGGGTAGTGGCCGCGCAGGGTGGAGTCGGAGCGGAGACGAAGGAGACCGGGCGGCCGACGCGCTCGGCTGCGGCCAGGGCGTTGGTGACCACCTCGACGTTGAGCCGCTCGGCGTCCGCCGGGTCGAGACTGCGGGAGTTCGTCATGACGTAGACGGCCGGCGCCCCGGTGGACAGGGCCCAGGTGAGGTCCTCGACGCTCCATCCGGTCACGACGGGCAGGTCGGCGACGGACTGGGTGCTGGTGGGGTCGTCGTCCAGGACTGACCAGGGCGCGGGTCAGGACGCGGCCACGGCGGCCGGGTCGACGACGGGGCCTGCGGGCAGCCCGCCGTGAGCTCGTCCAGGGTCTTCGCTGAGTGCACCTTCGTGTCTTTGTGTCTTTGCACCCGCCAGTCGCGGACGCCCTCGGTTCGTTTTAGCTCGTCGGAGCCATCAGGTGATGTACCCAGCAAGTCGCTGGTGGTCCCGGTCCATGGGCGCGCATGGCCGCCTGGGCGGCGTCCGGGGAGCCGAGCCGCAGCGCGGTCAGGATGTGCTCGTGCTGAGTCACGGCGTGGGCGCGCACCCTGTGGCAGGACGAGGTGATCCGGCGCGCCACGACGAGCTCGTCGCGCAGCGGGGCGAAGGTGACGCTGACGAACGGGTTGGAGGCGGCCCTTGATGATGTGGTTGTGGAAGTCGAGATCGGCGGCGGCTGCGGCATCGACGTCGTCGTCGGCGTCGGCCCGGCGCAGCTCGGCGATGGCGGGACTCCATGGCCTGCAGCCGATCGTCGGTGATGCGCGCGGCGGCGAGTCCCGCGGAGCCGACCTCGAGCATGCGGGCGCACCTCGAGCAGCGCCAGGCCGACCTCGCGCTCGGAGCCGTCGTGGCGGGCGAGGGCGACGAGGCTGCCGAGATCCTGCCAGGCCTCGGGCTCGTTGACGTAGGTGCCCGAGCCCCGGCGCGAGGACAGGACGCCGCGGGTGACCAGGACCCTGGTGGCCCTCACGGGCGGTCAGGCGCGAGACGGACAGATCGGAGGCGAGGGCGGCCTCACCGGGCAGGGCCGTGCCGGCCGGGTAGGTGCCGCTGACAACACGACTCAGCAGCTCCTCGACGGCGGCGTCGACGCGGGCTCGGGCCCACTTCCCTCCTCCTAACTCCTCTGAGGACTTGCAGGAGTGTACGTGGAGGGTGGTGCGAAACGCACAGACCCCTTTCTGGGGCGGCCCACGTATTTCCTTGATATTTCACTTTGAAAACATTCCCGGCGGCGGCATCGCGCAGGCCGGATCGCCTGAGAGGCCGGCAGGCTCTCGCCATTCACTGCAGCGAATCCCACACGATCCCTCTGAGCAATTAGAGCCGCTGGAGAGCCATCGCGGGCTGGCATAGCGAGCCATCGCCCCGGTCCCTCGATATCCCCTGACATCCCCACTCCCTCATGAGCGACTGCCCGGGCACGAGGATCGGATCCCCGTGCCCGGGCGGCGGGTTGAGAGCGTCAGACGGCGTTTCGGACTATGTCCGGCAACGCGTCCTGCGGAGGGCAGGCGCCGCGATCGTCCTCAGGCGTCGCGGGTGCGGCGATCTCAGAGACGTCCCCGGCGGCAGCCTTCTTGTTCGCAGCCATCTGCTTGAGCGCCAGCACACCGGCGCAGGTGACGATCGCACCGGCGAGGATCGCGATGAGGAAGCCCAGGAAGCTGTCGATGGCGAAGAACACGAAGATCCCGCCGCGGGGCCTTGACCTGACGTGCATGACCACGGACAGCGCCCTGACACGGCCCCGCCCACCATGGAGGGCGGGATGATGCGCAGCGGGTCGGCCGCGGCGAAGGGGATGGCACCTCGGTGATGAAGGAAAGGCCCAGCAGCCAGGCGCTGCGCCCGTTCTCGACCCGGCCTTGGTGAACAGGCGCGCACGCAGGAAGGTCGTTGCGGACAGCGCCAGCGGCGGGATCCATGCCCGCGGCCATGACGGCCGCCATGATCTCGTAGGGCGCGGTCTTGTCGGCGGGTGCCGCGTCCAGCCCTGCGGCAGAAGAGGTAGGCGGCCTTGCTGACCGGGCCGCCCAGGTCGAAGCACACCAGCGAGGCCCAGGATGATGCCCAGGAACACGCGAGCTGCTGGCGGACATGGAGGCCAGCCCGTTCTGCATAGCGGCCGCGAGGGCGGCCAGCGGCTTGCCCAGGAGCAGTACATCAGGGAGCCGACCACCAGCGTGGTCCCCAGCGGGATGACCACCACGGGCATGAGCCCGCGCAGCCACCGGGGCACGTTCAGGCCGGCGAGCCAGGCCGCGAAGTAGCCGGCGAGAATCCCGCCGACCAGGCCGCCGATGAATCCGGCCTCACCTCGCCGGCGATGAAGCCCATGACGAAACCGGGAGCGATGCCGGGACGTCCGGCCAGGCCGAAGGCGATGTATCCGGACAGCGCCGGGACCAGGAAGCCCATGGCCGCCTTGCCCAGCAGGAAGAGCGCCCAGCCGATGTAGAGGAGCATCCCGACCGGGACACGGAGATCGTCTCCGTGGCTACGACCGTGTCCGAGGAGTCCTTGATCTCATGCATGAACTCGCTGCCGGGCAGGTTCCACAACGAGTAGTCCGAGATCGAGATCTTCCGTAGAGGCTGGCGACGTCGTAGCCGGCCAGGAGGAAGCCCAGGGCGATGAGCAGACCGCCGGCCGCCACGAAGGGGATCATGTAGGACACGCCGGTCATGACCGAGCGCTGCAGCCGGCGGGCCCAGTGGACGTTCTCCCTCCTCGGCGTCATCGGACGCGTCTCCGCCCTCGGGCACGCGCGCGGCGTTCGGGTCCTCCATGGCCGCCAGGGCCTGGTCGACGAGCGCCCCGGCGTCGTTGACGGCCGCCTTGACGCCGACGTCGACCATCGGCTTGCCGGCGAAGCGGTCGCGCCCCTTGATGGGCAGGTCGTGGGCGAAGACGACCGCGTCGGCGCGCTTGACGAGGGCGGGGTCGAGCCAGTCGATCTTCCTCGATCCCCGCCCTCGATCCTCACCGTGACACCGCGATCTTGCCCGCCTGCTCGAGGGCCTCGGCGGCCATGAAGGTGTGGGCGATGCCGGTCGGGCACGAGGAGACGCCGACGATGACCTCCTCGCCCTCGGCGGGCGCGGAGGCGTCGTCGGCGACGGCGGACTCGGCGGCCGCCTGCTCGCCGTCGGCGGGATCGGGCCTGACCTGCTCGGTGACGAGGCGGGCGACTCCTCCTCCGTGGTGGCCTTGCGCAGGGCGTCGGTGAACTCGGTGTTCATCAGGCCGCGCGCGAGCTTGGCCAGAAGCTGGAGGTGGACGTCATCGGCCCCGGCGGGAGCGGCGATCATGAAGACCAGGTCCGCTCGCCTGCTCGTCGGCGGCGCCGAAATCGACCGCCTCGGCCAGTCGGGCGAAGCCGAGCGACGGCGCCAGCACATGCGGGCTGCGGCAGTGCGGGATGGCGATGCCGCCGGGGATGCCGGTCGGGGCGGTCTCCTCGCGGGCGATGGCGTCGCCGGCCAGGCCCTCGGGGGTGTCGGCGCGCCCCGCGGAGGCGACGACCTGGGCCAGGTACTCGATGACGTCCTTCTTGCTGGAGCCGGAAGGCGTCGAGCCGCACGAGTTCGGGGATGATCAGTGGTGTGGACGCCTCGGAGGGCGCTGCGTCTCGGGGACATGATGCTACCTCGCTGTCCGATGGATGCTGGGGCCGGATGGCGCGTCAGCGGATCTGGGTCGGGGCGCCGGCTCAAGGCCGGGACGCCGGATGGTCAGGGACATCAGCTCAGACGAGCCGGGTGACGACAGGGCCCTGGGCGGGCAGGTCGCTCGGTGATGGCAAGGTCGTGCCGGGCAGCGAAGCCGCCGCGGAGCCGTAGATCATAGCGGTTCTCAGCCGCTCGGCCTCATCGCCGCCGCGGACGTCGGCCAGGACGTAGCCGGCGACGGAGGAACTCGCCGGCGCCCACCGTGGAGAGCGACCGGCACCTCGGGCGCGGTGGCGTGCCAGGCCCCTCACCGGTCACCAGAACCGCGCCGGCGGGACCGAGGGTGGCTATGACGGCGCCGATGCCCAGGTCGACCAGGACCTCGTGCTGCATCAGCCACGGGGGCGAGCTCTCCGCGCACGGCGCCCTCCTCCAGAGCCATGGCGCGATCCGCCGGCAGGCTCGACGAGCTGACCGAGCCCTCGCCATTGGGCTTGACCCAGGTCGGGGGCGGAGTCGGGAAGACCGGCCGCGAGCTCCCGCCAGGGGCGCGTCCGAGGTGTCGACGGCGATGCGCAGGTCGGGGGCGGCGCCGCGCAGGAGGCGCACGAGCCGGGCGTACCAGTCGGCGGGGGCGCTGGGGGCAGGGAGCCGGACAGGACCGCCCAGTGGCGGGCGCCGGCGCCTCGGCGCCTCAGCTCCTCGGACGCACGCGCGGCGGCGACGGCCTCGAGGAGCGCCATCTCCACGGCGTCGATCCCTCCGGGCCTCAGCGAGGCGCCGGGCCCGCTGAGCTTGGTGGTGGTGCCGTCGGGCCCGGTGACCGCGGTGTTGACGCGGGCGGGCGCGGCCACGGTCACCGCACGCGTGCTCAGGACCGATGAGCCGGTCGAGCCGGTGGAACCAGTAGAGCCCTGCGGAACCGGCGGGAAGCAGCTGCGTCCAGGGCGAGCAGGAGCGGGTCGTGAGCGGCGGCGGGCAGCACGGCGGTGGCCGGCTGCCCCGCGGAGGCGCAGCACACGTGCGACATTGACGCCCTTGCCCCGCGTTCGACGACGACACCGCTCAGGCGGCTGACGCCGCCGCGGACGAGGGGCCGTGAGGGTGACAGTGCGGTCCAGGGAGGGGTTCGGAGTGAGGGTGACGATCATGGCGTGATGACCCTCGGTTCCCTAGGGTGGCGAGATGGGCGGCGATGGAGGTGGGCGGTGAGGAGTCGGTGACCAGGAGGTCGATGTCGGCCAGATCGGCGAAGGAGACGAGGTGCTCCTGCCCGACCTTGGTGGCGTCGGCGAGCACGATCACCCGCTTGGCGGCGCGGATCATGGCGCGCTTGACGGCGGCCTCGTCGGGGTCCGGCGTGGACAGGCCGTGCTCGACGGTCAGGCCGTTGGTGCCCATGACCGCGACGTCGACGCGGGTAACGGCAAGCGCCGCAAGGGCCTCGGGCCCCACGGCGGCCTGGGTGATGCCGCGGACCTGACCGCCGAGTATGCGCACGCTCATGTCGTCGCGGCCGGCCAGGAGCGCGGCGGTCAGAACCGAGTCGGTGATGACCGTGAGGTCGAGCCCGCCGGAAGACGCCGGGCCAGGGCGCCGACGGTGGTGCCGGCGTCGAGCAGGACAGTGGCGTCATGACGCAGATGGAGGTGCGGGAGCGCCGCCAGCGATCGCCTGCTTGGCGGTGGAGCCGACGAGTTCGCGCTCGGCGACGCCGGTCTCCGGCAGGGCGAGGACGGTGGCGGGCACCGCGCCTCCGTGAACCTTTGCGCAGCGCCCTGAGGCGGTCGAGCGCGGTCAGGTCGCGGCGGACGGTTTCGACGGTGACGTCGTAACGAGCGGCGAGCTCGGTGACGGACACGCGCCCGTCACGGGCGACAGCATCGACGATCGACCGCTGACGCTGCTCGACGTTCATGCGCACCCCCTCGACCACAGCGTCCGTTCGGACACTAGAACGCCCGAACAAGGGCATCACTGTACGACCGATCGGACATGAAGGGAAGGGTCGTTGAGTCGCCGGGGAAGTAAGAGGGGAAGAGAAGAGACCGGTCAAGCCCGCAGCAGCGGGAGGTAGGCGGACAGATCGCAGCGCTCGCCGGAAGCGCGCAGCGCCCCGCCGGCTACGGCATCGGCCCACGCGATTCGTCCGGTGGCCAGGGCCAGCCAGGTCTCAGCGTCCGTTTCGACGACGGAGGGCGGCGTCCCGCGCCGATGCACCGTCCCGGCGACCGCCTGGGTCACTCCGTAGGGCGGGACCCGCACCTCGACGGCCCGACCGGGCGCGCAGGCTGCCAGCTCCTCCAAGGCGAATCGGACGGCGGTGGCCAGCGTGCGCCGATCGAGCGCGCCGGATCGCCCGACGCCTTCGGTCGCTTCAGCGCCTTCAGTGCCTTCAGTGCCTTCGCCGTTCTTGCCCTCGGGACCCCGGCACCGTCCCGGACTGTGTCCCGCCGGCGGCGGCCCATCGGCGCATGGGCCAGGGCGCCTGCGGCGGGATCGATCCGGCGTCGGGCTGGCATGGCTCAAGACCAGGGCACAGCTGCAGGAAGACCGCGCCCTCCTCGACCCTCCTCGCTCGCCACCCCTTTGTCGAGATCGACATTCTCGAACGAGATCGACGGTGGCACCGTCGATCTCGTTCGAGAACGTCTGTTTGGACGGCGCAGGTTCCACGAGCGGACGGCTCCTACGGCGAGCCCTGTCCCGGCAGGGCCGTCCAGATCGGCGAAGTCAGCATCGACCGCATCGACCCCATCACCACATCGCCCTCATCGGCGCCCCCACGACGGCGCACGAGCAGGATGGCTCCGCCGATCAGCAGCCCGAGGGCGATGACGCCGATCCTGATGGAGGCGCCGGTGCGGGCCATGCTGAACCCGCGGTCGGACCGGCCGACGGGTGTGGAGCCACGACGACCTCCTCCGCATGCATGGAGGCGCCCGCCCCTCCGGCACCCGCCTCGGAATCGATGCCCATGGCGGCTGAGCCGTCGATGGCCAGCTCATAGCCGTAGGTGCTGAGCACCGCGCCCGAGACGTCGAGCAGCCTCGATCGTGGCCAGGAAGCAGGAGGTGTCCTGGGCGTCGCCGAAGGAGCACTTCTGAGCGGCGGCGTCCTGACCGAAGACGACCTGCAGGGTCGCCCGTCCGGTCTCAGGGGCGATTCGCCACCGTGGTGGTGTCCACGGCGACCGCCCCGGAGGTCACCGTGACACCGGATGCCTCCTGATAGGAGTAGCGCACGCTCGTCACGCCCCGGGGCTTCGGAGTCGTTGGAGTGGACCAGCCCGGTCAGGCTGAGGGTGGCTGCACGCGGGTTCGCCTGTGAGATCGTGCTCGCCAGGCCGGTCTGATGCTTGAGGTACGAGGCGCTCGCCCCACTGCCCCCGAAGCTCGCGAGGTACTCAATGAGAACATCGCGGTCCACGGAGTCGGTGGCGACTGCGGAGATCCGGACAGAGCGGCGTAGCCGTCCCCACCGGCCATGAGTGGAGAGCCTCGAGGCCACCAGAACGGAGTCGTCGTCGGCCAGGGGACGCCGTCGATGACGATCGAGGCGATGACCCGGCTGCGAGCATCGGCGATGGGAGTCGCCCTGGCAGCCGCGGTGGCGGTGCCCTGGCGACCCTCGTCATGAATGGCGTAGAGCCCATCCGCGGCATCCTGATCGATGCGCACCGAGAGGTTCGCGGAGGTTCCCAGAGTCAGCACGCCCCTGATCGTCGCCGGGCCGCCATTGCTGGGCGAGTACGGCCTTGAGCCGAGCGCCGGTGAGCACCGCATAGCTCATCCCATTGCCCAGGGGTTCAAAGGCCCGCGCCTCGCCCTTGGTCAGAGCGCCGTCGCCGGTCTCGCCATTGGCCGGGTCCCTTGGCGTAGAGGAGATCGGCATGCGCATCGCCGGGACTCGCCAGGCCGATGATGCGCGCGGCGTCGCCGCGGGGCGCGTTGCGGAGGCCCCAGTGGGCGTACGAATCGGCGATGAGGTCGGAGGCGGTGGACCTGGTGCCGAGGCTGGTGCGGGCGTGACGCCGTCGGAGGAGCCGCGCAGGAAGTCCGTGCGAGGGCGGCGGCCCGCTGACTGTCGCCCGCAGCCGCCCTGGCGGAGGCCTGAGAGACGATCCCCTCGACGCCGTATGCGTCAGCGGTGCAGTCGGAGGTCCGCAGGTCCCTATCGGCCGCGCTGATCACGGAGACCCTCGCGGGTGGAGGCGCTGTAGGCCAGCGAGACCTCGGCAAGCCCCCGGCCGTAGCGGTCGGCCTGAACCACGGCGATGTCCCGGCCGTCGGTCGAGGTCATGGTGGCGGACTCGCCCGCCCCGGGATGCCCTGACATCGCTGTACCCGCCCAGGACGGCGTCGACGTCCCCGGTGAGCTGGGGCGCCAGTCCGTCGGCGTCGGCATGGGCGAGCACGACGACGACGTCGGCCGCGCCGGTGCGCTTGAGCTCGGCGGCCTTGGCGTTGGCGGTGGCGGCGGCGGCGCTGGGGACAGGGCGCCCGCGGTCGCGGGGCGACCAGGGCGGGAAGTCGTCGGTCGCGATGCCGACGAAGCCGACCTGACGCCGCTGACGTCCTTGATGAAGGTGCCGCCGCCCTCTCCCTCGGAGTCCAGGGCCGAGCCGGTGAGGTTGGCCGACAGGTACGGGAAGGCGGCTGACGGCAGGATCCGATCGGTGAGGTCGTCCAGGCCCTTGTCGAATTCGTGGGCGCCCAGGGCGGAGACGTCCGTCGCTCATGGCGTTGAGCACGTCCAGCGCGGGCTGGTCCTCGAGCAGGGCAGAGGCCGGGGGCGAGTCGCCGAGGTTGTCACCCGACGAGACGAGCACGGCACCGGGGCTCGACCTGCGGACCCGGGAGATCTCGCAGGCCAGCGTGACGGCTCCGTCGGCGACCGCCCCGGTCGCGGGATCGGTGGTCCTCTCGATGACCGTGCAGGTCTGCGACGCCGAGAACGGTAATCGCAGTCTCAGTCGGCGTAGCAGCCGCGGCGCCGCAGTCGCGGCCGTCGCAGCAGTCGTGGCGTCATCGGCCGCGGCCGTGGGAGGCGGGATGGCAGGGCGAGCCCGCCGAAGGTCAGCGCCGCGAGCACGGGCGATCGCCTTCACACAGGGATTCGGTCGCATGACGATCCTGGTCGGGAGGGGGAATGGGGAGGTGATCCCGCGATAGTGGCGACGGCGGGCGCGTCGCCCGCAGAACGCGATTGTCCCCGGCTCGACACCACACTGAGATCCATTAGCAGGATGACGGCGTCCGAACAACCTGAGCAGGATTGTTCGGACGCCGTCCGTCGCCGTGGCGGGCGCCGAAGCGCCCGCAGGATCAGACGATGCCGTGGGCGATCATGACGTCGGCGACGCGGGTGAAGCCGGCGGCGTTGGCGCCGAGCACGTAGTCGCCGGATCGGCTGTACTTCCGGCCGCGGCCACGCACGAGTCGTGATGTCCGCCATGATGCCGGTCAGCTTGGCGTCCGCCGTCTTGAAGTCCCAGCGGGTCCGGCCGGCGTTCTGCTCCATCTCCAGGGCGGAGGTGGCCACGCCACCGGCATTGGAGGCCTTGCCTGGGCGTAGAGGACGCCCGCGGCCTGAACGCCTCGACGGCCTCCGGGGTGGAGGGCATGTTATCGCCTCGGAGACGACGGTACAGCCGTTGCGCACCAGGGTGGCAGCGGCATCGCCGTCGAGCTCGTTCTGAGTGGCGCAGGGCAGGGCGACGTCGACCGGGACGTCCCACGGACGGCCCTCGGCGACCAGGCGCGCGCCCGGGCGGCGCTCGACGTAGTCCCTTGACGCGACCGCGCTCGACCTCCTTGATCTGCTTGAGCAGGTCGAGGTCGACACCGGCCTCATCGACGACGTAGCCGGAGTGAGTCGGAGAAGGTGATGGGGTGGCGCCCAGCTGCTGGGCCTTCTCGATGGCGTAGATGGCGACGTTCCCCGAACCGGAGACCGCGACCTTCTTGCCCTCCAGGGTCTCGCCCTTGGTGGCGAGCATGGACTGCGCGAACAGCACCGTGCCGTACCCGGTGGCCCTCGGTACGCACCAGCGAACCGCCCCAGGCCAGGCCCTTTTCCGGTGAGCACCCCGGCGTCGTAGGAGTTGCGCAGGCGCTTGTACTGCCCGAACATGTAGCCGACCTCACGGCCGCCCACGCCGATGTCGCCGGCGGGGACGTCGGTGCTCGGGCCGATGTGACGGGAGAGCTCGGTCATGAACGACTGGCAGAAGCGCATGACCTCGGCGTCGGACCGGCCGTGCGGGTCGAAGTCGGACCCGCCCTTGCCGCCGCCGATGCCCTGAGCGGTCAGGGCGTTCTTGAAGATCTGCTCGAAACCGAGGAACTTGATGATGCCGACGTTGACGCTCGGGTGGAACCGCAGGCCGCCCTTGTATGGGCCCAGGGCCGAGTTGAACTCGACGCGGAAACCGCGGTTGACGTGAACCGCTCCGGCGTCGTCGACCCACGGCACGCGGAAGATGATCTGGCGCTCGGGCTCGACGATGCGCTCCAGGAGCGCGTTATCTGCGTAGTGGGGGTGCTTGGCGATGACGGGCTCCAGGGACTCCAGAACCTCACGGACCGCCTGGTGGAACTCGGCCTCGCCACGGTTGCGGGCCACGACCTGCTCGTAGACCTTCTCGACAACTCCCTGCATAGGGGACTCCTTCATTCCGTATTGTGCGAGGACTGTGCGAGGCGCACGGCCGCATTCGCAAGCCGCACGTCGCCCTCGTCAGGACACAACCCTGGCACCGCACCGGAAACTGAGACGAAACATCTCGCCCTCCGGCGACTCATGCCCGTCATCATTCGCCGAGATCGGTCCACTTCCGCACCGAGATCGGTCCCACCCGCATCGAGATCGGTCCGCTTCCGGCTCGAGATCGGTCCCACTCGCATCGAGATCGGTCCACTTCCGCGCCGAAATCGGTCGCAACCCAGCACGGACGACGCCGGGCATCTCCCCGCCACACTGGAGTCACCTGACGGGCCCCAACCGCACCGGAGTCATGAGCCAGGGACCGTGCGTTCGGAAGACGACCGCCTCCTGCGCATCGCTGAGAAAGGTCGACCACGCGACCGTGACCTCATCAGGACCGGTGCTCTCGTCATACATCGGCTGCCCCGCCGACACCTCCAGTACCCACGTCCAGCGTCATGACCAGGGAAAGAGCAGGACCGGGAATGCCACGAATGCACCACCGAGCAGCAGGCCGCCGAGTATCAGCCCCCATGATCCGACGCCGAACTCCCGACAGGATGCGAATGAACCAGATCGCGGCAAGGCACGCTGAGGCCAGCAGAACAACCACCAGGACAGCCCATGAGGCGGCCGGGCGCAGATATGTCCGCACCGACAGCAGGTCCTCAACCGCCTGAGGATGAGCGGGTGATTCGGATCGGCGGTGCTGATGCCGAACAGCACCAGCCCCGCCGCCGCTATAAGAATGAGGATCGCAGTCAGGACGATCAGCAGGCGATCGTGGTGCCGCACATCGAATCGCGGCCGATGACCCGCCGGGCGCGCGCGGACCCGTTCTTACTCCTGCTGACATTCGCGGCATCCGCGTGGTCAGCCGTCCTCATTCGCCCCTATGGCTGAATTGTGACCGATCTATCGCCTCTCACCAGAACTCACGCCACTCACACCTCGGCAACCCAGCACCCCCGGCCCGTATGCTCCCGACCGCGAGCGATGCCCAGAACGGCACCCAGAACACCCGCTACACCCACGGGCACTCCCCGCCGTCCTCGCCAGTCACGCTCACCGCACCGCCGCCGATTCCGCCGCTTATCTTCTCCCCGTCTCCGGCGGGCCTCGATCTGCTCGACGTCGGCTGCGGCCCCGCGACCATCACCGCCGATCTCGCCGAGGCCGTCGCCCCCGGCCGCGTCGTCGCACTCGACGGCGCCCCCGCCGCGCTCGAGGCGGCGCGGGCGACTCTTCAGGCATCGGGGGCTGACGGATGCCGTCGAGCCGGTCGACGGCGATGTGCACGCCCCGCCTTCGCGGACGCCTCCTTCGACGTCGTCCACGCCCACCAGGTGCTCCAGCACGTAGCCGACCCGTGGCCGCGCTGCGCGAGATGCACCGGGCGGTGCGCAACCCGCGGCTCGGGTGGCGCGCGACGCCGTGTACTCGGCCAAGGCCTCGCACGCGCAGCCGCCCGCCCTGGAGCGCTGGCGCCAGATCTACATGGCGACGGCGCGGGCCAATGGCGGCGAGCCCGACGCCGGCAGTCGCCCGCTGTCCTGGTTCCGCACCGCTGGATTCAGCGATGTGAGGCCTCGACATCGACGTGGTGCTATGCGACGCCGGAACCGCGGTCCTGGTGGGTCGGGACCTCAAGCGGAGCGCTGCCGCCTCATCTGGCCCGCAAGCGGTCGAGTTGGGACCGACCACCCCGGCCGAGTTGGGAGGAGATGGCCGGCGCGTGGCACGAGTGGGCCGAGGCGGACGACGGCTGGTTCGTCGTCGTCCACGGCGAGATCCTCGCCCACCGATAGCACCGATAGCGGGCCGCGCAACCTGCGCCCCGACGCGTGCCTCCCCCGGCACACACACCCCACTGCACGCGCCCTGTCGAAAGCAGACATTTTCGAACGAGATAGACGGTGGCGCCGTCTATCTCGTCCGAAAATGTCTGCCTCGTCGAAGACTCACGAAGGTCACGCAGCCGGTCAACTGGCGTCGTCAACCGGTTCGAGCCATTCGTTGGACGTGTTATCGCCCGGAACCGCGAGCGCGATGTGAGAGAACCAGGAATCGGCTTTGGCGCCGTGCCAGTGCTTGACGCCGGCCCGCGTGAACACGACGTCACCGGGATTCAGCGAGATGGCGTCCTTTGCCCTCCTCCTGATACCAGCGCCGGAGCCCGCCGCAGATGAGCACCTGACCACCGCCGCTGGTGGCATGGTGGACGTGCCAGTTATTGCGGCATCCCGGCTCGAAGGTCACGTTGTGCACCCCGACGGCGCACTCGGGATCGGCCACCAGATTCTTCAGGAAGCTCTTCCCGGTGAAGTACTGGGCGAAGGCGGTATTGGGCTCGCCCCTGCCGAATACGTTCGCGACCATGAAGAGGGACTCATCGGTCGTTGAGGTCATGACTGCTCCTTCGAAAGACGGTTACCGACCGCCAGATCAGATTAGGTGCGGCGCCGCCGGGAGGCCAGGTTGGGGCCGGATTGAGGGGCCCAGGTTGGAGCCGGATTGAGGGGTTGAGGCCGGGCCCCGCCGGACTCCCTCACTCCCTGATGCCGCAGACGCCGCCAGATTCTGCGCGCCGCCTCCGCGCCGCCCGGGACGCGCCGAGAGTCGAGGCGCTGGAGCCGCATCCGATCAGCAGCACGCGCGGATCCTGGCCACACCGGTACGCCCTCCATGCGAATGCCCGCTTCATACCGATGACCGCCATCGACCGGGGCATCAGCCGCGCCGCGCCCTCCCGGTCGCGCATGCGCAGGGCCCAGGTGCGTCAGCGGCGCCCTGAAGCCCGTATTCCAGAAGATGGTGTCGACCTCGACCCAGGTGGGCCCAGGATAAGGATTCCAGGAGTCCGGAACCGCCAGCCCTCCACCCGTGATCGCATCGGCTCCCCAACCCGTCGGGATGATCACCGGTGGCCGCGGGAGAGAAGCGCACCGCGCGCTCGCCGATGAGATTGATCATCCCTGGAGACGAGGATCCCCGCTCAACGCCGTCGACATGCCCTGGCCAGAGTGGGGGCGCCCGTGACCGCACGACGCTTCCGGGAACGGCCCGACGGTGCGCGCGCTGACCGCCCGCTCCATCGCGGCGCCCCAGATGTCATCGAGACCGGTGGTGAAACTGGGCGGGCGTCGCGTGGCCCACGTCACCGCGGCGGCATAGGGGCGACCTCCAGGAGCATCTGCACTGCGGTGAGCCCACCGCCGACGACGAGCACGCGCTGCCCGGCCAGCTCCTCGGCCCGGCGGTAGGTGGCGGTGTGGAGCTGCTGGCCGGCGAAACGGTCCTTCCCCGGAATGTGCGGGATGTAGGGATGGTTCCAGGTGCCGGTCGCGGAGACGACCATGCGTGCGAGCCAGGTGCGCTGCCCCTCCCGCGTGCGGGCCTCGACCGCCAGAAGAGTGTCACGGCGCACGGGATCATGCCGGCGGCTCATGCGAGTACGGCCGCTGCGGGCCGCGGCCCCCACGGCCGCGTGAACGCCCCCGGTGGACAGCGGAGGCGAGGCAAGCTCCGTGGATCGCACCGCGGTGACATGCACCGGACGCAGGACGTGCAGCCCGCGCGCCTCCTCATAGCGTCGGTAGTACCCGGGGACGGCGATGTTGCTGGGCGATCCCTCATCCAGATCATTGGCGGGGAACTGGGGCAGGTCGGCGATCCGATGCGCCCGACCGATCGTCAGGGAGTCCCAGCGGTGGCGCCAGGCGCCTCCGGGACCATCCTCGGCGTCGAGCACGAGCAGCTCCTGTCCCGGAATCAGCCCACGGCGGGCGAGCTCGCCCGCCACGGCCAGCCCGGCCTGACCCGCCCCGATGACGATGACGTCGACAACCTCACTGACTGCACTGGCCCTCACTGATGTCGCTGACCTCGCTGACGCCGGCAGCGCCACCGGCACTGCCGGCATCGGCGGCGGTCGCATCGGTCATGCCGCCGACACTACTGGCGTCTGTGGTGCGCTGGTCGGACTCCGCGGGTTCACATCACCATCATGCGCTATCACCCGAGCTCTTCCCCATTGAAGTCCTCATCGAGTCGGCGCGCCCGGGCCTCTGCCGGCAGTCCGGATCAGGACCACGAGCTCCTGGGAGCATCTGAGCCTCCTGGACCCTGAGCCCCCTCGCCATGCACAACAACGACACCCCGGCCCCGGAGTCGCCGAGAACGCTGTTGATCTGGCAATCTGCGCCTGTGCTCTCCTCTCCAAGCGTCGTCGCGACGCGGGCCCTGACGGTGCGCTCCGTCCTAGACGGCCCGCTCGCCCGACGTCGCCGTATCGACGCGGCGCGGATCCGCGAGCTGGCAGGCGTGACGCGGTGCGGCGACCTGGGAGTCAGGCAGGTGGTCGAGCTGCCCGCGCTCGCCGATCTCGCCACGACGACGGCGTCGCAACTGCGTCTGCCCGACGGCGCCGGCTGGAGAATCGGTCAGGCGCTCGGAGACGCCATCGAGCAGGGCGTGCGCCTGTGGCTGTGCGAGGTGGCCGCTGAGGCAGTACCGCTGATCAGCCGCGCCATCGGCGACGACCTCATTCACATCGTCTCCCTGCCCGAGCCCATCGCCGTGCCGGCCGCCGATGACTCCGATGGCGCAGCCGCACCCGAGGCCGAGCCGGAGAACAAGCCCGACGTTCCGGCCACGGCCTCGCCCGCGCCCGATGGCACCGTCGTCATCGCCCTGAGCCCTCTCGCACTCCTCATGGCGCTGACCGACGGCGACGACGACTGCGCCGCTACCTGCGCACCGTGCTCGCGGGCGTGGACACCCTGCGCTGCTCGTCCCGGGCGATCGTGGCGCTGCAGCGCAGCGGTGTCGAGGTGGTACCGCGCTCGCGAGCGCTGCGGCTGCTGTGGAACCCCGTGGCCCTGGCCTATCTCGTGGTGTTCGTGTACTCGTCCTGCGGGCCATCCTGGTGGCCTTCGTCCCCGGCTTCCACGGCCAGGTGTGGGTGCTGTGGACGATCGATATCCTCACCGCCATTCCCTGCACATGGGGACTGGGTGGAGATGGTGGCCGGCCGTCGCATCCGCTACCGGCTCCTCGGGCTGGCGACCGCGCTCGTCAGCTTCTTGGCCCCTTACGTCTACTTCTGGATCACGGGGCGCGACTACCCGCCATGGGTGATCACGGTCGTCAGTGGCGATGATCGTGGGCAGCGCCGGCTGGAGGCGCTGCGCTGGTGGCGCGAGCGGCCGATCGTTCAGGGCTTGGCGGAGGCCTCCGACGACTGGGACGACTGAGGGCTCTGAGGCGTCTCCCCTGACGGAGCGCAGCACGCCGACGCCGACGAGCCAGAGTCCGCTTCCGACCGATAGAACCGCGGCCACCTGCGGGCGCACGGGGTACGACGAGGAGCCAGGTGGCGGTTGCGATCCGATACGCCCACCGCGGTGACATTGAGCGCGCGGAAGCGCTTCACGCGGACCGGATGGACGTAGTGGGTCGGTACAGAGGGTGAGGATGGTCATGAGGATGGTCGCCGCGATATTGATCCAGGCCGGGCCCGAGCACCCACACCATGACGGCACCACGATGTTCCATGCTGCGGGAAGCCGACGAAGTGAGTTGTCATTCGACTTCGCCCTCGTTGGCGTAGCAGAACATTGCGGAGACCAGGATCACGACGAGCAGGGTGCTGGCGACCGGCTTCGGCCCCATCGGAACCCAGAGGTACATGAACAGCGCTGGAATGAAGGTCCACGTGAGGTAGTCGATGACGATGTCGACGACGCTGCCGTCGAACCACGGAATGACCTCCTGACGCGGGCGCTGCGGGCGAAGGTGCCGTCAATGCCGTCGATCACGAGAGCGATGGCGAGCCACCACCACATCCAGCCGATCTCGTGTGTGGACCCGTGGAGAGCACCGCCAGGGTCGCGGAAGACCAGTCCCGACATGGTGAATGCGTGCACGGCCCAGGCGAGCAGAGCGCGACATGCGGCCTCGGCGGGAGGGCCGAGGGAGATTCCGAGGAGACGAGACGGATCTGCGGGCGTGGGAGGTAGTGGGAGGCACGATCAACCTTCTCAAGATGTGATGGGGATTTACCGTAGGTGACGAGTTCTCCGATGCCGACGCCTCCCCCGTGAAGGGGAGCCGTACCCGGAGCCGGTCTGCGGGATTCGATCCCACACCCTAAGCATATTCACAGCCTCGCCGCTCCTTCACCGAGATCGGTCCCACCCGCGCCGAGATCGGTCCGGTTCCGTCTCGAAATCGGTCGCACCCGCGCCGAAATCGGTCCCACTCCGCGCCGAAATCGGTCCGGTTCCGCATCGAGATCGGTCGCACTCCGCGCCGAAATCGGTCCCACTCCGCGCCGAGATCGGTCCGCTTCCACCACGAGATCGGTCCCACTCCCCACCCTGCCGACGGCGGACAGATCTCACCCGCCGCGCTGCGGCTGTCGTCGGTCACGCAGGTCGTTCGATGAACAGCACGTCGAGTTCACGCGCCGCGCCGCCATAAGCCGCTCTCCCGCGTCCATCAGAGAACCGGCCGTGCTCAGGACTGACGCCAGCAGATGGGCATCCACTGCAGAAAGACCTTTCCCCCATAGCCGACGCTTCTCGACCAACCAACGCACGTCGCCGTCGCCAACAGGCCGAAACCTCTTCATATCGTCAAGCGCCCCCGGGAACTCTCGCCGCTTCGTCCTGTTCAGGATGGCGGCGAGTACCGGTTCTCGCGCATGAAGGTGATCGATCCAGACGTTGGTGTCGACGAGGATCACACGTGCGCATTCCGCGGCGCGGCGCCGCCTGGGCATGAGGATCCGCACCTCCAAGAGCGGCGAGCCACGGGCGCTCTCGACTCGAACAGCACCTTCATCGCCTCACGGAGCAAGGCGGAACGCCTCGATCCCCGTCAGCAGCAGCCTTGTCAACAAGCTCGTCATCCAGTGCGACCGTCGCGCACAGCATCCCCCTACACCAAACAGCACATCATGATGTCGTTCGCGATGCTGAGCATCGTCAATGGCTGCGGCAGTCTCCGACCGATTTCGAGCCGAAATACTACCGATCTCGACGCGAAACTGGACCGATCTCGAGCCGGAAGCGGGCCGATCTCGACGCGGAACTCGACCGATCTCGGCAGCCGCGCAGCAGCCGAGCGGTCGTGTCGAGGGGGCCGTCGCAACCGTTCAGGGGCCCTGGTTCCTCGGTCGCCAGCTGTTCTCCGTGCAGCCGCCATCGCGGGTGCGACTCTGCTGCGCATGGCGGCGCCTTGAGGCCGGCGCGCCGGCGCAGTACTCGTGCTCATGCCCGAGGAAATGCCCGACTCGTGATTGATCACCTAGATGTGATAGGCGTCGAGGCTGAGAAGGTAGGGCCGCCGTAGTCCAGCGGTCGGAGTTGAGGACGACGTTCCCTCGCTGCGGCAGTTCCACATGCTGGCCGTCTCCAGCGGGGAGCACAGCGCATCCGCCGTTGGCGGCGTGGCGATGGACGGTGACGAAGTCCGCCGAATCGGGCGCTGACCTGCTCGAAGGAGACCCTCGGCAGTACGCCAACCGCGGTCGTCATTGAGAACGCTCGACCGCGGAGGCAGCGGCGCCGCATCGACATCGGTGCCGTTCCTGGCCCGGAGAACGTAGTGGTAAAACCGTGTCGGCACCCGGCCGACGGGGCCACCGGGTCAGCGGGATCGTCCAGGTGTCGTCCCCGACGGCGTCGCTGTGGGCGAAGCCCTGACGTCAACCTCCGCGGTGCGGGGGTCGGCGACGGCCCGGCACTGGCCCCGGCATCCGACTCGGCGGACGCCGGGCCTCGGCGTCCGCAGCCAGCTCCTGCCCCGAGTGGACGCGGGACCGCCCTGGTCGCCCGCACCACGGCCGGCCCACATGCGCGCGCCCAGGCCGACGAGCGCGACGACGGCACAAGAATGACGAGGCACGAATAAGCTTCCACGGCTCGGCCAGCACGAGACGACGACGCCGGCGCGCACCCGCCAGACATACGGGTGGTGGTGCGAGCTTCTGAATCCGCTGAATCCGTGCGATAGCGGCCGGTCGATGCCGAGCGACGAGCGGACGGGCTGCCGCGGCGACCGCGAGGACGACGGGCACACGACTCTCATAGTGGTGGCACAGGTCCGCCGCAGGCGACCGCTGCGATGAGCTGTCCCAGCCGCCTCCCTGTTCACCGAGATCGGTCGTAATCCGCACCGAGATCGGTCGCATTCCGCCGCGAGATCGGTCGAACTCCGGCTCGAGATCGGTCGAACTCCAGCTCGAGATCGGTCGTAATCCGCACCGAGATCGGTCCGGTTCCGCAGCGAATCCGTGACATTGCCCCCAGCCCTGTAGCGAGTGAGAGCTGGGACTCGGGCGGCAGGCAGAATCACGAGCGCGCCACCGCCAGCAGGACAGAAAGAGCAGCCCCTGTATACCGGTCGTGCTCTGCCCGAAGACAAGGCTCTGACAATGCGCACTGGACGGAGCCGCAGTAGCACCCGCCCCGTCATCGTCCTCCTCACGTGGTGGAAAGGTGAGGCCGCATGAGCGTCGCCTGTGGTCTTTGCCCAGAGCAGTCGCTCCGTCCTGGCAATCGACCTTGACCAAACCAGCAGGGCAGCTCAGCGCCCGGACCGCCGGGGGCGGACGCCGGCAGTCCGTGGGGGCCCTACTGGTGGGGAGCCACCCGGTAGGCCCCGATAGGGCTCATGCGCATCGACGGCTCAGGATTGCCAATCCGGTCACTCTCTGACCGCGGTGACGCCGAGACCCGCTGCTGGCCCACCCGGCTCACCGGCTCAGGCGAATCGTTGACGGCGGTCTGCGGCTTCCGCCAACGCCGCCGTCGGCGCCACGCGACAATCGCAAGAACATCAAGAGCCAGGAGGCTGAGCAGCGAAGCCTGCGCCGCAAACCAGAACGGCACGAAGTGGGGCAGCAGTTGCTGCGGATCGAAACCGTGCTCCTCAGCGCGGATCCCCGTGATCGTATTCGCTCTGAACCACAGTCCATAGAAGCCGACGACACTCATATTGAGCACCACTAGAACGGCAACGATCGCTCCACGCAGTGCGACATCCCGCTGTTCCTCCATTAGTTGCACCCATCCTGAACAAATCCAGAATATCTCTTATCGGGGAGCCCTCCGACGCACTAGCGTCAGCCGAATCCTTCGCCTGAGCAGCACCAACTGGCTCAACAATTGCGGACAGTGAGAAAATAGTAGCGGCGGCTATCGAGATCGGGCCTTTTCTTCGGGCTTTCATCAGGTATTCCTTCCGATGCCGAGTGCACGTGATGGGATCTGATCATTCCGATGGTCGTGGCCTGAATAATAATAATGAATATTCCTCAATACCTCGATGAACCTCCTTCGATTGACGCCAGTTTCACGCTATCGCGAAGTGATAGCGAACACAGGAGCATGTGCTCGACGCCCTCGCGGACGACACGCCCCAGGAGAACGCACCTCACCGGGCGCGCACCGATTCTGGCGGGAGCGCGGAAGTGCGAGGAGCGCGGGAGCGCGGAAGTGCGGGAAGTGCGAGAAGGGCGGAAGTAGTAGCCTGCGGCGAGGGTCTCAGTGGATCGACTTCGACGATCCACTTGGTTCAGAACCCGGCTACCTGCGCCCAGCCCTTGCCATCTCCTCTGATCGCTTCAACCGCTCCCGCATAGCCACCGCAACCGTGCCAGCAATCACCGGCAATATGCGCCCGCCGCCGTACCGGGCAGCATCGGAGCCCGAGCGGGGAGGTGGGATCGGGACGATGACGCCCCCACCCCCGAACAGCTCAGCCGAATAGCTCGGGCAGCGTCGCCTCAGCGCTCCCTCTGCGCAGCTCGGCCAGGTCCAACACCAGAGGCCGCCCCGGCCCCGCTCATCGGACAGACGTCCCCACCGGAGACGACCAGCATGTCGCCGCCGGTGGTGCCCAGACGCGCTCCAGGCGACGTCCTCGGCCTCGGCCGCGGCAACGACGGCCTCCACGGGCCCACTTCGGGCACCGCCACCAGGGCGCGCCCCGGACTCGGAGAACAGGGCCGTGAAATCGTCCACGCCGTCGCGCCCCTGAAGCTGAGTCAGGTCGATGCTGGCCCCCACCCCGTGCCGCAGGACGGCGTCCACCAGGGTCTGAATGAGCCCCCGGCGGAGCAGTCGGGCGGCGCGCACGAGCCGCCCGCCATCGGGCGCATCCGGTCCGTCGGCTTCGCTCAGGGCCACCAGTACGCGCCCGAGCGCCATCTCGGCCTCCAGGTCCGACGCGCGGGGCTGGCCGCCGAGGTGGTCGTGACGACGCGCGCCCAGGCCGAGCCGTCGAGCTCATCGCGGGTCTCCCCAGGGCGACGATCGCCAGCCCCTCCTCGAACCAGCCCGGACGGGTTGGCGCGGCGCACGTCCTCCATGACGCCGAGGACCCTGACGACGGGCGGGGTTGATGGAGGAGTCGATCCTGCCCTTGACCTTCCCGTGAGTTGTACAAGGAGACGTTGCCGCCGGTGACGGGCACACCCATGGTCTTGCAGGCGTCGGCCAGGCCGGTGATGGCCTCGACCAGCCGCCACATGGCGTCGGGGTCCTCCGGCGAGCCGAAGTTGAGGCAATCGGTGACGGCCAGGGGCCGGGCGCCCACGGTGCACACGTTTCGGTAGGACTCGGCCAGCGCCTGGGCGGCACCGGCGGCCGGGTCGAGCTTGGTGAAGCGCCCGTTGGCGTCGGTGGCGATGGCCACGCCGCGGCCGGTCTCCTCATCCACGCGGATGACGCCGGCGTCGTCGGCTGGGCCAGGGCAGTCCCCCCGCGCACGAAGCGGTCGTACTGGTCGGTGACCCATGCGGGCGAGGCCTGGTTGGGATTGGCGACGACGGCGCGCACCTGCTCATCGAGCCCGGCGGCGGTGCCGGGCCGCTCCAGTGAGGCCGTGGTGTCCTCGTTGAGGGCGTCCCTGCCAGGCGGGGCGGTGAGGGCGCTCGTAGGTGGGGCCCTCGGGGCCACGGTGCGCGGGTCGACGTCGACGATCCGCTCCCTCGAAGTGGTCGATGGTCAGCCGGCCTGAGCCGTTGACCTCGCTGATGACGGCGGCCTCGACGTCCCACGTGTCGATGACCGCATGAAGGCGTCCAGCTTCTGGGGCGACGACGGCCATCATGCGCTCCTGGGACTCGCTCGTGAGGATCTCTCGCCGGCCGTCAGCGAGGGGTCGCGCAGGAGTGACGCTCTCGAGGTCCACGTGCATGCCGCCGTCGCCGTTGGAGGCGAGCCTCGCTGGTGGCGCAGGGAGATGCTGGCCGCCCCCAGGTCCTGGATGCCGAGCACGAGATCGCCCGCGAACAGGTCCCAGGCAGCACTCGATGAGGACCTTCTCCATGAAGGGGTCGCCCACTTGGACGCTCGGGCCGCTTGGCGGGCATGCTGTCCTCGAAGGACCTGAGGCCAGGATGGAGGCCCCGCCGATGCCGTCCTCGCCGGTGCGCGCCGAAGAGCACCACCTTGTTGCCCGTCCCGCCTGCGTTGGCCAGGTGGATGTCGTCGTGGCGCAGCACGCCCACGCACAGGGCATTGACCAGCGGATTCTCCTGGTAGGACGGGTCGAACTCGGTCTCGCCGCCGATGTTGGGCAGGCCCAGGCAGTTGCCGTAGCCGCCCACTCCGGCCACGACGCCGTGGACCACGCGAGCGGTGTCCGGGTGCTCGGGCGCGCCAAAGCGCAGCTGGTCCATGACGGCCACGGGCCGCGCGCCCATGGAGATGATGTCGCGCACGATCCCGCCCACACCGGTGGCAGCGCCCTGGTAGGGCCTCGACATAACTGGGGTGGTTGTGGGACTCGACCTTGTAGGTGACCGCCCAGCCGTCCCCGATGTCGACGACGCCGGCGTTCTCGCCCATGCCCACCAGCAGGTGCTCGCGCATCTCGGGGGTGGTCTTCTCCCCGAACTGGCGCAGGTGGATCTTGGAGGACTTGTAGGAGCAGTGCTCGGACCACATGACGGAGTACATGGCGAGTTCGGCGCTGGTGGGACGACGACCCAGCAAGCTCTTGATGGAGGCGTACTCGTCGTCCTTGAGCCCGAGCTCGGCATAGGGCATCTCACGCTCTGGGGGTGGCGGCGGCGTCGGCGACGGTATCTGGATGCTCGACGGGCCGGGGCCGGCCGGCGCTACCTGCTGCCAGCACTGTCGGCAGAGCTCGCGGACGTCGTGGGCGCGGTGGGCCTGACGGCCATGGATGCTCCTGAGTGGGTGCGGAGGGACCATGCGCGAGGACACCCAGCCGAGATCGCGGGGCACCGTCGGCCAGGCACGACTCATCCGGCGATGCATCGCGCAGATCGCGCAGACGGCGCAGACGGCATAGAGGCCACAGACGGCACGGGCGCCCTGAACAGAGAATGGCGCGTACCCGCACAGGCATTCTGCTGCGGGCACGCGCCATTACCATCGAATTATCACCGGCCAGGCCCGTGGGGCTCGGCAGTCCCGGAGAGCCGAGTCAGGGGCCGGCAACGACGTCTTGCGTGCTGGGGGTCAGTGGACTTACTGGAGCGAGCCGTCCTTGTTGACGAGGATCACGATGAACTCGACGAGGGCCCAGATGCTGTTCACGATGGCAATCAGCCACACGAGGACATCCCGCCGGCGAAGCCACCGGCCTGGGAGTCAGAAATCTGGCGACCAGAAGCTGCAGCGTCCATCGCCGTATTTCATCGTCGTGGCAACGAAAACGATCGACAAGATAATGACCGCGACCGCAAGCACAATGTGCCTCGACCGCGCGGGCCCTTCTGGCCGAGGTAGAAGTTGTGGGCGCCAATTCCGCCGAGGAAGAAGCGCCAGCAGCGCTGCGGTTACCTTGGACTTTGGGGGCTACGCCGGTCCCGTATCCGGCTGGCTGTAGCCGGCGTTGGGATACCTGGCCGCTGACCGGCGTCGGCATCGGCTGACCGTAAGGATGGGGTGCCTCATTCAGGTCCTCCAGTGATAGCGGGCCTCGGAGTCGGCCCTGGAAACGTCACTGCATCATTACCTCAAAGCACTCAACGCAACATCGGTCGCCCTCCTGAGGGCAGATGTGGGCGAAGTCCCTCAGATCACGCGACACACCACACTCGAAAGTGCCTCGCATCACACGCATGTGGTGCAGGATCAGCCTGCAGAGAAGTGATCGACGTAGCCCCTGCCCATCCTGGAGCTCGAGAGCCACCTGGACAAGGTGGCCGGCCACCGCCTCAAGGGCAGCGTGGATGCTGCCCGCCTCCTGCTCGAAGGGCGCACCGTGTGGACGGTGACGCCAGTCGACCACGGCGGGCGCCGGGCCCGCGAGACGATCGGCCCCTGGTGGGCTACGCACTCGGCCTGGGCGTGGACGCGCGCTGGCTCACCTGGACGCACCCGCGGACTTCGAGCGTGGCGGCAGCGCCTGCACGCGGGCATCCACGGCGACCGGGGAGACGGCGGCAAGCTCGGCGACAAGCAGCGGGACCTCTACGAGCACGTGCTGTCGTCGAATGCCGACAACGTCGTCGATGAGGTCCGCGAGGGCGATGTCGTCATCCTCCACGACCCGCCCACCGCCGGCCTGGCGAAAGCTCTCCGACGCGCCGGCGCCACCGTCATCTGGCGCTGCCACCTGGGGAGGCTAGGAGGCGAGGAGGCCGAGCGCGCCTGGGCCTTCCTCGATCGGTACCTGGAGGACGTCGACCTGGTGGTCGTCTCCGCGAGGAGTACCGCCCGCCCTTCATCGAGCCGGAGCGCTGCACCGTCGTCAAGCCCTCGATCAACCCCGACTCCCCAAGAACCGGGTCCTGACCTGGACGAGGCCTGGTCCGTGGGCGCGCCTGGCGGGGATCTTCGCCGGCGAGCCGCCCTTCGATGCGATCCCCCTTCGTGCACGAGGACGGCCGCCCCGACGCGATCCGGCAGATGCCCTCCTGGCCGGGCGGGACCGCCGGTCCCGACGGGGGTGCGCACGATCGTGCAGGTGGGGCGCTGGGGATCGACTCACGGGGCCAAGGAGCTCATCGACGCCTTCGTCTCGAATCTCGACGCTCCCGCCCGACGATGCGCATCTGCTGATCGTCGGCCCGGACCCCGACGGGCCGCGACGACGACTCGGCCGCGGTCCTCGGCGAGGTACTGGACCGCTGGGACCTCCTGCCGGACCTTCGGTGGCGGGCCGGGTCCACATAGCGGCGGTGCCCACGCACGACCGGGAGATCAATGCGACGGTGGTCAACGCCGTTCAGCGCGTCGCCGACGTCGTCACCCAGCGCTCGCTCGTGGAGGCCTTCGGCCTGCCCGTGGCGGAGGCGATGTGGAAGAAGGCGGCTGTGGTGGCCTCGCGGTCGGAGGCATCCAGGACCAGATCGCAGACGGCGTCGACGGCGCCCTGGTCGATCCGGTCGACGCGCGCGCATGGGCAGAGGCCGCAGCAGATCTGCTGCGCTTTCCCGCAGAGGGCGCGCGAGATGGGAACGGCCGCACACGAGTCCGTGCGGCGCGAGTTCCCTGCCCGATCGCCACCTGTGCGAGGTCGTCGGCGCCATCGATCGAGCCCTGGAGCTTCGCAAGGACTAGCCGGTCCTCGCCGATTGGTTGATGCCGCGCCACGGGGCGGCTGAATGTGCGGGGCTGCGCTGCGGAGTCTGACGATCGCGGCGGACGGGAGAGGCCCCTCCCAGCCCACCGAGCCCGCCCGACTACCCTGACGAGGATATTTTTGGGATGAGACCGACGGTGGCAACGTCGGTCCATCCCAAAATGTCCATCTCGACGCATGAAGAGAAACCTCCGTCGATACCGCCGCCTCGACGACGAGACCGTTATCCACACGTTGATCCACAGGCTTTGTGCACATTGAGCGCCGAGCGCATCGCCACGCACGCTGTCGCCACCGCCACTCGATGGGCAGACACATCAACCACAGTGGGCAACTTTCAGATCGAGCAGCGCGCCACTCCACATCCCTCTAACTCGCAATGCCACCGCCGTCAAATCGTTGGTGGTATGCGCCGATCCGCTTGTCGGACGTAACGAGGCGAGAGAAAATCCGCTCCACAGCGCGTTTTGCTGTTATCCAATCGTGATCTTCGGCGACTCTGCGTCAGCACACCGGCACCTGTCGTTCGCCGACGGCAAAGGCGTCTCTCCCCCGTTGTCCACAGTTACCCACAGCCCCGGAAGGTTCTCCACAAGGTAGGGGGCGCCATTCACAGTCATAGGCGCACCTGGCGGCAGCACACCCTGACGAACGAGGGGAACGCCCGCCCCACGCGGACTGATGCCGCCCACGGACAGCACACCCCAACGCACGGGGCGCACAGGCCCCGCAGACGTCAGGAGGCGTCGGCCTCAGCAGACCTCGGGCGTCAGGCGCCCACCAGCGAGCGCTGATGGCGGACTGGAAGAGCCGCAGGCCGTCCACGCCGGTGCGCGGACCCGCGGCGGAGTCGGGCGCGAAACCGCTCGACGGCGTGCTCGCGCGCGGCATGAGCCCGACGACGTTTCCGCGCTCATTGCGCACACCGGCGATGTCGCGGGCGGATCCGTTGAGTTCCAGCCGACGTACCGGAAGACGACAAGGCCCTCACCCTCGAGGCGGTCGAGCTCCTGGGGGCAGCGATGAAGTTGCCCTCCATGTTCTTGAGCGGAACGGTGATCTCCTCACCCTCCTCGAACAGGCCGGTCCAGGCCGTCGTCGTCGATTCGACGCGCAGGCGCTGCTCGCGGCAGACGAACTTCTGATGTTCGTTGCGCAGCAGCGCTCCGGGCAGCAGGTGCGCCTCGGCCAGAATCTGGAAGCCGTTGCAGATGCCGAGTACGGGCATGCCCTTGCCCGCCGCCTCCACCACCTCGTTCATGACGGGGGCGAATCGGGCGATGGCGCCGCAGCGCAGATAGTCGCCGTAGGAGAAGCCCCCGGGGACGACCACGGCATCGACGCCCCTCTGAGGTCGGCGTCCTTGTGCCACAGGGCCACGGGCTCGGCGCCGGCCAGATGCACGGCGCGAGCGGCATCGACGTCGTCGAGAGTGCCGGGGAAGGTGATGACGCCGATGCGAGTCATCGGGTCTCCTCATCGGCGCGCACGGAGACGACGTCCTCGATGATCGCGGGTTGGACAGGAGCGTCGAGGCAGCCTCGGCGGCAGCGGCGAGGTGGGCATCGGTGACCGGGCCGTCGACGGTCAGCTCGAAACGGCGGCCCTGGCGCACGCCGGTGAACTGGTCGAATCCGAGGCGCGGGAGACTCCCACGACCGCCTTGCCCTGGGGGGTCAAGGATCTCCGGCTTGGGCATGACCTCGACGACGATGCGTCCCATCGGTCCTCCTGGATACGGGGTGGAGAGTGCGGGGTGGAGAGCGTCCGGAACGCAGAATACCCGGTAGGCCGGCGCTGCGTCCGAGTAGCCCCGTCCGCCGGGATGGCCAGCCGCACTCCGGTATCCGGGACAGCGCGCCCGCGCTCCTGCCAGGGGCGCTCGCCGTCCGTCAGGCGTACCCGAGCCAGTCGCCGGCCAGGCGCATGGCCAGGACACCCCCGATCGCCAGAGACACCGTGCCCAGCAGCCACACCGGGCCGAGCGCTAGGGCGAGGATCGCGCACACGACTGCCGCCGCAAGCATGAATCCGCCGACGGCGCCGGCCACGCCCGCGGGAGCGTGCACGGACTGGTCGAGGGTCGAGCTGCCATGATCGGCTTCGGCCCGGGTCCAGCGCCACCCGCGGCGAATCCGGGCCGCTCGAACCGCCCCGACCCGCTCAGGCTGCCCGGCCCTCCCCGGCCGTCCTGGCGGCTCCCGCGGCCCCCGCGCTCGGCGTGCTCGACGTGTTCAGCGGCGGGCGGTGACTGGCGTGCTGCGGCGTCATCGGAAGCGGCCAGAAGGCGTCGGGTATCGGTGATCGACCGTCCCCACGGTCAGGCCGGCGGCCGCGTCCAGGACGGTCGGCGTCCAGCGTTCGCCCTCCGCGCACCGCGGTGCCGCCGGCCCATGCCAGTACCCGGCGGCGGAGACGAGTCCGCCCCCATCAGGACCACGACGAGCCATGGCGGGATCCACAGGCGTCCGGCCTCGGCGTTGGTCGCCAGATTCATCGCCGACCAGGTCGCCAGGGCCAGCCCGATCAGGGGCGAAGGCGATCCCCGCCAGGCGCTGTCGCCGCACGGCCACGCGGCCGGGGGTTCCCCGCCCGCTGCCCCGGCGTCGGCCCGCCCGCCGCGGCACCGCGCCCCACTCCCAGTCGACAGGGGCCGCGCTCGGACGGCGGGCGCCGGTCGGCCCAGTGGCGGCGTCAGCGAGCACCCGCCCGCGGAATGGAGGCCATCCCCAGCGCCACCGGGAGATCCGAAGACCCGGCGAACAGCTGCGCCACGCGGGCGAGGGCCTCCCGTCGTCGTCCCGGCCAGGCTCGTCCGCCGCCCGTCCGACGCGGTGGCCGCCAACGCGGCCGAGAACGGGCCGGAGGCGGTATCGAGGGCGGTCAGCTCCCGTCGGCCAGTGGATTCCGGGATGGCGATGTCGGTGCCGAAACCGTCAGGGGGACGGCGAGGTCGCGCCGGGAGGCGCCGCTCCCCTGTTGCTCGGCGGAGGCGGCCCGCCCGTCCTCGAGCGCTGGCGCGGGCGCGAGCACGGGCCACTGCCACGTTGCGGTCCAGCCGCAGGCGGGGCGCAGTGACGACGAGGGCGAGCCGGCACGCGCAGCGCTGGCGAGCAGGGCCCACGCCGACCAGCACCAGCGCGAGGCGCCCAGGATGCCGGAGACTCCATGGGCGCCGAGCGCTGCTACGCGACCGCCGCAAGCGCCAGCACGATGAGCAAGCACAGCGACGATGAGGAGGACGACGAACCCCCGGACCGGGCGGAAAGCCCGCGCAATCTTCGGTTGCGAGGTGGTCTGGCCCGTCTGATCCGCGGAGCGGGAAGGGTCATCGGAGCCTCACACCGCCAGTAGTGTGCCGGTGAGTCGCTCGTACGCCTCCAGATAGCGGGCACGGGTGCGCTCGACGACGTCCGCGGGCAGGGCGGGCGGCTCCTGCCCGAGGCGGTCCCAGCCGGAGAGCGGGCGAGGTGAGCCAGTCGCGCACGTACTGCTTATCGAAGGAGGGGTGACTCTGCCGGGCATCCACTGGTCGGCGGGCCAGAAGCGCGAGGGTCCGGGGGTGAGGACCTCGTCGCCCAGGACGAGATCCGCCGTCCGGGCGGTGCCGAACTCAAACTTTGGTGTCGGCCAGAATGATGCCGCGCTCGCCATGATGTCGGCAACGCGCGAGTACAGGTCGGGTGGCCTCCGCAGCGAGGGCCGCCGCCGAGGGCCGACCATATCGGCGACCCGCTCGAAGGAGACATTCTCATCATGGTCGCCGAGTGCGGCCCTTCGCGGCGGGGTGAAGATCGGATCCGCGAGCCTTGAGGCCTCCTGAGCCCTCCCAGCAGGGGGATGCACACGGACGGTTCTCGCGGTATTCGGCCAGGCCCGAACCGGTGGAGGGTAACCGCCGCGCCACGCACTCGACGGGGTGCATGGTCAGGGCGACGGCACACCATCGCGCTGACCGGCAACAGCTGCGGGGACGTCGAGACTGACGAGGTGGTTGGGGATGATGTCGGCGAGCTGCTCGAACCACCAGGCGCTCAGGGCCGTGAGCACCTTGCCCCTTGTCCGGGATAGGAGTGGCCAGGATGTGGTCGTAGGCGCGATGCGGTCGAGGCGACGACGAGCAGCACGTCCTGTCCGGCCAGGGGCCGTCAGGAGCGGGAATGGGCATCGCGGACCTTGCCGCTGGTGTGCATCCAGCCGGGGATCTCGGGGCCGGGGCAGGGCGGAGCGGTCATGCATCCATCTTGCCACCGGGCGCGGGAGCTCGCCCACTGCGAGCGAGGATTAGACCGGCGCGCCAATGGGACGACGCATATCACGCGCGTCATTGCTCCCATCGCGTGATCACGCCGAGTCCGCAATATGACCCGTCCTCAGTACTGCCCGCAGAGACACCATCAATTCGAATACCTTCTTCCAGACATATACAGAAGCTGAACAGCGTTTTCTGAAGAATCAGCTACCTCCGGAGGCTGATCAACCTGAACCTTCGAAGCGGATGCTTCAACGCGCTATCCACGGATCTCTCAGCCCGATACGTAGATCGGGTCTTATGATTTTCTGCCCGCCTGCACCTCTTGCCGAACAGGCGAGCGATACCACGGCGGCGAAGAAACACGTCGCTCGACATGTATATGGCTGCGTTGGCGGCAGCCAGTTTCGCGACCACAGCCGGGTCTCTCCAATCTACTTCACTTTCGATGGGATCGAACTCCTCGAACAACTCAGCATTGCGGTCGCGCTTCTCCGAGACGACGACGAAAATGAGAAAGATGGAAGGCTGGCCTCCGAGCCCGCGCCGGTATTCCACACCAGGACGCCCGAGACCAGCGGCACGACCACAGTCAGGATGAATTGTATCGCCGGAGATCCAAGGCACGCATCCTGACGCTGATGAGGAGATTCACACCAATGGCATAGCAGTCATCGCAGAGCCTTCAGTGGCTCCCACACAGGAATCCACAGCACTGCCAAGAGACCGACATCCGCACGCAGGAGACCGACCGCCTCCGCGATATGCGTCGCAGCAGCTGAGAAAATCTGACCACGAAGGCATTCAGAAAATAGAAATTAGCGAGGTCAAAATTCCGCGCGAACGAAAAGTAATACGATCCCCCGCGCCCCCATATCGCACCGGCATGACGGACCAACCACAATAAAGCCAGCGGGAGGCCACAAAAGAGCAAACTGGGCCAACGATCTCCACGAGAACCGACTCCAGGCCGGGAATTCTAAATGCCGTCCAGTAGCGCCACGCGCCAGTTTTCCTCGATCCGAATAGAGGGTCGCCACGAACCGCTGCGCTCATACACGCCTTCCACTGCTGAAATTCGAACTCCGACGGGAAGCGAGTACGCACAGCTTTCGGTCCTGGCGACACGCTGTAAAAGCGCCAAGGCGTGGCCACTAGATTCCCATTTTTCACTGCCACCGGCGACCGCCGGCAGGAGACGCTACGACGATATGAAGATTACGAGGAAGATCATTAGAGATCGCGCTGTCGTCGCGAACCCCCTTCTTCCACAGGTAGTAGCGGTTTCGCTATGACGGCCTCTCCGCGAGGCGACAGCCAAGATGACCAGAAGGACACGTGTGACCTTTTCGCGATGAGCCCTCGTCAATGACTCTCCTCAACCCGGCCCCAATGCGGTCCTGCTCCTGGGATCTCACGATGGACCCGCGCCGCATCGCCAGGGTCGAAACCAGCGGCGAATCCCGAGACGAATGCCACCAGCGAGGGCGGTATAATTATTCACCAGGGAAATTGCCACCCTTGGCTACCTTTCAAAACTTTTCCATCGAGAACTCGTCCGGCGTTTTCAGAAAGTCCCCAAAACCGAAGCGGATCCATACAGCAGAGAAGCGCACAGCACCGCGACTGCCGGATCGAGCCGATATTAAAGGAGACGCGAGCCTCTTTTCTCCGGCGCCACTTCTCGCGCCTTGTGAACGGACGCATCTCGCTCTTCGCCCCACCATGCTCCGCCCTCGTTATTGCCCACTTCCGTGTCGCACATGCATCCACGATAACGCCAGCGCGATTCTTCCTGCACGGCCAGCGCATGCGTGACGGTCCAGGGTCGCTCGAGAAATACGCTTGCGATCCCAAGGAGACACTGAGACGCGCAGCTGGCCCGAGCAACCTCACCGCACCAGATCCGGGAGCGCCAGCGAGCGAGAGTTGGGCGGAGATGTCGCGGGCTTGCGTCGGCGCTGTCCGGCGCGACCACCTCCCGGCTGGGTGCTCGGCGGCGATGTCGGTGCGGGTACTGGAGCGCCGTCGAGGTTGATCCGCTCGATTGCCTCGCAGGCGCGAGCGCGGGCCTCCGCCACGCTCGGCGCAGGCGCGCCACCACAGCTGCACGCGCCCGCCGGAGGCGATCAGGTGGCCGTCGTCGTCGAGGCCGGTGCCCGGCGTGCAGGACGTGAACGTCGGGCGGGGCCTCCGGCCCTCCTCAATGCCGAAGTAATGCTACGCCGGTGGTCCCGCAGTGCCGGGGGTAGCCGGGGGCGGCTTCGTCGACGTCGTCGGCGGCCTGCTCGGACCATATCGGTTCGGGCGCCTCGGTGGGACGCCCGGTGGCGGCGCCGCTGTGGAGCGGGTCGGGCGGGGAGGTCAGGTCACGCATCAGGACCTGGGTCTCCAGGGTCGCGAGGCGCACGGTGAACTCGACCACGCGCAGGCCGTTGCCGGTCGGTGCCAGCCCGCAGTGGGAGCGGGCCGATAAAAGGCGGTGCCGCGCCGGGCCATCTCATCGACGACGGGCTGGGCGATGTCGCGCGACCTGCTCGGCCATGATCTCGGGAGCCCAGGTCGGCGTGCGCGTATGCGCCCATGCCGCCGGTCGTTGCCGGCGTCGCCGTCGGCGGGCGGCGAAGTCCTGGGCGGGGGCCAGCGGGCGGACCGGTGGCGCCGTCGCACACGCAGAACATGGAGCCTCCGGGGCCGTCGAGGTAATCTCGACGAGGACGGCAGCTCTCGAGCGCACTCGGGCTGCAGCTGCTCCCGCTCGCGCGCGCGGGCAGGCTTCATGCTGCCCGTGGTCCCATGGCGGCGGCGGTCGGAGGTGACGACCGCGCCCTTGCCGGCGGCCCAAGCCGTCACGATCCTTGACCACGCATGGCGCTCCGACGCGATCCAAGGGCCGCCGACAGCTCCTCCTCCGTGGTGCGCGCGACCGCCTGGCGCGCACGCCGCGGCCTGCCATGACGTCGCTCGCGAAGGCCTCGGAGCCTCGGGCGGGCGGCCTCGGCTCTCCGGGAGCCGAAGACAGCGGGATGCTCGGCCTCGCGCACAGCGTCGAGCCACGCCCGCCACGAGCGGGGCCTCCGGAGCCGACGACGACGAGGTCGGCATCCATCTGTGTGGCGAGCTCGACGTCTCGGGACTGCCGGGTCGATGGCGAGATTGGTGGCGATCGCAGCGGTCCCGGGTTACCGGGAGCGACGACGAGTTCACTGGTGGCTGGGGCGGAGGCGGGGCAACGAGCCAGGCGTGCTCTCGCGCGCCTGCGCGAGAAGCAAGATCTTCACGTCTCGCCTACCGGGATTCCATCCTCTACGTGCGCTCTCAGCGGTTTTGCGTTTCATGCAGCGACCTCACCGAGATCGGGTCGAGTTCCGCTGACAGGGATCGGTCAATCTCCGGCTCGAGATCGGTCGTACTTCGCGCGAAAATCGGTTCAGTGGCGAGGCGGATTCGGCTGGCGGGCATGATTCTCGACGACATACGCTCACTGCCACCCATGCTGGAAAAGCACACTAAACGTCTATCACTCACTCCAGCGCACTGCGCATATACCCGCATCTGCAGGATTGAGCAGTCGGTTATCTTCGGTTCCGAAACCGCTCCTCCACTTCCCATTTGACTCGAAATCTTGTTCAAGCCGCTTCGCAGATTCTTATCAGAGCATCCTGCGTCGTGCAGGGAGAACCCGCACTCTGCGGGAACTTTTATTTCTGCTCAAAGATCCCACCACTTCGTAAACATCGCCGCCACATCTCCTGAACATCAAGCGAGCCCCCTCTCCCGCCAACTCTATGGATGATCGCAGATTCAGGAGCAAGGACACTAGCTATCGCCTCCATATCCTCAAGATAGCAGAGTATTTTAGACTGAACGTACGCCGATCCCGCCAGTTCAGAACTTTCCTTATACTGCTCAATAAAGGTCATCCGATTGCTTTTGTGTATGGTACATTCTACCAAGTCTATGAAGTATCACGGTACGCGCCAGAATATCGTAAACAACAAGAACAGAGAGCGATAAAAGCACGCCGAAGACTCCAAACGCCTCTCCGATAGTAATATATTCGTCTCGCTGAAAGCCCAGAAATGTACACCGAGAAGCTGACGCACAATGATCAAAAAGACCAAAAATTAAGCCTAAAGCAAAAAGTGCGAAAGATAATCTTCACGGACAGCGCTTCTCCACGAGCACGCAAAGGTACCCGTATATGACGACACCCGCAAGGAGCATTACTAGCGGCGAGGTGATGAAGCAGCAATGTCAATGAGACACTTCTCCCATCAGGATTCCCCAGGAGAGAGCACCGTGACAACGTACACGCCACCCAGATATACCAGCCACCAAACTTTTCCACTTTGACATGGCAAGCCTTGTCTCGCGCATATTAGGCTACTTCAATTCTCCTCCGAGGCAAGCAGGTGACAGATTTCACGAGGGCTCACTTGTATCCTCTCAAAAGTGTCAGTTACACTTACTCCGCACAATCGGAAGACCGCGATCGCAATAAAGACAGCAACCAGAGCAGCTCCAATGATGGGATCACACCGACTAGCCCACCGGCGCTCATCTGACCGAGAATGCTGGCCTAATACGAGAGAAAAAGGCGTCCAGTAACCATCGCCAGAATAATCGCATGCTGATGAACGCGGTAGCCGTCTCTCGTCGAGCGTCTTTCAAGAACCCTGCTCAGCCAGATACCGAAGCTGGATTGGCTCTCCGTCTCTGGACGTCGAACTTTTTCCAAAGATATCACCACGAGCGCCACATCCACACTCGCTACGACGTTTGCTTACGCTAAGTACAGAGTTCCTGAAAGTATGATCGGCTATTTGTTTAATGGCTTCACTTTCACTCCTCGGACGAGTTTAAGCCATCTTTACGCGTAGAGGCAACTAGGGTGCCGATCATAACGAAGCTTATAAACACAGATAAAGATGAAAGTAAGGCTATACCTGAAACATTTTCGCCGGCGATGCGACTACGGAAGGCTTCGTCTCTGATATGTTCCTATATTCACCTGTGATTCTCGATTCTGCCGCATGCCATACCATCTTCAGATGATTCGCCTAGCGAGAATCGCCTCTTCTACTTTCTGAGCTCACATGATTGCCTCTCGCCCACGCCCGAGATGCATAGACGCGAGTCTGGCAATGGCTGAGGCCAACGATCGGAATGTGTCATCTCAGGGAATCATGTGACATATGGACACTATACCGCACGTCCTGAGAAAGTCTAGAGTGCTGATGGCTTCTCAGGCGGCGTCGAAGATGCGTTCAAAAGCGGTTGGTGGCTCATGTGGTGGCGCGGGTTTCAGTGGCGAGTTCAAGGGACTGAGTGGTCTTCGAGCGATCTGGAAGGTTAACGCTACCGCGGCGCTCGCGAGAGTCCTACGCCTTGCCCCTGACGTGCTACTAGCTGAAATAGCCAGTTCAAGATATGATGTCGCGGATGGGACCGGAATCATTGAAAGTCGCGTACAGCAAAAGAAAGAATGGCCCGCGCGCTAATGCCCGCAGAGAGAGGAGACCATCTTTCATTCGGACCAGGGTCCGCCAGTAAAAGTCCGAATGGCGATTGGAATACAGCATCCGCTTCCGCTGACCAAGACGGGGCATGCTCGGATAAAACCTGGACAGAGGTCGTCCACCCTTACCCTGAAGAAGAATAAAATGCGAGCCAATCGGATGAGTGGTACCCCAACTCGGGAGTAAAGGAGAGTCCAGGATATTACCTCCTGGATCGAGACTGGAATACTACGGTCGCATACGTCTCTGCTCAGCCTACTGCCGCAGCGCCCATCAAGACTGAGGAACAGGAACTTCCGCCTCGCTTGAACAGCAGCCTGGAACCAAGCTTTCACTATCACATAGCATCAAGCGACACTGCCAAAGAAAAATGCTCAACAGACCACTCACTCGAACCTATGTGTACGCTTACCAGGCTCCACAAGACCGCTCTGCATCAGGAATCAGTAGTGTTTTCCACAGGCCCTTCGAGGTGGCCGACCATGAAAAGAGCGACACGCATCATGACGTACGCATGAGCGTCATAGACGATAAGAAGAATTCTTGCTGCGTGCGCGGCTGCTGTGGAGCAGTCCGGTGCGAGACCTCAACCTCACCGCGCACCGAGCGACATGTCAAGCGCCTCGTGGAAAGCCGGCGAGCTGGCGGCCACACCCGCACGGCGTGGTGGGTCTGCCGCGGACAGACCCTCCGTGGTCTGGCCCGCATCCAGGCGGCGTCATCACCTGTCAACAGGCGGCCGGAATACTACGAGTTACCCGCATCCCGAGCGCGGTCAGCGTCCACCTCGCCGTTCCGCACCGCGGCTTCGCCCATCAGCCGGGAGACACTGCGTCGAGGCGATCGCTGGAGCTGCCGACACCGACCGAATATCCTGTCGCACCTATCGCACTCGCGCTTGCACGCTACCTGCGCTGCAGCGGGCACAACCGCGCCGCTCGCTCGCTTGCGACGCCGCGCTTCGCCAGGAGCACATCTTGGCAGCCGACGTCAACGCGCTGCTGCCGGTCTGGTTCGAGAAACTCGCCCTCGAGCGTCTTGCGCTCGCCAGCCCTCGAGCCCGCTCCCGTTGGAACGCTCGCGCGTCTTCAACTGCACGAGCAGGGGTTCCCTTCGAAGACGGCGTGATGATCCCGCATGTGGGGGAGGTCGATATCGTCGCGAACGGATGGCTGGTTCTGGAGCTCGACGGCTACACCTACCACGAGGACGAATTCCAATTCGGGCTTGATCGTCGCCGCGATCGCGAGCTGATCCGTCGGGGCTACCGCGTAGCCCGATTCACCCGTCAGGATGTCAAGGCGAGGCGAATCGCCCTGGAGGTGCCAGAGCTTCTGCACGCCCGGAGCCGCCTCGCAGGGCTCAACATGTCCAAAACCGGGACAAATAGCGCTTTCGTACGCTGAACCGCTCCTAGAAACCGCTTCATTCCAACGTTTTACCTCGCAGTATTCGGCGGCGCATCGTTGTTTGTCCCGATCATGACACAACGGCCCGGACGGGGACCGATGAGGGCCGGAAAGTCGACTCGAGATAGACGACGGCGCCCAGTCGCCGCAGAGGCAACCAGGCGCCGTTATCGGCTCGCGGCCCGAGGCTCGGGCCGGCCCGATCGAGGCAGGTCAGCCGGATCGGAGAGCCAGCCCTCATGGGCTCAGGCCTATCAGGCCTTCTTGGCCTCGGCGATCCGCTCGCGGAACGTGGCGAGCTGGTCCTTGATGGCCTGGGGAGCTTGTCGCCGAACTGGGCGAAGTACTCCTCGGTCCCGTCCATCTCGGCAGCCCAGGCCTCGGGATCGATGTCGTACATCTTGGCCCACTCAGCCCTCACCCAGGTCGAGGCCCTCGAGGTGAATTCCTCGAACTTGGGTAGCGGCCGGTCACGCCGTCAACGGCGTCCACCTCGCCGGCGGCACGACGCACGATCCCAGTCCAGCACACGGGAGTTCTCACCGTAACCGGGCCAGATGAACTTGCCGTCCTCGTCCTTGCGGAACCAGTTGACCTGGTAGACCTTGAGGGAACTTGTCGCCCAGCTCTGTCCTGCATCTCCAGCCAGTGGGCCCAGTAGTCGGCCATGTGGTAGCCGCAGAAGGGCAGCATGGCCATGGGGTCGTGGCGCAGCGAACCGACCCTGGCGTCCAGGGCGGCGGCGGTGACCTCGGAGGCCACGGAGGCGCCGATGAACACGCCGTGGGCGTTCTCGTACTGCTCGGCCACGAGCGGCACGTTGACGGCGCGGCGGCCGCCGAAGAGGATCGCATCGACGGCCACGCCCTCGGGCGCCTCCCAGTCGGGGGCAGATGATCGGGCACTGCGACGCCGGGGTGGTGAAGCGGCTGTTGGGGTGGGCGGCCTTCTTGCCCTCGGCAGCGTCGGCCAGGGGTAGTCGTTGCCCCTGCCAGTCGATGAGGTGCTCGGGCAGCGGGGCGTCGATGCCCTCCCACCACACGTCGCCGTCGTCGGTCAGGGCGACGTTGGTGAAGATGGTGTTGGACTTCATGGTGTCCATGGCCATCGGGTTGGTGTCGTAGGAGGTGCCGGGGGCGACGCCGAAGAAGCCGGCCTCGGGGTTGATGGCGCGCAGGCGGCCGTCGGGGCCGGGGCGCATCCAGGCGATGTCGTCACCGATGGTCTCGACCTTGTAGCCCGGGATGGTGGGCTGGAGCATGGCGAGGTTGGGATCTTGCCGCAGGCGGACGGGAAGGCGGCGGTGACGTGGTACTGCTTGCCGGTCTTCTCATCGGTCAGGCGCAGGATGAGCATGTGCTCGGCCATCCAGCCGTCGCGGCGGGCCATCGTGGAGGCGATGCGCAGCGCGTAACACTTCTTGCCCAGCAGCGCGTTGCCGCCGTAACCCGAGCCGTAGGACCAGATCTCGTTGGTCTCGGGGAAGTGGGTGATGTACTTCTCGTCGTTGCAGGGCCAGGCGGTGTCCTTCTCGCCCTCGGCCAGCAGCGCGCCCACGGAGTGGACGGCCGGTACCCACGGGCGGCCCTCGTTGATCAGGTCCATGGCGGCGGCGCCCATGCGGGTCATGATGCGCATGTTGACCACGACGTAGGGCGAGTCCGTGATCTCAATGCCCAACTGGGAGATCGGACCGCCCAGCGGGCCCATGGAGAAGGGGATGACGTACATCGTGCGGCCCTTGTAGGTGCCGTCGAAACTCTCGTGGAGGATCTTCTTCATCTCCGCCGGGTCGTACCAGTTGTTGGTCGGGCCGGCGTCCTCCTTCTCGGAGCAGATGAAGGTGCGGGACTCGACACGGGCGACGTCGCTGGGCAGCGAACGGGCGAGGAAGGAGTTGGGCCGCTTGTCCGGGTTGAGGCGGGTGAACATGCCCGACTCGACCATCTCGGAGGTCAGGCGGTCCCACTCCTCATCGGAGCCATCGCAGAAGTAGACGTTCTCGGGCTTACTGAGCTCGGCGAGGCGGACGGCGAACTCGATGACGTCCTCGGGGGCGTTGGCCGGTGCGGCCGCGCGCACGTCCTTCTCAGACACAGTCATGTAAGTCCCTCTCGCTTGGCTTGTGACTCATGCTGTCGCCTCCAATCTCTCCCAACGGCCCATCCCCGGTCACGCCCCTTAGGTCCCACTCGACGTCACATTCGCCACATTCGCCACATCCGCTCCGTGTTTCCGGACACATCGGGCTCCTCATGGTTCGGTGTGGCGTCATATGGCGTCACGTGTAGCGTCGCTGGTGTGAAGATCCGACGCCGCACCGCCCAGATCGCCGCCCTGGTCGCGACCGCGTCGCTCGGCCTGTCCGCCTGCACCGCCAACATCGGGACATGACCATCGACGCCTCCGACACCTACGACGCCACTCGTCGATGCGCGACACGACCGGTTCGCTGCTGACCGAGGACACCGATTGCCAAGACTACGCGGATCCGTCTCTCGTGGGCGCCTCGGAGGGCGCCGACGTCACATCCACCCGCATCGGCTCGGCCGACGACGAGGAGGGGGTCGGCTGCGGTGAAGGTGACGGCCGTCAAGATCCCCGACGCCGATGAGGGCTGGAGGCCGCCGGCACCGTCCCGCTCGTCTCGCGCGACGGCGACCGCCACATCGTCACTCTCGCCCCATCGATACCGGCGCTCGGGGACCCCTGATGGCGCCGCCTCCACATCCGAGCCGATCGGCACCGACGCCCACCCTGTCGGTCACCTTCCCGGGCGCGGTCATCGACGCCGGCGGCGGGAGTATCTCGGGGCGCACCGCCACCTGGGACGGCGCCGACAGTCTCGTCAACGGTGTCACCGCGTCGGGCTCGCGACGCCGAACGAGGGATTGAGCTTCATCGACCGCTTCGGGCGTGGATCGCCGGGCTCGTGGCGGTTGCGGTGCTCGCCGGACTCGCGGTGGGCGCGGCGATCATCCTGCGCCGACGCCGACGCCGAGATCGGTCGTAATCCGCACCGAGATCGGTCGCACTCGCGTCGAGATCGGTCCACTTCCGCACCGAGATCGGTCCTGGCGCAGGCATTCCGAAGCCCGCGCGAACGGTTTCGGGTGGCTCGTCCATGAACTGCCCATAAAGCTTCCCCGGCTCACCGGGCTCCTTGCGAGCCCGCCGATCCGCTATCGTTTGCGCCATGATGTTGCTGCCATATCATCGTCCTCATGGTCGTCCTCTGCGTGATCGCCATCGGAGGCGGCATCGCGTTTGCCTTCATATCGAGATCCCGCAAGAAGGATCCGGATCAGGCGCTTCGGCGGGCCAATCGGCGCCGAATACCGTTCACCCTGATCAGTAGTTAATCCGGGCGAAGCCGGTCAGCAGTCGGGCAGCATCGACAGCGGCACAGCCGGCACTGAAGCACCGCCGGCGCCCACCCACGCCCACCCGCAGCGCTGCGGCGACCACCCAGGATCAGCGGCGCCTGACAGGGCCTCGAGGCGGCGAGCCACTGAATCACCGAATCGCCTATCATCTACTCATCTACAGCGATTCCGCCCTCTTGTTCATAGGCTCACCGACATGCGTCCTCCCCTCCTCACCAGTCTGCACCGCCTCGCAGCCGTCACGACCCTCGCCATGGTCGCCATCGGGGCAGTCGGAGTTTCACCGCGGCCCGCGCGAAGACTCCTTCGCAAACCTCTACACCGTCTCCATCGAGGTCACCAAGAGCAGCATCGTCAATGCGCATGGAACAGCCGAGGCCGACTATAGGATTCGTCATATTGCGACGCCGATCTTATCGCCACTAATTTCGACTCCAGTGTCGACGTGCAGGCCGACCTGGACTCCGCGAACAAGGTATGCACGTTCAGCATCACCAATATGAGCATCACTCAGTTCAACGACTATTTCAATGGCAATATCGAGCACGATAACGGCTCCTTCACTTATACATCAGATCCTTTTCGCATACGACAGCGTCGAAGTCTCGGTAACCTTCCCGGGCAAGGTCTCACGGGTCTCCGGCGATGGCACTCGTTCGGGGAATACCGCCACATGGAAGCACGTCGAGAGAGAGACCGGGGAGCCTCGAGGCCACGGGCAAGGACTCTCAGGACTGCCCTGGCTATGGATCACCATCGGCGTCATCGCCGTCATCCCTCGTCGGAGGCGGCATCATACTCGCCGTTGCACTGACGACCCGGCAGAAGAAGGAGGCAACTCGAACCATTCGGCACCGGCACGGTCGGCCCTAGCCACCCTCAGATGCACCCCAGATGCCCCAGCCCGGATACGCCCAACCGGCTCACCCCGGTTTTCCCACAGCCGGGTGGCGGGGCCACAGCCAGGCCCACAGCAACCCGGCGCTACACCCAGCCGGGCGCACCACAACAGCCCGGCCCGCCGAGCCAGCCTTGGCGGGACAGCAGTCCTCCCTGGCGCCCCCTACTGAACGCTGAGGCTGAATTGAGCGGAGAGCTCGCTATACGACGGTCGCGCAGGCGGAGGATAGATGGGGCACTTCAGCCCATCCCTAAAAATCGCGACCGGCCATAATGTACGAAGGCATGAAGGTCTCTCATCGCCTCCGCAGGCTCACGACGACCGTGGCCGCAGCCCTCCCTCGCCGTCGCTCTTCTCGGCACCGCCGCCCCATCCCCCAGACCCAACGGACCTCGCCCACTCCCACGAGGCCCACATTCAATCCATCGCCATCTCCATCTCAGGCACCCTCATGTATCGGTTCTTTCAACCAGGGAGAGATCTCCACGTTCATCTCCATCGAGATCGCCGAGGACGGTACTATCGACGCCTCAGTTGAAGCCACGTACCACCTCTCGACCACAGTGCACTGCGATGCCGACACATTCAAGAAGAACTTCACCTCGGATGTCAATATCAGTACGGGCGATAAAAACACGACTCATACGAGCGGAAAAAAGACACATCGCACAGATACTCAAACCTGTACGGCCACCATCGAAGGAATGACGCCGGAGCAATTCGAGAACGAGTTCCATGGCGGAAGGGTGGAGCACAATGACGGCACTATCACGTACAACTACCCCATCCCTAAATATATTCACAACCTGGACATCTCGGTAACTTTCCCCGGAAAGGTCACGCAAGCGTCCGGGAATGGAACGCTTTCCGCACGTACCGCCACATGGGAGCACGTCGAAACGGAGAATGTCGCGCTCAAGGCCAGGGGCGCCGAGGTGCTGCGGCTCCCACAGGCATCGGCGCCCCTTCATCCCTCCAGACCATCACGCTCGGCGCACTGGCAGTGCTCGCAGTCGCAGGCGCGACATTCTCCTACATGCTCGTCATGCGCAGGAAGAAGGATGCGCCGTCCACCGACACCGCACCGGCGACCATGCGTACGAGCCGCCGGAACGCATCCAGCCCCCACCAGTCAGAAGCGCAGCCGACAGACGACGCTCAGCCCGATGGCCCCTCGGAGCGGACCACTCGCGACTGAACGCGGGCGCTCCCGCGCATGCTCCACCACCTCAACCCCTCGCAGATCGCCCGCAGATACGGCCACACGGAGACGGCAAGCAATCCGGCCATGCTACAAACCTCCTGCCTCCATCCCGTAGACTGCGGAACCAGCATGCCCCGCTCTCCTGCCAGTTCGCTGCAGCAGCAGCTGCAGATCACGGCCTCTCGTCTTCGCCTTCTCGGCGCCACCCCACGTGCCGCCGCCTCGCCCACCGCAGTCGCGCCCTTCTCGATCGGCACCAGCACGTCCGACTCCTCGCTCAGCTCCTCCTTCAGCCTCGAGGCCGAGATCTCCAAGAAGAGCACCGTCGACGCGACGGCCTCGCTCACTAAGCTCATCCATCAGCTCGTCAGACTGCGACGCCGATAAAAATCCAGAAGAATTTCGATTCCAACGTTAAAAGTCCAGGCGGACATGGACTCGAGCAACGACACCTGCACGGTGAAACTAAAGGGGATGACCCTCAAGCAGTTCAAGAATGATTTCAACGGCGGAACGATCGAGCACGATGACGGCGAATTCACGTACACGGGGGACTCATCCTTCGAGTACTACGACAAGGCGGAGGTCTCGATAACCTTCCCGGGCAAGGTGTCGCGGGTCTCCGGCGATGGCACCTCGTTCGGGGAATACCGCCACATGGAAGCACGCAGAGGACGAGACCAAGACCATTGAGGCCGTGGGGGCCGACCACAGCACGCCCTATCTCATCATCGGCCTCGCCGTCCTGGTGGTCCTGGCAATCGCGGGCGGGCTGTCCTACTACCTCCTCGTTGTGCGCAAGAAGCAGCAGCCGGTCTACGCGGGCGCCCCCATGATGGCCCCGGGCATGGCTCCCCGGTTACGCCCAGCCTGGACAGCCCGGGGCGCAGCAGCCCGTCTCACCCAGCCCGTCTACACCCAGCCGGGTCAGGCGGCGCCCAACTACGTCCAGCCCGGACAGGCGGCCCCCGCCCCCGCGCCCGACTACACCCAGCCGCAGCCGCCCCTAACCCCAACGGCCAGTACTAAGCCAACTTGAGCCGGGTACGCCGCCAGTACTGGGCTCGTCCTGAACCGTGGGTGAGTCGGCGGATTGCCCCACTCAGAGAGCGTCATAAACTGCGGGCATGAGATCCCTTGCACGCACGCTCCGCACCGCTCCCGCAGCGATCGCCCTATGCGCGCTCACCCTGACCTGCAATGCACCGACCTCCACGGCCGACATGCTGGATCCGCAGCTGAAAAGTGAACTACGAGTTCACGATCCATGAGAAAGGACACGGTCGACGTCGTCGAGACCATCACGGCCGCCGGCCTGTCAGGTGAGGACTTCGCTCAGTTCTGCAAGAAGGAGAACTTCCCCACCATCGAGAGCGCGGTCCCGACCGCCGTCGAGCAGATCGATCAGGATGGGGAGCCGGCATGCAAGATATCAGCGACAGATCTCTCACCCGACGACACCTCGATGGTCGTCTGGTCGCTGAGCCACGACGACGAGGACGGCAGCTTCACCTTCTCGGCGTCGCCGAGTAGGAGGACTTCAAGGACGCCACCCTGACGGTGAACTTCGGGCAAAGCCACACAGGCGGACCTCGGGCGGCAAGACCGACGGGAACAGTGCCATCTGGACCGCACTCGGTAGCGACGCGACGGTCACGGCCACGGGCGATGACTCCCTCGAGCCAGCCCCGGCGTGGTTCATCGGCGCCGGCGTCGCCGCCGTGATCGGGATCGGCATCGTGCTCGCCGTCGTACTGAGAGCGCGCAGAAGAAGCGCTCCGGCCTCACGCCGAAATCGGCCGAGCCGGAGCAGCAGCCGCACTCCTCCCACAATCAGAACTGATCACGCATTCAGCAGCACCGCTCCACTCACGATGGCGGCCCGGAGCCCCGACTCAGGGACTCCAGGCCGCCGCCGTCTACTGGCGAAGAAGCGCAGTCGTTCATGCCTCACTCGAAGAGCCGCTGGCCGATCATGCTGTCGGCCTTGCCCACTCCCGCGGGAACCACATACATGCCCGACCCCTGGGTCTGGAGGTACTCCATCAGGGCGTCGTTCTGGGTCATGCGCGACAGGATCGGGAAGAAGTTGGCGGTCGGTCCCGCACGAAGGCGATGAACATGAGCCCGGTCTGGAAAAAGGCCCAGCGTGTTGTAGCCATCGGTGAAGTTGTAGGAGCGTCGCAGCATTCTCCTCCCGGAGTTCTGCTCGGAGCGACGACGGCGATATGGGCGTCGGTGGGGATGAGCGGCTTGCCGTTATCGCCGGTCGCCTCATAATCCGCGGGGATGAACTCGTCCTGGGGACTCGTGGGGTTCGATGGCTCAGAGGGCGCCGTAGCGCTTGTCGCGCCCGAAGGTCTCCTGCTGCTCGCGAAGACGCAGGTTGTCCCATATCTCCGCGGTCATGTGAATGCGCCGAGCCATGAGGTAGGAGCCGCCGGAGAGCCAGTCGCCGCCGTCATCGCCATCCTGGACCCACAGGTGCTCGTTGAGCTCGCTGGCGGGGTCCTCCTCCTTGATGTTGTTGGTCCCGTCCTTGAAGCCGAAGAGATTGCGGGGAGTCTCCTGCTTGATCGACGTCGATGAGGTGCGCCCGTAGCCCGCCTGGCTCCAGCGCACGGTCGTGGTGCCCAGGCCGATCCGGGCCAGGTTGCGCACGGCATGCGCGCAGACCTGGGGGTCGTTGGAGCAGGCCTGCACGATGATGAAGTCGCCGTCGGTCCACTCGTCGCGCAGCTGGTCGCCCCGGTAGCGGGGCATGCCGGTGGCCAGGAGGGCCGGCATCTTGTCCTTGATCCCGAAGCGGTCCTCGCCATCGGGGCCGGCGAAGAGGCTCGCGCCGAAACCGAAGGTGATGGTCAGGCCGTTGGGCTTGTAGCCCCAGGTCTCCCCGGTGTCGCGGGGCCGCCTGCTCGTTGGCGTTGGGCTCGCCCCCACCAGCTCCCCCCGCGCACATCTGCTCCGAGGCCGTCGTCCAGTCCGTCAGCAGGGCCTTGAGCTCGGCAGCCGAGGCGCCCTGGGCCACATCGAAAGGCGGCGAGGAAGAGGTTGTCCTGGGCGGGTGTCAGGATGCCGGCCTGGTGGTCTCCCCGGAAAGGGTAGGTCAGGGCGATGGAGTCGGTCTCGGGTTCCTCGGCACCTCACGACCCAGCGCATAACCACCCGCAAGACCGGCCAGCCCCGCCACGGCGGCGGATATGCCCGCAGTTCCCGAAGACGCGCCGTCGCGAAACGGCCCCGCCCCCTTTCCCGGCCTCCGGAGCGGCGGAGCCCGACGACGCCCCTGCTCCCGCAGGCTCCTCCGACGGCGTCTCCCAGCTCCGCGGGGTCGCGGTCGGTGGCGTGCCGTCGTCGGGCGAGGTCGGTCTTTACTGGTCACGCTGAGCTCCTGACGCTGAAGTGATGGCTAGTGATGCTACTGAATATCTACGATAGCTACTGATGGCTGCACCGGCGGGACGTTAGGCGCAGTGGGGCGGGCGACGTCCCGCGCCGCCCGCCCCACCAGCCCTGCCTCAGGAGGAGGATAGAACCGTGCCGAGGATGTCGCCCGAGACTTACCCAGAGCAGTGACGCTCGTGGAGAAGTTCTTCTGGACCTCGGTGTAATCGCTGTCGGCGGGCGCCTCGCCGGCCGTCCTTCTGAACCGTGGCGATGGTCTCTGTAGGACTTGTAGGTGGTCACACTGTCGTCGGTCTCTCGCCGGTGGACTGGTCGGAGATCTGCTTCACATCGGAGAACTGGCGCTCGATCTTGTCCGCCAGGGCCCGGTCCTTCTTGGATACGAGGTCCTTGACGTTGCCGTAGGCCACCCGAGCGCCCTCGACGTTGGCCTGGAAGTCGTACAGGTCGGTGTGGGAGAAGGTCTCCTCCTCACCGACGATCTTCGTGCTGGCGACCTCGTTGATCAGGTCGGAGGCGCCGGTGACGACATCCTCGATGCTGAGCTCGAACTTGCCTCTCCGCCGGCGGCGTCGATCTCGCCGTAGACGAGCTTGTAGAGGTTGTCGGTGTCGCTGTTGAGCCTGGTCCGCGAGGCCTTGCGATCCTCATCGGAGGAGAACTTGAAGGGGGACCCTTCCTCGGAGAAGAGGTCGGCTCAATGCGGTGCCAGCCGGTCCACGAGGACAGCACCTCGGATCGGTGACCTCCTGCCGGCGTCGGCGGCCAAGTCCCGATGCGCACGTCGATGGCGGCGTCGATGTCGCCGGCCTCTGAATGCCGAACTTCTCACCGGCACTGGCCTCGATGCGCTCGTAGTGCTGACGGGCCAGGGGGTAGAGCTGCTTTGGCCTTCTCGGTGTCCCCGGAGACGTATGCCTGGGTGAACTCCCTCGGTGGCGGTCTTGAGCTGACCGGCCTGGTCCTTGACGTAGGACGGTAGTTCGTGACGGCCTGGTCCTCGGCCTCCTTGTCATCGGCGGACAGCCTCGACGGACTCGCCCGGGGTGACGGTCAGCTGGGTGGAGCCGACGAGGTCGCCCACCATGTTGGGCTTGCAGGCGGAGTAGTAGGTGCCCTCGGCCATGGCGACCTGAAGGTCGGCGCTGGAGCCGGGACCGATGTTCTCCCGCTCGGAGACGATCTGCAGCTGGTCCTCGGTGAGGACCTCGAACTCGTTGGGGACAGTGCCCTCGTTGGTGATGTTGAAGGTGACCACACCGGAGGGAAGGAATTGCTGGACACCTGGCAGCCGTCGTCGGTGATGGTCACGGCGATGGGGCGCCCGCAGCGGCGGTCCCTGAGCCCCCGGAGGACGTGTTGGGCGTACAGCCGGCCAGCGCGAGAGCGCCCGCGAGCGGCAGCACGGTTGCGCCGACGAGGAGTCGAGTGGAGCGGGTCATGCCTGAGCCTTTCGAGTAGAGGAGGAGGTGACCGGACGGAAAGAGGAGATTCGGTAGAAGATGATGAGCACGGGGATCAGATAGACCCACCACGAGATGACCTGGAAGACAGTGGGGTTGGCGTTGAGCTGGAACATGGCGGAGAGCAGCACGTAGAGCCAATTGATGGCGGGGATCACCAGGACGAAGTTGTAGGCGTGATTGGCGATGCCGGGGATGACGCCGGCCTCCTGGAGATCGCCGACGCCGTAGGAGACGATGCCAGCCGCCGACGACGAGGAAGTATCCCGAGATCGTGAAGAAGCGGGACAGGTTGAAGCGCACCGCTCCGGCGTAGATCGCCCAGCCCAGGGCCGCCCCGAGGATGAGGCCGACGACGACGCCCGCCGTGGTGGCGGCCGTGTTCTTCTCGATGGAGGATTTCACGGTGGCCCAGATGAACAGGGCGGTCTCCATGCCCTCGCGGCCGACGGCGACGATCGCGATCCACACCACGCCCCAGCCGGAGTAGCCGCCACCGAGGGCGTTGCTCAGGGCGTCACCGATCTCGCCCTTGAGCTCACGAGTTGCGCCCCATCCACAGGATCATCCAGGTGACGAGGCCGACGGCCACCAGGGACAGGACGCCGCCGATGATCTCCTGGGCCTGGAATGTCAGGTCTGGGGGCCCCAGGTCAGGACGGCGCCCAGAGCCAGGGGCAGAAAGCGGGCGGCGAGCCCACACGCGAGCCACAGCTTGGGAAGACATCGCGGCGCTCGGCGCTTGACGAGGTAGGCGGCGATGATGCCGACGACGAGCGCGGCCTCGAGACTCTCTCGCAGTGCGAGATGGAGATTCGGCCAGAACATGGACTCGCTTCCACCAGTGATGAAGAGCCAGCAAATCGCGGGCTAGGCGAGTCTAACCTGTAGATCATCGTCGACGCACAAGAACCCGTCATAATCCATCGGAAGCACTTAGAACGCCCGAAACGTTGAAAAATCCGCCGCATGACGGTAGCCGTGAAAAGCGTGCTCCGTGGCCCCTTAGCAGACCGACGCACATGACATACGCCATGACACGAATCGACGATGCCGAAAGCTCAGCGGCGCGCGCGGCGAAAGCCGACCGAGATCAGCAAGTCGGCCCAGCCGGCAGCCAATCGGTCAGCCCGGCGCCCAGCAGCAGGTGGCGCACGATGGTGGTCCGCCCGGCCCCACGCCGATCGCGGACACCCGCGTGCGGGCGAAGCTCCTCGATGCGCGTCACATAGTCCTGGGCGGCCTGCGGAGATCGGAGAAGGCGCGCACCGGTGATGTCCTCGGCCCAGCCGGGCAGTTCCTCGTAGATCGGCTCGGCATGGTGGAAATCGGTCTGAGTCAGCGGCATCTGTCCGGTGCGCACGCCATCGACGTCGTAAGCCACGCACACCGGATGGTCTCGTGGCCGGTCAGCACGTCGAGCTTCGTCATCACCAGGTCGGTGAGCCCGTTGACGCGGGCGGCGTAGCGAGTGACGACGGCGTCGTGCCCAACCGCAACGGCGCGGCCGCCCGGTGGTGACGCGCACTCGCCGCCCTCGGGCGCAGGCGCTCACCCATGGCGTCGTCCAGCTCGGTGGGGAAGGGGCCCTCCCCCACGCGAGTCGTGTACGCCTTGACGACGCCGATGACGGAGTCGATGCGGGTCGGGCCCACGCCCGTGCCGGTGCAGGCGCCGCCGGCGGTGGGGTTGGAGGAGGTGACGAAGGGGTAGGTGCCGTGGTCGATGTCCAGCATCGTCGCCTGACCGGCCTCGAACAGGACGGTCCTGCCGGCGTCCAGCGCGTTGTTGAGGACCAGGAGCAGTCGACGACCATGGGGGCGCACGCGATCGGCGTGGGAGAGCAGTTCGTCGGCGACCTCATCGGGGTCGATGGCCGGTCGGTTGAAGACCTTGAGGAAGAGGCCGTTCTTCTGGTCGAGCGCGGAATGGACCTTCTGACGCAGGATCGACTCGTCGAAGAGGTCCTGGATGCGCAGACCCACACGGTTCATCTTGTCCGCATAGGTGGGTCCGATGCCGCGGCCGGTGGTGCTGAGCTGACGGGGCCGAGGAAGCGCTCGATGGTGCGGTCCAGCACCCGGTTGTAGGAGGGATGAGGTGCGCGCCGGCGGAGATGCGCAAGGACGAGGCGTCGGCCGCGCGCCTCGATCTCGGCGATCTCGCTGAAGAGCACCTCGGGTCCACGACCACGCCATTGCCGATCGCGGTGACGCCGGGGGTGAGCACGCCCCGCGGGCGGGAGGTGGAAGGCGAACGCCTCGCCGTCGATGACGACGGTATGTCCGGCGTTGTTGCCGCCATTGAACTTGACGACGTAGTCGACGTCCTGGCCGAGCTGGTCGGTCGCCTTGCCCTTCCCTCGTCCCCCACTGGGTCCCGACACGACGACGGCTGGCATGGGGCTACTCCCTGTTGTGATGACGACGCGGGAGGCATCCGCGCCGCATATCAGCCTACCGGAGAGCAGGGAGGCTCGTGGGCGGGTTGCGCGGCCCGAGCCGCAAGCCCTCGACTCCCGACGTGACGACCGGTGCGACCTGCAATCACTCCGACAGCAAGGCGGAGCTTGTCACCGGACTCGTGTGGCGGACACGCCGGGCCGCCGCGGACCCCGTCGCGCCACGAGGGTTCTCGGGCCTCAGCGCCGCCGGGCCATGCCGGCGCGCGCCTCGAAGATCTCGCGCTCGCGCTGAGCGTCGGCCTGCCTCAGGCAGACGTAGTGCCCGCGCCGACGACCCCGTGGGCCAAGCCCCAGCACCAGATCTCCTCGCACTGCTGCCGCGGCCACCGCCTCGCGCCGCTCGAGGTCCGGGTGCAGCTACCGGTGCCCGGCAGCGGGCACGCATATCCGTCGTGAGGAGACCAGGACCACCCTGGCCGCCGGCCACATACAGGTCGGGCGGGACTGCGGCCATTCGAGACGCTTCCCGCCGGCGCGGATCCCTCGCGGTCGACGACCGTTGCGCGCAGTACGAGGCTCAGCCTTCTCGCGGCCCAGCCCAGAGTCACCAGCGCCCCCAGTAGAGGAGCACCGCTGGAATGCACTCGGTCTCAGGGCCGGGGGCGACCAGGAACGTGACCCCGAGCATGATGAGAACACGCCCAGGCAGACGAGGAACAGCCCCTGTCGCGGTACTCCCAGCTCCGGCGCCAGGCGGGCGCACGGTAGGCCAGTGGACGACTCGCCACCCGTGCCGCAGACGCAGCCGCCCGCGCCTCCACCAGTCTCAGGTCCACTGCGACGGTTCGCGGGTCCAGACGGATCCATCCTGCCGCTGTGCACTCCCATATGTCCTTCAGGGCCATGCGCGCCTGGTCCCGGACGTCGGGGTTGAACCGCCCTATCCCGGTGAAGACGCATCCCGGCAGCCTGATGAGCTCACCCTCGGCATGCCGTCAACCAGCGCCAGCCGGCTACCGCTCAATCCGGCTCCCACCGACCCGGCCGTTGAGCATGTGCGCGGAAAGCGTCAAGCCCGACAGCGTCGCCGGCCACGGCCGGTGCTCGGTCCACAGCGGCGGCGCATCTCAATGCCGCGCGCGCTGAGCACCGTCCGGCGTCGGAGCAGCTGATCGCCAGCAGCGCCATGGGAGCCGCGGGTAGATGGCGACCATCCAGAACGAGTCCCTGGCTGTCCTGGTTGAAGGGTACGGAGAAAAGCGCGCAGGCCCATCCACGCGGGAGGAGCAGGGCAAGAATAGAAGCACCAGGGCCGAGCCCGCGGGGCGATCCGAACGGTGCAGCACCAGCCGGGGCCCGTCGGCGCCGCCCGTCCTCAAAAAGTCGTTCTCACACCCCACCCCGTGACAAGTGTCGAGATAGACATTTTCGGACGAGATCGACGGTATCACCGTCTACCTCGTCCGAAAATGTCTCATCTCGATGCAACAACCTCAGCGCTGGCGGAGCCGACGGAGCGAGACGCTCATAGCCTCGACGACGCGGGCGGCCATGCCGTTCTCGGCAGCCTTGCTCAGGCGCGCGGGTCGTAGGCCTCTCTTGTTGCCGACCTCGCCGTCGATCTTGAGGACGCCAGATCGCTGCTTGAGCATGTGGTCGGCGACCGGACGGGTGAAGGCGTACTGGGTGTCGGTGTCCACGTTCATCTTGATGACGCCGTTGCGCACCGCCGTGGCGATCTCTCGGCGGTGGAGCCGGAGCCGCCGTGCATGACCAGGTCCGAACGGGGAGGACTCGTGTCCCCGACCTTGGTGGCCGGGCGGTCGCCGAGGCGCTTGGCGACCTCGTCCTGATCTCGCCGAGGAGCTCGGGCGGAGCTTGACGTGGCCGGGCTTGTAGGCGCCGTGCACGTTGCCGAAGGTCAGCGCCGTGGTGTAGCGGCCGTTCTCACCCAGGCCGAGGGCCTCGACGGCGGCCCAGGCGTCGTCGGCCGTGGTGTAGAGGTTGGCGTTCTCCTCACCCTTGATGCCGTCCTCCTCACCACCGACGGCGCGCCGGATCTCGATCTCGAGGATCGTGTTGGCCTTCTTGCTCGCGGCGAGCAGCTCGACGGCGATCTCGATGTCGTCCTGAGGCGTCTCGGCGGGAGCCGTCCCACATGTGGGACTGGAAGGCGGTGGGCTCGCCACGCCTGGCCTGCTCGATCTCAATCTCAAGGAGTGGCTTGAGCCAGGTGTCGACAAGCTTGCGCGGGCAGTGGTCGGTGTGAAGGGCGACGACGCCCGGGTAGAGGTCGGCCACCGCGTAGGCGTAGGCGGACAGGGCGAGAGAGCCCTTGACGCGGTCGGCGCGGGACGAGCCGGACCAGTACGCGGCACCACCGTTGGAGACCTGGACGATACCGTCGGACTCGGCATCGGCGAAGCCCCGAGGAGCAGCGGAGAGTCTGCGACGAGGTGACGTTGATCGCGGGGATGGCGTACTCGCCGGCCTTCGCGCGATCGAGCATGTCGGCGTAGGACTCGGGGTTGCCAAATAGCCACCGAGTGCCTCCTGATGAGTCAGTGAATGGGCAGTGGTGTGAGACTGATTGTTCCACGGATCGGAGACCGTGTACCGGATCATGGTCCCGGTTCGACTGAGTTTCGAGTTCCCCGAATTTCTGGAGTTCGCGATGAGTTCATGAGTTGCTGAGCTCTGGCGCCGGGCCGAGCCGGGGCAGGAGCCACCAGTCGCCCGGTCGCCCAGTCATGAGTCAGTCACTCACTGTCCAGCCGTCTGCTCGCCATCTGCTCAGTCGCCCACTGCTCGACCCGTCGCGCGTCTCGGCCTCGGACAGGTCCTCCACACGGGACATGATGGTCCAGCGCACCCGAGGATCGCGCACCGAGGCGTAACGGTCGCCGGAGACGAAGGTGGCCGGGCCTGCTGCACCGTCGCCCCGGCCGCGACGGCGACGGCTGAAGACGCCATCGACGTCGGCGCGTACAGGCCGAGGGAGTAGCAGGCGCCCTCACCGCCGGGGCGGGCACCGTGCCGAAGGCGGGGCTGGGCTCGCCGAGTTGGAACTCTGCCGTTGCCCAGGTCCAGTTCGGCGTGCACCACGGCGCCGTCGATGCGGGTGGCGTCCACCAGGCGGGCGCCGAAGACCTCCGATGTAGAAGTCGATGGCCTCTCCCGCCCGTTCGATGACCAGGGAAGGGGTCAGGCTCGTCGAGCCGTGGGGGATGCCGTCAGTGGTGTGCCGGCCGGAGACGCCGAGTGCGGAGCCATCCACATCCTGAGCGCGTTGCGAAGCGTTGTCATCCATGGATCGACCGCAGGCTGGGGCGGGCGCGTCGGACTTGAAGATTCGCGACAGGTTCAGGCGCCCGAATCGCACAGCAGTAGTGTGAGCAGTGCGGGAGTAACAGGGCACCGGGGAGCGCATGATCGGCAGCACGGTCGAGCTGGAGGACGGGCGCGGCATCCTCTACCCGCGCCGGCTGCCGACCTTCCACCGCGAACCCGCGCCGACGGGTCTGGAGGACCTCATCCGCTGGCTGTGGATCCCGCGCTGGAGCCTCGCCCGAGGCGTGTCTCCCGGCAGGAGATCCTGCCCTTCCCTGCCTCGAACCTCGTCGTCGAACCCGACGGCGTCATCCTGACGGGTCCGGCCACCCGGGCTCTCTCACCGCGACTTGAGCGGACCGGGCTGGGCCGTCCGGCGCCCTGCTGCGGCCCGCGCGCTGGCCCACCCTGCACTCCGATCCGCGCCTCATCCAGGACGATCAGCTGGTTCTGGACGAGCCCGATCTGCATCTCGCCGTCGCCAATGCCATGAGCCGCGCCGAGGAGAGGGCCGGCCGCCGGTGCGCAGCCCGGGAGTTGGGGCAGTGGGCGGCCGCGCGCCTCCCGGCTCCCAGTCAGGACGGGGCCCTGGCCAATGCCATGGAGGACCTGATCGCCTCCGACCGCACGATCGTCAGGGTCCCGCAGGTGGCCGAGCGCCTGGGGATCTCGGTGCGCGGCGTCCAGCGTCTCGCCCAGCGCTTCATCGGACTGGCCCCTGCTGGCCGTCATCCGCCGCACCGGCTGCAGGAGGCCGCCAGGCGTCTGCGCGAGGAGCCGACCTGACCGTCGCCCACGTGGCGGCCGACCTGGGAGTACTCCGATCACGCCCATTTGAGCGCCGACTTCCGGCGCGTGCTGGGGTCTCGCCGAGCTCCTACCGGCACAGTCTCGGCGCGCATGATCGGCCCCTGATCACTCCATCACCTCGATCACTCCCGATCGATGACGTCCGTGGGCTGCTCGTGGGCGGTCGCCGACCGGGACCGCGCAGCCCGCTTCTGCGCTTCAGCCTCAGCCTCAATCCGGAGCCGGGCCGCCGTGCTGAAGTATCCATGCGTGGCGTAGCGAGCGGCGGCTGCGGCCACATTGATGGAGCGCGTGGAACCGTACTGGCCGATGCGCAGCAGGCGGGAGCAGCCCGCGAGCAGCGTCGGTCCGATCCCCTTCCCCTCGCTTCCGAAGACCATGAGGCAGCGCTCGGGCAGGGATTCGCCCTCCAACGGCCGCGAGCCGGCACCGTTGTCGATGGCGATGACCTCGTAGCCCGCCTCGGCCGCCCAGGCGAGCAGCCTCGTCAGGATCGGGATGATGGCGCACATCGAGGTACCGATTAGTGACCATGGCGCCGCGCTTGTTCCAGCGGCGTCGGCCGATGATATGGACGCCGGCGACATTGAAGGCGTTGGCGGTGCGCACGATCGAGCCGATATTGAGGTCCTGGCTGACGTTCTCGATGGCGACGTGCAGCGGGTGCGCGCGGGCGGCGAGATCGGCGCGGATCGCCTCGACGCTCCAGTAGCGGTAGCGATCGACGACAGTGCGCCGGTCTCCTTCCGCCAGGAGCTCGGGGGCGTAGCGGGCATCGGTCGGCCACGCCTCGGGGCCGCCGGGCCAGGGACCCACGCCGGTCTCGCGCCGGTCGGCCGGGGCATCACGATCCAGCGGGCTGAGCCGGACTCGGCTCTCGGTCCGGTGCTCCCCTCAGGAAGATCGGCGGCGTCCCCGGATCGTCGGCACTCGCCGGCTGCTGCGCGCGCGAACCGGCTGCTGTCGTGAGTCATGGCCTCATTCTCGCGATTCTCGCGTGTGACGGGGAGTGGAGACGGCCATGTCGGAAGTTCAGAAACAGCGCGGCTTCAGCATGTGGTCAGCAACGTCTCACACATGCCGAGTGCGACCGATCTCGACGCGGAAGCGGACCGATCTCGACGCGGAGTACGACCGATCTCGGCAAGAGGGGCGGCGGCCCGGCTCCGGCTCGACCCGAGCTCAGGCCAGCCCCAGGTCGGCCAGTCCCAGCGCGGCGTGGTAGGGCAGGCCCGCTGCCTCAATGCGCTCGCGCGCGCCGGTATCGCGATCGACGACGACGGCCACGGCCAGCACGTTCGCGCCGGCCTCGCGCAGCGCCTCGACCGCCTCCAGCGGAGAGCCGCCGGTGGTCGAGGTGTCCTCCAGGACGACCACGCGGCGACCGACGACCTCCGGCCCCTCGATGCGGCGCGCCTCATACCGTGATCCTTAACGGCCTTGCGCACGACGAAGGCGTCGAGCCCCAGGCCGCGCGACGCGGCGGCGTGGAGCATGGCGGTGGCCACCGGATCCGCTCATGGTCAGACCCCCGACCGCATCGACGTCATCCGTGCTCAGACCGGCCTCCTCGAGCATGTCGAGCATGAGCATGGCCGATGAGAGGGCGGCGCTGCGGTGCAGGGTCGCTCGGCGCATATCGACGTAGAAATCGGATTCGACGCCGGAGGCCAGGGTGACTGCTGCCGCGCACGACGGCGAGGTCGGCGACGAGCTGGGCGAGGGCGGGCGCGCGCGAGTCGTTCGTTGTCACGCCACCAGGCTAGATGATTGCATCCCGGAGCGGTGGGATTACGAGGCTCCGCGGGCGCTGGATCGATCTCGGCGCCGAACCGGACCGATGTCGATGCGGGGGCTCAGCCGGCGCTTGACCTCCTCGATCGCCCGGGCCATCTGGTCGGAGGACAGCAGGCCGACCTGCACCTGGTGGACGACGCCGTCGGCGTCGATGAAGACGTGCGAAGGCACGCCCATGACTCCGTACGAGGCGGGAGATCGCCTGGCTCTCATCGGCCACCTGGGTGAAGTCGTTGCCGACGCGATCGGCGTAGGAGCGCACGGTGGAGACGCTCTCCCGGTGTAGACGACGACGAGCTGGATGTCGTCTCCGTAGGCGGCGACGGCGTCCTTGACGTCGGGCATCTCGGTGCGGCAGCCCGTGCACCAGGTGGCGACGAACATGAGCCACACTGGCTTTCCCCGCATCTGGGCCAGCGATACGGGCCCGCCCTTGATGTCGGCTCCCTCGAAGGCGGGGGCCGCGTCCCCCGCCACCGGCGCACTCTGGACCCCCTCGATGTCCACCTGGGTGACGACGGCCGTCTCGGCGCGGGGCTCCTCGGTCGCGGACGGCCTGACCACCCACCAGGCCGTGATGGCGATGGCGAAGGACGTCACCAGGACGACGGCGATCTGGCCGAAGCCGGAGCGGCGCAGGCGGGCCCGCCAGGCGGGCTCTGTCGACGAGGCCCGGCCTCGTCGGGCTCAACAGACTCGCCAACCTTGTCGACCTTATCGGGCTCAGCAGACTCGCCAACCTTGTCGACCTTATCGGGCTCAGCGGGCCCGTCGGGCTCGGGCAGATCAGGCATAGGAGTGCAGACCTCCGAAGAAAAGATTGCCCAGGTGGGTGAAGATGACGGCGCAGAAGCCGAGGATGAGAAGCCACGCCGACCTCGACCCGCGCCAGCCGCGTGTCACCCGCGCATGCGGGTAGGCGCTGTAGATCAGCCAGGTGACCAGGGCGGCGGTCTCCTGGGATCCCAGCCCCAGTAGCGCCCCCAGGCGACATTGCCGCAGATCGCCCCCAGAATGAGCATGAGCGTCAGCATGGGAAGGTGACCACCGTGGCCTTGTAGCCGAGGTCGTCGAGCACCTCCTCCCTGGGCCAGCCCTTCCACCTCACGTGGGGCGCGAGCACATGAGCGCGGCCGCGAAGGGGACCACCGACGCGCCGTAGCCGATCGAGGCGGTGAGCACGTGCAGAGTGAGCAGCGGGGAGTTCTGCAGCGCCGGCATGAGCGGGCTCGGCTGGTAGGACAGCGTGGAGGCGTAGATGAGCATCGCCAGGATCACCGGCAGCACGATGATCGACACGGTGCGACCCGGTAGCGCCACCGAAGTACACCTGGGCGAGGATCATGCCCCAGGCGAAGGAGAGATGTGAACTCGTAGTGGTTCGAGAAGGGCATGTGGCCGGTGGCGATCGTGCGGGCGACCAGCGACCCGGTCAGCAGCACCAGGCTCATCTGCGTCGACTTGGCGGCCCACCGGGTGACCGTGAACCGCTTGATCGGGGCGCGGTGGACGCCTCGGTCACCGACACGACCCGGTCGCCGTCGCCGGTGTTGATGATCACCGTTCTGGCCTCGCCCGGCGGTGGCCGCGGCGGGCCGCTCCCCCACCGACATCCGGACCGCGAAGAAGGCGCCCTAGGCAGGCGATCGTGGAAACGGCGACGAGTGTCGTGATGAGCAGGAGGGCTTGGGAGTACTCAATCATCGGCGGTTCCTCTCGTGGGTGCGAGCCGTGTCTCTCCTCATCGCTTCCTCGTTCTCGCCGGCGTCGTCGCCCCGCGAGTCCTCGCCGGCCGCAGCGCTCACGTCACTGCTGACGCGCACAGCCATGTCCGTGAAGAACCTGGGAACCCGGAGTCCTGCCGGTCCGGCGAGGCCATCTGGACCAGGGTCCGTCGTCGGTCCGGGTCACCCGCACCCACATCCGCCGGTGCCTGGCGAGCATCGCTCATGCAGGTGCCGACGAACAGCAGGAGGAACCCGAGCCACACGATCCGGTTCCCGGGTCCCTCCTGACGGTCATCCTGGTGAACTGCTGCCCCGCTCGAAAGTGAAGGTGTATCCCCCAGGGACGTCGGAACCCCCGTGTCGAGCGTGGTCCGGTCGATGGGATCGCCGGCGTCGCCCTCGTAGATCTCGATCCCCACCTGACCGGGCTCGATGCCGGTATCGGTCTGGCCGAGCCGACCCGACGACGAAGAGCGATATTTGCCGTCGGAGCAGAGTGGTACGGCCACAGATGAGCTTCTTGTCGCGGTGGTATCCGTCTAGGGCGCGACGCCGTCGTGAAAGACCTCGGTAGCCGGATGAGTCGCAGTGATGCTCAGGACGGCGGCGACGCCGAAGTAGCCTGGTGGAACGTGCCTGCCGTCGTAGGACAGAGTTGACCCGGCACCCGCCGTGGCCGGCCACCCTGACGGCCGTCGTCGTCGAACCACCAGGTCGGCGACGTGGTCCTTGAGCGTCGATCGTAGTAGAATTGTCCTGCGAGCTTGGCCTCGGCCGTCAGGGGTGGTGCCGTGACCGACCTCCAGCAGGATCTAGCCGACGGTCAGCGTGAACTGCTGGCCTGCGGAAGCCGGTGAGGGACGGACGAGAAGCCGGCCACGATGATCGCGAGGCGGTGTGAGCGAGAACGGTGCCGAATGGTCCCCAGCGGAAGCGGTCGATGTAGGCGTTGCGACCGCCCCTGTTCTTGGGTGATCACCCGCATGCGGTGCCTGCGGGCGTCGGCGCGCCACGATCTCGAACGCCTCCTCGGCGCCGATCGGGGCGGTGAAGCGGGCCGTGAGCCGGGCGCGGTCGAAGAACCGCGTCGTCCCTGATGCGGGGGTGGCGTGCAGCTCGCCAGGATGATCGGAAGCCGCCGGTGCACGGTGCACGCGATGATCGACGGCGGCGAGCAGCCCCATCACGACTGCGGAACGGGACCGAGGAGAACATGTGGAAGACGCCGGCCTTTAGTGAGGACGTCGGTCCAACCGCCGTGCAGACCTGCCGCGCCTGCTCCAGCCATCGGGCGTGTGGCCTGCGGGTCGTTCTTGAGGTCGGACGGCATCTGCGCGAAAAGAGCAGCGCCCAGCAGCGAGAGCAGCCCCGTCAGCAGGAGTGATGGACCAGGCCGACGGACTTCTTGTAGAAGAAGGCGCACACCTGCATCAGGACCCGCCCTGAGAGTGCGGCCGTCGTCGAGGCCGTCCACCGGGGCGGCGCCGTCCGTCCGAGAGCTCGAGGCTCGTAACGCTGATCATCCACCCCCAACCCAACACCAACCCACCACACACCGAGAAACCGACGACCACCAGCAGGCTCTCCGCTCGCCAGCGAGACCCCGACGTGATGACGCCGGAACCCGGTCGAAGCGCCTGGTGACCTGCGCTGCGACCCGAGGGCGACCGCGACGATGCGGCAGGCTCCAGCCCCAGGCGGGTAGGCGACCGCGAGGGAGACGCCTCGACCAGGCCGCCGTGGCGCTCATGGTCGCCAGGGCGATGATGCCGCTGAGGATCGGCCCGATGCACGTCCAGCCCGCTGCG